>Ga0302325_10001923_pt1 | contig 51780 bp, 33 predicted proteins | sample Palsa_T0_2_FD_201948 | JGI IMG/M metagenome (GOLD analysis project Ga0302325, IMG submission 201948) | Peat permafrost microbial communities from Stordalen Mire near Abisko, Sweden - Palsa_T0_2 | ecosystem: Environmental > Terrestrial > Soil > Palsa > Peat permafrost | place: Sweden: Abisko...
TACTTCACGTTCACGTACAGCCCGATCGGGGACGAGACAGGAGGCATCGGCGGCGTGTTCTGCGCCGTGCTGGAGACGACCGACAAGGTCATCGAGGGGCGCCGGCTGCGCCTTCTCAACGCCCTGGCCGACGCCACGCAGGCGAAGACTCCGGACGAAGCGTGTGCGCTCGCCGCAGCGCAGATCGCGCGCGCGCCGAACGACGTCCCCTTCGCGCTGCTCTACTTGCTGGACGACGCGTCGTCCGCGTTCCGCCTCGCCGGGGTGGCGAACATCGAGGCCGGCACCCCGCGATCGCCGGCATCGATCGCCGTGGGCGACTCGTCGACGTGGCCGTTCGATCCGGCCGCCCCGAGCCCGCCGCGGTCCGTCGCGCTCGAAGACGGCCCGGGAGGCGCGCGCGGTGCCGTCATCCTCCCTATCGAAGGCGCCGGCGGTGGCAGGCCGCTGGGCTTCATCGTCGCGGGGCTGAGCCCCCTGCTCCGGACGTCCGCGTCGTACGGTCGCTTCCACAACTTGCTCTCCGCGAGCATCTCGCAAGGCGTGAGCAACGCCGCGACCTACGAGGCGGAGAAGCGGCGGGCCGAGGCGCTGGCGGAGCTGGATCGGGCGAAGACGACGTTCTTCAGCAACGTCAGCCACGAGTTTCGCACCCCGCTCACCCTCATGCTCGCGCCGATCCAGGACATGCTCGGGATGCCCGCCGGCGCCGCCGTCGAGCCGGGCGCCGTGCACCTGCTGCACCGCAACGCGCTGCGGCTGCTGAAGCTCGTCAACACGCTCCTCGAGTTCTCGCGCATCGAGGCAGGGCGTGTGGACGCCGTCTACGAGCCCGTCGACCTCTCCGCCCTCACGTCGGACCTGGCAAGCAGCTTCCGGGCGGCAATGGAGCGCGCGGGGATCGCGTTCTCCGTCGAGTGCCCACCCCTGCCCGAGCCCATCTACGTCGACCGCGAGATGTGGGAGAAGATCGTCCTCAACCTGCTCTCGAACGCGTTCAAGTTCACGTTCGACGGGTCCATCACCGTCCGACTGGGCATCGCGGGCAGCCGCGCACGCCTCGAGGTCGCCGACACGGGCACCGGCATCGCCGACGACGAGATCCCGCGCCTCTTCGAGCGCTTCCATCGCATCGAGGGCGCGCGCTCGCGCAGCCACGAAGGGTCCGGCATCGGCCTCGCGCTCATCCAGGAGCTCGTGCGACTTCATGGCGGTGAGATCCACGTGACGAGCCGCGTCGGGATGGGGACGACGTTCACGGTGGACCTGCCACGCGGCTCGGCGCACCTGCCCGCAGCGCGCATCCGGGCCGAGCGGACGCTCGCGTCGACGGCGGTTGGCGCGAGGGGATTCGTCGAGGAGGTCGCGCGATGGGCGCTCCCGTCGAACGACACCGGGGACCCGTCGGACCCGCTCTTGCGCCGCGCCGCTGACCCCGCAGAGCGCATCCTCTTCGCAGACGACAACGCCGACATGCGCGAGTACGTCTCGCGCCTCTTGCGCGAGCGCTGGAACGTCGAGGCGGTATGCGACGGCACCGAGGCGCTCGAGAGCATTCGGCGCGCGCCGCCCGCGCTCGTGCTGTGCGACGTGATGATGCCGGGCCTCGACGGTTTCGCGCTCGTCCAGGCGATCCGGTCGGATCCCGGGCTGCGCGCCATCCCCGTCATCGTACTGTCGGCGCGCGCCGGCGAGGACGAAGCGGCCAAGGGCCTCTCCTCCGGCGCCAACGACTACATCGCGAAGCCGTTTTCGGCGCGCGAGCTGGTCGTGCGGGTCGCCTCGAACCTGGCCGCCGCGCGCGCCGCCGGCGAGCGCGAGGCCTTCGAGGCGACGCAGCGCGCCAACCTCTATCGGCACTTCATGCAGGCGCCCTTCCTGGTCGCGGTCCTCAAAGGCCAATTGCACACGATCGAGCTCGCCAATCCGAAGATCGTCGCGGCCTGGGGGACTGGGCCGAACGCCGTGGGATTGCCTCTCGTGAAGGCCCTGCCGGCGCTCGCCGGTCAGCCCTTCGTCGGATACCTCGACAGCGTCTTTCGCACGGGCGTCGCGTACGAGGGTCGCGAGGAGATCGCGCGGCTGCCGAGCGGGCCGAACGGCGCCCTCGAGGACTCGTACTTCAACTTCGTCTACGCCCCTTTGCGCGACGCCGACGGCGTCGTCGAGGGAGTCCTCATCAGTGGGTTCGACGTCACGGTCCAAGTGCTCGCGCGCCGGGTCAGCGAGCGCGCCCTGGCCCAGCTGGAGGACGCGAACGCGGAGCGCTCGCGCGCCCTCGAGGAGGCGAAGCGCGCGAGCCGCGCCAAAGACGAATTCCTCTCGACGATGAGCCACGAGCTGCGGACGCCGCTCAACGCCATCGTAGGCTGGTCGAAGCTCCTGCGCGGAGGCAACGTCGCGGCGGCGCAGATCCCCAAGACCCTCGAGACGATCGAGCGCAACGCGCTGCTCCAGGCCCGGCTGATCGAGGACATGCTCGACCTCGCCCGCATCGAGCAGGGCAAGGTGGTGCTGTCGGTCGCACCGACGGAGATGGTGCGCATCGTCGAGGCGGCGCTCGAGGCCGTCCGACCGGCCGCCGAGCTGAAGGGCGTGCGCCTGCAACCCGTCCTCGACTCGCACGCGACGATCGTCGGCGATGCCGACCGGTTGCAGCAGATCGTGTGGAACTTGCTGTCGAACGCGATCAAGTTCACGCCGCGTGACGGGCGCGTGCAGGTGCGCTTGCGGCGCGAGCAATCGCACGTGGAGCTCGTCGTCGCCGACGACGGGCAGGGAATCTCGCCGTCGTTTCTTCCGTTCGTGTTCGACCGGTTCCGGCAGGCCGACGCGAAGAGCACGCGCGTTGCCGGCGGCCTGGGGCTGGGCCTGGCCATCGTGCGCTCCATCGTCGAGCTTCACGGCGGCGTCGTCAGCGCCCAGAGCGACGGCGAGGGCCGCGGGGCGACGTTCACCGTCCGGCTTCCCACGGCGCCGCTCAGGGCCGACGCGTCGACGCCGAGCGCCCAGGGCTTGGGCGAGTCGGCGAACCCGCGAGCCCTCGAGTGCCCGGCGTCGCTGGCCGGGACGCGGATCCTGGTCGTCGACGACGAGGCCGAGACGCGTGAGTTGTTGCGATACCTCCTGCAGCAGTGTGGGAGCCTCGTCACCATCGTCGACGACGCCGCCCGGGCGACCGACGCGGTGCGCGAGGGTACGTACGACGTGCTGATCAGCGACGTCGGGATGCCGGAGTTCGACGGCTATGCGCTCATCCGTAGCGTGCGCGACCTGCCGCCCGAGCAGGGGGGGCTGATCCCGGCGATCGCGCTGACGGGCTACGCGCGGAGCGAAGACCGCACGCAGGCGCTGGTGGCAGGCTTCGACATGCACCTCACGAAGCCCATCGAGCCGGCGGAGCTCCTCGTCGTCGTCGCTTCCCTCATCGAGAAAATACGACGCCGGCGGGGCTGATCGGTCCGCCCCGGCACCGGACGTGCACGAGAGGCCCACGTCGACGGAGGGGTCCTCCAATGGCAAGCGCTTCCGATCAATCGATGCCGAACATGGAGGGTACCGAGCTCACACTGACCTCGACGGGGGGCGTCGAGCAGCTCACCCGTGCGCGCGGGACGCTGTTTCTCATTACGAATCGGTATGGCGACATTGCCCCTCGTGGGGCCAAAGAGCTCGGCCTCTTTTGCGACGACACGCGGTACCTGTCCCACTACGAGCTCGGCGTCGCGAATACGACCATGGTCTACCTGTCGGCCGAAACCACCGACGACGCGTATAACCAGATCGACTTGATGCTGTCGGGTCTCGAAGAGAAAGAGCTGCTCGACGACCCCCAGAACTACGTGCACATCCGGCGGCGCCAGCTCGTCGAGCAGGGCCTCCTCGAGGACGTCGCATTCACCAATTTCTTCAGGCGCAAGGTCTCGCTCGACGTGCGTTTCACGTTCGACGTCGACTTCGCCGACGTGTTCGAAGTCCGGGGCGCGCGGCGCCCACGACGCGGCCTTCTTGCGGAGCCGCCCGATGCCACGGGCGGCGACCCAGCCGTGGTCGACTTCCGGTACGTGGGGCTCGATGGGGTGATGCGCGGAGCGCAACTGACGTTTGCCCCAGAGCCGACGACGGTTGGGCCTCGCGAGGTGCACTTCACGCTCGCCATCCTTCCGGGCGAGACGAAGACGCTATCGGTCCGCGTGACACCCCACCGCCTCGTCACGAGCGCCCCGCGGCAGTTCGAAGCGGCGACCAAGCGCCTCGCCGACGAGGTGGCCGAGTTCCGCCGCGCCTCGACCAAGTTCCGCTGCGACAGCGAGCTCGTGCAGCAGTTGCTCGATCAGTCCGTTACAGACCTTCACACCCTGCGCATCCAGTTCGGCGACCACCGGGTGGTCGGCGCGGGCATCCCCTGGTTTTGCTGCCCGTTCGGTCGCGACTCGATCCTGGCGTCGTACGAGGCGCTCACGTTGAACCCGGACCTCGCGACCGAGACGCTGCGGACGCTCGCCGCGTACCAGGGCAAACGCTACGACGAATGGAGAGAAGAGGAGCCGGGAAAGATCTTCCACGAGCTTCGCTTCGGCGAGATGGCGAGCACCGGCGAGATGCCGCACTCGCCGTACTACGGCTCCGTCGACGCGACGCCGCTCTTTGTCGTGCTCGCCGAGGCCGCGCTCGCGACGACCGGCGACCTCTACGTCGCGCGCTCGCTTCGCGACAGCGTCGTCGCGGCGCTCGAATGGATCGACCGTCGCTCGGAGGGCGGAACGCGCTTCGTCACGTACGAGAAGAAGACGGCCCGCGGGCTCGACAACCAGGGATGGAAAGACTCGAGGGCGGGCGTGTCGTATCCCGACGGCCGGCGGGCCGCCCCGCCCATCGCGCTCTGCGAAGTGCAGGGCTACTGCTACGACGCCTACGTGCGCGCCGCGCGCCTGCTCGCGGCGCTCGGCGAGGCGAAGCTCGCGGCCACCTACCGGTCGCGCGCCGAGACGTTCCGCCAGCGATTCGAGTCGGAGTTCTGGCTGCCGGAGGCAGGGCGGTACGCGTATGCCATCGACGGCCACGGGGGCAAGCTCGATACGGTGGTCTCGAACCTCGGGCACCTGCTCTGGTCGGGGATCGTCGACCGCGACCGCGCACGAAGCACGGCCGAGCTCCTCATGGACGGCAGCTCGTTCTCGGGCTTCGGGGTGCGGACGCTCGCGACCGGTCAGGCCGTCTACAATCCGCTCAGCTACCACAATGGCACCGTGTGGCCGCACGACAACGCCCTCATCGCGCAGGGGATGGCGCACTACCGCCTATCCGCGCCGGCGATGCGCGTCTTCGACGGCATTCTGGGCGCGGCTTCCCACTTTCGCGATCGCCGCTTGCCGGAGCTCTATTGCGGCCTCCCGCGGAGCGGCGGCAGCCTCGTACATTATCCGGTAGCGTGCAGCCCGCAGGCGTGGGCGTCGGCCGCGCCGCTGCTTCTGCTTCAGGCGGTCCTGGGCATCGAAGCCGACGCGCTGAACGGCCGCCTCACCATCACGAATCCCTCGCTGCCCACGTCGGTCAATCGCCTCGAGATCGACGATTTACGCGTGGGCGATGCTCGCGTCTCGATCCGCTTCGAGCGGGCGGGCAAGGGGTGCCGCGTCGAGCGGCTCGATGTGCGCGGCGGCCCCTTGCAGACGGACGTCACAATCTACTGAATGGCCCGCTCGTCACGCGGATGGCGTTCGGGACGGCCGTTGCCGGCCGGCCTCGCGTCGACCGCGAAAGCACACGCTCGTAGAGGGCAACGTGCTCTCGGGCCATCCGCAACGACGACCACCGTTCGTGCGCCCGCTCGCGGCACCGCACGCGGTCGAACGAATCGAGCTGCCGAATCCGTTCGGCCATCTCGGCCACGTCGCGGACGACGAAGCCGGTGACGCCGTCTTCGACCACTTCCGGGACGCTGCCGCGCCGGAAGGCGATGACCGGCGTGCCGACGAGCATCGCTTCGATCATGACGAGGCCGAACGGCTCTTCCCAGTCGATCGGAAAGATCATCGCGCGGGCTCCGCCGAGCAAGGACAGCTTGGGTACGTGCGACAACTCGCCCAGCCACTCGATGCCACCCTTGCCGTCTTCCATGCGGGGGCGAACCTCGCTCTCGAAGTACGGCCGGTCGGGTGGGTGGACGCCGCCGCCCATCCGCAACGTCACGCCCGCCCGCCGCGCGGCGTCGATGGCAAAGTGGGGGCCCTTTTCGTGCGCGAAGCGGCCCAGAAAGGCCACGTAACCGCCGTCGCCGCGACCGGCCTCGTAGAGGTCGGGATCCAGTCCGTGCAAGATGATCTCGTCCATCGGAACTTCGGGGGCGAGTTCGGCCTGGCGGCGCGAGATGCCGACGTACGTCGCGTCGGGGAAGTCGCGATAAAGCTCGATGAGCCGCTCGTCGCGGCAATGGTGCACAGTGTAAACCGTGCGAATCGATGGCGCGAGCGACGCGAACGCGAGTGACGGCGCCTGGTGCGTGTGCACGATGTCGAACCCGCCCGGCGCCGTCGTGATCTTCTTCCACGAGTACGCCGCGTGGCGCATCTCGGCGGACTCGAACGGCGGCCAGATGGGCCTTTCGAATCGATAATCGAGCTTGCCGGCGGGCTCCGAGTCGCCCGTCGCGAACGTCGTGACGTCGTGCCCGAGGCGAGTCAGGTTTTTGGCCAGCTCGGCGACGACGAGCTCCGTCCCGCCGTAGGCGCGGGGTGGAACGGAAACGGCACACGATGAAACGAGCGCGATACGCATTGCGGTCTCCTTACTTGGGCCTGCGCGTCGACGATGGATCGAGTGACCTCAGGCCTTGCACGATACGTTCCGTAAACTCTGCGTTTCTCGGCGCGCGTCCGAGGCCCCGTCGGTCGCGAGGGCATGCAGTCGGGCGAATGCCGTATCGCGGTCGGCAAGCAGCTCGTGAGGCGGCCCGTCCTCGATGATGCGGCCGGCCTCGAACACGAGGACACGATCGACCGACCGAAGGGTGGACAAGCGATGGGCCACGATGAACGTCGTCCGGCCCGCGCAGAGCGCCGACAAGTCATGCTCGAGACGCGCTTCGGTCTGCATGTCGAGCGCGCTCGTGGGCTCGTCCAGCACGACAATCGACGGATTGCGGAGAAAGAGGCGTGCGAGCGCGATGCGCTGCCGCTGGCCGCCCGACAACCGTCCGCCGCGCTCGCCGCAGCGGGTGTCGTAGCCGGCCTCGAGTTGCTCGATGAACCCGCTCGCCTGCGCGCGCCGTGCGGCGGCCTCGACCTGTGCGTCGCTCGCTTGAGGCCGCCCGAAGCGGATGTTCTCGCGGATCGATGCGTCCCAGAGGAAGGCATCTTGCCCCATGATCGCCGTCGCGCCCCGCAAGTGCCGCAGCCCCAGCTCGGCGATCGTCAGCCCGTCGTACGTGATCTCGCCCGACGTGGGCAGGTAGAAGCCGAGGAGCAGATCGAGGAGCGTGCTCTTTCCCGCGCCGCTCTCGCCGACGAGGCCGACGCGCTGCCCGGCGGGGACGTGGAGCGTCACGCCTGTGAGGGCGTTCTTCTCTTGCCCGGAATACGCGAAGCTGACGTCTCGGAAACGGACGTCGCCCCGGAGCGTGCCACGGGACACGCGCCGGCGGGGCCGCCGGTAGGCCTCGAGCTCCTGCGAGTCGAGCACCGCCAGGACCGCCTCGAGATGCGGCTGCGCCTTGGTCCACTCTTCGTACGCGTTCGAGAACGCCGAGAATCCGCACTGGACATAGGCCAGCATGGCCACGAACGCCACGATTTGCCCGACCGAAGTGCGACCCGTCAAGTACAGGCAGCCCCCGGCCGAGGCGACCAGCACGGGCACGTAGAGCGAGACGAGATCAACCCGGAGCAGCTGCGACCGAAGGGCAAGCGTCGCGCGCAGGCCGGCTTCACGCAGCTCGTCGATCTGCCGGACGATCCGGTCACGCATGTGACGTTCGTTGCCGAAGCTCTTGATGACGCGCATGCCGGCGACGAGCTCGACCATCCGCTCGGAGAAGCCCTCGCCGCGCGCCTGGACGCGCGCCTGCAGCCGGCGCGCGCGGCGGCGCGGCAAGTAGACGAGGAGAAACTGCACCGGCACGACCGTCAGCGCGACCCACGCGAGGATCGCGTTCTGGGTAAAGAGGTAGACGAGCGTCGCCGCGCCGACCGCGACGTTGACGATGAGCGCGTTGCTCACGTGCTCGAGAAAGACCTCGACGCGGTTCATGTCGAGGGTCACTTGGCTGGAGAGCGCGCCCGCGCCTTTGGCCGCGTAATAAGAGAGCGAGAGCCGCTGCATCTGGTCGACGACGAGGCGACGCAGGCGCGCGACCGTGGCACGCACCAGGCGCTGCGCGTTCACGTAGGCCGCAAGCGCGAACGCGCCGTGGACCGGCAAGAGCGCGAGGTTGGCGAGCGCGTAATACCCGATGTAGTCGAGCCGATGAGCTGGCAGAATCCGGTCGATGAAGTAGCCGAGGCCGGCGGTGAAGGGGATATGCGAGACGGCCTGCAGGGTCTGCCAGACAGCGCCCCATGCGATGCGTTTCGGCTCCACGCCCAGGAGCGTCCAGAGCCGGAAGAGCGCGCTGCGGTGCCGCGATTGCGCAAGTGCGACCAGGCTGGGCCGGATTGTCATACTGCCTGAAGCGTCGGCGATCGGCACGACAGCCCCCCCGGACTCGGCAGCGCCGGGGAGGGTATGCGCGGAGGATTCGTCGGCCGATGGGACGGGCACGACCGTGGGGGAAGCAAATCACGCACCGCGTCTAATGGGCGGTCGCCGCGGCACGTGAGATGCAGCCCTCGAGGTATGACCGAACGAACACCTCCCGCGAACCCGGGCACTGTCAGTCCCGACGGGACGCTGCAGCGGCGTGCCGAGCCGAGTAGGCCGGCAAAGCCCTTGTCCGCGTATCTGACCGAGAACGTGGCGGCGACGCTCGCGTACCTGTTCGGCTGGGTCGGCGGACTCGTCTTTCTGCTCTTCGACCGTCGCCCGTTCGTTCGGTTTCACGCCGCGCAATCGGTGGTGGTCTTCGGGACGTTGAACTTGCTCCTTCTCATCCTGGGCGGGTTCTTCCTGGGCACCTTCTTGCCCCACGCGGCCGGGTTCCTGCTGCTGCTGGAGCGGCTGGTGGAGCTCGCTTGGCTCGGCATCGCCATCCTGCTGATGCTCAAGGCTTCGTCGGGCGAACGCTTCCGGGTGCCGTATGCGGCACCGTATGCCGACCGGGCGGCGGCGACCAAAGTCCCGTAATAACCCCCGTCCAAAGATGCGCGAGCCATCGAAGAAGATGCTCCACTCTGACATGCTCGTGCGCGATCCCCGTCCAAAGAGGCGCACTCGTGCCAAGAAGATGGTCCTCTCTGACATCCGCGAGCACCACTCCCGTCCAAAGAGGCGCGCCTCTGCGAGGAAGATGCCCCTCTCCGACATCCGCGAGCACGACTCGCTTCGGGTGGTGCACCGCTGAGGCTCGACGCAGGGCTGCTGCAGCTCGCGGTGGTCCCCTTCTCCCCGACTCTACCGACGGTCGGTGCGAGGGAACCATGAGATCACCATCTACGTCAGGCGCAGCGCGAAGCCGTCGCTCGGGTCAGCGGAAAGGCGCGGCCTCCGAAGCTCGGGCGGTTCGCCCTTTCGCTTGGAGCCTCGTCTTCACACCGGAAGGACGCGGTCATTTACGGGCTGGTACCCGCCCTCGGCTGCAGCTGTGCTGCGGAGACTGTCGTTGCCACGGCGTGATCGCTGGGCTCGATGCGTGAGCCGTCCTGCCGCGCATGGGCCTGGGTGAACTCGGCGCCGAAGAAGAGGATCTGCGCCGAGTAGTAGACCCACACGACGAGGACGACGAGCGAGCCTGCGGCGCCGTACGGCGATCCCACGCCGGCGTGGCCGAGGTAAAGGCCAATGAGCGCCTTGCCTATCGTGAAGAGCACGGCCGTGAACGCGGCCCCGTACCAGACGTCGCGCCAACGGACCCGTGCGTCGGGAATCACCTTGAAGATGAGCGCGAAGAGAACCGTCACTACCCCCGCAGAAAGCACGAGATTCACGCCGATCCAGACCGCGGCCCCGCCGGGCAGCCGAGACGCCATGACCTTGCCCACGACTTCGAGGCCCGCGCTGATGATGAACGACACGAGGAGCAAGAAGGCCACGCTGAGCACCATCGCGAACGAGAAGACGCGCGCCCGGATGATCCCCAATACGCCAAGGCCCGGCTTCGGCTTGACCTGCCAGATCGCGTTGAGCGAGTCCTGGAGCTCGGTGAAGACGCCCGAAGCGCCGAAGAACAGGACGATTAGGCCGATCACCGTACCGATGACGTTGGCGTGGGGCTCCTGCGCGTGCACCAATACGCTCTCGACGGCGGCGCCCGCGTCGGGGCCGAGCATCGCGCGGAATTGCTGCGTGAGCTCGCCGCGCGCCGCCGATTCGCCGAACGCAAAGCCCGCGACCGACACGGCCAGCACAAGCAGAGGGGCGAGCGACAACAGGGCATAGAGCGCGAGTGAGGCCGCGAGGCTCATCGCGCGGTCGTCGACCCACTTTTGCCCCGTCTCTTTCAGGATCCCCCAGGCCGCCTTTGGGCTCATGCATTGTGGCAGCTGCAAATGCGGTACCCAGACGTCGTTGTTGCCCCGCCCTATTGCTGCCCGTCGAGGCGATTGTAATCGAAGAGTCCCGACTCGGTCGGCGCCTGACGGTGGTACGCGTCCTGGATTTGATCGCTGTAGCTCCAGAATCGATCGCTCGCGCGCAGAACGCCGAAGCGCCTGCGAAGGGCCTTGGCGGACGGCTCACCGTCGAGGTGCGCGATCGCGTCGACGAAGGCGTCGAGGTCGCCGCGCGACACTTCGAACAGCGCGTTGGGGTACGCCCCGAGAAACCCGCGCACGACCGCGAGCGAGTCTTCGGCCGTCACCCGGCGCGCGCTCTCGTCGAAGAGGTGCGAGACGTTGCTGTGGGCACTGTCGCGCAAGATCGTGAAGTAGCTCTCGTCCTGTCCGCTCCGCACGGTGACGAATGAAATCTCCGGAAGCGCCGTCGCGCCCGGGCCGACGACCTTGGCGAGCCGCTCGAGCGCGGGACGCAGGCCAGGGTCGACGCCGTCGAGGGCATAGCCGCTCGCACCCAGTAGCCCCAGGCGGGCCCGCCACAACGCGTGCAGCTCATCCTCCGGCCGGGCGGAGTGATACTGGATGTCCGGCTCGACGCGCAGGCTCGTCAGCTCGCGGTCGACGCGCGCCTTGCCTTCGCCACCGAGCCCCCGGTACCAGGCGTCCGTCAGCTCTCGACGGCGCGGCGACGGCAGCAGCGCCAAGAAATTCGCCTCGCTCTCCATGCGCAAGAAGTCCATGTAGAGGCGGGTCGTCACCTGGTGGGTCACGTTGCCGAAGACATCGAACCCGGCGACGAGCAGATAGTGGATGCGCTCGAAGATCGAGTAGTCGACGAGCCAGGCCGTCTTCGGCGGCCCGCCCACGAAGCCTTGCGTGACCGTCGCGCTGTCGAAGTGCCGGAACACCGTGAGTGCCGCGTTGGGATTGACTCCCTCTCCGCCCCAGAGCATCGAGAGCGAGAGTCCGCCCTTGCGCTTCGCGGCGTCCTCGAGGAGAGCATTCTTCTTCTGGACGTACCGGTCGTGGGCCCTCCCGTACCCCAGCCACCGCGTCGGAGCAGCGTTGCTGCCGCCCTGCGCCGGGAGCGCTAGGTCGGTCGCCTCGCTCGCTAAGAATGACGCTTCGTCCGATATCCAGGGCGCGTCCGGATCGACGAACGCGATCCAGAACCTCTCCTGGATCACGTTGAGCGCGACCTGCCCCCGACAGACGGGCCCTTTGATAAACCCCATCATGGTGAACTCGGCCTCGTCGAGCATGAAGCGATAGCGCGACTTCACCGGGATCGCGGCGAACGCTCGGAACGGATTGGACGCGATCGCGGGCTCGTACGTCGGCAGGTGGTCGACGGTGTAGTCCGGGTCGAGGAAGAGCTCGCGATAACGCGCGAGGCGCGCCGGACCGAGCGCGTAGGGCATCTGCGTCTTCGCGAGCGGCCGCTCCTCGCGCCGCACGAGCCGGTAGTACACGCGATCCGTCTTCGGGTCTTCGAAGGGCCTGCGCGTGGCGATCTCGTCCACCGGGCCAACGGCTGTCCGCGACCTGACGAGGCGAAAGAACGTCTGCTCGTCGAGCCCCTTGAAGTAGAGGTCGGCGAGGAACAGATGCTCGTAGACGTAGCGTGCGGCCAGCTGCGCCTTGAGCGTCGGGCCGTTCAAGAGCGTCTCCCACTCGTCGACCGAGGCCGCGAGGTCCTTGGCCAGCGGGGCGGCATCGACGTGAGGCGCGCCCGCCTGCACCCAGTTCACGAGCGCGCGGTGCTCGCTCGGGTCGAGCGCCGGCAGCGCGTAGGGCATGCCCCATAGAGGATGCGCGCGGGCGTAGCCGTCGAAGTGCTCGGCGTCGGTGCAGGTCTGCTTGCGGTCGAGATCGAGCGTGAAGTCTTTCTCGATGTCCGTGTCGGGCAGGAGCGGGTGCGACCTTTTGAGGTCGAGCATTCGCAAGAGCACGCTGGCGCGAGGGTCGGCGTGCGTGCCCTCGGGCAGGACGGGGTGAAACCCCTTGCCGCGCCAGGCCGGCGTGTCGTGCGCGTCGACGAAGAGGCGCGTCGGTTCGGCCTCGGTGAGGCGCCCAGCCTCGTACACCTGCTTCTCGGTGCCGCCCCGATCGATCCCCTCGAACGCCGTCAATTTGAGCTGGCAGGGGGCGTCGTAGCAGCCGTGGCAAACCACACACCGCGTCTGGAAGACGGTCTCGGCGTTCGCCCAGGCCTCTTTGGCCTCTGCGGGCGTGAGCCGCATGGCCGGCGCGGGACCGCCGCTCGGCGGCGCGGGGGGCCGGACCGGTCGACACGTGAAGAACAGGGCCGCCATCGTGATGGCGAACAAGAGCGTCGAGACGAGGAGGCGCGGGCGGATCATCACTTGTCCGTCCCCTCCCGTACCATCCATCGACGCGCCGGGCCGGCGCGTTCAATGGGCAGTCGCGCCTCGGGGGGGCGAATTTGGCGCGACGCCCCGCGCATCGCGCAGGCTCCCGACGTCGCGCGCCGCGAGAATGGATGCTGGACCGCGCGTTGCACTGCGTGGGTGCCTTGCCCGCATGCGAATCCCTTCTGCCCCACTCGCACTCGTGAATCCAACGCGCGCCGTCGCGGTCGCTGCGGTCTCGCTCGTCTGCGTCGCGGCGCGTCCAGCCGCCGCACAAGACCCGGCGCCGGTGCCCCCTCCGCCGCCTGCCAGCACGGCGCCCGCGCAGGATCCGGCGACGGTCGCACCCGCGCCGGAACCTGCGGCGCCTGCGCCCGCGCCCGTGGTCGTCGTCGAGAAGAGCGACAAGGACACGGTGACGCGACAGGTCGAAGACGGCGGGCTGGGGCTCGAGTGGCTCTACCTCAATGCCGATGTTGGCGCGGCGTACACCAACCTCGTATCGCTGCGATCGTCGAACTGGCAGATCGTCGACAATACTGCCACGGGGCCGGCGTTCGGGATCGGGGCGGGCGTGCGGATCGTCTTTCTATCGGCCGGCATCCGGGTGCGGGACCTCGAGATGACGTCGTTCAACATGTGGGAGACGGATCTCGAAGCGGCGCTGCACTTTCGAATTTGGCGAATCGACGGCGCGATCGGCGCGCGGGGCGGTTACGCCTTTCTCGGGCAATTCAGCTCCGACGCCATCGCGACGTCCATGACGACGACCGCGTCGAACGTGACCGTGCACGGGTGGAACGTCGGGCCCACCGTCGACCTCGACTTCTACCTCTCCAAGCTCATCTCGATCGGCCTCGACGCGGACGCCGAGTTTCTCTTTCTCGAGCGGCCGCCGCTCACGCCGCCCTCCGGGGTGACGCAGGGTCCCGCGTATGCGCTTCTGTATCAAGACTCCGGATCCAGCGCGGGGATCGGGGTACTGGCGATGAGCCACCTGGGCGTGCACTTCTGACGGGCGCGTTCAGCGCGCTTCCGTCGCCGAGGAGCCCATCGTCCGCCGGCAGGTCGCGGGCGTCGTCGCCGTCCACCGGAAGAACGCGCGTTCGAAATTGGTGACGTTCGAGTACCCAAGGCGGCTGGCCACGTCGGCCAGGGACAGCTCCGGAGCGCGGAGCAGCAGCATTGCGCGCTCGCGAAGCTCTGCGTCGCGCAACCCGGAGAAGCTCGCGCCTTGGGCGCCGAGCTGTCGCTTGAGCGTGCGCGGCGAGCGATGAAGGGCCTCCGCCACTTGCTCGAGAGTGCGGGCGCCGCGTTCCGGGTGTGCGATGAGACCGCGGACCTGCGCGACCACGTCGCCGCCGAGGCCGAGCGCGTCGAGCTCGCGCTGGCACTGCTCGCCAGCGAGCTTGAACGCCGAGGGGCTGGGCATCGTGTACGGAAGGTCGAGGCTGCGGGCGTCGAAGGTGAGCTGATGCACCGGTCGACCGAAGCGAATCCGCAGCCCGGTGATGCCCAGCCGGGACGCGTAGTCCGGCTCAGGGAACGAGAACTCCGCGGTGCTCGTCGTAAGCTCACGGCTGGTCAGCGATACGCTCACCTGACGGAGCGCCACGAGGGTCGTCATGACGACGATGTCGCGCCCGCTCCCGAAGTCCGCGTGCTCGTCGACGATCAGCGACGCGGTCCGCTTGTCCTCGCGAAAGCGCACCGTCAAAGCGGTGGTGACGATCGGCCCGAACCGCAGCGAGACGTCGATGGCTTCGCGGATCGTCGACGCGCTCAGGACGGCGAAGCCGAGGCTGCCATAGAGGGTCGCGCGCGTGTGAAGGCCGATGTACGCGCCGAGGGCGGGCTCGCGCGTGAGCGTCCGCGCCCGCTCGAGCAAGCGCACCATCGTGGGGACCGGCAGCGTCGCGCGCGGATCCTCGAGCATCGCGGCCGTCACCCCGGAGCCGGCGAGCAAGTCCTCACCGCGGACGTCCCACCGCTTGACGACGTCGATGAGATGGATGACGTGCGCCACGCGAAAGTAGTGCCCAAGCGCGCGGCGCGACCCCACGTACGAAGTCTGCCCCCGGCCTGCGCGGGCCACAAGCAACGCTCGTCCGAGGGCGTCCGAGACAAGAGCGATTCGGAGGATCCGATGTTCGACCGCCTCTCCGTCTTCCGGTCCTCCTGTGAATTTCTGCAGCGTTTGGATCGGTGACCCGAGTTGAGGGAACTCTGTCCTCCTCGGTTCGCGAGCAGGCTCCCAGAGTGCGTCCCGTCGCCGCCGAGGAGAGTGCACCGTGCGAACGCCGCGCATCGTTTCGTCCACATCGTTTCTGGCGCTGGCCGCGGCTTGCTTCGGCGCAGCGTGCGCCGCAAACGGCAACGGTGAAGGTAAGTCCGGATTCGGTGAAGGCGTTGGCGGCAACGATGGCGTCGGATCGACCTCGTCCGACGCGGCGGCCTCGCCGGGGGGCGATGGCGGCGGCGAGCCCTCCGGAACGTCGAGCTCCGGGGTTGGCGGGGAGAGCGCGAGCAGCTCGAGCGGCGGACACTCGGGAGGCTCGTCTGCGTCGTCGTCGAGCTCCGGTTCCAGCGCCGCAGCGTCGTCGGCGGACGCGGGCGGGAACGGCGGCGTCAACCCGACGATGTTGCCGACGGCGACGGTCGCGTGTCCGGACATGTCGAACCTCAACGGGACCAACGTGACGATCGACAACCAGGCCTACACCGTGTGGTCCGGCGATCCGACCGACGGTCCGGGCCCGCTCCTCATCTACTGGTACGCGACGGGGTCCAACTCGATGGAGCCCACGTGGGCCATCCAGTCACCGCAGATCCAGCGCATCGTGGCTGCCGGCGGCATGGTGGCGGCCCAAGTGACCACGACGAGCACGGGCACCAACACGGGCGACGGCGTCTGGTACACGGGCGACGTCACCATCGCCGATCAAGTCGTGGCGTGCGCGGTGCAAAAGCAGAAGATCGACACCCGCCGCATCTGGGTCGCGGGTTACAGCGCCGGCGCGCTTCAGACCGTCTACATGTGGTACGCGCGGTCGGGGTATGTCTCGGGCGTCATCAGCTACTCGGGCGGCGACATCACCATCAACCATGTGGCGCTCGAAGACCCGACGCACCAGCCGTGTGGGCTGGCGTCGCATGGCGCCGCGGGCCAGGACGTCATCGTCGTGGACTTCAATCAGGCGAGCCACACGTGGGAGATGGATAACCCCAGCGCGTTCATCGTCGACTGCGACGACGGGGGCAACCATCTGTCGACGGGGCCCCGCACGGCCATGGCGCCGCAGGCCATCCAGATGCTCTGGGTCCATCCCTTCGGCGTGAAGCCCGAGCCGTACGCGAACGGCCTTCCGTCCGATTGGCCGTCTACCTGCGTCCCCCCGCCCGTGCCCGCCAATCACTGAAGTCACGCTGTCTCACTCCGCGTGGCTACGATGGGCGACGAGGGCCCTCGGGTGGGCCTCCGGCATCCCACCTGCCGCGGCGTCACGTGCGAGCAAATCGGCCTCTCGGGCCGTGTCGACTTTCACGATGTCGGGCCGGAACAGCAACGCGATGGTCCAGTCGATCGCGACGTGCAGGCGACGGGCCCACCCCGGCATCTGCAGCAGGTAGTACGTTCGCCGTATCCACCACGCGAAAAAGCCTCTCAAGGCGATCCCGCAGACCTGCGCGAATGCCTTCTTGTGGCCCAACGACCCCATGAGACCTCGAGTCTCGTAAACGAACGGCCGGGGCGACCGCCCGCTATGGACCGCGTGGAGATTCTTCGCGAGCGTCTTGGCCTCTCGCAGAGCATGCTGAGCCAGCGTCGGGTAGGATTTGCCGTCCGGGCTCGGGATGGCCGCGCAATCGCCGAGGGCCCACAGTTCGGGCCGGCTCGGGCACCGCATCGTCGCATCGACGACCATTGCGCCGTGCCGACCCTTCTCGACCGGGAGGGTGGCAACAAGCGGGTTCGGTAGGACCCCCGCGGAGAGGACAATGGTCCCCGCGTCGAGCACCTCGCCGGCGAGGTGCACCCTTTCCGGTTCGATGGCCATCACGCGGGTCCCGGTGCGGATCTCGAGCCCCGGTCGATCGCGCAGGACTCGCTCCGCGTACTGCGCGAGGCTGGGGACGATCTCGGGCAAGATGCGGTCGCCGCCCTCGCACACCACGAAGCGGACCTCGCTCCTTCGCACGTGCGGATAATAGGACACGATCCGGTCGACGAAGGCGGTGAGCTCGCCGACGAGCTCCATCCCGATGAGCCCCGCGCCGATGATGACGAGCGTGAGGAGCTTGCGTCGTCGCGCCTCGTCGGCCTCGACCTCGGCCCGCTCGAAGCGCTCGATGATGTGGTTACGCAGGACGAGGGCGTCGGCCAGAGCTTTGAAGGTGAAGGCGTTCGCCGAGCCCGGAATGCGCGAGGTGTTGGTGACCGAGCCCGCGGCCAGGACGAGGTGGTCGTAGGGCAGCTCGTACCCCGTCCGATCGCTGCCGGCGGCATGCACGACGCGCCGTTCGAGGTCGACGCGATGAACGGCCGCCTCGAGAAACCGAGCGTGGCGCAAGAAGGCGCGGATGGGGACCGAGCAATGACGGAGTTCGAGCGTGCCCGTGCAGGCCTCGAACAAGAAAGGCGTCATGAGAAAGTAGTTGTCCTGACTCACCAGGAGCACCTCGACGTCGCGCCGGGGGCGGAACAGCTTGTCGAGGTGCCCCACCAGCAGGGCTCCCCCGAAGCCGCCGCCCACGACGACGATGCGCGTCTTCGGCCCTGCCGCACTGGCCGGCGGCCACAACTCTCGAGACGCCTCCGGAACGCGACCGTCGACATGCTTCTCGGTCGTCATGATCGGCGACGTAATGCATGCCGCGTTCCTCCACGGACGGCTCTGCCAGCAAGGCGTCGATTGAGCTTTGGCGGAGGCGCCGCTATTGCCACTCGATCTTCACGCTGTAGATCGAGTTCGAGTCCGTCCACGTCACGAAGATCGTCTTGCCCGTCGGGTCGTACTCGGGGTGCGGGGCGATCGCGTACCGCTCGTCGCTGCACACGTTGTTCGGGCACGTCGAAGCCACGGTGAAGCCCTTGGTCCACGGGCCCTCGAGGTTCGGGGCCGTCATCACCATCACGTCGGTGTACCCGACGCCCGCGCCATATACGAACATCCAGGTGTTGTAATAGTTGCTCCAGAACGCGTTCGACTGATTGAGCGCGTCCTCCGGGAAGAGGGCCTGCGCGCTCGTGACGGCGAGGGTGCCGCCGTCGCCATTGGCAAAGCGCTGCGTAGTCCACGCGCTCGCCGACTGGTCCCAGTACTGGTACGCGGTCACGTCCGTCGCTTGCGCGGCCGAGACCTTGGCAAGGTACACGTAGTTGCTCAAGTTCGCGGTCGACGGACCATGACCGAAGACGTACGCGTTCTGATCGAGCGCGTCGTACGTGACCCCGACGTCGCCCCACCAGGGCTCGTCCGCGCCCCACATCGTGTCGTCCGGCCGCGTAGCCACCGCGCCGGCGGCGCTCGCGGTCACCGTCGCGACGCCCGCACCGACGATGCCGGTGCCGCCGCCCCCGCGGTCGTTCTTGAGAAACCAGACCAGGCCCTTGTTGGGCGCGTACTCGATGACGTTCGTCCCACCTTCCGCGAATTGACCGAGCCCACCGCCCTCCTGCTCCATTCCGTCGAGCGGAATCCACTCCTTCGGGCAGCCGCTCGACTGCAGCGCCTTGTCGTGCACCACGCGCGGGCTGCCGAAGACGCCGAGGCCCGAGCTGTCGCTCGAACAGAAATCGGACGTGCTCCCATCGCCCGTCAGCAGCAGCGTGTCGCCAAATGTCCAGATGATCTGACCGTTGACGACGCCCGAGAAGCCGAGGTCCCGGACGATCGCGCTGTCGTCGTAAATGAGCTTGCCCAGATACGTGGTGCCAAAGACCGTGGGAGGCAAGACGCCGGTGCCGGTCACTTGCCCCGGCTCGGGGTACACGGGGCCCTGGGTCGCGGAGCCGTCTCCGCCGTCGTTTTGTGACGATCCGTCCGAAGCGACCGCGTCGGTCGGCGCGCCGTCGGACACGCTTTGGGGCGCGCCTCCGCCTTCGGTGCCGAGACCCGCGTCGGCGAGGACGTTGGCGCCGGCGTCGTCGATGGCGCCTGCTCCTGCAGAAGCCCCTGAGCGGGAGCTCCCGCACTCGGCTTGGCAGAAGGCGAAGACCGCGAGCGGCACGAGAGCCACGGCATGACTCGACGTGGATCGCATGGCGCGAGGATACTATCGTCGACGTCGAACATGCACGCCTCCCCGAGAACCTGCCGCGCACGACGTCCACGTCGGCGCTCTGCACAGTGGGGCCCGACAGGGCGTTGCTGGTGACGACCCATGACAGAGCTCTGCGCAAAGAGCTGGAACGGGGAGACTGGGCGGGGCGTCCCCTGCCCCCCGCCGCCGAGGCGTTCTTCCTGAAGGTCGCTGCCTATCGGAAGCTCGAACACCTCCACGCCCGGCAGAACCCGATGGCCCTCTCGGTCGACGGAGCAACCCTGCATGTCGAGAGGCTCGAACCCCCCGCGGGCACGAGCCGGGGAACGGTCGTCTTCGTGCCGGGCACCGGCACTCATGTCGTGGCCTACGTCGAGTTCGGCTGCGCTCTGGCCGACCAGGGCTTCACCGTGCTCGCCTTCGATCCGCGCGGACACGGGCGCTCCTCGGGGCCGCGCGGCGACTTCACCATCGCGGAGTTCGTCCGCGACACGGTCGCCGTCGTGAGATTTGCCCAGAGGACCTGCCCCGGCCCCTACTTCTTGAGCGGCTCGAGCCAGGGAGGGATCGTCGCGGTGTACGCCTCCACGCTGCTCCCGGAGCTCGCGGGCATCATCCCGCAGGCCTTCGCCGATCTATCCGATCCCGAGAGCGCGGAGCTCCTCGGCAAGGGGACGCTCGCGGGACGTCTCAAGCCAGTGCGCGCGCTCTTTCCCCTTCTCGGGCGGTTCCTCCCGACGGTCCCGATCCCCGTATCGACGTACGTGAACCTGGGGCAGGAGTCGCTCGGCTGGACCTCCGCGGCGCAGTTCCTGGAGGACGATCCGCTCGGCGTCCCGGTCTATTCCCTGCGTGCCACATCGGACCTGTCGTCCGCTCCTCCGCCGAAGCCGTTTCGCGAGATCCGGCACCACATCCTCGCCATCGCGGCCGGAAACGACCGTATCTTCCCGCTCGCCTTCCAGAAACGACAGGCCAAAAAGCTCACCAATGCCACGGTGGAGATGGCCGTCTTCGAGGGGGCCGAGCACCTGCTTTTGAACACCCAGCCCCTGTTGGTGGTTCCTCGCGTCGTCGAGTGGCTCGGCCGTCGCGTGGCCCGCGCAAAATAAGTAGAGGTACCGACTTGACCGTCGGTGGCTCTGCCCTGGGCGGGCGACGACTACTGTTGCTGAGCCGGGCCGGCTTCGTCCGCGACGCCAGCCTCGAGATGGATGGCGCAGATGGTCGCCGGCACCTGATTGGACACGGGGGGCAAGCTCCGCAGAAAGGCGACGATCTCGGCGGCCGTTCCGGCGTCCATGGGGGTGCCTGGCCTGGGGGCGCCGTCGGGCAGCTCGAGTGCTTTCCCGAATGCGGGCATCCCGCAGTACGGGCCGGCATCCGGACCCATCGCAAGAAGGATGGCTGTCTCGACTTGATCGTCGGTAGAGCAGCCGATTCCCGTTGGGTCGTTCGTCAAGTTCGGTGGATACATCGTGCCCGCGCTCCCGAGCCAGTCGTTGTTGCCGGACAGCACCATTCCGGAGCCGCCATCGGTCACGGGCATCGATGCGGGCTGGTGGCATGCCCAGCATCGGTATGTCCACGCCGCTGCGAACCCGGCGACAACGGACGCTTCGTCGAGCCCCGACGCGTCGAACGGGGTGCATGACGGGCTGACCGACGAGGCGTCGCGTACGCCGGCATACGCGATACCTGCCGTACCGAAGACAGTCGCATCGACCCCGCCGTCGGCTCCGGCGGGTGAGCTGTTCGAGCTGCTATCGCACGCGGCCACGCCGAGCGCGAACGAGCCGAAACCAAGGGCAACCGCCGCCATACACATCGCTCGAGTCATCGAAACGTCCTCCGCGGGGAATCGCAAATGCGATGTCTCACGCGGGTGCAAACGCGAAGCCGTCAAGTCGACGAGCTTGATGCCGCGATGGCGCGCACTCCGTCCAGAACGCCATCGACCCGGCACATGCGATCGGCATTGCCGGGCCCAGCGCGATGATCCCTTCAGGGACACGCCGAGAGAAAGGTAATCCGCCACGTGGGGCTCGCACCGCCGGCGCTCTCCCCTTGTACGTTGTCTCCGGCCCCGAAGTCGTTTGCGAGCACTCCCATCTTGCCGCCTGGGAAACTGAACTCCACCGGAGCAGTGCTCGATACCTCGGCGACGCAAGAGGAATAGTCGTTCGTGCCAAAGCCGGTAAGCCCGGGCAGTTCGGTGACGACGTCGTTTTGATCGTCGACCACGACACAATATCCGGGGTCCGTCGTCGAGACTCCCGTCGGCCCCGGATACACCGCGGGAGGCGGATCGTTGACGTCCCACCCGAACATGGGGCCGCCCACGGCGTACCTCATACAGCCGTCGATCCATTGAGCTTGATACCTTCCGGCCGGAAGGGACGCCCCTCCCATCACGTATCGCGTGCTCCCATTCGCATCGACTTCGATCGTCTGCGGGGCGATCCCGGAGGCGTCCGGGTCGGACGCATCGGGGTTGCACGGCCCGCCTTCCGGCGGCGCCTGCGGCACACTGCCGTCGGCGCAGCTCGCAGACACCGTGACCGTCACCTTCGCGGTGCCCGTCAGGTCCGGGGCCGAGTACTCGCCGCCGGAGTGACCCGAGCTATCGGTGACGAGCACCGCGTACGTCGACGTCGTGGTCGGGCAGACGGTCACGGGCCCTCCGTCGGGAGACAGACCGTGGTCCCATTGGTAGGTGTACGGGGCCGTGCCCCCGGTGGCTCGCGCGGATAGCGCGACGCACCCTCCGGGGCAGACGACGGGAGCCGCCGGAGACTCCACGACGGAGAGCGATGAGACGCTCGCGTCGCTCGCCGCCAGGACGAACGATGGCCCGCCGTCGTCGGAGCCCACGTCGAGGGCTCCGCCGCCGGTACCGCAACCCGCGGGGAGGGTCGCGATGGATAGCCACGCGAACCCAGCGAGTCGTCGGGTCATGCCCAACTACTGCGCCTCGGGTGAGCTTCCTTCACGCCGCTCGCGTGAGCACGGGCGCACCTCTTGCACCGGGGCCGGATTGCGCGCTCGCGCTTACTCAGGAGGCAGCTCATGGCCATTCATATGCCCGTGTTCGGCACCCGCCAGCGGTTCGGCTACGGCTCCACCGCCGAGCGTTTCATCGTCCCGGTGGGCAGGACACTCCTCGCTCTCCTCTTCATCGTGTCGGCACCGCACCTCATCGGGGGTGGGGCCACGGCGCAGGCCCAGCATCACGGCGTGCCGCTGCCCACGCTGTTCGTGCCCCTCGCGGGGATCATCGCCCTCGTCGGCGGCCTGAGCGTCGCCTTCGGCTATCACGCCCGCATCGGTGCGGGGCTCCTCGTCCTCTTTCTTGTGCCCGTCACCGTCTTCATGCACGCCTTCTGGTCCGAACCGAACCCGGCCGCCGCGCAGATGCTGCAAGCCGAGTTTCTCAAGAACATGGCGCTCGTCGGGGCCTTGCTCCTGGTCACGTACTTTGGCGCAGGTCCGGTGAGCGCCGACGAGTGGCGCCGCAGGATGTAAGCCGGAGAACCTGACGCCCACGCTGCGCGGGGCCGTCGCAGCGGGTTCGCCCGATTGTTGCTTACCATGCCAAGCATGGCTGCCAAAAAGGCTCGAAAGTACGGACCCAAAGCTGCAAAAAAAGTGGCCCGCGTGATGCGCGAGATGAAGGAGGGGACTCTCCGCTCCGGCCGTTCGCGCAGCCGCGTGTCCAGCCGCAAGCAGGCGATCGCCATCGGGCTGTCGGAGGCGCGGCGCGAGGGCGACAAGGTCCCCGCCGCGAAGAAGGGCGCCCCGCGCCGTCGGGCCAAGAGGAGCAAGGTCGCCTCGCGGTCATGAGTGCCACGCGCCCGCTGCCGGGGTCCCCATATCCCCTCGGCGCGACGTGGGACGGCAAGGGCGTCAACTTCGCCATTTTCTCCGAGAACGCGGAGGCGGTCGATCTTTGCCTTGTCGACGCGGCGGGCCATGAAGAGCGTCACCGCCTCCGGGAGCGAACGGCGTTCGTCTGGCACGGCTACCTCCCGGGCCTCGGGCCGCGCCAGCTTTATGGCTATCGCGTTCACGGCCCGTACGACCCCGACCGGGGTCTTCGGTTCAACGCCCACAATCTCCTCCTCGACCCGTACGCCAAGGCGATCGACCGCCACGAGAGGTGGGAAGACGGGCTCTTCGCTTACGAGGTCGGGCACCCGGACGGCGATCGCAAGATGTCGACGGCAGACGCGCGCGGCGCGCCGCTTGGCGTCGTCGTCGATCCGGCGTTCGACTGGGAGGGAGATCGTCCGCCGGCCACGCCGTTCCACCGCTCGGTGATCTACGAGGTCCACGTGCGCGGCGCGACGATGAAGCACCCCGAGGTGCTCGAGGCGATCCGCGGCAAGTTTGCGGGCCTCGCCAGCCCACCCATGATTCGGCACTTCAAGGAGCTGGGCGTCACCGCCGTGGAGCTCTTGCCCGTCCACGCTTTCGTCGACGACAAGATGCTGCTCGATCGGGGCCTCCGAAATTACTGGGGCTACAGCACCCTCTCGTACTTTTCGCCCGAGTCGCGTTACCGCACCGAGGACTTTCCCGGCAGCGGGGTGCGCGAATTCAAGTCGATGGTGAAGGAGCTGCACCGCGCCGGCCTCGAGGTCATCCTGGACGTCGTCTACAACCATACGGCCGAAGGCAATCACCTCGGGCCGACGCTCTCCTACAAGGGGATCGACAACCCCACGTACTACCGGCTCGTCCCCGGCGACCCCAAGTCGTATTTCGACTACACGGGCACGGGCAACAGCCTCAACGTACGCCACCCGCAGACGCTGCAGCTCATCATGGACTCGCTGCGCTACTGGGTGCTCGAGATGCACGTGGACGGCTTTCGGTTCGACCTCGCGTCCACGCTCGCGCGGTCGCTCCACGAGGTCGACCAGCTCTCCAGCTTCTTCACGATCATCCATCAGGATCCCGTGCTGAGCCAGGTGAAGCTCATCGCCGAACCGTGGGACGTCGGCGAGGGCGGCTATCAAGTCGGCAATTTCCCGGTGCGCTGGGCCGAGTGGAATGGCAAATACCGCGACGCCATCCGTACCTTCTGGAAGGGCCATTCGGGGGGGATGGGCGAGCTCGGGTACCGGCTCACGGGCAGCAGCGATCTCTACGAAAACGACGGCCGCCGCCCGTACTCGAGCGTCAACTTCGTCACCGCGCACGACGGCTTCACGCTCCGCGATCTCGTCTCTTACGACCGGAAACACAACGAGGCCAACGGCGAGGACAACCGCGACGGCACCGACGACAACGCCTCGTGGAACTGCGGCGTCGAGGGCCCCACCGGCGACGAGGGCATCCAGGTGCTCAGGCGGCGTCAGGCGCGCAATCTGCTGGCAACGCTGCTGCTCTCACAAGGCACGCCGATGATCTCGGGCGGCGACGAGCTCGGTCACAGCCAGGGCGGCAACAACAACGCCTATTGCCAGGACAACGAGACGAGCTGGTTCGACTGGGCCCTCGACGGCGAGCGTCGCGCGATGTTCGCTTTCACCCGCAAGGTCATCGGCCTGCGCGGCGCGCACCCCGCCCTGCGTCGCGCCAAGTTCTTCCAGGGCCGCGCCATCTGGGGCGAGCAGGTTCGCGACGTCATGTGGTTCAACTTCGATGGCCGCGAGATGAACGACGGCGACTGGAACACCCCGTGGGCCAAGAGCCTCGCGGTCTTCTTCGCCGGGCGGGGCCTCGACATGACCGACGAGCAGGGCCGGCCCGTCGAGGACGACGACATGCTCCTGCTGGTGCACGGCGGACACGAGCCGCTCGACTTCGCCCTCCCCAGCATCGGGTCCGGCGGCGGGCCGTGGAAGCTCCTGCTCGACACCGCCGACGACGCAGCCGAGGGCGACGGCGGCAACGGGGCCACTCTGGTCGGCCGGTCTTTGCGCCTCTACGGCCGCAGCGCCTGCGACGCCGCACCGTCCCCTTCTCGGAGAGCAGGCGGGGCGCCTAGCGCGCGTCCGACGTGACGAGGACCGCCACCGGCAAGACTTCGAACAGATCACGAACGGCCAGCGAGCCCTCCGACGTGAGGCTCCGGCCCGTGAGCACGTCGTCGTAGCGGCCCGCGGGCACGTCCAGGCTCGCGTCTCCCCACGCGTCGCCGACGCTCCAGCGTTCCGCGCCCTTGACCAGAGTGAGACTGTGGCGCGTCGCCGCGGTCACGAGTCGGCGCCCGGCCCCTTCGCGGACGAACGCGACGACGTGCTCCTCGAATGGCGCGCTCGCCTCGAGCCTGTCGTAGGGCCCATCGAGAAAGAGACCGGGCAACTCGCGCCGCATGCGCAGGAGTGCGTGACAGACGCGCATCTTGATGCGGCCGTCCTCGAACCGATCGAGCTCGGCGGCCGCGGCGCGGGTTCGGTCGTCCGAGGCTCGCAGCTGCCGGAGCCACGCGCGCCGCCGCTCGAAGTCGACGGGTCGGCGGTTGTCGGGGTCGCAGAAGTCGAGGCACCAGAGCTCCGTCCCTTGATAGACGTCGGGGACACCGGGCGAGGTGAGCTTGAGAGCGATCTGCCCGAGCGAGTTCGTCACGCCCGCGCGCGCGATCGACGCCACGAACGCGGTCACGTCGGCGGCGAAACGAGGATCGCCGAGCATGCCCGCGGTGAAGCGCTGCACAGCTTCGTCGTAGGCCTCGTCGGGCTGGGTCCAGCGGGTCTCCCGCTTCTCCTCCTTCGTGGCTTTGGCCATGTGCTCGCACGCGCGACGGACGAACTCGTCCGGGAGGCGATCGCCCCATGTGAGCCCGAACGGCAGTGCGCCGACGACGGACTGATAGAAGTAGTACCGGTCCGACGCGGTGACCGCAGGATCGGAGCCCTGGTGCGTGCGCGCGATCTCTTCCCACGCCATGCCCCGCGATCGCCACGCGTCGGGGAGCTCGCTCAGCACGGCCAACCGCGCGCGCGCGTCCTCCCCTCGTTTCGTGTCGTGGGTCGAGGTCGCGATCATCGAGCCCTTCCAGCGCTCCCGACGGTCGACGTTCGCGGCGTGGAAGCGCGCCGTCGGGGTGCCGAAGATGCCCGGGTGCCCGCCGACCTCGTTGAGCGAGAGCAGCCGCGGGTACCGGTAGTAGGCCGTGTCTTCGACACCCTTGGCCATCACCGGCCCGCTGACTTGCTGAAAGCGCATGCAGAATCCAACCTGCGCGGCGCGCTCCTCGTCGCTCACCGGCTCGCGCCGGCGCAAGAGCAACATGTCCTCCAAGAAGTCGAACGCCATCGTCGTCAGCTCGGGGCGGCGGCGCTTGGCGCGCGCGATGGCCATCTTGACGTGGCTTTCGTCGCGCGGCTCCGGCGGCCGGTCGGATCGCACGAACGTGCGGTAGACGGGGAAGGCGGCGAGCGTCTCGAGAACCGCCGCGGCCAAGCTCCGCAGCGTGAGGTCGCGCGACCTACGGCGTCCGACCGCCAGCCGCTCGAGCGCCTGGGCCAGCAGGTTGACCTCGCTCGCCAGGTCCGAACTCAAGACGGCGCGCCTGGCGTCGGCCGCGATGGCGTCGAAGCCGGCGGTCTCACCGGTAACTTCGCGGTACACATGGGTCATCGCCGCTTCGGCCGACGGGTCGACCCAGAGACCGCCGACGTCGGCCAGGAAGTCGTAGCCCGTCGTCCCGTCGATCTTCCAGCCGCAGGGCAGGGCCTCGCTCGACTCGAGGATCTTCTCGGCCACCAGATAGAGGCCGGACCGACCGCCCGACGCCATCGCCCCCGCCGCCGCGTCCTGCAAGCGCTGGAAGTATCCGGCGGGATCGCAGAGACCATCCGTATGGTCGAGTCGAATCCCGTCGAGGCGGCCTTCCCCGAGCAGGCGCAGGACGAGCGCGTGCGACGCCGCGAAGACCTCGGGATCCTCCATGCGCACCGCGGCGAGGCCCGACACGTCGAAGAACCGGCGGTAGTTGATCTCTTCGGCGCCGACGTGCCAGTCGGCGAGGCGGTAGCTCTGTTCGAGAAGGAGTGCGTCGAGCGCGTCGAACGAGCGCGGCACGCCGGCCGCCCCGTTGAAGCGGTGCACCACGGCGTCGACGACCGAAGCGGCTGGCGGCGCCGAGTCGAGGAAAGACCGAAGACGGAGTTTGAGCGCGTGCCGGTCGCGGGCCCGCCCTCGCCGGCGATCGCGGGGCGCATGGCGGCAGTCGGGCAAGCGGGCGAACGCCGCCGCGATGCTCGCGAGCTCGTTCCCATACGCATCGCCGGGTGGGAGCGCCCCAGTTGCCGCGCGAAGCAGTCCGCTCACGCTCTGGGGCCCGACGGGCCATCGGTGGTCGAAGTACGCGATGCAGAAGGCACCGCCGTCGCGCGCGACACGGAGTTCGCCTTGCTCGAGCACCTGACCGTACGGGGCGCCGAGCACCGGCAGTAGGATCGTGTCGTGAAGAGAGGCCTTGGGCGAGTTCCAGTCGATGTCGAAGAAGTCCGCGTAGGGCGACTGCGGTCCGTCCTCGAGCACGTCGTTCCACCACGCGTTTTCGCCCGAGGCGACGCCCATGTGGTTGGGCACGAAGTCGATGATCCGTCCCATCCCACGCCGCGCGAGGTCGTCGGCCCAGGCGACGAAGGCCTCTTCGCCGCCAAGAGCTTCGTCAACCCGTGAGGGGTCGACGAGATCGTACCCGTGAGTGCTCCCACTCTGGGCTTGCAAGACCGGGGACAGGTAGACGGCGCCGACGCCGAGGTCGTCGAGGTAATCGGCGATGGCGCGCGCGTCGTGCAGCGTGACGCCGGCGTGGAGCTGCAGCCGATACGTGGACGACGGGGGTCTCATGGCGCAGCTCGCCCGGCCTCGCCAATCGCCACGGAGAAGAGCGCCGCGGCGTAGGGACCCAGAGTCCCCTCGCGCCATGCGCCGTCATGGCTGCTGGCGAGTAGTTCGGCAGTATGCGGGATCGCCAACGCGGAGATCGGCGCCTCCGTCGCGCCGAAGTTGATGACGAGCGCTCGGCGGCCCGGCCCCGCGTCCCCCGGCAGCCCGTCGCGCGTCACGAGCAGAACGTCGGCGAGGGCCGTCGCCCGCAGTCGCTCGCGGCCGGTGGCCCCGAGCACGGCGTCGGTTCGCCGGAGCTCCAGCATGCGGGTCACGACGGCCAGCAGGGCGCGGGCCGCCGGCGAAGAGCGTTCGGCCCATACGAGCTTCGATCGGAGAAACGTGTGCTCCGCTTGCGGGTCGGGCACCTCGGCGCGCCCCTCCCCGCCCCCAAACGACGCGAAGTGCGCGAACTCGGCGCGACGCCCCTCGGTGACCTTGGTGCCGAGCTCCGGCTCGTGATCGCTGAAGTAGAGAAACGGCGACGACGCGCCCCACTCCTGACCCATGAAGAGCAAGGGGGTCGCCGGCAGAAACAGCAACAGCATCGAGAGCGCCGCGAGACGTCCACCTTGCTCGGCCGAAAGGACGCGATCGCCGAAGGCCCGGTTGCCGATCTGATCGTGGTTCTGCAGCGCGTAGATCAGGTTCGACCCGAGGAGCTCCGCGGCCGGCTCGCCGCGCGGCCGATCGGTGAGGGGCCAGCGTTGCCCCTCGTACAGCCAGCCGCCCTCGATCGTGCGCGCCAGCTCTTCGACGCGCGCCGTGAATCCGGCGTAGTAGCCGTCGCGTTCGCCCGTCGCGAGGACGTGCACTCCGTGGTGAAAGTCGTCGGCCCAGATGGCGTCCATCCCGAGTTTTCGGACGACCGACGGCAGATTGCGCTCGTCTTCGGCCACGAGCAGCCGGCGCGGCGACAGCGCCGCCACCTCGTCTACCAGCTCGCGAAGGATGTGTTTCTCGCTGGGGTCCACGATGGCGTGCGTGGCGTCGAGGCGCAGAACGTCGAAGCGGTAGTCGACGAGCCACGACCGCGCGCTGCCGAGGACGAGCGCGCGCATGAACGGATTCTCGAAGTTGGGCGCCGCACCCCAGGGTGTCGGGACGTCGTCGGAAAAGTAGTCGGCGCTGTAGGCCGGCAGGTAGTTCCCGTCCGGACCGAAGTGGTTGTAGACGACATCGAGCGCGACGCTGAGCCCGAGGCCGTGCGCCTCGTCCACGAACTCCCGCAGGTCGCTTGGCGTGCCGTAGGGCGCGAAGGGAGCGAAGAGCGCCACGCCGTCGTAGCCCCAGCCGCGGCGCCCCGGAAAGGCGGCGATCGGCATCAGCTCGATCGTCGTGATCCCCAGCTCCGCGAGCTCGGCGAGGTGGGACCGGGCCGCGGCGTACGTGCCCTCGGGGGTGAAGGTGCCCACGTGGAGCTCGTAGAAGACCGTCTCGCCGAGGGGTCGGGAGCGCGGCGGGTGCTGCCACGGGTACGCCGGGTCGACTACGGCCGCCGGCCCGTGCACACCCTCGGGCAGCCACCGCGCGTAAGGATCGGTCAGGCGGCGCCCATCGAGGCGAAACGAGTAAAGCGTGCCCGGCCGCAAGTCGGGAGCCCGCCCTTCGAATACCGGCCCGACGTCTCCACGGCGTGGGGCAAGCTCGATCGTACGGAGAGTTTTGCCTCCCCGGTCGACGATGTCGGCCAGGACTTCGGTCGACCGCGTGGCGTGCACTCGGAAGGTGACCCCTGCGGGATCGCAGTGAGCTCCGAGCGCCGGGACCTGGCGTGACAGTGGGCCGGTCGAAGGCACTGCGCCCAACCCGGAGCACGGGCGGTGCCAACGAACGGGAGGTGGCTTGGGACGTGCTTCGCTCCGGCCATTTCGCCATGCCACACGTGGGCTCCGACGCCGATTTCGCCGACTGGCGCGAATGCCGTGATTGCGGGCTGTTTCAGCGCTTGCCGGCGCTCGACGACGGGCAAGCAGCCACGTGCGGCCGCTGCGGAGCGCTCTTGCGCCGGGCGGCGCGCAACTCGGTCGCGCTGGGTCGTTTCTGCGCTGCCGCCGCGGCGATCTTCCTCGTGCTCGCGCTCAATGTGCCGCTGGTCGAGATGCGCGTCATGGGCCGCCTCGCCACGTCGACGCTGTTCACCGGCCCCGCGATGCTGGGCCAGAAGGGGTTACCCGCGCTCGCCGTCGCGGTGCTCTTCACCCTCGTTCTGCTGCCGGCGCTCAAGATCGCGATCGAGCTCGCGGTCCTGTTCGGCTCGCTGGCGTCGCGCCCTCCACGCTTTCTTGCCTGGCTCTTCGGCTCGCTCGACTCGCTGTCCCCGTGGGCGATGGTCGAAGTCTTTCTGCTCGGAGCGATCGTGGCCTACACGCGGCTCGAGGCGATCGCCGACGTGCAGGTCGGGCCCGCGATCTGGGCGCTCGGCGGCGTGATGCTCATGCTGGTCACCGTCGACGCGACGCTGGACCACGAGGAAGTGTGGCGCCGGCTCGCCCACGAGAGCCCGGCCGAGCCGGACCGGGGCCCTGCTGCGCGAGGTGGCGAGCAGGGTTCGAGCGCCACGCGCGACCCGGTCGGATGCGACGCGTGCGGACGTGTCGCGCGGGCGAAGGTGGGCGACCGGTGCTCGCGCTGCGACCACCGGCTGCAGGTCCGCCGCGGCGGGCACGCGGGTGTCTGGGCGATGCTCGTCACCGCGTGCCTGCTCTACATCCCGGCCAACGTCCTCCCCGTGATGACCGTGAAGCAGTTCGGCCGGGGCGCGCCGTCCACGATCGTCAACGGCGTCGGCGAGCTCGCCGCCAATCACCTCTGGCCGCTGGCGATCCTCGTCCTTCTCGCCAGCATCATCGTGCCGATGGTCAAGATCGCGTCGCTCGCGGTCTTGCTCGTCCTGACGCACCGACGGTCGGGGGCGCGGCTCAAGGCGCGCACGCGCCTCTTCCGGTTCGTCCGCGGGATTGGGCGGTGGTCGATGATCGACGTCTTCATGCTCTCGACGCTCGTCGGCGTCGTGCGCCTCGACCTCTTCGCCAGCGTGGTGCCCGAGCTCGGCGCCCTCGCGTTCTGCAGCGTCGTGGTCTTCACGATGGTCGCCACAGAGCTGTTCGATCCACGAACCATGTGGGACGCCGCGGAGCCCGCGTGGTGAGCGCCACGTCGAGCCACGCGGTGCCCGAGGCCCACGTCCAGCGCCACGGTCTCCTCTCGTGGGTCTGGCTGATTCCGGTCGTCGCGGCGGGCCTGGTCGCGTACCTCGCATACACGACGTACTCGCACCACGGGCCGGTCGTCACCCTCACGTTCGAGACGGCCGAGGGGCTGCAAGCCAACCAGACGCAGGTGAAGCACAGGGCCGTGCCCCTCGGCACGGTCGACGACATCGGCCTGTCGAAAGACCTGCGCCACGTCATCGTGCACGTGCGCATGAACAGCTCGGCCGAGCCGATGCTGACCGACCACGCGCGCTTCTGGGTCGTCCGCCCGCGGCTGACGGCGCGCAGCTTCACCGGCCTCGAGACGCTCGTCTCGGGCGCGTTCATCGAGGTCGACCCGGGGCCGCTCGGCGGCAAGAAGCAGCTCGAGTTCGAGGGCCTCGCCGAGCCGCCCGGCCGGCAGTCCGACGAGCCGGGTCAGGTCTTCGCGCTGACGGCGTCCAGGCTCGGATCGCTCAGCGTGGGCGCGCCCGTCTACAACCGCGACGTCGAGGTCGGCGAGCTGCTCAGCTACGACCTCGCCTCCGACCCGGAGAAGGTGCACCTGCGCGTCTTCGTGCGCGCGCCCTTCGATCGCCTCGTGCACGACCAGACCCGCTTCTGGAACGTCTCGGGCGTGTCGGTCGTGATGGGCCCCGAAGGCCTGCACGCCGAGCTCGAGTCCCTCCAGTCGGTGCTCAACGGCGGCATCGCCTTCGAGACCTCGCCCGCCAACGAGAAGGATCCGCCGGCAAAGGAGAACGCGACGTTCGTGCTCTACCGCGACAAGGGCGGCGCCGACAACGCCGCGTACCGCGAGAACCTCGCCTACGTGACGTACTTCGATTCGTCGATCCAGGGCCTCGGGCGCGGCGCCCCGGTGCTGCTCTATGGCGTGCAGGTGGGCTCCGTGACCGACGTGCGCCTCGCGTTCGACGCGGAGACGCGACGGGCGCGCGCACGGGTCGCCTTCTGCCTTCAACCCGAGCGGGTCGTCGACCCCAAGGAGCCCGGCAGCGCGGCGGTCGCCGATGGCCTTCGCCGGGCCTTCGGCGAGTCGTCGTTGAGCGCGCAGCTCGAATCGAGCAGCTTGCTGACGGGCACCAAGGACGTCGCGCTCACCGAGGCGCCGGGCCGTCCGGCCGGCGAGCTGCCGCGCGAGGGCGACGCGATCGTCGTGCCCGGACAGGGGGCCGGCATGGAGGCCATCACCGCGTCGCTGAGCGACGCTGCGACCAAGGTCGATCGAATCCCCTTCGAGCAGATCGGCCAGAACATGAACTCGGCGCTCGAGCGAATCCAGCACTTGGCCACTCAGATCGACGTCAACGCAACCCCGGCCCTGCAGCAGCTCCCCCCGATCCTCGACGGCGTGTCCAAGGCCGTCGCGAACGCCAACGGCGCCCTCGGCGCCGGCGGGTACGGCAAGAACTCCGAGTTCGAGCATGGGATGAAGCGCGTCATGGACCAGGTGGGCGACGCCGCCCGCAGTCTGCGCGCTCTGGCCGACTACCTCGATCGGCATCCCGAGGCGCTGCTGCGCGGGCGAGCCGTGAGCGCGGGCGAGCCGTGAAGGGGCCCTCCACCTGGCTCGCCGGCGCGCTCGCCGCGTCAATGGCTGCGTGCGGCTCTTCGCCGCCGTCGGCGTTCTTTGCGCTCTCCCCCATGGCAAGCGACGCACGGTCGACCGTCGCGACGCCGCCACCCGCGAGCGCCGCTCCAGGGTTGGCCGTTCGCACGATTCGGCTCCGGCGCCCGTCGATCCCCAGCTACCTCGATCGGCCGGAGATCGTCCGGCGTGTCGTCGGCTATCGCCTGGGCGTCGCTGCGAACGAGCGATGGGGCGGTCCGCTCGACGAGATGATCGGTCGCACCCTCGCGCAGGACATCGAGGAGCGGCTGCCCCAGAGCAGCGTGTACGTCGAAGACGGCGCGATCACCGCCGACCCCGACGCCACCATCGAAGTGAACGTACAACGCTTCGAGGAGGGTGACGGCGGCGACCTGACCCTCGTCGCCGAGATCGCCGTCGAGCGCGACGGGGCGCACCAGGCGTCGGCCGCGCGATCGGTGCGCCTCGTGGCGCACCCCGGAGCGAGCACCTCGGCGCTGGTCGCCGCGATGAGCGACCTTCTGGGACGGCTCGCGCAGGAGATTGCCGCGTTGCTCGCCAGGGCCCCGAGTCCGTGAAAAAACGGACTCAGGACATTAGGTCACCAGATGCGGCTGGGACCGAGAAGCACGAGCAGAAGCACGACGAGGAGCGCCAGACCCAGGCCACCGCTCGGGTAGTATCCCCAGCTTCGGGAATACGGCCAAGTGGGCAAAGAGCTGACGGCCATGATGAGCAGCACGACGAGGAGCAGGGTGAACAGCATTCGATGCTCCAAAGCAAGGCGTGAGCCACGCGGGGCGTGAGCCAGCCGGCAGTCAGAACATTTGCCCGGCCGCGACATAGCCGCCGACAGGGCTCGCGTCGGGGGAATAGGCGACGTCGGCGCGCAGGACGAACGCCCGTCCCGATTGCAGGCGAAGCCCTCCGCCGACGCCGTACTTGAGCTCGACGCCGTGGCCGTCGAGCTGGGGCTGCGGCGTCGTGTCCGCCCAGAGCCGCCCCCCGTCGAAGAACGCCACGGCGCCGAGCACCATGGCTTGGCCGAGCGCGTGAAACGAGACGATCTCCGTGCGAAGCTCGACGTTTCCGAACACCTTCACCTTGCCGTAGTAGCGCTGGCCCGGCACCCCGCGCACCCCGTTCAGGCCGCCGATCGCGTAGGTGTCGTAGCTGTCCTTGAATCGCGCGAGCTCGTAGAACGGCGGCGTCCCGAACATCATGTCGCCGACGATCCGCATCGCGAGCGTGACGTGTGGTTTCCAGATCGGGACGAAGGCGCATGCAATGCCGGTCACCTGCCCATAGCGGGATGGGAACGCGGCGATGCCGCCGGGGCTCAGCGACACGTCGACGGTGTGGAACATCCCGCTGTGGCTCGAAACGTCGTTGTCGCGGTTGTCCCACTGAAGCCCCAAGGCCATCTTGGCGACCGCCTGCGGCGCAATGGAGCCGAGCAGCCTCTTGACCTCCGGGCTGCCGTCGCGGAGATCGTCCGCGAGCTTGGAGGTGCTGGCCACCTGGAGCCAGTTCTGCTCGTAGCTGAGCCCCATGTGGCCGGCGACGTGATCGATCATGCGCCAGCGCAGGTCGACGAGGATGTACGGATGGATGCGGCCGTACAAAAAGTACTTGGACGGAGCGCCTGGGGGCGCAGCGGCCGACGACGCGTTGCCGAGGCCAAAGTAGTTCAGTGTCGACTCGTTGCTGTACTCGGGTCGAATCTCGAGGGTGAGCGGGTGCTGCAGCAGGCGTGGGACCGTCGCCTGGACGTAGATGTCTTGATACGGGACGATGACGTGTCCACCGCTCGACTCGAACGTCACGAAGCCGGCCGACTCGATGTCCCACACGTACGGGTCGTCACCGCGGCGTACGCGCGTGAGACCGGCAAAGTAGCCTCCCCCGATGCCAATGTCCGTCGTCCCACCGGCGACGGGAACGAGGTTGAACTCGTTGTGCGCGGTGGGCGCGGTCACGTCGGACGTCGCGGCCTTATCGCTCGAGTTTAGGGGATCGGCGGCGCGCGCATCGTGGACGGGATAGGCGCCGAGCGCGGACGCGACGACGACCCATGCCCGGTACGGAGGGCTGGGGGAGCCGCGTTGCACGCTTGCCATGAGCAAGGGCCGGGCCAGCGACGGAGGCCGTCCAGGGCAACCCCAAGCGTCGTTCTAATACCGCCGCTGCCAGAGCAGGTCGAAGATCGTCGTTCCCGCGTCGCCGAGGGTGGACGCCAGCGACCAGCGCGACAGGAATCGCCAGGCGACGGTGACGAGCGTGTGATCGGGATTCACCCCGGGAGGCACCTGTCCCAGCACGACGCCGACCTTGAGGGAGATGTCGCGCGCGATCTGGATCTCGATCTCCGGACGCGGATTCGTCGAGCTGGTCGTGTCGACGTCGGCGCGCACGGAGCCGAGACCCATCTGGCCGAGGGCATGGTTGAGCGGTTGCGCCGCCTCGCCACCCACGGTCCCGACGACGCTCGACGCAGCATCGGGCGACGGGCTCTGGGCCTGGGGCCCGCCCGTCGTGCCGAACATGAGAAGCTCGACGATCTCCTGCTGCGGCAGCGATGGCTCCGAGCTGAGCGTCACCTTCCCGGTCTTCAGAGGGCCGACGAACGTCGCATAGACCGTGGTCCCGTCCGGCGCCTTGTAGCCGGCGCGCACCACGACCTGGGGGTTCGACGCGTCGGCCCCCACGAACGTCACCGTACCGTGGTCCACGTTGAAGGTCCTGCCCTGGATGACAAGGACGCCGCCGGACTTCAGTTGAATCTGGCCCGTGACGTTCCCGCCTTTCACCTCGACCTTGCCTCCCAGGTCGATCCGCACGTCGGTGCCGCGAACGACCTCCACGTCGCCGAGCTGCACCTGGACACCGAGGCCCCCCGACGACTCCTGCGCGGGCGGATCCACCTTGGGCGCGGGCAACAGGACGAACGTGGCAGGGTTGCCTCGATGCGCCCCGACCTTCACGTCGCGCATCGTTCCGAGCGATTGCACGTCCCCGGACGAGGCCTCGGGTATCGTGAGGCGCAGCGAGGGAACCGAGACCTGCATCTGCAGAGCGCCGCCATTCTCCGCCGTGACCGAGACCTCGACCCGGCCGTCGACGCTTCCGATTTCCGCTCCACCCGCGCTCACCGGGACGGCGGCGCTCTTGGGGATCACGACGGCGAGCTTGGCCGACTGCAGGTGCGTCCCTGCCATGCGCCCGGAGCCCGTTGCTTCGAGCCGGCCCGTCATCCCCGATGCAGTCATCTTCTTGACGACGAACCCGCCGTCGGGCGCCAGGGTCACGTCGGCCGCGATGTCGTGGAACTCGCCGCCGCCCGCACTGGCTTCGATCGCTCCCCGGGTGAGCGAAACGCTCCCCGACAGGTGGGGCTGGTGTGTGGACGGATCCAGCACGAAGTGCGCGTCGGAGTCGAGCCGTCCGTCGAGCTCGTCGAGCATGCTGTCGACGAAGGGCAGCAGCGCCGCGATGCGGAAGTTCTTCGACGCAAGGTCGGCGTGCACCGGACGATTCTCGTTCAAGGCCGGGGCGAACGCGGCGCCCCACGTCGATTCGGCGTCGGCCTTCGCGTCGAAGAAGCCGTCCCCTTGCTCGACCCGCACTTCGCCGCCGAGATGCCCGCGGTCGGCGACGGCCGTGACCCGCCCCGACTGGTACGCGACGGTCCCGACATGAAGCCGATCGATCGATAGATCAGCGTGGGCGCTGGCGTCTTCGTGCAGCCCGTCGACCGTGATGTCCCCGCTCAGGGCTCCGGCGATCATCTTGTCGTCGAGGGCCGTCACGGCCTTCAGCGGCAGTCCGTCGAAGTGCGCCTTCGCGGAGGCGGTCCACGGCGACGACGCCGCGACGCCACCGATCACCGCATCCACGGCGATGTCGGCTTGCGCCTCGGACGTCAGCACCTCGTGTCCTTGGGCGCGCGCCTTCACGCCGACCACACCGCGGTGGCCGTCGTAGTGGCCCGACACGTCGAACTCGACCGGAATGGAACTCGCGGCGACGCCGAAGACCGTGTCGCGGACGGTCGCCGTCAGATCGACGCGCGGCGCGAGCATGGTCCCCGTCGCATGCAGGTCGGCTTCGAAGATCCCGGAGAGGACCTCCTGACGAAGCATGGCAGGAAGCGTGGCCAGCCCACGCGGAGGCATGTGCAGGTGGACTTCGACGGCCGCCGTTCGCAGGTCCGTCGCCAGCTTCGCGGGGGCGTGCAGGGCGTCGGGCCATGGAAACTTGGGGCACGCCGCGTCGACGTGCGCAAAGGCGCCCTTGGCATCGCGCAGGGTCGTTCCGAGATCGACACGGCCTGTCTGGCCGTCGACGTGAGCATCGAAGTCGACGTCGACGCCATCGAGATGCCAGGGCGGGTACGGCACCACCCACACACCGTCGATGTCGCGCGCGGCGCCGACCTTGGGCACGAGGTGCAGGCTCTCGGTGCTGACGGAGAGCTGCACCTCGGGCGTCGTGTCACCGGCGTCGGCACGGGCAAGGTGACCTTTGATCGTGACCTTGCCGGCCGCCTGCGCGAAGGGGAATTGCTCGGGCGGCACCAGCTCGGCCACCTTCGCGAGGTCGACCCGGCCGTCGAGGGTGACGTCTCCCCAGGCGGTCCGCCACGCCGCCGCCGACAAGGGACCTTCGCCCGGCAAGACCAGCTTCGGCGTTGCGACGTTGATCGTACCCACGTCGCCCGCCTCCGCGTGCAGCCGTCCCTTCACCTGACGACCGTCGAGCGCCATCTCGACCCCGCCCGACACGCTCCGCGCTGCGCCGAAAGCGCCGTGATCCAGGCGCAGGGCGACGCGTCCCTTCGCGTGATCGCGGCGCAAGTCGGCGTCGATGTCGAAGGCGAGGACGCCGCTCGAAACCGCCGACGGCATCCCCGCGATGCGCGCGAGCGCCGCGAGATCGAGGCCCTCGCTAAGCGCGCGCAGGCGAACGCTCTCCCCTTCTGTCTCGAATGTTACCGATGCGGGACCGCCCACCCCGTCGATGCGCGCGCCGACGATGCTCACCACGTCGCCATCGACCGTCGCAGCCGGCACGGTCACGACGACCGCGTCCCCTCCCCGGGCCGCCGCGACATGCACATCCCGCACGGAGACCCCGGCACCAACGCGGACGACGGCGTTCGCGGAGAGTCGAGGGATGTCCGGTCCCTGCGCGGAGACGCGGACCGATGCGTCGTGCAGCGAGCCGCGCGTTCCGACGTCGATCCAGTCGATCCGACGAGCCGCGAGGAGCAGCGATCGCCCATGCAAGGTGACATCGAGCTCGGGCGCCGCGAGCGAGCCGCGGGCGAGGGCGTCGAGCGACGCGCTCCCGACGCGATTGGGCCCCACGGCGAGGTCGTCGACGACCGTCTGCGCGTCGGCCTCGATCGTCATCGCGCCGAGATCCAGGGCACCCTTGGCTGTGAGCGCTGCCCGGCCGTGGATCGGCATCGGCAGGCGGGGAATGCGATCGAGTTCGGCCACCTGCGCGTCGAGCGTGAAGTGCAGCGTGCGCGTATGGCCCTCTGGCACGACGTCGACCATCAGATGGGCCTTGCCCTCCGGCACCTCGGCATCCACCGTGGCGTGCGCTCGCAGGTCACCCTGTGCCGCCACCACGCCGTCGGCATTGACGGAAGCATCCCCGACGCCCGCGCGCACCGCCACGGCGACGCCCGAGAGGGGGCCTTTGGCTTCGACGTGAAGGCGGCCGGGCTTGTCGAAGGGCGATGCCGCCCAGAAGGCGCGAACGCTTTCGGGGCTGACCTCGGGCGCGTCGAGGACCCCGTCCACGACGCCGCGCTCGATCTTGGCCGTGAGGGTATTCGTCACGTTGGCCACGACGCCGCGCCACGATGCCGTGACGTCCGGCAGGTCGTCGGAGTTCGAGGGCGCCCGCACGTGCGCGTGCAGGGTACCCGCGACGTCGATGGCGCCCGGAAGCTTGTGCGCCGCAATCGTCGCCGTCGTGACGTCGGCCTCGATCGCGTCGGGCGCGTCGGTGAGCCCGCCGACGAAGTCGTCGATTTTGGCGTCGAGGGGCGAGCCCGTCACGTTCCCGCGCGCCGACAGGTGCTTCACGGCGATATGCGAGAAGACCAGGCGCAGGGGGCGTGACGGCTTCTGGTTCGGGGTCGGCGCCGGCGGCTCTTTCGGCAAGAACGCGTTGGCGATCCCCAGTTGTCCGGAAGCGTCCTTGTCGAGCACCGCGTCGATCTGCTCGGCAGAAACTTGGGGAATCACGATGGTGAGCGGCCCATGGCCGAACAGCAAGGACCGCAGGGCGGCCCACGTCTGCACCCGCGCCCCGAGCGATCGCCCGACAAGCACGGGGTGCCCTTGCGGGTCGAAGATCGTCACGTCCGCGCGACCGATGCCGAAGGGGCTCAGCTCCCCGAGCGCGTCGATCCGGATCTGGCCCTGGAACTGCGGAGCAAGGACGGCGTTCACTTCTTTGACGGCAAGCCGGCGCGCCCATGGCATGTCCATCAACGCGATCGCCAAGACCAAGAGCCCCAGCACCGCGCCGAGGGCGATCCCGACGACCCGCGCCGCCACGCGCGCGAACCGGCGAACCCGGGAGGCCATCAGAAGGCCTGTCCGATCCCGATCGCGATGGCGATCGGGACTTTGAAAATGGTGGGCTGCACGCCGAAGACGGGGTCCCGATTGGCGGCCGCCGTCTCGCTCGGCTCGCCGAGCTCCTGGAGCGGCTGGATGCGGTAGCCGACATCGAGGCGGATGGGGCCCGCCGGGGTGTCGTACGCGGCCCCCGCGCCGAGCGTCAGGTGCAGGTATCGGAGGCGCAGATCATTCTCGTTCGGTGACACGTCGCCCCCTTCGCAGAAGCCCGAGATCGACAGCGGACCCGACACGTCGAACCGCACCTCGGTCTGAAGCTCCCAGAGCGAAAAACCGCCCGCCGGCAAGAAGCAATGGCCCGAGCTCGCGTTCTTCGCGAAGTCCATCGTGCCGGGGTCGCAGCTGAACTGCACCTGCTGCGACGCCGTGGCCGGATTGAGGAACGGGATGACGCCGTGAGGCGAGACGCCGAGCAGCGGAAACCCCCGGTTCGTCGTCGGCCCGCCCGAGAAGAAGCCCCGGAAGTACATGATCTGCATCGCATGGGTGAGATCGGTGCGGGCGGTGGAGGTGGGGGGCTCCGCGGCGAGGGCCGCGGAGTTCTCGAGGGCGGTGTACCAGTCCTTCGCGTAGTTCTGCGTCCACAAGAACCCGACCGACGCGCGCGTCGCGAAGGTGACTTTGGGCCCGAGCGGGATGTACGCCCGCGCTTCGGGCTGGATGCGGACGTCGGTGGCGACCCCGCCGAAGGGGCCGCCCGCGACCTGCAGCGAGTTCCCGATGTAGAAGCCCGAATGCGGCCGGACCGTGCTGTCGCGAAAGTCGAGGTGAACGAGCAGCTCGGGGTACGAGAGAAAGACGGTCTCGAGCGCCGGGTCGAGGGGCAGAACGTACGAAAACGGATTCTCGACCTGGAAGTTGTAGGAGAGGGCGACGTAGAGCTTCTTGAAGATCGTCCGCTCCACCCCGACGGGCACCTTGACCTCGCGGTAGCCGACCACGGGCGCAGACGGCGACGGATCGACCTCGACGAGGAGCGGGAAGATGTTGAACTGCGGCCGTACGAAGCCCGTCGTGCGCGCCTCGATGAACCCCGGCTGCCGGAAGTCGATCTTGGTCCACTCTTCGAGCAGCGGCCGCACAGGCCCCTGCCAGTTGTCGATCCGGATGGGATAAAGGACGACCCCGGGCTTTACCGTGAGCGAGAAGTCGCGAAGCCCCCCGAGGAAATTGTGATCCTCCCATCCGCCAATGACGTGAAGATCGGTCTTGATGTCGTCGATCTCGATGCCGCCGCCGAGCGTGATCTGGTGCAGTCGCGTGGGCTCCACCTTCACGGTGAGCGGAACGACGTGGTCGGCCGGCGGCGGGACCGGCAAGCTTGGCACGATCTGTACGGAGCTGAAGACGCCCAGGTCGAGCAGCGCTTGCGTCGACGACGCGATCTCGGCCGTCGAATACGGGCGCCCGGGCGAAAGGTTGATCGCGCGTCGCAGCGGCGCCTCGGGGATGCCCTTCTCGCCGGGGACGTGGGGCGCGGCCGACTCGAGCCCCTGGAACGTGATCGCGCCGAACGTGGCGTACGGACCCGGCGTGAACTTGAATCCGTAGTCCGCCGCGTGCTCGCCGACGTCGACCTCCACTTGACCTTCGACCGTGGCGTACGCGTAGCCCCGATCGGTGAGCGCTTTCTTGAGCTCGTCCTTCGACTTCTCGAACGCCTCTTCGTCGAAGCGCGCGCCAGGCCGAAGCAGGTCGGCCGCGACGGAGTTCGCCGCAGTGGCGACCGCGGGGGGCAGCCCCTCGAGACCGACGAGGGTCCGGTTGCGATTGAGCGTGGCGGGCCCCTCGTCGACCACGACCGTGACGCGCACGTGATTGCCGCCGACCTTGCGCACCTCGCCCACGCGCGCGTGGGCGCCGAAGAAGCCCTTGGACTGGTACACGCGCTCGACGCGCGCCATGTCCCTCTGCAGCACGGCCTCGTCGTAGACCTCGTAGTCGTAGACGAGCCCCTGGAACAGGAAGAGAAACTTGGCCGACCCCTGCGTCGCGAGCTTCGACTCGATATCCCCGGCGGGGACCTGATGGGCATTGGCAACCCGAACAGAATCGATGGCCGAACGCCCAGGAGGGATCTTGCTGCACGCGGCGAGCGCGGGCATCCATGCCGCAAGGACGGCCAAGCATCGCCCCCGACGGCCTCGCGCGGACCCTCGGGCGGCCTCGTTCGTGCTTCCCAGCCCAGGTCGTGAAGACGCTTGCGTGCGCCCTGGGCTTACTGATGTCGATGGGGTGCTCCGGCTCCCTCCCCCACCCGGCCTACCTGGCGCAACCGTCGTCGGCTCTCGCGCCGATCGACGACCCTCCGCCGCCGGGCCGTGTGGAGACCGTACCGGACATGCCGAGAGGTGCGGACGCGTGGATCCCGGGCGAATGGATCCCGAGGCATGGGCGCTGGTATTGGCTGCTCGGTCGCTGGGTAAAGACGCCTCCGGGCGCAAAGTATTCTCCGTGGGTGGTCGTGCAGGCGCACGACGGTTCGACGCTCTTCGCGCCGTCGGTGTGGACCGGCGCCGACGGCAAGCCGATCCCGCCCCCGCCCGCGATCGCGTTCGCCGCGGCGAACGGCGAGGCGGTATTCGACGCACAAGGCGAGAAGCAAGACACCGGAAGGGCGCTCGAGAACGCCCCTCATGCCCCGCCGCCTCCCTGATCATGACGCGTGGCTGCGCGAAGCCGTGGCCTCGCAGCGTTCGACGGCGACGTCGAGCCGCACGCGAAATGACAGGACGTCGGTCGTCATCCGGACCGCCGCGGAGGTGACGCGCATGGCGAGGGCGGACGCCGTCTCCACGCTCGCGGGCAGGTCGAAGGCGCGGTCGAGCAGATCGTGAAAGCTCCACGCGAGCTCGATGTGCTTGCTCGCGAGCTCCTCGTTCACGCGGCGTGTCACTTTTTCGTCGAGGACCTCGGGCAGCGCGGCGATGTCCGCCCCGTCGAGGGCGAGCTTGAAGACGAGCGCCTCGGCGGCGTGCTCATCCCGGCCGATGGTGGGGACAATGCGCGCCGCGAGCGACCGGACGGTCACCGGCACGTCGAGGCCCAGCACGGACCAGCGCGCCTTCGCCCGGCAGACGATGCGAATACCCGCGGGCGGGTCGAACACGACGTCGAGCGGCCCATCGAGCGTCAGGTGGTCTTCCCCGCCGAGCCGGATCGTGAGCGGCACGAATCGCTCGATAAGCGTTCGAACATCGGCGGGCGTCAGGGTCGCTTCGATTTGCACCTCATCGCCTGGTGCAGTCGGCGTGCCGTGTCCCATTCGTCGCGACAGCGCCGTCGAAGCCCTGCACGACACGACGACCGTTCGACGACCGCTCGCCGCCCGCTCGCCGCCCGCACGACGACCGGGGCGATTCGTGTGCGTGTGAGGCGACCCTGTTGCCCCACACGCCGCGCGTGCGGCACGCGCGCCATCGAGACGGGGACGCCCACACGGTAAGCAACCACGGCAGGCGGGCGGCGGCGGGGGGGCTGCAGGAAGCCGTGGTCCTGCCGGAGACGCTGCGGTAGGTATTCGAGCGGCGATTCCATGACCGAGCTGACCCACGAGACCCACGAGCCCATCGTCACCGAGCGCCTTTCGACGGGGGTGCAGGGCCTCGATGTCATTGTCGGCGGCGGCCTTTTCCGAGGGGCGATCTACCTCGTGATGGGCCGACCCGGGACGGGCAAGACGACCTTCGGCAACCAGCTTTGCTTTTCACATGCCCGCGGGGGCGGACGCGCCGTCTACGTCACCCTCCTGGCCGAGTCGCACGCCAGCATGGTCAAGAACCTGCGCGCGATGACGTTCTTCGACGCGGAGATCGTCAACCATGGCGTCGCCTACGTGGGCGCCTACAAGGCGCTGCGCGAGGAGCGTCTCAAGGGCTTGCTCAACATACTGCGGCAAGTGATCCAGGACGAAAAGGCCTCGCTCTTGGTGCTCGACGGCATTGCACCGACGCGCGCGATGGCCGAGAGCGACACGGCGCTCAAGGAGTTCATCGTCGAGCTCCAGGTGCTCGGGAGCATGACGAACTGCGCCACGGTGCTGCTCGCCAACATGACGTCGGCGGACGCGAACGGCCCCGAGCACACGATGGTGGATGGCCTCGTCGAGCTGGCGTTCGAGCGCACCACGCGCCGCACGTACCGCACGGTCGAGGTCATCAAGTTCCGCGGAAGCGGGCACATGCTGGGCCGCCACGAGCTCGACATCACTTCCGCGGGTATCGTCGTGCACCCGCGCACCGAGGATGTGCTCGACGCCCACCTGCAGAGCCACCCCCAGACGCGGGTGCCGATGGGGATCCCGCAGCTCGACGAAATGCTCGGCGGCGGCCTGCTCTCGGGGACCACGACCGTGGCCCTCGGCTTCTCGGGGAGCGGCAAGACGACCCTCGCGCTACAGTACCTCGCTGCCGGGTGCGACGCTGGGCAAAACGCCCTCTACTTTGGGTTCTACGAGCCACCCTCGTACATTCTCACGACGGCCGAGCAGCTCGGCCTCGGCCTCCGCGAGCACGCCGCGCGAGGGCGCTTTGGGATCGTGTGGCAGCCCTCGTACGAGTACGGAATCGACGCCCTGCTCGAGAGGCTGCTGCGGGACGTACGGGAGCGTGGGGTGCGGCGCGTGGTCATCGACGGCTTCGACGGCGTACGCCTGGCGGCGGCGGATCCCGAGCGCACCATCCGGGTGGTCAGCGCCATCACGAACGAGCTGCGTACGCTCGACGTCACCACCTTCATCACCGACGAGACGCTGAGCCCGTACGGTCCGGAGATTGCTACCCGGGTGTTCGCGGCGTTCCTCAACGTCGCGCCGGAGGGGCTTGGCGCAACCCTCGTGGAACGATTTCGACTCCTTCCCGAGGTGGTCATCACGATCGGCGTCGCGTGGGGGCTCGACGGCTGGCGCGAGCTTCGGAAGACCCGCGTGCTCCCCGTCGCGCTTGCGGTGGTGGCGGTCGTGGCACTCGGCGGGCTCCAGTCGTGGCCGCGCGTGCACGCCGAGCACACGAACGCGCTCGAGCTCTATACGGAGAACACGGAGAAGTCCGCGCCGCCGCGCGCCGTCATCTTGGGAACGGGCGACTATCGCCTCTTCTCGTTCATCTACGCCGATGCCATAAGGCTGCGGCCCGACGTGACGTACATCGATCCGCACCTTCTCGGATACGATTGGTATCGAGCGCGCGCTAGTCACGAGTTCGGGGCCCCGATCCCCGAGCCGGTGGGTTCACGCGGTTCGAACGCTGTGAGACGGTGACCGAGAACGATGGGTGGGCGAGCGCGGTGCTCCCGACGTACCAGCGACCGTGGATCGCACTCTCTCGGATGTTCGAACGACGAGGCGACGCGGCCCGCGCACGAGCGAACCTTGACCGTGCGGAGGAGTGGCGGTTTTTGCGCCACGACTGACGAGCTGTCGGGTAATCTGCGGCACCATGATCGCTAGCGAGATAGCCAGGACCAAGAATAGGGCAGCGCGGCACCTTCGGGCTTGGCCGCTGGTCGTGGGCGTCGTTGCCGGCACGTGCTCGTGCAACTCGTCGTCCTCGGGCACGCCGCCTTCCAACGACGCGGCGACACCGCAGGAGGAAACGGCCCCGTCCCTGGCGAACACCCCCAACTTGATCCTCAACCCGGGCGCCGAGCTCGGTCCCGGAACGGACGGCTCCACGGTCCCCACGTCCGTGCCCGACTGGACGACGACCGGCGACGCGAACGTCATCGAATACGGCTCGTCCGGAGGCTTCCCCGACGTGTCGGACGGAGGCTCGGACGCGGCACCTCCCGACGAGGGCACGAACTTCTTCGCTGGGGGCCCCAACGACCCGATCTCGACGTTCACTCAGCAGATCAGCCTCGCGGCCTACGCGACGGACATCGCGAAGGGCAACGTGACATTCACCCTGGACGGGTGGCTCGGGGGATATTCGAGCCAGGGCGACGATGCCCTGGTCACGGTGTATTTCCTCGACTCGGCGAGTGCGTCGGTATTGGGCGCCGCCGCCGACGGAGGCGAGAGCGACGACGGAGGGGACGCCGGGTTGCCGCCCGACGTGCTCGCCTCGGCCAGCATCGGCCCCGTCACCGCCGCGGAGCGCAACGACAACACGGGGTTCCTTTTCCAGACGACCACGGGCCCGGTGCCCACGGGGACCGTCGCGGCCGAGGTGCAGATTGTGATGACCCGGTACGATGGTGCCAACAACGACGGGTACGCGGACAACCTGTCCCTCACGCTCGGCGGGAACTGAAGGGGCGACCTTCTACGACGGCGCGAATCCTGCTGGGCGTCTGCACGGGCGCCTCACGCTCGAGGCGTCCAGGGAGGTCCTCATGACAGTGGAACTGACGGTCTACGGTCAGACGGATATCGGTTCAGTCCGCAGATTCAACGAAGATGCCTTCGCGATTGCCGACTTGACGGGAGGCCGTCTCCTCGAAGAGCAGCGCATGGCGCAATTCGAGCTTGGGCAGAACGGAGTGCTGCTCGCCGTTTCGGACGGCATGGGGGGCCACCCGGCCGGCGAAGTCGCGAGCGCGCTCGTGGTGGACTCGCTTCGTCGCTCGATGGCAACCCTGCCCCGCGGCGCGACCTCGGACGCGCGACTCGAGAAGGCCACCATCGAGGCGAATCGCGAAGTCTGGCAGGCCGCGCACTGCCCCGGTCGAGAGCACATGGGTGCCACGCTCACGGCGGTCTTCGTGCACGACACGACGGCGCATATTGCGGAGGTCGGCGATTCGCGAGGGTACCTCTTGCGCGGCCGCGAGATCGTCCAGGTGACGCGCGACCAGAGTTACCTCCAGTTGCTGCTCGATTCCGGACGGTTGAGCGCCGCCGAGGCCAAGGAGTGCGATTTCAGCAACCTCGCGCTTCAAGCCATGGGGTTGAAACCCGAGGTGACCGTGGCCATGGCAAGGCTCGATCTTCGCCGGCGCGACTGCCTCGTTCTGTGCTCCGACGGCCTATCCAACATGCTCACCGCGGATGAGATTCGTCACGTGGTCCTCACGTCCGCCGGCCTCGACGACGCGTGCGTCAGGCTGATCGACGAGGCGAAGCGGCGCGGCGGCAAGGACAACATCACGGCCGTCCTCGCCGGCGTCGACGGCGATCTCCCGCCGACCGTCGACGGCGAACGGATCTCGAGGACCTTCTTCGTCATCAGCGAGTTTCCCCCGGCGAAGACACCCTCGGCCGCGTTCGGCGCTTCTTCGTCGTGACTCTGCGTTACGCTCGCCCCGAGTCGATCGGAGTGTTCGTCGTGCTCGAGGGGCGCCCGTCTTCGTCGCGGCGCCCTTCGGCGATTTCGACCGCGATCGCAGCGGCGAGCTTGGCCGGAACCCCTTCGGTACGCTGCTCGTATTCTCTCTCGGCCCGGTCGTCGCGCGCACGAAGCTTGGTGTCGTCGACCTGCTCACCCGGGAGCTCGACGCGCAGCTCTTCGACGAGCATGCGGACGGCAGCGGCCACGGGAAGCGCGAGCAGCGCCCCCACGATCCCGAGGAGCGTCCCGCCGGCGAGCAGCGCGACGAGGACCACCGACGACGGCAAGCGGAGGGCGCGACCGTAGATCCGCGGGACGAGATACCGACTCTCGAACTCTTCGTACACGATCATCGCGAGCAGCACGGCGATGGCCACGACGGGGCCGACGGCGAGCGCCGCGAGGACCGCGGGGCCCACGGACAGGAAGACGCCGATGTAAGGCAACACGTCGGCCAGGCCGGCGAAGACCGCGAGCGCGATCGCGTTCGGAACGTGGCCAATCGCCAACAGCGCGAACACGAAGCCCCCCATCAAGATCGACGTGAAGACCTGACCACGGATGTAACCGCCCACGATCGTCTCCAGGTTCAGCATCACGCGCGACAGCCGGATGTGATGCGAGCGGGGCACCATCGCGAAGAGGCCTCCGCGCAACCGGTCGCGATCGATCATGATGTAGAGCGACAGAAAGACGGTGCTGACGACGTACGCGACGATCTCGACGACGCGCGTGGAGTACGAGAGCGCCGTCGACGTCAGCGTGTGGGCCAGGGCGTGGTACCGGACGTCGCGTAGCGACTCCGCGAGCGGAGCGCTGACGCGCCACCCGGCGAGCGTGGAAGCAAGGCGCTCTCGGAGCATCGGCTCTTGCTTGACGAGGGTGGTCACCTGGTCGACGAGGGCCGGGATCGTCAACGCCAGCGCGAGGACGGAGGTCGTGAGCATCCCGGCGAAGACGGCGGCGAGCGCCCACCCGCGCTTCATGTGTCGCGCTTCGAGCCATTCGACGGCGGGGTTCAACGTGCCGACGAGAAAGAGCGCCACCACGAGGACGAGGACGACCGGCAGCAGCTGCAGCACGACCCACGCGCCCGCGACGACGACGACGGCGCGAACCATCGTCTTCCATGAGATCTCCCGCTCGGTGCGATTCGGCGCTTCGAGAACCGGCATTCTTAGGAAGTAATCCCCTCGAGCTGGCATGGGGGCAAGGTCCATCGTTCGTTCGCCCACCGATTGCATCCCTTCATTCGCGAATTTCACGATGCGAGGCGAAGCGCCTCAGTCGCGCAGTATCGTCGCAGCGTGTGGAGGCAACGTCTCCGAGGATGGAACGCTGCGCTGGGGGAGCGCGGCAGCTCGCCCACACCCCCATCCGGGACGATGCGACCGCCCTCTGAGCACCGCAGGCGCGGTGGCGCGAGGATTGCTTTGGGGCGGCGCCTACACAGTGAGCGAGATCGCGATCCCGACGGAGGCCATTGGCAGCGTTCCGCGCCCGACGGCCTTGGTCGAGGCGATCGCTAGGGGCGACGACGCGGACTCCGTGGAGCCCCTCTACGAGGCCGCCGTCCGCGACACGATCGAGCAGCTCGAGGCGACGGGCTCCCCCGTCGTCACCGACGGCGAGCAGAAGAAGTTTCACAACTTCTGGACGTATTCGGTGCAGGGGCTCCCGAACACGTCGGGCGACGGCTTCAAGATCCCCTTTGCGGCGGGCCACACGCGCCGGATGCTCAGGCTGACCGGCGGTCCCTTCCGGTACATGAGGTACGCGGATACGTTCTTGGACGTCGCGCAGCGCTACGCGCATGTTCCGATCAAACAGGCCGTGATTTCGGCATCCGCGCTGAGCCTCATGTACCCGGCCGAAGCCATCCCGGGATATTCGCGCGCCGAATTCCTCGACGATCTGGTGTCGGAGCACGAGAAAGAGATCCGCCTTTGCCTGGCCAAGGGCGCGCACAAGGTGCAGGTCGACTTCACCGAGGGGCGACTCGCGATCAAGATCGACCCGTCCGGTCATCTTCTCACCAGCTTCATCGATTTGAACAACCTGGCGTTGTCGCGATTCTCGGCCCACGATCGGGAGCGGCTTGGCGTTCATACGTGCCCGGGCGGCGACCGCGATTCGACCCACAGCGCAGATGTCGACTACGCCGATCTTCTGCCCAGCTTGTTCCGGTTGCACGTCGGCAACTTTTACATCGCGCTCGCCGGCGAGCGGGATCGGACCCGCATCCTGAAGATCATCCGAGAGCATCGGCAGCCGGAGCAGCGCGTGTTCGTCGGCGTCGTCGCCCCGATCGACCCGCGCATCGAAACGCCCCAGGAGATCTGCGACATGGTGCTCGAGGCCGCGCGGTACATTCCGGTCGACCGCCTGGGCACCACGGACGACTGCGGGTTCTCGCCCTTCAGCGACGACACGTCGACGAGCCGCGAAACGGCGTTCGCCAAGATCCGAGCCCGCGTCCTCGGCACGGCGCTCGCCGCCAAAGCGATCGGCGGGTAGCCGTGGACAACGGCGACGAGGAACGGTTGCTGCGGTCGGTCGCGCTGCAGAACGCGAGCACGATCCTGCTGGCTCGGCAGCGGGCGGAACAGGAGCTCGTCCGGGCAAAGGACCGCGCAGAAGCGCTCGCCGCGGAGCTGCGGGTCGCCATGCGCAGCGCCCAGCTCGGGGCGGCCGTCGGCCGAACGCTGACGAGCAGTGCTCCCATGGCCGACCAGCTTCGGGCCTGCGCCGAGGCGATCGTCGGCCATGTCGACGCCGCCTTCGCCCGGATTTGGACCCTCGCCCCGGACGGCAATGTCCTCGAGCTGCAGGCGAGCGCGGGGCTTTATACGCACATCGACGGTCCGCACGCTCGAGTGCCCGTCGGCGCGTTCAAGATCGGGCTCATCGCCCAAGAGCGCCTGGCACATCTCACCAACGACGTGCAGCGCGACCCCCGTGTGAGCGACCAGGCGTGGGCCGTACGAGAGGGCCTCGTCGGCTTCGCGGGCTATCCGCTGCTCGTCCAGGACGAGCTCGTAGGCGTGGTGGCGATGTTCTCGCGCGCGCCGTTGACGGTCGACACGCTGGCGGCGCTCGCGTCGGTGGCTGACACGATCGCCATCAGCATCCGTCGAGGTCAGGTCGAGGCGCTGCGCACCGAAGCCGAGCGCGCCCGCGTGGACCTTCTGGCGCGCGAGCAGCTGGCGCGCGCCTCGCTGACGACCACGCTGCGAAGCATCGGCGACGCGGTCATCGCCACCGACACCGCCGCCCGGGTGACGTTCATGAACCCGGTCGCCGAGGCGCTGACAGGCTGGTCGGCGCAAGATGCGATGGGCAAGCCGCTCCGCAGCGTGTTTCGAATCGTCAACGAGGACAGCCGCGAAGAAGTCGACAGCCCCGCCGAGAAGGTTCTCCGGGAGGGTGTCGTCGTCGGCCTGGCCAATCACACCGTGCTGCTCACGCGCAACGGGACCGACCTTCCGATCGACGACAGCGGGGCGCCCATCCGCGACGACGACGGCTCGGTCACCGGAGTCGTCCTGGTCTTCCGCGACGTCACGGCGCGCAAGATCGACGCGGAGCGGCGGGAGTTTCTCGCCGAGGCGAGCCCGGCTCTGGCGACAGTCCTGAACGCGCGCTCGACGCTCGCCACCCTGGCCCGCCTCGCCGTGCCGAAGCTCGCCGATTGGTGCGCCATCGACATGGTCGGCGAGGACGGGCGGGCCATCGAGCTGGTGGCGGTCGCACACGTCGACCCGAGCAAGGTCGCCCTAGCCGAGGAGCTTCGACAGCGATTTCCGGTGTCACGAGACGCGACATCGGGGTTGGCGAACGTGCTTCGCACGGGCGTCTCCGAGCTCTACGCGGACGTGCCCGACGAGCTTCTCGTGGCAGGCGCCGTCGATGCCGATCACCTCCGGCTTCTGCGTGAGCTCCGTCTACGCTCCGGCATGATCGTTCCTCTGAGCGTGCGCGGCCGCGTCCTCGGGGCGATGACGTTCGTCCTCTCCGGCTCCGGTCGGCGCTACGCCGCGGACGACGTCCGCTTCGCCGAGGAGCTGGCACGCCGTGCGGCCATCGCCGTGGACAACGCTCGTCTGTACGAGTCGGAACAGAACGCGCGCCGCAATGCCGACATCGCGAACCGCGCGAAGGACGACTTTCTCGCGACCGTCTCGCACGAGCTTCGCACCCCTCTGAACGCGATGCTCGGCTGGACACGCATCCTGCGGTCGGGCGATCTCTCGAAGGAGAAGCAGAGCCGCGCCCTCGAGACGATCGAGCGCAACGCCGTGACCCAGGCCCAGCTCATCGAAGACCTGCTCGACGTCTCGCGGATCATCAGCGGCAAGCTGCGCCTCGACGTGCAGTCCGTCGAGCTCACGCACATCGTCGAGCATGCGATCGAGGCGCTGCGCCTGGCGAGCGAGGCCAAGAGCGTCCGCATCGTGACGACGCTCGACGACAAGGCCGGGCCGGTCATGGGTGACCCCCATCGTCTTCAGCAGGTCGTCTGGAACCTGCTGAGCAACGCCATCAAGTTCACCCCCAAGAGCGGGCGCGTGCACCTCGCCGTGGAGCGCGTCGACTCGAGCCTGAAGTTGATGGTGACGGACACCGGGCGCGGCATCTCTCCCGAGTTTCTCCCGCAGGTCTTCGAGCGGTTCAAACAGGCCGACGGAGCCACGACGCGCGCGTACGGCGGGCTCGGGCTCGGGCTCGCGATCTCGCGGCACATCGTCGAGCTGCACGGGGGCAGCATCCACGTGGAGAGCAAAGGCGAAGGCCTCGGCTCGACGTTCACGGTCGTCTTGCCGGTCTCGCCCATCCGACAGGAGACGCGCGGTACGGCGTCGCGCTTCGCCATGGGCGCCGGGGCCGAGCCCTTCGAGAATCGGCCCGAGCT
>Ga0302325_10001924_pt1 | contig 51769 bp, 40 predicted proteins | sample Palsa_T0_2_FD_201948 | JGI IMG/M metagenome (GOLD analysis project Ga0302325, IMG submission 201948) | Peat permafrost microbial communities from Stordalen Mire near Abisko, Sweden - Palsa_T0_2 | ecosystem: Environmental > Terrestrial > Soil > Palsa > Peat permafrost | place: Sweden: Abisko...
ATGCTCGCCGCCGAGCTGATTCGGCGCAAGCGCGACGGCGGTGAGATGTCGGCGGACGAGCTCACCTGGTTCGTCACCGGGATCACCGACGGCACCGTCAGCGACGCTCAGGTCGGCGCGCTGGCGATGGCGATCGTCTGGCGCGGAATGACGGCCGCCGAGCGTGTCGCGCTGACCGCGGCGATGACCCACTCGGGCGAGGTGCTCAGCTGGGCAGGCTTCGAGCGGCCGATCGTGGACAAGCACTCGACCGGCGGGGTCGGCGACAAGGTCAGCCTGCTGCTCGCGCCGATCTTGGCCGCGTGCGGCGGCGCGGTGCCGATGATCTCGGGGCGCGGGCTGGGGCACACGGGCGGGACGCTCGACAAGCTCGAGTCGATCCCCGGCTACGACGTCGCGCCCTCGTACGAGAGGCTGCGCGCCGCGGTTGCGCAGGTGGGATGTGCGATCGTCGGGCAGACTGCCACGCTCGCTCCGGCAGACCGCCGCCTGTACGCGATTCGCGATGCCACGGGCACGGTCGAGTCGATCCCGCTGATCGTCGCCTCGATCCTTTCCAAGAAGCTGGCTGCCGGTCTGGAGGGGCTGGTGATGGACGTCAAGGTCGGCTCCGGGGCGTTCCTTCCCGACCTCGACTCAGCCCGCGAGCTCGCTCGCGCGATCATCGAAGTGGCGGAGGGCAACGGCCTGCGGACCGCGGCATTGCTCACCGACATGAACCAGGTGCTCGGGGGCACTGCCGGCAACGCGCTCGAGGTTCGGGAGTGCCTCGACGCGCTTACCGGGGCCGGCACCGACCCGCGGCTGCGGGAGGTGACGCTCGCGCTGAGCGCCGAGCTGCTCGTCCTCGGCGGGCTTGCCGAGGATGCGACCACGGCTCGCGCGAGGGCGGCGGAGGCGTTCGACCACGGCGCGGCGGCCGAGCGGTTCGCGGCGATGGTAGCCGCACTCGGCGGTCCGGCGGACCTGCTCGAACGCCCTGATGACCATCTGCCGGCCGCCCCGGTGGCATGCGAGGTACATGCCCTCGGGGCCGGGCGCGTTACCGCGATCGACGTACGCGCCGTGGGAGTGGCGATCGTCGGCCTCGGCGGTGGGCGCGCGCGGGAGAGCGACCCGGTCGATCACGCCGTCGGCCTGACGGACGTCGCCGGCCTCGGCGAGCTGGTGGAGCCGGGCGGACGTCCGCTCGCGATCGTCCACGGACGCGACCGGGCGGGCGCGGACCGGGCTGCGGCCGCACTGCGCGACGCCTACACGGTCGGGTCGGCAACCGACGGCGGGGTCGGCGGGCCGATCGTGATCGAGGTTCACCGAGCGGTGTAGACGCCTGTCGATTCGGCGTGGTAGCCCTTCGCGCCGACCGCCAGGGCGAGTGGGCTCCGCGGGTCCTCACCGGCCGCCAGGCGCTCAAGCGCGAACCGGAAGTCGTAGCGCGGCGTCCAGCCGAGCTCGGCCCGTGCCCGCTCGTTCACGTACACGCGCTCGATCGAGGGGAACATCGTCCAGCCACGCTGCGCGTAGACGTGCTCGTATTCGGGAACGAGCCGGCGCATGACCGCGGGCAGGTCCGCCCGCACGTGAGCCAGGTCGGCCGGCGTAAACGGAGTGGTGGCGCTGATCACGTAGCGGCCGAAGCCGATCTCCGCCGCGCACTTCATCGCGAGCAGGTGGGCGCTGACGACGTCCTCGATGTCGACCCGGCGGTAGAGCAGCTCGTTGACCTTCAGATTGAGGTCGTTGTACGCCGCGCGGACGCTCTCGCGATCATCTCCCTCCGGAAAGAAGCGGGAGGTGCGGAGGATCACGCACGCGAGGCCGTGGTCGCGGTGGACGAGCTCGCACAGGTCCTCCGCCGCCGTCTTGCTCGCACCGTAGATGTTGCGTGGCACGGGGCGGACCTCCTCCGTGATCCACGCGGCCGCCTCCCCTTCGGCGGGGACGAGCGCCCGACCGTATGTGCTTGTCGTGCTCGTGAACACGAATGTGCCGGCGCCTGCGGCGACCGCCTCCTCCAGCAGGATCAGCGTGCCCGACACGTTGGTCTCGATGAACTTCGCCCGCGCGTGCGAGCCGACGTGTGGCTTGTGCAGCGTCGCCGTGTGCAGGACCACGTCGGCACCGGCGATCGCACGCTGCACGCACGACCGGTCGGCGATCGAACCGACGATCGTCGTGTAGGGCGAGCGGAGGACGTCGAGCCCAACGACCTCGTGCCCGCGGCTGGGAAGCGTGCGCATCAGTGCCTCGCCGAGGTGGCCGGAGCTGCCGGTGACCAGGATCCGCATCGTCACCTAGCCCAGCGCGGCGATCCGCTCCATCAGCAGCGTCACGAACCGCTCGGCGTCGATCTCGACCGCCACATGGCAGTTCGGCGGCCAGTGAGCGCCGCGTAGGTCGGCGTGCGTGCGCCCGCGTGCGGGCTCGGGACCGGTGTCGACGACCACCCCGCAGTGTGCGGTGCCCAGCAGCGTCCCGTCGATGACATGCGCCAGCGCGACCGCGTCGTGGACGGGCGCGCCGTCCCACCCGTAGCTGCGGGAGTGGAACTGCGCGTAGAAGGCGTAAAGGTCGGCGACGAGCCGGCCGGCACGGCCGGCGCTCGACAGTCGCCCGACGTCGGCCGGGGTGATCAGCGCCTGGTGGGTTACATCGAGCCCGACCATCGTCACGTCAAGCCCGCTGTTGAACACCATGCGGGCCGCCTCAGGATCAGCCCAGATGTTGAACTCGGCGGCCGGCGTCACGTTCCCCTCCCCGTGGGCGCCGCCCATCAGGACGATGCGCTCCAGTCGCGCACCCAGATCGGGATACCGGGCGAGAAAGAGCGCCACGTTGGTCAGCGGTCCGGTTGGCACGAGCGTGACCGGGTCAGGGTTGCTCGCGACCACGGCCGCGATCCAGTCGATCGCGTGGGCCGGGTCCGGTTGCCGCGACGGGGGCGGCAGGTCGGGTCCGTCGAGCCCGGTCTCGCCGTGGACGTGAGCCGCGACGTGCCGCTCGCGGACGAGCGGCCGCGCGGCACCGGCCGCGACCGGGATCTCATCCCGACCGAGGTGGTCGAGCACGCGGATCGCGTTGGCCGTCGTCTTCTCGAGCGTCTGGTTGCCGGACACGGTCGTGACGCCGAGCAGACGCAGCTCCGGGCTGGCGAGTGCCAGCATCAGCGCGATCGCATCGTCATGGCCCGGATCGCAGTCGAGGATGATGTCGGCCATTGGTTGCCGATCCTATGCGTTCGCCGTCCGCGTTCAGGGCGATGGGACGAGCATGCCGCGCGCAAGTGCGTCCTCGACGATCGCCGTGGCCAGCGGCGTGAGCGGCGGCCAGTACTGCTCGATCACGGCGAGCAGCCGCCGCTCCTCGCCCATCGTGATGCCGCGCTCACGCCAGACGACGCCGCCGCCCGCCCAGTGGACGAGGATCGGCTGCAGACGATCGAGCGCGCGGGCGAAGCGTGCATCGTCGGTCTGCGCACTCTCAAACTCGTGCCACAGCGCCAGGTAGGACGACGCGTCGGGTTCGGGCAGCAGCGCGAACAGGCGCTCGGCCGCCCGATCCTCCAGTCTGGCGATGGCCAGGCGGCCGGGCTCGTCGTAGATCGGAACGTCGCCGACCTCGACCTCGATGACGTCGTGAACGAGGATCATCTCCACCACCCGCTCGAGCGACACGGTCGGGCCCGCGTGCTCGCGGAGCATGATCGCCGACAGGGCGAGATGCCACGAGTGCTCGGCACTCGTCTCGGATCGGCTCCCGTCCAGGACCCGGTTCAGTCGCTGCACCCCCGTCAGGGCGTGCGCCGTCACCAGGAACGCCAGGCGCGCCCGGTCGGCGTCGGCGACCCCCAGGGCGCTGAGGCGTTCGTCCACGCCGTCCATTGTGCCCGAGCCGCCTCGGATGCCCGGCTCGCAGGGGTCAAGGGCCGCCTGTCCGGCCCGCTCCGTCGCGGCCACGACTTGACTATTTAGCGGGATGCTGCACCTCCCGCCCCGAGAGCAGTGCCGCCAGTGCGCGACGGTCATGGACCCCGAGCTTCGTGGTCGCCCGGTACACGTGGGACTCGACCGTCCGGACCGACAGTGACAGCCGCACCGCGATCTCCGGATTACTGAGTCCCCGTGCCACCAGCCACGCGGTCTCTCGCTCACGCGAGGTGAGGGCCGACAGGCGCATCTCCTTCACCAAGGTCAACCCGTTGGCACCGCACGCGGCGGCCAGGCGGGCCGCATATCCCTCGGCGCGCCGAGACGCATCCGCGCTGCCACCGCCTGCGTGGGCGACGGCCGCCTGCGCGGCGGCCTCGGCGGCGAAGATCCGTGCTCCGACGCGCTCGAACTCGTTGGCCACGAGCTCTAGCGTTGTCCCGTCGGCGTCTCGCGCGGCCACCGCCTGTCGCGCCCACAGCTCGACCATCGTGGCGCGAGCGCTGGTCGCGATCGCGGTCAGCCGCGCGGCCACCCGCTTCGCGGAGCCGCCGACGCGCATATAAAGGTGCAACATCTCGGCTTCGAACAGGAGCAGCTCGCCCGCTCCCTCCGCGCCCGCCAGCGCGATCTCCTGGGCGCCCGGTTCGTCGCCCTCGACTGCCAGCACGAGCGCGCTCGCGATCTGGAGGCTCTCACGCGCGGTCGAGATCGGCGGCGCTCGGTCCAGCAGCGCCCATCCGCGCTGTAGCGCAGCGCGGGCTGCCTCCGCGCGGCCCGCGAGGGCCTCCGCCTCGGCGATCGCGGCGTAGCACACCGGTGCCATCGCGCGCGGATCCATGAACGCCAGACGTGCGAGCGCGTCCAGCGCGAGACGCAGGACGGTCTCCAGGTCGCCGGCAGGCCCCGCAAGGCGGGTGAGTGCCAGTTCGCACAGCGCCGCGCGCGCGTCGTCTCCCGCGGCCCGAGCTCCCGCGAGCCGCGCTTCGAGCGCCCGGCGTCGCTCGGCCCACTGCGTAGCTCCGTAGAACGTCGCGGTGACGGCGATTGCCGCCCGCGGCCACTCGGACTCGATGCCCCGAGCCGTCCGTTCGACGCGGTCGATCACAGCCAACGCAGCGGTCGGATCGCCGAGCACAGCGAGGCCATTGCCGACGACGACCGCCGAGATGGCCCGGGCCAGCCCGTCGGTGCTGGGGCTCGCCAGGACCTGCTGTGCGTACTCCACGCCCTCTCGGAGCGCCCCGGCTGAAGAAAGCAACGCAGCTGCGACCGCGGCTCGGCCTGGGTCGACCGCGACTCGCGCGAGCATCGCGTGCGCATCATCGGGCCGGCCGAGGCCCCACTGCAGATTGGTGGCCCGGGCGAACAGGTAGGACGTCACCCGCTCACTGCGGCGCGCTTCCGCCTCGACCGCCGCGAGGCGTTGCTCGGCCTCCGCGAACCTGCCAACGGCACGCAGCCCGACGGCCAGCGGCAGCGCCGCATCTATCCCTGGAGCGGCGGTGAGCGCTGCCGCCCCGAGCCGGATCGCCAGCTCAGGGTCGAACGCCGACAGCGCATGCTCAGCGGCGTCGATCAGCACCCGCGCTTCGACCGAGTGGCCGTCGTCCAGCGCCCACGTGGCCAGTCGCATTCGCACCCCGGGGTCCGCGGGATCGAGCTGAGCGGCCAGCTCGGCGTGCAGCTGACGAGCTTCGGTTGCCCGCAGCGACGCGCGGAGCGCTTCGCCGTAGAGCGGGTGGCCCACGCGGAGGCGGGCAGGGCCGACGATGTCCGCAGCCGCCAGTAGCCCACGGGACTCCAGCTGACGCGCACCCTCGAGCGCGTCCAGCCGGGCGAGCAACTCGAGCTCGGCGGGCTCGGCGAGCACGACCAGCGCCAGCGCGCGTCGCTCGGCGGGCGTCAGCGCCTCGATGCGCTCATCAAGCAGATCGAGCAGGCGTCCCGGCGGTGGGATCGACCCCGTGCGCCGCCAGTGTCCATTCTCGATCTTCAGGCTACCCCGGTCGACCCCGGAGCGGACCAGCTCGCGCAGGAACAGCGGGTTGCCGGCGCTCGTCTCCCACAGCCATCGTTGCGTCCCGCGCTCGATCGGCGCCCCGAGGACTCGTCGGGCGATCTCGACGGCCGCGTCCTCGTCGAGCGGCTCCAGGTCGACCCGCAGCAGCCGGGCATCCTTCCACAGCGCCGTCACCGCGTCGGGGGTGGGCGCGCCGGTGCGTACCGTCGCGAGCACGCGGACGCCATGGCGAGTGACCAGCTGCAGGAGCAGGGCGGCCGACGCAGGGTCGAGCCGGTGGGCGTCGTCGACGATCACGACGAGCACCCCGCCGCGTGCGCGGTGCGTGAGGCGCGACCCGGCGCTGCGCAGAACCTCGAGCAGATCGCCGGGCACCGCGGAGACCGGCCCAAGCAGCTCGGCGAGGGCGCCGAAGGGCACGGTCGACGCCGCCTCTGTGGCGAGCACCAGCTCGACGGTGGCGCCGCGCGTACGAAGCCGCCGGGCCAGAGTTCGGGTCGCGTGGCTCTTTCCGATCCCAGCGTCGCCGAGAATGACCGCGCCACTGCCTCTTCGGATCGCCTGCTCCGCGCGGACGAGCACGTCCCGGCGGCCGGCCCGTGGAGACGCTGGTGTTAGGTCCTCGTCCGGCTGGTCCGAGGTGACCGGGCGCAGCGGCACAGCGGCGAATCTTCCGCCCCCGGCGCGGCGAGCGCAACCCGGCAGGTGCGGGACGGAACACGGTCACGCTCCCGCGGTCCGGCTCGCCCGGGCCGCGGGAGGTGTTACCGGTCAGCTGCAGAGCTTGCCGGCGAGCTTCTTGCCCGCCGTTCCGCCGAGGCCCTTGCCCGCCTTCAGCCGGGCGCCGGCGAGCTTCCCGCGGACGCCGTCGTAGCGGATGCCCGCGACCCCGGCGGTGACGCCCTCAGCGTTGGCGATGCCCGTCAGCTTCACCGCTCGGCAAGCCGGACCGACGAAGAACGACTCCGTGCGACCCTCGCTCGTGATCGCACTCACGCCGTACCTGGAGGTGCTGCTCGCGCCGCTCCAGACGATCGTGACCGTGGTCCCGCTGCGTCGCAGCTGCAGCTTCGCCGGCTTGCTCGGCAGCGTCTGCGCGGGCGCGCCGTAGCTTGCGACCTGCTTGACCGCGGACGGGATCCCGTGTGCGTCGATCACCGCGTAGATCTTGCGCGTTCCGCCCGGGCCGTGGGTGGGCGTGAACGTCTTCGTGAAACACAGCGCGCTGCCGCCGGCGACGTGCCCGGACGCACCGGGGCAGGGCTCGCCGTGGACATTCGCGGCGATCGTGTGCTCGGCCTGCTTGCCGAGCTCGACGAGCGTCAGCTTCGAACCCGTGGGCAACACATAGCTGAGGTGCAGCGTGCGCTGTCCGTGCGATGCCGTCGTGACCCTGCCGTGACCGCTGAAGGGCGCGAGCACCGGGGCGGTCTGCAGGCCCGTGATCGGATTGGACGGGTCGAGCGCCGTGATCGTGTACGTGCCCGCTCGCGGCGCGGCGATCCCGACGTTCGTCGTGTTGTTCTGGCCGCTCTCCAGCAGCAGGTAGTTGCGACCCTTGACCAGCCCGCCCTTCGCCGGCGTGGTGATCTTCGTGCCGCCCGGACCGGTGACCCTGATGCGCGGAGGACCGGTCTTGCCGAACACGCGGAAGGCGATCCCACGGGTGCCGGGTGCGACCGTCAGCGTCCTCGATCCGGCTGCTGCATCGGCCGCCACCATCGTCGCTCGCCAGGCTCCGACATCGCACGCGCCCGCCATCGGCGTCACAACCTTGTCAGACCAGGTGTACCCGGCGCCGAAACCGAACGGGCCAAACTGGACGCATCCTGCCGCGCCGGTTGAGGACACGACGCCGTCGGCGCCCGCGCAGGCACTGGCACCGAACACCGCTACACACACATTCACGTTGCCTTCGAGGTCGAACAAGCTGTCCTGGGGTTCGACCCAGCCGTTGACGCCGCCCTGCAGCGAAAGATTGGCGTCAGAGGGGCCGACCACCAGGTTCAGGTTCGCCGCGAAGGTGAAGGTTCCGTCTCCGTAGATCTCGACGTTCCCCGTGGCGATCTGGCCGATCTGGTCGATATCGATCGCGCCTCCGACCTGGAGCGTCCACGGAGTCGAGTTCGTGTAGATGACAGTCCCGTCGATCGTGGCGAGGTTGTTGCCGTCGACGGGGAACAGCCCGACGCCGAGGTCGCCGCGGATCGTCAGTGGCTGGGTGGCGGTCGGAAAGCAGATGCCTGCGGCCAAGGTGTCGATGTCGACCCCTTCGGCGATCGGGATGTCGAGGTTCGTCCCAATCGCGCCAAGGTCTGTGAAGTCGGTGCCGGCGCCGGCACCGAACACGGCGAGCGAAGCCTTCGTCGGCGTCGGCAGCGTGATCTGGGCCGTGGCGGCCCAGTGGTCACCGGGAGCCGGATTGGATTGGCAGGAAAGGTAGTTGGCGTTGCCGGTAAAGCTGCCGGGCAGGCTCGGCGGCTGGCACTGGTCGACATCGGTGGTGCCGCCGGGGATCAGCGAGAAGCAGACCTCGGGGATCTCGAGCGGGCCGATGCTGAGGTTGCTGGCTGTTATGTTCACGCCGTTGTACTCGACCGTCCCGTCGTCGTCCACCCTGACCGATCCGGTTCCGGTCACGCCCCCGCCCCCGTCGGCGGTCTTCAGCACGTTCGGCAGGTCGACCGTCAGGGTGAAGGACGAGTAGTAGTTGCCGCTCCCGTCGCGGCCGAGATTCAGCGTGAAGGACCCACCGAGCTGGAACCCGAACAGCGATACGTTCGACGACGGGGCGAGGGTCACTACTGCACCTTCGTTGCCCTCCCCTCCGGCGGGAAGATCAGCGTTGATCGCGCCTTGGTAGATCGTCAAGGTGCCGAGCGCGATGCTCACGTCGCCGACACCGATCTCGCCGCCGGGATGCGCGCCGGTGCCGTTGCCCGGTGTGATCACGATCGAGTGCCCAGCGATTGGGGTCAGCGGGACGCCGTTGACATGAATCTCCGACGTCGCCGTGTATGTGCCGTTGCTCTGCGGGGTCAGGCAGCCGGTCACGTGGGTGAGCTCGAACTCGACCTCGCCGACGCAGCCCGTCACCGAGTAGGTGTCATCGACCGTCACGCTGTGCCCCTCGCTGTCGGTCGCCGTCACCGTGAACGTGTGGGTCCCGGCCGTAGAGGTGTCCAGCGGCTGTCCCGCAGCGATCGTCCCCGAGCACGAGGTGATGGTCGCCAAGGCGGCACACGAGTAGTCGGCCTCGACGCTCTCGTCCAAGTTATAGGTGGCGCCGTTGGCGGGGGCGGTGATCGTCGGGTAGGGGCCGGCGGAATACAGGGCCACGTAGCCGCCGCCACCGACGGCATAGACGCCTCCCTGCGCGCTGTTCTGTGGACTCCAGGCGATCGTGTTCGGCTCCGGGAGCGTGTGGCCTGACCCGACGATCGCGAGGTTCCCTGACGAGGACACCGACATCACGGACGTGGTGGCGAGGGAGGGGAAGGCGGAGGGGCCAGGATTGGCAGCCGCGAGGAGCTGTCCGCCGGGGCTGAACTCGGCGTCGGTGGGGGGCAGGGTGTAGTCGACGGCCCCGGTCTCGGGCGGTGTGATCGGGTCGACGTCGAAGGTGTTGACATACGTCAGGTTGCCCGCACCGTCGACCTGGAACATCGCCACCCCACCGTTGCTGTTCGGACCGCCGCCTGCCACCGAGGCCGCGAGGAGCGTTCCGTCGGGGTTGAAGCTCAAACTCACGGGCCCCGTCGGGGCGGTAAACGGCGAGTCGGGGAGCTCGGAGACTGACGGAGAGGCGCCCTCGGTGACCGAGAACATCGAGATCGAATTCGTCGCCTGGCTCGCGACGGCGAGGAAGTTGCCGTTGGGGCTGAAGCGCAGGGCGACGGGCGTACTGGTCGCCGAGGTCGGCGAGCCGACCTTGAACGGTGAGCCCGATAGCGGTACCAGGACCGGCCCGGCGCCACCCACGGCACCCGCTACGGGCAGGTGCACGCTGAATACGGAGATCGTTCCGTCGCCCTTGTCGGCGGTCGCGAGCAGCGATCCGTCGGGGCTGACAGCCACCGCCGCCGGATGGCTACCTGTCGTGAACGGCGAACCCGTGGCCTGGGCGAAGTTTCCGGGCTGGGAAAGGCCGCTTTGCGGCTGGGCGGAGAAGTACACGGCGACGTTGTCGTCGTCGTAGTTGGGCACCGCCAGCACCCGAGCTTCTCCGGTCACCGATGGTTCGTCGGGAACGAACGCGACCCCCACGGGCGAGTCCCCGGCCGTGAGCGGACTCCCGAACACCGGGCTCGGGGCAGCGGCGTAGGACAGCGGGTTCGTCGGTGCTGCGTACACGTCCACCTGGTTGTTGAGCTGGTCCGCCGCCGCCAGCAGCGATCCGTCGGAACTAAACGCGAGCCCGAGCGCGTTGCCGATGTGGAGGGGCGTACCGATCAGCGTCGGGCCGCAGGTTCCCCCGCAGTCGGCGGCCGCGGTCCCGGCCAGGGCCGCGGCACAGAGTCCCAGCGCGCCGACGCAGCCCACGGCCATCAGCAGCGCCAGCCGCGTCAGCTCGCGCGCCGCACGATGCCCACTCAGCTCGCGGCTCCTGGCCGCCGCGTTGAAGTCGTTGACGTTCCTGCGCCCGAGAATTCCCATCCCAACCCCATTTCCGGCCAAATCCGAGTGAATGGCAGAGATCGCCGCGCGGCGTGCCGACCGCCGAGGTCGCGACTGCTGACGTCCGGCAACGTATGCGCCACCGCCGGCTCGGCCAAGCACAGAGCCCGAATTGCCGTAGTGACTACTTAGGGAACAAGACGCAACCTGCAGGTTGCACTAGGCTGTCCCAGCCGTGTGAAGATCCTCGTGTCCGATTGCCACTCTGCGCTCCGGTCGGTTCCCGCGCGAGCTGGCAGTCGAGCGCGCCGACTCGGTCGTACTCGTCAGCAACTTTGCCTCCGACCAACTCGAGGCGGTCAACGTCTCGCGGTTGCGTTCATTGCCGTAGCAGCCATACTCCGGCTCGGTCTCCTGTCCGGGCCATCGACGCCAGCGGCGTCGCCATCGCTTTGATCAATCGCCCGCGAAACTTGCTCCGCTGCCGGCCGAGTCCTTCCCCGAATCGGCGCAGCGCCGCGGTGGTTCCCGGCAACGGCCGGAAGAAGACGGTCATCTCCTCGATCAGCCCGTCGTCGCGGAGCTTCAGATGGTCGGAGAACTCGAGTCGTACGCCGTCGACGCTTGCGTGTCCGACGAGCACCGCCGTGTTGGCGGCGTGCAGCTCGTCGGTGTACGTGAGGTCTCCGAGAACGTCGAGGATCACCGCTACGAGTGCGTCGAGCTGTTCGTGACCCGTGAAGGTCAAGTTGTCCGTGAATGGGGAACGGACCACTCCGTCCTCGGCGAACGCCCCTACCGCGGCGGCGCGGTCGCGCGCCTCCATCGCGGCTCGGAGTGGGAGCTTGGTCTCTACCTGAAGCACGGCAACCTCCGATCGGCCGGTCATGTTGCGGATCAGTCAGGATGACATGTTAGCGTGACTGGTATGGCCTCTGCAAGCCTTGACTCGTCGGACTACGTGGTGCTCGGAATGGTTGGCCTCGGCGCCCGCTCCGGCTACGAGATCAAGCAGACTGTCGAGCTCTCGATTCGCTTCTTCTGGACCATCTCGCCGGCGCAGGTCTACCCGAGCCTGGCCAAGCTCGAGCGGGCCGGACTGCTGGTCGGCCGCGACGAGCCTCAGGGCAACCGACCGCGACGGGTGTACGAGCGCACCCCGGCCGGTGCGCGAGCTCTCGGCGATTGGCTAAAGCGGGAGGAGCCAATGCCGTTCGAGCTGCGAGACATCGCGATGGTGAAGCTGTTCTTCGCTGATGCGCTTGACCCGGCGGACGCTCGCCGGCTACTGGCCCAGATCAGGTCACGCAGCGAAGAACGCGTCGCGATGCTCGAGGCGATCCGTCGGAGCGCCGAGGATGCCGCTCGCGCAGGGAAGACCCACCCGCTCCTCACACTCGAGCTCGGGATCGCGTTCCACGAGGCGATGCTCGACGTCTGCCGCCGGTTCGAGCGGGGCGGCGAGAACGGCGGGCGATGAGCCGCAGCTGGACTGCTAGTCAGCAGTTGCCTAGTGGTCTCGCCATGGGTAGGATTGCGTCGGTCCAGTGGTTTCGGGGCGCGTGGTGCCTCGTCCATGGCTTTCCCGAGCTCGCATCGCGGAAAAGAGCGCACTCGTGTCCACTCAAGACGCCTCGAACCCAAGTGCCCGGGCGGTCTGGGTTCGTCAAGCAGTTCGGTGCCCGCGCTGCAAGCTGGTGATCACGCCACGCGTACCTGCGCTCGCGCCGCGGCATTGCCCCCGATGCCTGGTCCGTCGCCGGCTCGCGGTCGAACTCGAGACGACCTCCACCAACGCCCGGGACGCGGCGCGCAGCGCAAGCGAAGTCCCGAACGTCACTCCAGACGTGACCGTCGACCCGCAACAGCTACCCGCGTTCGACAAGGCTCCGTGAATAGCCGGTTCCGGGGCGGCCATTCAGCAGAATCGCACCCGTTTCCACGAAGCCCGTGCGCAGCAAGACCGCCCGGGAAGCGCGATTCTCGTTGGTCGCTCTCGCGCGCAACCTGGTGAGCCCGTAGTCCTTCGACGCCAACGCGCATACCTGAGTTACGCCCACGCTGGCCAAACCCTGGCCCGCGGCCGCCTGGGCGATCCTGAACCCGAGTTCCGCCGAGCCGTCAGCGATGTTGTACAGGTTGACACGGGCCAGCACTTCACCCCCATCGTTCACCAATACGTGGAAGTAGTCCGTGCCGGCCGCCTGCCAGGCGAGCAGACTGGCATGCCGTTCTTCGAAGTGTGAGAAGAAGTCGTCGCCGCGGTCCGGGATCGAGCTGGCGAAGTAAGCCCGGTTCTCCAGCTCGAAGGTCAGCAGCGCTGCCGCATGGTCGGGGCGCACGAGTTCAAGGTCCGCGATCCGGACACCGTAGCGCCTCAGCCGCCACGCGCGAGCGTCTCGAGGAGCGTCTCGATCCCGATGATGCCGACAAGTCGCCCGAGTTCGTCGCACAGGCACAGCGGGCCGAGCCGGTGATTGCTGGGACGCGCGATCGCCCGCAGCGCCACCTCACGCACATCGTCCTGCCGCTGGACGCACATCGCGGGATGGCGGTCGGCTCGGCGCCCGCCGGCGGGCACGATCACCTCTGTCGGCCTCCCTCTGTCGTCGACGAGGACGGTCGTCTCGGCGACGATATCGGGCCGCACGCGAACTATCAGGGCCGGCCGGCCGAGGGCGGTGAGCCGATCGCGCTCGGTTCGCCGCAGCGATCGCAGGAGTGCCCGCGAGTCGTCGCCGAGGCCGCGCATCAGTTCCCCTGGGCCCCCCAGGAGGCGGCCTTGGGCGAGCGGGACCCCGAGCTCCCTGAGACGCGCCAGCTCAGGCGGCCGCTCGACGCCCTCCGCGACAAGCCAGGCGTCGAGCTCGCCCGCGAGCGCGCCGATCGCGGCGACCGCGGCGGCCCGATGTGAGTCGTGGTCGACGCCGGCAACGAACGCGCGGTCGATCTTGACGAACTGCGGCCGCAGGGCGATCAGGTGGTGGAGACTCGCGTAGCCGGCGCCTACGTCGTCGACCGCGATCATCGCGCCGCGCGCGCGCAGCGCGTAGACCGCGCGCTCCATCTCCGAGTAGTCCTCGACCTTCGTCTGCTCGGTGATCTCGATCACGAGCCCCGCGAGGTCGTCCTCGGCCCGTAGGAGGCTCGTGACCTCCTCGGAGAGGAGTGCCACCGGACTCAAGTTGGCCGCGAGGAAGCTGTTGGCCGGCAGCTCACGCCGGCGTAACAGGATACGGGCGAGGATGGTGGACTCGAGGCGGACCCTGTACCCGTGCCGCGTTGCGCCGGCGAGCCACGCCGGCGTATCGCCCGGTTCGGGCGGGAATCGCGCGAGAGCCTCATAGCCGCATGCGACGCCGCGTGGCAGGTCGACGATCGGTTGGAAGGCGAGCGTGACGAGACCATCGCGGCAAGCGCGCTCCAGCAGCATCGGCCAAGCCGGGTCGTCGGGCTCGTGCATGGCCTTAGAATCATCGACGGGGAGCGAGACAACCTCAACCGAAGACGCTTCTCAAGACAGGACGGTAGAGATGAAGCAGTTTGCCTGTGGCGCGGTGGTCCCCGACTGCCAGGCGGTGTTTGTCGCCGCGGAGGAGGATGAGATCCTCCGTCAGGTTGCCGAGCACGCCCGTCGGGATCACGGCATGGACGAGATTCCGGAGCACGTCGTGGCGGCGGTACGGGCGAACATCACGCTGGTGTCGACGTGACGTTCGACTGGAAAGGCGAATATCGCCTGGTCGCCAAAACAGACCTGGCGCTTACGTCCCTGGAACCCGTGGCCGTCTCCCGCTGTCTTGTCACAACGGGTAGGATCCAGCACCCATGAGCAGTGACGTGATCATCTCGTACGACGGAACTCCGAACGACGACGACGCGGTCGCGCTTGGCAAGATGCTGGGGCGTAGCGGCTTCACGCTGGCGCTCGCGTATGTGCGCCATTCACGGGAGTTCGACCCGCGCCGCGAGGAGGTGGCTCAGCATGACGCTGAGCAGCGCCTTGAACGGGGAGCTGCCCTGCTGGGTGATGCTGAGATCGGTCGCCACGTCGTGTTCGGTGCCTCGACGGGAGCAGGGCTCCAGCAGCTGGCCGAGAGCGCCGGTGCCAAGGTGATCGTGTTCGGATCGGACTACCGGACCTCACCCGGTCGCGTGGAGCCCGGCACGTCCGCTCAGCAATTGCTCGAAGGCGGCCCCGTCGCCGTCGGGATCGCAGCGGCAGGGCTGCGCACGCAGCTCGACGGCGCGGTCAAGACGGTTGGCATTCCGGTCGCCGGCGCGGCGAATGACGCCGCCCGGAAGACCGCCTCGGCACTCGCGACGAAGCTCGGGGCAACGCTTGCCGAGTCCCATGCGGATCCCGTGGACCTGATCGTCGTGGGATCGCAGCCGGGCGCGCCGGACGGCAAGATCGCAGTCGGCGGCGATGTCCGCTCAGAGCTTGACCGAGCTCGCAGCTCGGTGCTGGTGCTGCCGGCCGGCTCGTACGCGCTCCTCTAACCCCTCGCTTCGCCCCAGCTTTGCGGTGCCGGTCGCTTGGCCGCGGTCGTGCTCGGCAGGTCGACACCTGTGATAATGGGCAGGGATATCGCGATGCTGGGGCAGTGGCCGACGGCTGCGCTCCCGTCTTGCACGTCCGACATCGGCTCACGGCGGAGGTCACACAGGTGGCCGCGCAGTTGGTCCGCGTGAATGTTCACATCACGGGAGTCGTTCAGACGTCCAGACGGCGGACATCCAGTATGCAGCGTCCCGGACAGCATCCGCGAACCGCGACCGGAGAACGCGCGTGAGTCCCGTCCGGGCGCTTACGCGACCCAACCCCGGCGCGCTGTCAGACGCGGAGCTGATGGACCACATAATCGGCGGTAGCGACGTTGCGCTCGGCGAGCTTTACGACCGTTACTGCGACCGCGCATTTCGGGTGGCACGATCCGTCTGCCACGACCACCACGCAGCGGAGGACGCGGTTCAGGGGGCATTCGTATCGATCTTCCGGGATCGGATGACCTATCGATCGCGGCGGGGGACGGTAGCAGCGTGGGTACTGACGGTTGTGCTGCGCCGGGCGATCGACATCGCTCGCGACCAGGGCCGGCACGCCACGCGGCGCGCCAGTGACGAAGCGCTCGTGGTCCTGCCGTCAGCGGACAATGTCGCCGACCAAGCCGGCGCTCGGTTAGACGCGGTTCATGTCAGAAACGCGCTCGCTGCGCTTCCGGACACGCAGCGGGAAGCGATTACTCTCGCCTATTACGGAGGGCTGACCCATACCGAGATCGCCGAGCAGCTGGGCGTGCCGGTCGAAACCGTGAAGGGTCGGATGCGCCTGGGGATGGCCAAGCTGCGCGTCGCCTTCGATCCGGCCGGGTCGGCTTGAGCTCAGATCGATGGACGCAACGCCGCAGCCGCGCAGCCGGATTCAGGCGACGCTGACAGCTTCCGCTACGGGGAACGACGCGGAAACCGTGGTGCCTTCGCCGGGCGTTCCCTTGACTGTCAGCGTTCCGTCGACGGCGGCGACCCGATCTCGGAGACCGAGCAGGCCGGATCCGCCGCGCTCGTCCACCGAGCCGACGCCGTCGTCTGAGACCGATACCGACAGTGCCCGGCCGTCGTAGCCGATGTCGACTGTGACACGGCTCGCGTCTGCATGCTTGAGTACGTTGGTCACCGCCTCGGCGATGACGAAATAGGCCGCGATCTCCACCGGCTCGCCGAGCCGCGGGAACTCGTCGGCGTGCAGATCGACGGGCACGGTGCTGCGAGCGAGTAGTACCTTTACCGCCGGCACGAGGCCCTCATCGCTCAGCAGCGTGGGGTAAAGCCCGCGGCTGAGGTTGCGCAGCTCGCCCAGCGCGGTCCGCAGCGTCTCCATGCTGCCGCTGAGCAGATCGGCCACGCTGTCGTTCCCTGACTTGCGCAGCTGCTCGGTGGCCAGTCCCAGCGTCAGCGCGGCTTGGACAAGTCCCTGCTGGGCACCGTCGTGAAGGTCGCGCTCGATCCGTTTGCGCTCCGAACTGATCGCCTCCATGATCCGCGCCGCCTCGACCCGCGCCTTGCCGGACATCATCCGCAGCAGCTCGAGCCGGCTGACGGTGCTGATCGGGCCGTCGAACACGAGCTGGCCGCGCTGCAGCACCACCACGCGATCGGCGACCTCGAACACCTCCTCGACATCGTGGGTGATCATCAGCACGGGGGTTCCCGCCGCAGCGATCGCGCGCGCGAGCGCGCGTACCTCCGCGGCCTGCGTGAGGCCAAGCGCGGCAGTCGGCTCGTCGAGGATCACGAGGCTCACGTCGGAGCGCATCACGCGCAGGATCTGCACGATCTGGCGCTCGCCGCCCGAGAGCAGCCGTACCGGCTTGCGCAGATCAGCCAGGCCGATGCCAAGCTCGTCGAGCCGCGCACGCGCTGTGCGCTCGGCCTCCCTGACGTCGCGCACGGGCAGCACCTTCGCGATCGTCGCCCTCGGCTCTTGTCCGAGGGCGAGGTTGTCGGCGACGTTCAGGTCGGGGCACAGCGCAAGCTCCTGGAAGACGGTCTCGACACCGGCCCGGCGGGCCAGCGCCGGGGCGGCGGTGAGCTGCTGCCCGTTGATTGTCACCTGTCCGGCCGAGGGCCGGACGGCACCGCAGATCGTCTTCGCCAGTGTCGACTTGCCGGCACCGTTGTCGCCGACCAGGCAGACCACCTCGCCGGCACTGACGTTCAGGCTGACCGAGTCCAGCGCGAGCACGCCGGCGAAGCGGACGGTGACGTCGTCGACCTCCGCGACGACGCCAGACGACCCGCTCACGTCGCGCCGCCTGCGCTCGGCGACGGGTTCTCGTCGAGTTGGCGGCGGCGACGAGAGACCCTGTCTGATGCGGCGCTCGCGGCGGACGACGAGGAACTCGTCGGCGGAGAGCGCGACGAGCAGCAGTCCGCCCTGGGCGATCTGCTGCCACCAATCGTCCAGGCCGGCGAAGATCAGGCCGGTGTTGAGCACGCCGATGATCGCGACCGCGATCAGCACGCCGAGCGGGTGGCCGCGGCCTCCCGTGAACGCCACCCCGCCGAGGATGACGGCCGCCAGCACGTTGAGCTCGAAGTTGACCCCCACATCGGGCGAGCCGCTCGCCAGCTGCGCCGTGGAGAGGACCGCGACGAGGCCCATCAGCGCTCCGTTGGCCGCGAAGGTTCCGGCCACGAGACGGTTGACGCGGATCCCCACCAGCGCCGAGGCGGCGCGGTTGCTGCCGACCGCGTAGAGGCGCACGCCGGTGATCGTGGCGACGAGTACCCACGCTCCCAGGGCGAACGCGCAGACGGCCACGACCACTGGAACGGGGACGCCGAACACAGTTGCGCTGCCGATTACGGTGAACGAGCCCGGCAGGCCGAAGACCGAGTTGCCGCTCCCCGCCACGTAGGCGAGGCCGCCGTAGATCCCGAGCGTTGCCAACGTCACGATCAACGGCGAGACCTTCAGTACCAGGACGAGCACCCCATTGATCGCGCCGAGGACGAGGCCGAGCAGCAGCGCCACGGCGACGCCGAGCGCGGGAGAGCCCGTATGGAGCACGACCTGCGCGACGAGCACCGAGATCAATGCGTATTGGCTGCCGATCGACAGGTCGACGTTGCCCGAAACCAGCAGCGCCATCGTCCCGATCGAAGCGATCAGCACAAACGCCGACGAGAGCGCGATCGCGTTGAGGTTGTTGGAGCCCAGGAAGTCGCTGTAGAAGACGCTGAAGAAGACGATCAGGCAGACGCCGACGACCGCCAGGCCGGGGCGACGGCTCCCATCTGCCGGCGTGCGAATCATCGCGGGACGTAGTCCAGGTTCCAGAAGGTGTGTCGCTGGGCGTAGCTGACGTTGCCAAGCAGCGGGAGATAGGTCTCGTACTTCGACCGGTCGGCGAAGGTCCCGGCCAGATCGGCGTTGTCGGCCTCGAAGGCGGTCGCCGCGGCCGGCGAATCGACGAGGGTCGTCGTGGCGACCATGATCCGCGGGATCTGTTTACCGTCGATCCAGTCCGCCGCGAAGCGGCCCATCCCGTATCCCATCAGCGGCCAGGCGAAGGCGAGACTGGCGCGGTATGGCGTGCCCTGCTTGATCAGCGCGAGCGAGCCCCGGTCGCCGTCGACCCCGGAGAGGTACATCTCCTCCCGGAGGACGCCCGATTGTTCCAGCGCACGGTAGGCAGCAAGCACGAAGCTGTCATCGCCCAGGACGACGTCGATCGTCGGGTGACGCTGCATCTCGGTGGTGAAGTACTGAAAGGCTTGGGCGATCGTTGCGTAGGCGATCGGTGTCACGTCTGTATTGAGCACGGTGATGCCGGAGCCACCCGTCTTCAATCCGGCCAGGACACCGTTGGTGCGGAGCTGGAGCTGTGGTGAGACCTGGCCCTGGTTCTGGACGAACACCGTCGCCTTGCCGCCAAGGTGCCGAGTGATGTAGTCGGCGGCCGCCTTGCCCTGCTGGTAGCCGATCGGGTACTGGCTCGCGGCGATCTGCACGATGCAGGGGTTGGTGATGATGCCGATCACGCAGACTCCCTGGTCGAGCGCCTTCTGCATCACGGGCGTCTGGGCGGCCGCGTCGAGGGGCTGGATCGTCATCCCGCCGACGCCCCGCGCCAGGAAGGTGTCGATCTGGTCGACGTTCTGCTGCGGATCGCCGTCGGCGTCTGCGGTCAGGTAGCCGAGGCCGGTGTCGGCCGCGGCGGTGGCGATTCCGCCCGCGAGCTGGATGAAGATGTCGATGTCTGCGGTGTTCGCCCAGGCAATTCGCCGCGCCAGCCCCGTGGCCGCACCCGCCGGCAGGCTGCTGTCGAATGGCGCCAACGGCGTGCCCGGTTTGTCCGGCAAGGCTGTGGCGGCTCCCGCCGACGTGCTGGACGATGTGCCGCAGCCCACGACGGCCGACCCCGCGATCAGGCCGGACAGACCTGCCGCGCTGAGGCGTAGCGCCTCGCGACGAGTCAAGTCGGTCATGTCAGCCTTTTTCTGTGCGCCGTGCGCGGCGACATACGACGTACCGGTCCCTGCACCTGAGACTCCCGTCAGCAGAATATCGTGAGAGTCCTCTCAGGAAAAGGCGTCTGCAAGCTTCGCGGCGATTCTCAGTGCTAGCACGTAGTCGATTCGCGTACCGTCGGCGATATCGTCGCGATCGTGAACACATTGCTGGTCGTCGACGATCACGAGCCTTTCCGGAGTTTCGTCTCGGGGCTGCTGAACGGCGACCGGTTCTTGGTCGCGGGAGTGGCCGAGGACGGCGAATCGGCGCTCGACGCCGTCGACACCCTGCATCCGGATGTCGTGTTGCTCGATATTCAGTTGCCGGGGATCGATGGCTTCGAAGTAGCCGATCGCCTCGCCGCCAGGGCCGAGCGGCCGGCTGTCGTGCTGACCTCGACGCGCGATGCGACCGACTTCGGGGTGCGGCTGAAGAACGCGCCGGTGCTCGGGTTCGTACCCAAGCACGAGATGTCGGTGGCCGCCATCACTGCACTGCTGGACGGGCACGCGGTCGGTGGTCACGAGTCGTAGGCTGCGCGTGCCGTGGAAGGGAGGCCAGGGTGACGGACCGGATCGAGCTGACGAACAGACGCGCGAGCGATCGATGCGCCTGATCGTCGCGGACGACTCGCTGCTGTTTCGCGAGGGGCTCGTCCGCGTTCTCAGCGAGCAGGGGTTCGACGTGATCGCGCAAACCGACAACGCCGAAGACCTCGTGCGCCGCGCCGGGCCCCTACACGCGGACGTGGCATTGGTGGACATCCGGATGCCACCCTCGTTCACCGACGAGGGGATGCAAGCCGCGTTGGCACTCGGCGAGCGCCATCCCGAGGTGGGCGTCGTCGTTCTCTCGCAGTACGTCGAGTCCGCGGCCGCGGTGCGGCTACTCGAGCACAGCGGCGCCGGCCGCGGGTACCTGCTGAAGGATCGGGTGAGCGACCTGACCGCTTTCGCCGATGCGATCCGCAGGGTCGGTGCCGGCGGGTCGGTCGTCGACCCCGAGATCGTGGCCGCGCTCGTCGGTCGCCGGCGCGACGGCGGCCCGCTCGACGGCATGAGCCCGCGCGAGCGCGAGATCCTCGAGCTGATGGCCGAGGGCCGCTCCAACGCCGGTATCTGCGAGCGGCTGTTCCTCAGCCCCCGAACGGTTGAGAGCCACGTGCGGGCGATCTTCAAGAAGCTGGGGCTCCAGGAGGCGCACGACGATCATCGTCGGGTGCTCGCCGTGCTCGCATACCTGCGCTCATAGCCCGCGGCGCGGCATAGAACCCATCCAGCGCCGGCGGATTTGCCCCTGGCAAATGCGCCAATGGAATCGGCACGGATGCGGGTTCCACCACCCCCCGGCGCATTTGCCCCTGGCAAATGCGCCAATCGACTAGGCATGGATGCCTAGTCGACGGTGAGCAGAGCCATGACTTCCGGGTCGATCGCGGAGCCGCCGCTGGCCACCGTGCGGATCGCCGCGGTCAGCTCAGCCATGTCGGCTATCCGGTCCTTGAGCAGATAACCGACCCCATGTGTCACCTTCCGCAGCAGCCGGCGCGCGGCGAACGGATCCACGGATGCGATCTCGGGGTGCTCCGCGCGTATGCGTTCAGCCGCGTCGAGTCCTTCGGTGGTGTGGGTGGGGGGCATCCGCACGTCGAGCACGACCACGTGGGGGCGAACCGCCACGAGCGCTCGCATGACCGTGTCCGCGTCTGATGCCTGCAGCACGACGTCGATGCCGGCGCCCTGCAGGGCGCTGGCCACCCCTTCGCGTAGGAGCACCGCATCGTCGGCGAGCGCGACGCGCAGCGCGAACTCCTCCTGCGCATCCCAGTCGACCGCCCAGGCCACCGTGGGAATGCTGATCCCCTTCAGCTGCAGCTCGCCGAGCGGTGCCAGTCGGTGCATGCTCGAGCTGCCAGACAGGATCCGGACGAGGTCCGAGACGTAGATCTCGCCGGCGCCCGAGTGAGAGCACAGCCGGCTCGCCTCGACGACGGGAGCTCCGAACCAGTCGCCGTCGACCCGAACCGCATCTCCGACACTGATCCCGACTCGCATCCCCAGCCTGCGTGCGGGCTCGCGACGGTTGTGACGCGCGACCGCGCGCTGCATTGTGACCGCGCAGCCGACGCCGTCGATCACGCTCTCGAACACGGCCATGATCCCGTCTCCCATCGACTTGACTTCAGATCCGCGGTGGACCGACATCGAATCGCGGAGCGAGGCGAAGTGAAGCTCACGCAGTCTGGCCGTCGCTGCCGGACCAAGCCGTTCGCCGAGCTCAGTCGATCCCACCAGGTCCGTGAACATGACCGTGACGGTCTTGGTCGTCCCCTTCACGTTCCGATTATCCATCGTGATCGTACGTTCGGTCTCCGTGCCAGCACGTATTCACCGCATCTGTGCGGTCGCTAGGCGCTCGCCAGGGATCCGGGCTAGCACTGATGAACGAGCCGCTCGCCCGCGTCACAATTCGGGATCGAAATCAGCAGCAGCATCCGTGACTCGACCGCCGCGGACGCGCGAAGAATTCGGATCTGACGAAACGTGGATGACCCGGCGCCCGCCTCGAACGACGACCTGCTCGCCGCGATGCGACGCGTCAGCAGGGGCGATTTCGTCACCCCGGTCTCGGTTGACGATGACGCTGAGCTCGACACGCTTGCCATCGGCTTCAACGAAATGCTCGGCGAGCTGCGCCGGCACGATCACGACCTGCGTGAGGCGAGCACGCGGATCGCCTCAGCGTCGGACGCCAGGCGGCGTCGGGCTGAGCGGGATCTGCACAACGGTGTTCAGCAGCATCTCGCGCTGATCGGCCTGAAGCTCTCGCTGCTACAGGGCTTGATTCGGAGCGATCCCGAGGGAGCCCAGCAGATGTGCGGCGAGCTGAACCGAAGCCTCCAGGATGCGCTGCGCGAACTGCGGGCGCTGGCGCACTGGATCTACCCCGCCGTACTGGAGAACGAGGGGCTGATGGCGGCGCTCAGGGACGCCGCTGAGCGCATCGCGATTCCAACTCGCTTCGAGTTGGACGGTGCCGAGCGGTGCTCGCCCGAAGTCGAGGCCGCGGCCTACTTCTGCTGCGTGGAGGGTCTGGAGAACGCCGCCAAGCACGCCGGCGACGGCGCGCGTGCGACGATCGTGATCGCCGAGCGGGACGGCAGTCTCGCCTTCGAGGTATCCGATGATGGCGCGGGCTTCGAGCCGTTGACCGATCAGCGGCGAGCCGGGCTGCAGCACATCGCCGACCGCGTCGACGCCCTCGGCGGCGAGCTGCACATCTCCTCGACACCGGGGCACGGCACTCGGATCCGCGGCACGATCCCCCTCGATGTGGCGGCGGGCGTGCGAGCTGCGGCGCGCGGCTAGGCGCGATCAAACGCGGGGCGGCGGCAGGATGTCCGCGGCGATGCGGGTCACGAACTGTCGGATCCTGCTCGAGGTGTTGGCGACTGCCGGTTCGGCCGCCGCCGCCTGCATCCGGGAGGGACTGCTCGGGCTCGCCACCGCAGCCGATGGACCCTCGCCGCTCCAATGGCCGACCAGATTGCGGTAAAGCTCGGACCGGTCGAGCAGCTCCTGGTGAGTCCCGAGCTCCGCATTCGTCCCGTCGAGCACGAGGATGCGTCGGGCGCGCATAGCTGAGCTGATCCGGTGCGCGATCACGATCAGCGTGCCGCCGCGACGCGCAAACGCAGCCTCGGCGCGCTCCTCCGCACCGGGATCCAGATGGCACGTCGCTTCGTCGAGGATCACAAGCGGAGCGGGTGCGAGACTCGCGCGGACCAGCGTCAGCAGCTGGCGCTCCCCGGAAGAGAGCTCCGATGCCCGCAGGGGCGCGTCGTATCCGCCCAGCCGCTCGACGAGCGCATGCGCGCCGAGTCGCTCGATGGCGCTGTCGAGCTCGGCGTCGGTGGCCTGCTCGTTCAGGTACCGGAGGTTCTGGCGCACCGACCCGGTGAACAGGTAGGTCTCCTGGGGGATGAGAACGCGGTGGCGCGCGAGCGCCACCGGATCGAGTTCACGTGTGAGCTGGCCTCCGTACCTGATCTCGCCCCCCTGTGGCTTCAGGATCCCGCTGATGAGGTTCGCCAGCGTCGATTTCCCTGCGCCGCTCGGCCCCACGATCGCGAGATGATCGCCGGGCGGGACGTCTAGGTACAGCCCGTCGATGACGGGGTCGGCGCCGGGTCCGTAGGCGAACGTGACATCCCCCAAGCGCACTCCCGAGCGGGAGACGGGGATCGTGGTGTCGCGGCCCGGGGCCGGTTCATCGACCTCGGTGGCCTCGACGATCCGCCTGAGGGTCACGAGCAGCCATAGACCGCCGCTACCGATGTTGCCAACGAAGCTTTGGAGGGCGGGCAGCACCCCTTGGAGCACGTATACGAGCGCGCCGAGGATCGCGCCCGCGCTCGCGCCGTGGCGGGTCAGCCACGGGGCCCGGAGCAGGATCAGCACGATCGGCAGCCAGCCGCCGATTGCCATTGCCAGCGATCTGATCGCACGGAAGCGAGCGAGATGGATGGTGGCGCGGGCCTGCGCGTCGATCCGCTTGGCGATAGCGGCGCCGGCCGCGGACTCGCCGCCGCAGGCAGCCACGTCACGGAGGCTCGAGCAGGCCGCGCTGACCGACTCCGACACCTGCTCGTCGGCGATGATCGACGAGCGCTGCACGATCGCCATCCGCCCGAGGACGGAGAGGAACACGATCACGCCCAGCACCAGCGGTCCGAGCACGAGGACGAATGCCGCGGGCAGCAATGTGAACAATCCCACCAGCGCGCCGACGCTGGTGACCGCGAATCCCTGTGCCGCCATCAGCGACGACGCGTAGGCCTCGCGCACGATCTCCACCTGGTGTGTGAGCCGTGCCACAGCTGCCGTCTCCGCCTCTGCCGAGGGGATCGCCGAGCGCCCCAGGGCGCCGCGCACGGCGAGCGAGACCAACTGATCGCGGAAAGGCTCGACGAGCGCCGCCAACCGGCGAAAGGCCTCGCGTGTGCCCCAAGTGCCGACGAGCACGCTGATGGCGAACAGCCCGAGGTACTCGAGGCCTACCACGGTGTGTCCGCGTAGGAAGCCGCGGTCGATGGCCCAGGCAACGATGCGACCGGACAGGAATGCGGGCGCGGCCTCGATCGCAGACCAAAAGGCCCATATGAGCACGTCACGACCGCGCCCTTGCACCGAGGAGAGCAGCAGCCTCCTGGCTGTCCGTCGCTGCGTCAGTGCGTCCATGGGTCTGACCCGTTGCCGTTGCTGCCAGATGAGGCGTGGGCTTCCTGCGCGCCGAACAGCGTGCGGTAGTCGGGACGGCGCCACAGCATCGCGTGCGATCCGATCGCGCGCACGGATCCTTGCTCGAGCCAGACTACGAGGTCCGCTCGGGAGGCCGTCGACGTTCGATGCGCGATGACGACGCGGGTCCTGTCGGCGAGCGCGCCCGCGAGCAGCACACCTGAGATGTGGTGCTCGGTGACCGTGTCGAGGCTCGCGGCGACGTCGTCGAGGATCACGACCCGTCCGGCGTGGGCGAACGTCCGCGCCAAGCCGACGCGCTGCGCCTCGCCGCCGGACATCGGCGCGCTGCTCAGAGGGGTGTCGTAACCGTTCGGCAGCCGCCGGATGAAGTCGTCGGCGCGGGCATGGATAGCAGCTCGCACGACCGCGACGAGCGGTGGCCTATCGGCGCCGAACGCGATCGCGTCCGCGACCGTGTCTCCGATCAGCGCCGGACGTTCGAAACCGTAACCGATAGCCTGGCGCAGCTCGTGCGGGTCGAGCTGGGCAAGCGGCACCCCGTCCAGCAGCGCCTGGCCTTCGTCAGGAGTGACGAGCCCGCCCAAGACCGCCCCGAGCAGCGACTTGCCGGCGCCGCTCGGTCCGACCACCGCGACCAGCGACCCGGCCGGCACCACGAGATCGACGTCGCGCAGCACGGCCTCCTCGCCGCGACGGACCGTGACCTCTCGCAGCTCAATGCGTCCGGGGCCGTCCGGCAGGGACGTCGTGCCGCCGGCTTTCGGCTGCTGCTCGAGCAGCTCGTTGATCCGGCTGGCGCCGGCTCGGGCTCGGGCCAGCGCGTTCGTCGTCGAGAGGACCGACGTCATCGTGGCGCCGACGAGGACATACTGGCCGGCGGCCAGCAGCTGGCCGGCGGTGATCCGGCCACGCGCGAGTTCGATGCCCGCGACGGACAACACGGCGACCTCGAGCAGCGACACGAGGAGCCCAGATTGGGCGGCGGTCTTCATCTGCGCGCGCCAGAGCCCCAGCCCGTGGCGATGGAGGTCCGGGAGTGGCTCGAGCACGCGGTCTGTCTCCTGCTCGAGCTTCCCCGCGGCGACGATCGTGCGTACACCGCCCAGCGTCTCGACGAGTCGCCCCGCGATCTCGCCCTGCGCGGCCAGGTATTCCCCGGCTGCCCCCCGCGCCTCCCGGTTGAGTGCTCGTAGCAGCAGGAGCAGCACGGGTACGGCGGCCAAGAACGTAACGCAGAGCCAGGGATCGATCAGCGCGAGGGCAACAGGGGCGCCGATGGCGGGGATCAGATTCGCGACGGCGCGGATTGCGAGAACCGCGACGCCTCCCGTCTCGACCGTGTTGCCCACCACGCGGCCGACGAGCTCACCGACGGGAAAACGCTCGTTCGCATCCGTTCCCAGCGCGAGAATGTGCTGCATCAGAAGCTTCCGGGCCCAGGCCGTCGATCGAGCGATGACGCGGCTGATGGCTAGCTCATCGAGAGCATCGGCAGCAACGATCACCGCGACCAGCACGGCCGCCCACATCACCCAATGTCCGGCTCCGTGGTGCCCGACCGCGTCGTCGATAGCTCGCCCGAGCACCGTCGGGAAGGCCGTCTCGCCGATCGCGATCGCGAACGCCGTGAGCGTGAGCAGCCACACCGCCGGCCCGCCGTGCAGGCCGATTGAAACCAGCAACCGGGTCGCCCCGCGGCTTCCGTGCTCGCGCGACTTCACGAGGCGCGCCGGTCCAGGATTGACATGGCTTGGTTCCTTTCATCGTTACAGGCAGTCGCTCCGGTCCCTCGGAGCGACTGCCCGCACACGGTGCTCTTAGATGCCCAGCAGACAGCAAAGAAGGCTGAGGCAGCTCTCGGGGCCGCAGCACTTGCTGGCACAGCTTTTCGCGGGACAACATTCACTGCCCTCAGAAGTGGTCAGGCTCTGTAGGTCGAGGATCGACATTCGTTCACCTCCTTTCGGCGTTCGTGGTCAGAACAAGGTCGGGTTCCGCCATCGCGGCGGACAAAGGCTCGAGGAACGGCAGGTGGACCGCGCCGGGATGAAGCGCGGCGCCGATCGCGAGCAGAACGCCTGCGCTCCCGGTGCTCAGGTCCATTGACAGCCTCAGCAGGCGGTCGCCCGGGAACGCCATCCGGCCCTCGTAACTGAGCCCGTGCCAGCTGAGCCTGCGCACGTGATCGGCGATCAACGGGTCGCGCGCCGCCGCCGTCCCAGCGGGGTGCTCGCGGCTCAGGAACAGGATCATGCCGGCGCGCCCGTAGAACAGTCCCGGCTCGATGTACAGCTGGGACTCAGCTGCTTTGCGTGCCGCGGCGAGGGCTACCGCGAACCGCTCGTCCTCGCGGCGCGCGAGATAGTCCTGGAGCGCCATCGCGATGCCGACGCTGCCGTCGGCGAGGTAGGGGAATGACCGCCAGCCCTCGTTGACCTCGAGCGCGCCGTCGTCGCGACGCGTGATGCATCGCCGCAGGTCCTGGCGCAGCGCCGTCGCAGCGAGGTCGAGCAACGCGCTGTCGCCGCTGTGGTCGTACATGCGCATCAGTAGTAGTGCGGGCCCCGATGACCCGCGCACGAGTCCCGCGTATGGATTCTCGCCACCGCTGATCGCCGGGACGCTGTTCTCGTCCCCGAGGCGAGCGGCGACGATGTCGACCACCTCGCGGGCGCAGTCCCAAAGCGCCTCGTCGCCGGTCACGGTCGCGAAGTGGACCAGGTTCAGGCCGATCCCCGCGAGCCCACCGCGGAGGTCGAGTCCGAAATGCTCGTGCTTGCCGGCCATCTCCTCGATGCAGCGATCGAGCACCGTCAGCGCTTCGCTCCGCATGCCGAGATGCTCGAGCACGTACGCGACGCCGTGGAGACCGTCATAGAAGCCGAGCCGCGTGCCCGACGGCGGGTTGGCGGCCTGTCGCACGAGCCATTCCTTGTCGTCAGGGCGGCGGCCCGCTCCCGTGATGTCCAACGCGTAGAGGACGCCGGCCGCTCCGTGGGCGACGTTCAGTCCACCGCTCACGAACTGCTCGATGTGGCCAGGAAACAGGCGATCGTCTCGCTGTGGCGTGGCGCTCGCGAGGATCGCGGCCGCGATCGAGTCACGGCTCGCCTCCCAGCTCGGCTGATCTGGATCGAGTCTCGGCAGGCACGATCGAGAGCCCGCCGGGCTCGCCGCTGCCGACGAGCCGCTACCGAGCATGCTTGCCGCCTCGGCAAGGAACTCGCGTGCCGTCGGGAACAGTTCGGCGGCCTCCGCGGCGAGCTGCGCGGGCTTGGCTGGATCGAGCGCAAACAGAGCTGTCAGCGGCATGAAGACGTAGAGCCTCAGGCAGCCGAGGGCGTACCTGTCGACCGCTGCGCCGGTAGTTCCCCTCGGGGCGAGAAAAGCCGGATCGGCGAGGGTCTGCCGCTGACCGGAGTCAATCGGGGCCGCCATCTCGAGATCGATCAAAGCCACACGTCCGTCGGGCCGGACGAGCACGTTTGAGGGGTGGAGATCGAGGATCGCCAGGCCTCGCTCATGGACGCTCGCAACGGCAGCTTCGACGCGGTGGCACAGATCCATCGCCCAGGTGGCGTAATCCGCCGCGCCCGCCGGGTCGAGCTCCCGGTGCACCAGGGGACTGCGCTCGGCGAGGCACGAGTGCAGCGACTTGCCCTCGACGAACTCCTGCTCGAGGAAGTGGTGCTCGCCGACGATTCGGTAGTCGAGCAGTGCGGGGATCGCGTCCAGTCCGGCGAGCCGCTCGAGGTTGTCCCGCTCCCTGCCCAGGCGCGTGACCGCGTCCGACCTGTCCATCGACAGACCGGCATACGGCCGTGCCTCCTTGAGCACGACCCGCTGCCCGGTGTCGCGGTCCACTCCGCCGTAGACACCGCCGCTGTTCGAGAAGTGCAGTGGATACTCGACAGTGCAGGGGAGATCGTCGACCGTGACGCTGTTACGTGCGGCGACGTGCGGTTCGAGGAAGCTCGGCAATGACACCCACGCTGGAACCTGGAACGTCGGTCCCCGCCGATCGGGGACAAGATGTCCTTCGCCGTTCTCGATTGCCAGCTCCTGCACGCCGGTTGCGCCGATGCAATAACGCGCGGCGAATCCTCCATAACGTACGTACAGCGGTCCGGAGCCCCACCGTAGGTCACTCAGGATGTATGGCCCCGCCTGTCCTTCCAGCTCGGCACCGAGCTCGGTCAGGACACTCTCGAGCTGGCGCTCGTCGGCGGGATAGATGGCTGCGAGCTTCCCACTCGAACCGCGACTCGCGTACTTGAGGTTCCGTGTGAAGAACAGGTCGCGGCCGGACACGAACTTGAATGCAATCTTTCGCGGTACGCAGTAGTTCCACACCGCGCTGACGACCTCATCCGCGTTCTCGAGACACGCCGAGGCGTGGATCTTCCAGCCCTGCGGAGGCAGGGTGACGCCCTCCGGGGCGAACATCAGCCAGTCGTCCAGCGCGTCGCATTTCCACCCTGGTGGGACGGGTGCCGCAGCCACAGCGAAAGCGGCGACATCCTGCCTGGCGCGCCGCGCCGGCGAGTCGTAGAACAGCGGGTCGACGAGACAGTAGACCTCGTGGCCTGCCATCAGACGTCACCGCGCTCAGCTATCGGCCACGCGGAAGCCCCAACGTGACATTTGCCCCTGTCACCGACCGACGTAAACACAGTGTGCCTCCCGGACACTGGCCCCATTGGTGCCGCACCGAAACCGCTTACGACACCGCTTTGCGGAGCGCTCCCGCCGCTTCCCGCGGCCCGCCCCAAAATCTGCCCGTGCCTGTCCCGGCTCGGAAATAATACACCTGGCCACGGTCGTGTGGTAGTGAGTTTTTTCACGAATGTGCTCGACCGCGTGCCGTTACGCGTTTCGTCGGCACCCATCCCCAGCCTGCACAAGCTCGCCCAAAGGGACATCCGCGCTCCTGTGTCGATTCCGCCCCGTCGAAGAAGACACCGGGCAAGCTAGTACACGTCCGCCGTGGGCAAAACAGTGCTAGCACGGGTATTGCCTGACACGACGGATGCAACAAAAATCGGTGCCTCCACTGATGCGCCGGGCGAGGTCGCGGGCTACGTTGCGCGCATGGGGTTCGAGTCTCGCCGCGCCGGTGGAGCGTTCTCGCGGGTCTGGGCGGATCGGCGGCTCGCGGGAACGCTCGTGGCGGCTGCCGTCGCGTGGATGCTCGCATTCTCGCCGCCGGCGCGCGCGGCCACGTTCTACGTCAACTCGACGGCCGATACGGACACCACGGCTTCCGATTGCAACGCCGTGACGATTGGCGACATCACTCCCGGATCGGGCACTACTTGCACGTTGTGGGGCGCGATCGAGACAGTCACCACCGCGGACGCGGCGACACCCGGAGCGAACAGCATCGTCTTCATTGTCTGCGGGCCGTTCGTGATCACCTCGCAGCTGCCCGATATTCCGGGCGACACTACGATTGACGGCACGCAGGTCGCAACCACCGATCCGGGCTGCTACGACAACGGCGCGCTTTCGATCAACTACGGGTACGCGAACGTCGAGGGATCGGGATCGGGGCCCGGCGGCGCTGCTGCCTTCCCAGGCCTGAAGTTCGACGGGTCGGGCTCGACGATGATCGGACTGATAATCGGGGGATTCACGGTGGGCGTGCAGCTGGGCGGCAGCGGTGCCCACCACCTGTACGACTCCGGAATCGGAAGCAACCCATTCGAGCAGGGCGATCTGACCCCGGAGAACAGCGGCGACGGGATCGAGGTGCTATCGGGCAGCGCGAACGACGTGATCGGCTATTCGCCGGCCGACGGTGAGAACAGCTACCAGGACGACATCTACGGCAACGGTGGCTGGGGCGTTGCCCTCGACGCGGGGTCCGGGCCGACGATCGTGGGTCACAACTTCATCGGGACCGACACCACCGGGCACGAGTTCGGCCCCGGGACCGAGGGCTATACCGGACCCACAGGCGGCGCGCTCCCCGGCAACGGGCCTTCGGACGGGAACGGGGCGGGCGGCGTGTATGTCGGTGATTCGAACGGGGACGTGATCGGCGGGAGCGTGGAGTGCCTGAATGTCAGCGACGTCTGCGATTCGAACGTCATCTCGGGCAACGGCGGGCCCGGGGTCGAGCTCGCGGCCGGTTCTTCGGGCGCCACGGTCGCGAGCAACTACATCGGCGAATCGCTGAACTTCTACTACACCCCTCCGACCGGCCAACCGGAGCAGCCGGCCGATGGCGGCGCACTGCCCAACCACGGCGCCGGCGTGCAAGACGCTGGGACAGACAACACGATTGGTGGTACGGCGGCGGGCGCGCCGAATCTGATCTCGGGCAACTCGGTCGACGGAATCCTGCTCGAGGGCTCGCATGCCAACGTCGAGGACAATCTGCTCGGATTGAACTTTGCCGGCACCGGCGCGACGCCGAACATCGGCGCCGGGATCCTTGCGAGCGATGCGGGCGGCGTCGTGACCGGGGCCAACCGAATCTCGGGAAACGTGATCGGAGGCAACACCGGCCCGGGGATCCAGCTCGACCAGGCCGGGAACTCGGTTGTCAGCAACGCGATCGGGACCGCCGGCGACCGTACCTCGCCGCTGGCGAACTCGATCGGGATCCTGGCTGACCGTGGACCGCAGACGATTGGGGCGCCCGTGAGTGGCGCCAACGTGATCGCCCACAACACCGGCGCGGGGATCGCCGTGGTCGACCCGTCCGGCTCGTCGGTCTACACCACGGGCGTGGGCATCTTCCAGAACTCGATCTTCGGCAACGGCGGGCTCGGCATCGACCTGGGCGATGACGGTGTCACACAGAACCATCCGCTCGACTCGACGGCGGGGCCGAACAATTGGCAGAACTTCCCGGTGCTGGCCACCGCGAGCGCCGCGAACGGGCAGTACTCGTTCACCGGCACCCTCGCTGCGGCGCCTAACACCTACTACACCGTGTATGTGTACGGCAACACCGCTTGCGACCCCTCCGGTTATGGGCAGGGCGAGACGCCGATCAACGGGGGAACCGTCTCGACGGACTCGAGCGGACACGCGAACTTCGCGCTGACGGGCCAGGGGGTGAGCGCCGGCACGGTCCTGTCCGCGACCGCGATCGCGGGCGACAACTCGACGTCGGAGTTCGGCCCATGCCTGACTGTCGGGCCCGGCGTCGATCTGACCGTCTCGCAAGCTGTGGCCGGCGGCGGCAAGGTCATCGCCGATGAGCCCGTCGACGTGGTGATCCATGTCGCCAACACGGGTCCGGCGACGGCCACGAACGTCGTCGTCATCGACACGCTGCCCCAGGACGGCAAGCTCGTCTCGCAGCCGGCAGGATGTCCGTCCGCCTCGGGCGGCCAGTTCAGCTGCTCGATCGGGGACCTCGCGCCCGGAGCGTCCGACGATCTGCACATTCTGCTCCAGCCCGGCAACGTGCAGACGCTGACGAACACGGTCACGGTCTCCTCCGACCAGGTTCAGACGAATTCCGCCGATGACACCTCGCTGTTGGCCACGGCGGTCGCGGCCAATCCGAACGAGCCAGGAAGCCTCTCATCGATCGGAGAACCGGCACCGACCTTCGGCCAATACGTACTGCTTGCTCGCGAGAGCGGCCAGGTAACGGCGACGCTTCCAAATGGCCAGGTGATCCAGCTTGCCAACTTCGCGCTGGTGCCGGTCGGGACGGTTGTGCAGACCAGCGACGGCGTCGCGCAAGTCACGGATGCGCTGCCCGGTAAGGGCAAACAGACGACCGAAGCGGACTTCAAGTACGGCCGGTTCAAGATCAGTCAGGCGCGCACCAAGCGCGGGCTACTCAACGCGGTCATGAACGGGTCGTTGAGCGGCTGCAGCCCCAAGCAGCTTTCTACAAGCGTGAGCGGCGTCAGCGCGAGCAGCGGCACGACGGGTGGCGGCGCGCCCGTGGCGAGCGCCGCGGGCCACCGTCCGACGAGCCGCCGTCTGTGGGGTCACGACGCCAAGAACGGTAACTTCACGATTACCGGCAACAGGGGTGCGGCGACGGTGCGGGGAACAACGTGGGAGGTGGTTGATACCTGCACGACGACGACGGTGAAGGTCTCTGAGGGAGTGGTCGACGTGACCGGCATCGGAAACTCCAAGCCGCGTAACGCGATCGTCCGCGCCGGGCAGCGGGTCGTGCTGCGGGCCGGCTAGCGCTGGGTGCGCGGTGGGGTCGACCAACGGAGTCGCACCTGAGGCCGCGGCCACCAGACTGCGCAACCGCCGCAGACGGGCGCTGATCGCGTTGACATCCGTCGCCGTGGTGCTTGTCTCCGTACTGATTCTCGCCGACTGGCTGGCGCCACTCGAGCTTGTCAGCGTGGATGCCAGATTCGCCGTGCGCGGAACCCAGCCCGCGCGCGCCAGATCGATCGTGATCATCGCGGTCGACGGGAAGTCGATCAACGCGCTCGGACAGTTCCCGATCCGGCGTCATTTCTACGCCGACGCGGTCGACCGAATCCATCACGACGGAGCCCGGTTGATCATCGTCGACGTGGAGTTCATCGATCCGACGGTACCGACCGAAGACGACGCGCTGATCGAAGGACTGCGCCGGGCGCCGGGGACGATCCTTACTACCGCCTATCCCGGCCCGCAAGGGAGCACCGACGTCCTGGGTGGCGCCGACGCGCAGCGTTACGCGCGCGTAAGGGTCGCGAGCGGCCTGTTTCGTACCTACGCAGGTGCAACGTTCAGGCGCTTCGACGTGAGCGACGGCGGGCTGAGCACGGTTCCGGTCCGTGCTGCAGAGGCGCTGCAGTCCGGGTTCTCGGCTACGTCGCTCGGAAGGGCGCCGGTGTGGATCGACTACGCCGGCGGGCCCGGCACCTTCCGGACGGTCTCGCTCGTGTCGGTGCTCGACGGTCGGATCCCCGCCTCGGTCTTCCGCGGCCGGATCGCGATTCTCGGTGCGACCGATCCGACCGTCGGGGACGTGCACGATTACTCGGCTCTGAGCAGCCGGCAGATGTCGGGCGCAGAGATCGAGGCCAACGCCGTGACGACTGCGCTCGAGGGAGCGCCGCTGCGTGGCATTGCCGGCTGGCTTGCCACCGTGATCACGTTCGGATATGTGGTCGGACTGCCGCTGCTGCTGTTCGGTCGCCGCGGTTGGCGCGGCCCGGTACTCCTGACCGGCGCGCTCACGGGCTATCTTGCGCTCGCCCAGGCTCTGTTCAACGCCGGGAAGATCGTTCCGGTTGCGACCCCGGTCGTTGCCGGACTTGCCGTTGGAGTGACCGCGATCGGCGCCGACTCGCGGCTCGAGCTGCGCGCCCGAGCGGAACAGGTCGTCGCCTCGCGCGCCCGACTTGTGCAGGCCGCCGACGAAGCCCGCCGCCGGGTTGAGCGGGACCTCCACGACGGAGTCCAGCAGCGGCTGCTCGCGCTCGCGATGCGCCTCGCGGCCCCCGGCGCGAGCGCCGACGAGGAATTGCTCGGCGGCTCCGTCGAGCAGGTGCACATCGCGCTGGCCGAGTTACGGGATCTCGCGCACGGCGCGTATCCGGCGATCCTCGCCGAGGCGGGCTTGGCGGCGGCGCTGCAGTCGCTGGCGGATCACAGTCAGCTTCCAGTCAGCCTGCACATCGGTGAGGGGCTCGACGACGTGCCAGACCCGAGCCGGCAGGCCGCGTATTTCATCGCGGCTGAATCGCTCGCGAACGCGATCAAGCATGCCGGCGCCTCACGCGTGAAGATCGACGCCACGAGAGCATCTGGAGAGCTGCGCCTGACGGTCACCGACGACGGCCGAGGGGGCGCGGACATGCGCGGTAGCGGCCTGACCGGACTGGCGGACCGGGCGGCCGCGGTGGGCGGTTCACTGAAGGTCGCGAGCGGAGTAGGTGCTGGCACCCGAATTGAGCTCAGGATCCCATCGTGAGCGCTCGCGGACGTAGGATCGCCGCCATGCCAACCGCAGCGATCGTGGGATTGCGGGTCGTGCTCGTCGATGACTCGCTCCTGGTGCGTGATGGACTGGCGCGGATCTTGACCGACCAGGGTGTCAAGGTCGTCGGGGTCGCGCGGTCGGGCACAGAAGCGCTGCTCGAAGTCCAGCGCCACCGTCCCGACATCGTCGTACTGGACATCCGGATGCCTCCGAGTTTCACCAACGAGGGCGTGCTCGCGGCCGAGGCGATCCGCCGCTCGGTTCCAAGTGTCGGCATCCTCGTGCTTGCCCAGGACGCCGAGCGGGCTCACCTCGGGCGGCTGCTGGGACACTCCCGTCGGGCGATTGGATATCTGCTCAAGGACCGGTTGGCCGACTGGAACCAGCTCTCTGATGCGCTCGCGCGGATCGCGGCGGGAGGCGCCGCCGTCGACCCGGTCGTCGTCGAGCTGTTGATGCGCTCGGGCGGCGGCGAGCGCTCAGATCATGAACTCGGGACGCTCACCGACCGGGAGCGGACTGTGCTGGCGCTGATGGCCGAGGGCTTGGCGAATCGTGGCATCGCCGAGCGTATGAGCGTCAGCGTTCGCACGGTCGAGGGACACGTCGCCTCTGTCTTCGGCAAGCTTGGCCTGAAGGACGACGACTCGGAGAATCGACGGGTGATGGCGGTGCTCGAGTACCTGAAGGCGGTTCCGGTCGACAGCTGAGCGCTGCGGTCGCGGACGCGGTCGCTATTGGACTTTGCCGCGCGCGGTGATCGCCCACGTCGCCTCGAGCGTCCCGTTCCGGTACGCGTAGATGACGTCGTGAAGGTTGATGGTCGTGTCGATGTGCGACGGTACGAGCGCCACCCTGTCGCCGATGCGCAGCTCGCCCGCGCCGTCAAGCCCGTCGGCCGTGAGGATGCCGTGCTCGTCGCCGGCGTGGTTGTACGCCCAGCCGGGCAGATCGGCCAGCCGCGCCGGGCCGGAGTCGTTCGACAGCGTTTTCAGGCCCGCGTCGATGACTACGCGGTCGGAGGCCGGCCGGCTGATGACGGTTGCGAGCGCCGTCAGCGCGGGCGCGTAAGGGACACCTCGCGTCTGCTCGTAATCGACGTCCATGAAGATGAACGACCCGGGCTGTACCTCGGTGACGACGTCATGCAGAGCGCAGAATTCCGCGGTCCCAGTTCCACCGGTGCTCACCACCACCACCGCATGTCCGCCTGCGTTCAGGTCCTCGGCCGCCGCCGCCAATCGCTCCATCGAGGAGTCGCACAGCGCCTGACGCTCCAGCGGGTCGCGGACGTGCTGAAGGTTTCCTTCATAGCCCTGGAGCCCGACGATCCGAATCCGTGCGAGCGCACGAAGCCGGTCGGCAAGCGGGCGGGCGTCCGCAGGGAGCACGCCGCAACGATTGTGCCCGACGTTCACATCGATCAACGTGTCCACCGGGCGCGGCACCACGGCGTCAAGCGCCGACGCGCCCTCCCAGGAATCGACCACGACGGCGATTCGCGCGTCAGGCCATCGGCGCATCAGTTCGGCAAGGCGTGCGGCCTTGGTCGGGCCGGCCAGCTCCGTTGTGATCAGCAGATCATCGATCCCGGCGGCGAGCATTACCTCGGCTTCGCTGATCTTTGCGACGCAGATACCGGCCGCGCCCGCGGCGAGCAGCACGTGCGCGACAGCAGGGCTCTTCGCGGTCTTCAGGTGCGGCCGGATCCGGACCGCGGACAGCCGCTCCATCCCGGCGCGCACATTTCTCTCGAATGCGTCCAGATCAACGACCAGCGAGGGCGTGTCCAGCTGGTCGATCGAGACGGACTCCACGGCATCAGCTCCCTCTCTAAATCGACAGTCGCACCAGGCGGCTTGCGGCGCATCACCGCAGTCGCAATCGCATAGCCTACGTGGGATGGGCGCTCGAAGTCCGATCACCGACACGGACGCGCCCGCGAGCAGCGTACGCCGGGTCTGGCAGCTCGTGGGCGCCGTATTCAGATACGGGATCCTGCCGCTGCTCGTGCCGGCACGTCGGCGCCGGATGCCTGGACCCGTTCGCCTGCGCCGCGGGCTCGAGGCGCTCGGCGGCGCGTGGATCAAGCTCGGCCAGTTACTCGCACTTCGCTTCGACCTCCTACCCGAGGCCTACTGCGTCGAGCTGTTCGGTCTGCTCAACCGGGTTGCTCCGTTTCCCTATCCCGAGGTCGCGCGGATCATTCGCGAAGAGCTAGGGCGTCCGATCGAGGAGCTTTTCTCCTCTTTCGAGCGGGAGCCGTTCGGCAGCGCATCGATCGGTCAGGTGCACGACGCGCTCCTCCACAACGGCCGCCGCGTCGCGGTCAAGGTGCAGCGCCCGGGGATCGGCGCACTGCTGATGTGCGACATCGAGCTGATGTACCGGTTCTCGCCTCTGATTGACCGGACCCACCTGCTCGGTGGCACGCGCAGCCGCGAGGTGATCGACGAGCTCGCCCGCTGGACCCGGGAGGAGCTCGATTACACCGTCGAAGCGAGAAACGCGGCGACGATACGCGCCGGCGTCCGTGACCAGAGCACCGAGTACGACCCCGAGATCTTCGCCGACTACACGACGCGCCGGGTATTGACCGCCGAGCGCCTCGACGGCCTCCTCCTCGTCGACATCGTCCGCGAGCTGCGGGCCGACCGCGAGGCCTACGCGACCCGGTTGCGCGAGCAGGGATATGACCTCGACGAGGCTGCGGCCAACATCGTCTGGAACTTCCTCGGTCAGGCGTACGCGGTCGGGGTATTCCACGGCGATCTGCACCCTGCGAACCTGCTACTGCTCACCGGCAACCGGATCGGTTACGTGGATTTCGGAATCATCGGCCGGCTGCCGGTGCCGGTCCAGGAGTCGCTCGCCGGCTATGCGATGGGGCTCTTCGGTGGCGATAGTGACGGGGCGGTAGACGATTTCCTGAAATGGCTGCGGCCGTCAGCGGCCACCGATCTCCCCGCCGCGAAGCGGGAGATGGTCGGTCTCACCGAGCGATTCCTCGCCGAGCTCGAGCATGCCACCTCGCACCGCCGAGAGATCCTCGCGCGCTACCAGATTGACCTGCTGTCGGCGGTCCGCGCGCACCGGATGGTGATCGATCCGGTCGTGATCCTGTACATGAAGGTCGTGCTGACGATCGACGCGGTGACCTCGGAGCTGGCGCCGTCGCTGGACATCCAGGCGCTACACGCCCGGTTCTTCTCAGAGCTGATCATCGAAGGCCTGCAGAAGTCGGCCAACTAACTCCGGTCTTCGGGACCTTCGGGCGCTAGTCGAGCTCGACCGTCGTGCCCGCGAGACGGTCACCGATGCGCCGTCGCGGCGGGCTGCTCGTGGCGGCGGCGATGAACCCGACCAGGTAAAACAGCGGCAGCACATCGATGGCGCGGGTCAGCGTGCGAATGAGCACAGCGCGTGCGGTCGGCGGCCGGCCGTCGAGGCCGGCATTCGTGACCTAAGCTTGAGATCCGGCGTCCGAGGAGAGCAGAATGCCCAGATCATGGCCGCGATGAAGTGGTGGGGTTGGGGTGCGGAGGGCGTCGAGTTCACGCACGCAGACAAGCCGGCACTGCGGCCGTTCATCGAGGAGGTGCTCGGCGTCGATGTCGGTCGCCCGACGGTTGCGCCGATCCGCTGGGATGAGCTGACGATCAGCGACCCCACGCTGCCGGACGGCTTGCGCGCGGCGCTCGAAGCGGCAGTCACAGAAGCATTCGTATCGGTTGATCGGCTTGATCGGGTTGTCCATGCGCGCGGCAAGTCCCTGCGTGACCTGGTCCGGCAGCGCCGGGGCGACCTGGGCCGAGTCCCCGACGTCGTCGTTCGCCCAGGCAGCGAGGAGGAGGTCACCGGGGTCCTGAATGCGGCTCTGGCCGGCGATGCCGTCGTGATTCCCTTCGGCGGTGGCTCATCGATCTCCGGCTCGCTCGAGGCGCCCGCCGGCGAGTTGCGACCGGTGATCTCGGTCGACCTCGCGCGGATGGACAAGGTGATCGCGATCGATGGCATGTCCCGCCTGGCGCGGGTGCAGGCCGGCGTCCTCGGCCCGCACCTCGAGGAGCAGCTTGGCCCGCAGGGCTACACGTTCGGCCACTTCCCCGATTCGTTCACGTATTCAACCCTAGGCGGCTGGATCGCGACCCGGTCATCGGGCATGCAGTCGGATCGATACGGAGACATCGCAGACCTGACAAGGGGCCTGCGCGTCGTAACCCCGTCCGGAACCCTCGTCACCCGGCCCCTCCCCGCGACATCGACAGGCCCCAGTATTCGCGAGATGGTGCTCGGAAGCGAAGGACGCCTCGGGGTCATCACCGAAGCCACCGTCCACGTTCGGCTGATCCCGGAGCGCCGCCAGATCCTCGGCTACCTGTTCCCGACCTTCGGCGACGGCCTCGCGGCGATGCGGGACATCGCCGCGGCGGAGTGCTCAGTCTCGGTCACGCGTATCTCGGACGCGAACGAGACGAGGTTCTCGTTCGCGATGCGCACGCGGCCCACGCTCCTCGACAAGCTGCAGTCGAAGGCGCTGACGACTTACTTACAGCGGCGACGGGGCTTTGACCTCAGCCAGATGTGCCTCTCGTTCCTCGGCTACGAAGGCGGCGAGGGCCACGTTGGTCAGCAACGCAAGGCCGCGGGCAAGATCGTGCGGCGCCACGGTGGGGTGTGCATCGGCTCGGGGCCAGGGGCGCTGTATGACCAGAAGAAGTTCGACACCCCGTACATACGCGACTTCCTGCTCGACCGGGGGGTCGCAGCCGACGTGTCGGAGACGTCGATGCCGTGGAGCCGTCTGACGCCCGTCTACGACGCAGTGAACGCGGCCGGCTACGGCGCTTTTGGCGCCCTCGGCGTTCGGGGATATCTGATGTGCCACCTCTCGCACAGCTATCACGCCGGCGCATGCCTGTACTTCACGTTCGCCTTCGAACCGTCACCGGGCGCAGACATGATCGTCGAATACGATGTCGTCAAATCCGCGATCCAGCAGGCCTTCGTCGATCATGGGGCGACGCTGTCCCATCACCACGCCGTCGGCACCGAGCACGCCCGGTGGCTGGAGCAGGACATCTCGCCGCCCGGCGTCGCGATGCTCAGGGCACTGTTCGATGGGACCGATCCGGGACGGCACCTGAATCCGGGAAAGATTGTGTGAGTCCTTTGGCCCCGCACGGGAAACCTTCGCGAACGGCGGGAGTACCACACGGCGTGGAGACTGACGAGTTAGCCGGCCGCGACCGGCCATGGTCGCGAACACAGCCCGCGAGGGCTGCGCGCGAGCTCCTGATCTGCGGAGTGTTCGGCTCGATCATCCGCACCTACTCGCGCCGGGAAGTCGCCGGCCTCGAGCACCTCGCCCGGCTCGAGGGTCCGGTCATCTTCGTCGCGAACCATTGCAGCCACGTCGATACACCCGCGCTGCTGCGCTCGCTGCCGGCCAAGTGGCGCCGGCGCACGGCGGTGGCGGCGGCGGCCGACTACTTCTACGCGAAGCGCCTGCTCGCCGACGCGGTGTCGCTGACCTTCGGCACCGTCCCGCTCGAGCGCCGCGGCCGCGATCCGGTCACCGATGCAGCCCACATCAGACGCTTGCTCGACGGCGGGTGGAACCTCGTCGTGTTCGCCGAGGGATCGCGCTCGCGCGATGGCCGCGTCGCACGCATGCGCACGGGAGCGGCGGTGCTGGCCGCCGAGCACGGCATTCCGATTGTCCCCGTCTACATCGCCGGGACCCACGCGGCGATGCCGATCGGGCGCCACTGGATGGTCCGGCCCGAGGGTGGCGGGCGCCGCGCCCGGCACACGATCTCGCTCAGCTTCGGGCCCCCGATCCGTGTCGGGCTGCTCGATGATCGGGTTGAGGTGATGGCCGGCGTGCGCCGGTTCATGGAGTCCTGCGGGGCGGAGCTGACGCCGGATGCCGACCCGGCCGCGGGACGTACCGTCGCCGCATCGCCGGTCTAAAGGGCGCGGCGCCTCGACGGGCGATGTCGACCGTCGCGAGGCTCGGGCTACGATCGCCCCCGTGCCTACCCACGACTTAGCTCCGCCTGACGCGGGCATTCTCACGCGCGCACCATCCAGCGCCCTGATGCTCGGTGCGATCGCCTCCGTGCAGTTCGGCTCTGCGATTGCCGCGAAACTGTTCGCGCAAGTGGGTCCTGGCGGCGCGGCGCTGTTGCGGTTGGGGTCGGCGGCGGTTGTGCTGCTGGCGCTGTGGCGACCGCCGCTGAGGGGGCGGTCGAGAAGCGAGCTCCTGCTGGTGGTCCTTTTCGGGCTGGTGCTGGCCGGGATGAACCTGAGCTTCTATAACGCGATTGAACGGATCCCGCTGGGAATCGCGGTGAGCGTCGAGTTCTTGGGCCCGCTCGCGGTTGCGATTGGCTGGTCTCGCCGGCGGATCGACCTCCTCTGGGTGGCTTTGGCAGCCTTGGGGATCCTCGCACTGACGCATGCTGGGACGCATGGCCTGAGCGGTCTCGGGGTCGCGTTCGCGCTTCTGGCGGGGTCCTTTTGGGCGGCGTACATCCTCTTGAACGCTCGGCTCGGGCGGAAGTCCGAGGGCGGCTCGGGACTTGCGCTGTCGATGTTGGTGGGGTCAGTGGTTGCCCTGCCGATCGGCGTGATCGCCGGCGGCGCGCACCTCCTGGAGTTTCGTTCGCTGGTGCTGGGGACGGCTGTCGGAATGCTCTCCTCCGCGATTCCGTACTCGCTCGAGCTCGAGGCGCTACGAAGGATCGCGATCAACGTGTTCGGGGTATTGATGAGCCTTGAGCCGGCGATGGCCGCTCTCGCGGGCCTGCTGATCCTTGGTCAGGGCCTCACGGCGCGCACCGTCCTCGGGATCGCGCTCGTCGTCGGTGCCTCGGCCGGGGCGTCGCTGGCTGCGCGCCAGCCGCCGGTCGCGGTCTAGGCGCGTCGACGCGTGCATTGGGCGGCGGGGTTCCCTGGGGTCGTGATGAGTTGTCGACAACTAACGTCGTGTTCTCATCACGCCAGAATCTGGTGTGGTCCCATTCGGGTTAGATGTCACACGGACGAGACATAACCGCGACGCGCGCGTGACAATGCACGCCCGGCCCGGCGACCCGGCCCGGCGACCCGGCCCGGCGACCCGGCCCGGCGACCCGGACGTGGCCGGCGCGGGCGGCGGTGGATCGTCAGTCGAGCTCCGTGAGTAGCTCGTCCAGATCGAGATCGGGTCCGAACTCGCCCTTGAGGTGACCTTGCTCGTCGCGAGGCCATTGCTCCAACGGCCGGTCCCACATCAGCTCGATGTCGTTGCCGTCCGGGTCGGTGACGTAGATCGCTTCGTGGGTTCCGTGGTCGGCGGTCTGGCGGATCGGCCACTGGGCTTGCTTCAGCCGCCGGTAGGCATCCGCGAGACTCCTGCGGCTCGGATACGCCAGGGCGACGTGATGCAGGCCGGTGACGCCGTCGGGTTGTGGCTCACCGTCCTTGGACTTCCAGGTGTTGAACCCGAGATGGTGGTGACGCCGGGGTACCGGGGCCTTCGCGTCGGCCCGCCTCACTCGCCGAGGACCCGAATCGCCAGCCACAGCCACTCCCCCACCGCCGCCCCCACGGCCGCCGCGCTCCTTAGCGAGTGGTTCCCCGGCACCCGCACGACCGTCCGGTCCGGACCCTCCGGCGGCATGCCGAACGGATCATTCTGACCCTGCACAACAAGCGTCGGGACCGGCACCGCTTCCAGCTCCGGCAGCCGGCTCTTCGTGGGGTCGTCGCCGCGGCCCGGCAAGTGCAGCGGGAATGCCAGGCACAGCACGGCGACCGCGCCGACCTCTGCAGCGGTGCGGCACGCTACGCGCGCGCCGGAGGAGCGCCCGCCGGTGATGACCGGGAGGCCGCGCAGCGCGTCCGAGCGCAGCTGGGCGAGGACGGCCGTCCAGGCTGCGTCGAGCTGCACAGCCGGTGCCGGCGAGCGGCGCCCGGCGACCCGGTAGGGCTGCTCAACGAGGCCGACGCTGATCCCCAGCGGCCGCGCCGCGTTCGTCGCGGCGACGAGGTCCGGGGCGCTGACGCCGCCACCGGCTCCATGTCCGAGGACGAGCGCCGCGGCCGGGTCATCGGCCGGATGCAAGTGCACTCGCGCGGTGCCATGGGGCGTATCGAGCTCGACTATGCGGTGGGCCTCGCCAGACGGCACTTAGTCGAGGTTCTCGACGATCTCATTGGCTCGCGACCACTGGTCTGGAGGGACAACGAGGTAGATGTCCCCGCGACCGAAGCGATCGAGTGGATGATCGGCTACGAGGCTCGCGGCGACGTCCATGTGCCGCAGCTGGTCGCGCCACGCCAGCGCCGTCTCCTGATCCTCGAACTGATGGACGGTCTCCCAGCCCTCGAGCCGCGGGTCGCCGATCGACACCACCTGCTCCTTAGCGGCACGACCTCTCAGGAAACGTGGGACCGGCACCGATGGTCGACCGTTCTCAGGCGAGCTTGGCTGGGACCGTCCCGTAGGGGTCGAGGCGGTAGATGAGCGACACGCGGTGATATCCGTCGGCGATGTCGGCGCCCTCTTTGTCCCTGATCACGAGCACGGGGCTCAGAGCCTTCCCCTCGATGACCTTGACCAGGTCCTTCATCACGCCGGGATCGTCCAGCGGTGCCGCCGTCAGGCCGGCGGCACGGAGGATGTCGTTCGCGCGTCGTGCGGTCAGCGGGGCCTTGCGCAGGCGCCCGACCACTTTGGCGACGGCGTCGTCGCCAAGCTTGAGCGAAAGGTAGTTCGTCGCGGCGTCGTAGTCGTGGTCGGCGACGTCGTCGAGCCACTTGATCTTGCCTACGGGAGTGGTCTCGGCAGGCGGTGTCTTATCTTTGGGCATCGGTCCATCATGCCACTTCGTGGGCCACGATCCGGGTCGTGCAAAGATGGTGATGTGCTTCCGCGGTGCTATGTCGCGAGCCCGCTCGGCTTCACCGACGGTGGGCGCCACTACTACGACAGCGTGCTGTTGCCCGCGCTCGAGGATGTCGTGCAGGTCGTCGATCCGTGGCGGCTCACCACCGCGCAGGAGGTACGAGAGGCCCAGGCCTCGGGTCGCCACCGCGAGCTGGCACTCGAGATCGGCCGGCGCAACGCCGAGGCGATTCGATCGTGCGAGATCCTGGTCGCGTACCTCGAAGGGCAGGAGCCGGACTCCGGGACGGCGGCAGAGGTCGGCTTCGGCGCGGGGGTCGGGCTCACTTGCTTTGGTCTTCGCACCGATCTACGGCAGTCGGGCGAATCCGGGGTGGCTGTGAACCTGCAAATCGAGAGCTTCATCGTCGCCTCCGGTGGCGTGATCTGCGAATCGCTGGCTCAGCTGGTCGGGGTGCTCGGGGAGTTGGGCGGGGCAGGTGGCGTGGCCGCGACCGGCGGCTCGGGCGCGGCTTCGACGGCGCCCCCGGACGCCGACCCCTCTCCGGACTCGCGCTGATCGATATAGACCACGCCGGGCGCCGCGAGCAGCTCAGAGCTCGATGCGCTCGCCCATCGTCACCGTGCGGTGGTCCGGCAGCCCGAAGTAGACGGCCGGGTTCGCGGCGTTGTGGGCCATGAGCAGGAACAGCTTCTTGCGCCACATGCGCATGCCGGGGCTTTTCGTGGAGACGATCGTCATCTGCGAGAGGAAGTAGGAGGCCTGCTCGATGTCGGCGTCGCCCTCGAGCAGGTCCTGCTCGAGGGCGAGACGCAGCGTGGCGGGGATGTCCGGGCGGTCCTGAAATCCGAACTGCGCCGTCAGTCCGGTGACGCCGTCGTGCACTTGACCGAGCGGATCGGCGACAAGCCGGTCGGGCCTGGCGATGTGGGGAATCCGCCGGACAACGACGGTGACGATGATCACATGCTGGTGCAGGACGTGGTTGTGCTCCACGTTTGCGCGCAGCGCGAGCGGCGTCGTCCTCGGGTTGGCGTTGAGGAAGACCGCGGTGCCGGGGACGCGTCCGGCAGGGCAGCCGGGGCTGTCGAGATAGTCGACGAAGCCACGCAGCGGCCCTTCCTCTCTGACCCGGTTTGCGGTCACGATCCTCCGCCCTCTGCGCCAGGTGGTGAGCAGGGTGAAGACGATCAAGGCGATCGCCAGCGGCAGCCACCCTCCGTGCACGACCTTGGTCAGATTGGCAGCGAAGAAGGTGACCTCGATGCTGAGGAAGGCGACGGCGCCGAGGGCGATCAACCGCTTGGGCTTTCGCCACAGCAGTCGCGCGACGGCGAGGAAGAGGACGGTGTTGAGGACGAACGTGCCGGTGACCGCGACACCGTAAGCCGAGGCGAGCGCGTTCGAGGACCCGAACCCGATCACGATCCCGATTACCGTTACCAACAGGATCATGTTGACCGCCGGCGCGTAGACCTGACCGACCTCGTGCTCGGAGGTCTGCCGGATCGTCATCCGAGGGAAGAAGCCGAGTTGCATCGCCTGGTGCGTGACGCTGAACGCACCCGAGATCACCGCCTGTGAAGCGATCACCGTCGCGACGGTGGCCAGCAGCACCATCGGTAGCTGCGCCCAGCCGGGCAGGAGGACGAAGAACGGGTTTGAGATCGCCTTGGGATCGCGCAGGATCAATGAACCCTGGGCGAGGTAGTCGAGCGTCAGCGCGGGAAAGACGAGCACGAACCATGCCCGGCGGATCGGACTGGGGCCGAAGTGGCCCATGTCGGCGTAGAGCGCCTCGGCTCCGGTCACGGCCAGCACGACCGCCCCGAGCGCGATGAAGGCGATGTGAGGATCGCTGACGAGGAACTGGATCGCATAGCTCGGCGAGAGCCCGCGGATGATCCCCGGGTGCTGGGCGATCTCGATCACTCCGATCAGCGCCAGCACGCTGAACCAGACGGCCATCACCGGCCCGAACAGCCCGCCGACGAGCTGCGTGCCGAAGCGCTGGATCGCGAACAGCATGAGCAGCACCACCACCGTGATCGGTAGCACGAGCGAGCTGAGGCTCGAGGACACGACATCGAGTCCCTGCACGGCTGAGAGGACGGAGATCGCGGGGGTGATCGCTCCGTCTCCGTAGAACAGCGATGCACCGATGAGCCCGAGGATGACCAGAGTCATCTTCAGCCTCGGGCTCACTCGCTTTGCCCCGTCCAGCAGCGCGGTAAGCGCCATGATCCCACCCTCGCCATGGTTGTCGGCTCGCATGATGAAGGTCACGTACTTGACCGAGACGATCATCGTGATCGACCAGAACACGAGCGAGATCACTCCGTACACGTTTCCCGGGTTGACGTGCACCGCCTTACCGTCGATGTTGAAGACGGCCTGCAGTGCATAAAGCGGACTGGTGCCGATGTCGCCGAAGACGACCCCGAGCGCGCCAACGGTGAGCGCCGCCATCCCCGACTTGGCCATCGCGCCGCGTCCGGGGCTCGGCCCATGCTTGGCTCCTTCCGGCACGTGTTGGGCGGCGACGGGCACTGGACGCTTAGCCGAGGGCGCTCACGCCAGGACCTTCGCGACCTGACGAGCGATTTCGATGTCCTCGCGGGCTGCGATGAGTAGAGACCGGACGCCCGCGCCGGGTGCGGTCAGCTCCGTGTCGGCGGTGGCACCGCGGTTCAGCTCGTGGTCGATGTGCAAACCGAGAAAAGCCAGTCCCTCCGAGGCCGAGGCGCGGATCGTGGGCGCGTTCTCGCCCACGCCGCCGGTCCAAACGACGGCGTCCAGGCCGCCCATCGCGGCAGCCATCGCGGCGATACCCGCGCGGAGGCGATGCAGGTAGACCTCGAGCGCGAGCTCGGCGGCCTCCTCGCCGCCGCCGGCGGCGTCGACGACGGCGCGCATGTCGGCGCTCCCCGCGAGCGCGAGCATCCCCGACTCGTGCTCGAGCGCGTGAGCCATCCGCTCCTCTCCGAGCTCGGTGTGCTCGAGTAGCCAGAGCAGCAGGCCCGGATCGACCGATCCCGAGCGGGTCGCCATCACGAGACCGTCGAGTGGCGTGAACCCCATCGTCGTATCGACCGAGCGACCGGACGCCACCGCCGCCAGCGACGCGCCCGCCCCGAGGTGACAGGTGACGATGCGCAGCCCGTCCGGTCCGCGGCCGAGCATCTCGGCGCCCCGGCGGGACGCGTAGGCGTGTGACAGGCCGTGAAAGCCGAAGCGCCGCAGTCCCCATCGCTCTCGCCAGGCGCGGGGCAGCGCATACGTGGCGGCGCCTGGCGAGAGCGTTGCGTGAAAGGCAGTGTCGAAGCACGCGACGGCGGGGCAGTCCGGGTGCGCATCACTGACCGCCGCCAGAGCCGCGAGCGACTTGGCCTGATGCAGGGGGGCGAGGTCGCACAGCTCTCTGAGACCGGCGAGGACCTCGTCGGAGATCCGTACCGGCTCGACGTATCGCGCGCCGCCATGCACGATGCGGTGGCCGACCGCGTCGACCGGCCCAAGCTCGCGCACGGCTGATGCAACGGCATCGGGGTCGATCGTCGCCGCAGGGGCAGGCAGCTCCCGCGCGGCGCACAGTCGATCGTCGTCGAGCAAGCTGAGCTTGAGGCTGCTCGAGCCGGCGTTGACGACGAGAACGAGCACCGCTCAGGAGCGGGCACGCGGTTCGACCGTCCACGTCCAGTCGCGCACGTCGGGTGAGTCGTCTCCCACCTCGCGCGTGTACGCCCGGTGGCGCAGGCGCTCGTCGACCATCTGCTGCCGTAGACCTGACGCGCGGGAGCCAAGGCTCCGGACCCGGTCGATCACGTCCATCACGAGATGGAAGCGGTCCATGTCGTTCATCATCAGCATGTCGAAGGGGGTCGTGGTCGTCCCCTCCTCCTTGTACCCGCGCACATGGATGTTGGCGTGGTTGTGTCGGCGATAGGTGAGGCGATGGATCAGCCACGGATAGCCGTGGTAGGCGAAGATCACCGGCCGTTCGGTCGTGAACAGCGCATCGAACTCGGCATCGGGCAGGCCGTGGGGATGCTCGCTGTCGGGCTCCAGGCGCATCAGATCGACCACGTTGACTACCCGCACCCGCAGGTCCGGGAGATGCTTGCGCAGAAGCTCGGCCGCAGCGACCGTCTCGAGGGTGGGGATGTCGCCGGCGCAGGCCATGACGACGTCGGGCTCGCCGCCTTCGTCGTTGCCCGCCCACTCCCAGATCCCCAGTCCGCGCGTGCAGTGAGCGACCGCCTCGTCCATGGTCAGGTAGTCGAGCGCAGGCTGCTTGCCGGCGACGATGACGTTGACATAGTTCCGGCTGCGCAGACAGTGGTCGGCCACCGACAGCAGGCAGTTCGCGTCCGGGGGCAGGTAGACGCGGACGATCTCTGCCTTCTTGTTCACCACATGGTCGATGAACCCCGGATCCTGATGGGAGAAGCCGTTGTGATCCTGGCGCCAGACGTGGGAGGTGAGCAGATAATTGAGCGACGCGATCGGTGCCCGCCACGGGATCTCCCGCGTGACCTTCAGCCACTTGGCGTGCTGGTTGAACATCGCGTCGATGATGTGGATGAACGCCTCGTAGCAGCTGAACAGTCCGTGACGGCCGGTGAGCAGGTAGCCCTCCAGCCAGCCCTCGCAGAGATGCTCGGAGAGGATCTCCATCACGCGGCCGTCGGGGGCGAGGTGATCGTCGGTCGGTAGCGTCGCGGCCTCCCAGGCGCGATTGGTGACCTCGAACAGGGCGTTCAGGCGATTTGACGCGGTCTCGTCAGGCCCGAACACCCGAAAGTTGGCGTGCTCCGCGTTGATCCGCATGACGTCTCGCAGGAAGGCTCCGAGTAGCCGCGTCGGCTCGCTCGAGGTTCGTGCCGGTGCGGGCACCTCGGCCGCGTAGGTCCGGAAGTCGGGCAGGTCCAGATCGCGCAGCAGCACGCCGCCGTTGGCGTGGGGATTGGCGCCCATCCGGCGGTCCCCCTGCGGCGCCAGCTCGGCCAGCTCAGCCCGTAGCGCCCCATCCTCGTCGAACAGCTCCTCTGGCCGGTAGGAGCGCATCCACGCCTCAAGCTGTGCGAGGTGCTCCGGATTGCCCACGAAGCTGGCGATCGGAACCTGGTGGGAGCGGAACGAGCCCTCGGCCGGGAGGCCATCGACGACCTTCGGCCCTGTCCAGCCCTTGGGCGTGCGCAGGACGATCATCGGCCACCGTGGGCCTTCGGCCCATTGGGAGTTGGCCTGGTGGCCAACATCCCGCGGGGTTCCGGTCGTGTTCCCGGCCCGCGCCGCGTGCTGGATCGCGGCGATCTCATCCGCGATCTCGTCGAGCGTGGTTGCCATCAGCTCGTGCATCTCGGTGGGGTCCGAGCCCTCGACGAAGCGAGGTGCGTATCCGTAGCCCTCGAGCAGCGCGCGGAGCTCGTGCTCGGGGATGCGCGCGAGCACGGTCGGGTTCGCGATCTTGTAGCCGTTGAGGTGCAGGATCGGCAGCACTGCGCCGTCCCTGGCCGGGTTCAGGAACTTGTTGGAGTGCCAGCTCGCCGCGAGCGGCCCGGTCTCTGCCTCGCCGTCGCCGATCACGCAGCAGACCAGCAGGTCGGGGTTGTCGAACGCGGCGCCGTAGGCGTGCACGATCGCGTAGCCGAGCTCGCCTCCCTCGTGGATCGAGCCCGGAGTCTGGGGCGCCACATGGCTGGGGATGCCACCGGGGAACGAGAACTGACGGAACAGCCTCTTGATCCCTTCGCTGTCGCGGCCGATGTGGGGGTAGACCTCGCTGTAGGTGCCCTCGAGATAGGTGTTCGCTACCAGGCCCGGGCCGCCGTGACCGGGACCCGTGACATAGAGCACGCTGAGGTCCCGCGCACGGATCAGCCGATTGAAGTGGGCATAGATGAAGTTCAGTCCCGGTGTCGTGCCCCAGTGGCCGAGCAGACGCGGCTTGATGTGCTCGAGCGTGAGCGGCTCGCGCAGGAGGGGGTTGTCGAGCAGGTAGATCTGACCGACCGAGAGATAGTTCGCCGCGCGCCAGTAGCGGTCGAGCAGGTCCAGCTCGCGTCCCCGCGGGGAGATGGCGCCGGTAAGGCCCGTCGTTGTCATTTGCAACCTCGCTGCTGCCCGGAAGCCGACCGCCCGCGTCGCGGGGCCGCTCCGCGGGATCCGGCCGTGCCGCCCGACGATGGGGGCCGACCTTTGATCATACGCGTCAGGTGCGGGCTGGTTGGGGCGGTATCGTGACCGGCGGATACGTGAGCAAATAGGCACGACGGTGAGGCTACCTATGTATACAGTCGTGGTAACCTATGTAACGATCTTTAGAAACCTAGGTAAGAACTTCCGAGCTTAGGGTCGTGCAACCGAAGGAGATACTGATGGAAGACGCCGGAACGAGCGGCGCCCTGCAGTCGCTGCTGATGAGCCGGTCGCTGAGCGACCCGGCGCTTCTGGCCGCGAGTGCGACAGCGCCCGACTATCGAATTCTGCCCGACGTCAGCGTCCTGAAGATCGGCGGACAGAGCGTGATCGATCGCGGTCGTGTGGCGGTCTATCCGATCGTCGAGGAGCTCGTGGAGGCGAAGCGGAGCTTTCCGATCCTGATCGGAACCGGCGCCGGCACGCGCGCCCGCCATGCTTACGCACTCGCGATGGAACTCGGCCTGCCGACCGGCGTGCTTACCGATGTCGGTGCCGCGGTCTCGGGGCAGAACGCCGCGATGCTCGGGCATCTGATGGCCCGGCACGGTGTGCCCGTGGTCGGCGACACTGCGTTCGGCGCGATCCCGCTGTACGTGGCGGAATGCGGTGCGGCGATCTTCGCGGGCATGCCGCCTTACGACATGTGGCAGCACGTTCCGGCGGAGGGAGTGATCCCGCCATATCGCACCGATGCGGGGTGCTTCCTGGTTGCCGAGGTGTACGGCGCGAGGCAGATGATCTATGTCAAGGACGAGGATGGGCTCTACACGGCCAACCCCAAAACCGACAAGAACGCGACGCTGATTCCGGAGATCACCGTTGAAGAACTGATCGAACTCGATCTACCCGACCTCGTGCTCGAGCGTCCCGTGCTCGAGCTGATGCGCGGTGCCCGCCACGTCAAGTCAGTGCAGGTGATCAACGGCCTGCGTCCCGGCCTCATCTCGCGGGCGCTCCGGGGCGAGCACGTCGGCACGATCATCTCTGCGCAATGAATGCCTCTATCCGAACCAGGAGTACACGATGACGCCAGAATCCACTTTTGTCACAAAGGACGTGGCGTCGGTGTTCGCGCGCCAGACGCTGCTCGACCGCGACCTGGTCCGCCAGCCCGACCGACCCGTCGTCCGACTGCTGCCATGGCTGAACGTCGTCACGCTCGGTGGCCGCTCGATCATGGATCGGGGGGCGCAGACCATCATTCCGGTCGTAGACGAGCTGCGGGCGGCGATGTCCGAGCATCGGATGCTGATCCTCACCGGGCCCGGGATCCGCGCCCGTCACGTGCTCGGAGTCGGGCTCGATCTCGGCCTGCCGACAGGCGTTCTTGCGTCGCTGATGGCGACGGAGGCGGAGCAGAACGGGCATCTCGTCGCGGCGCTCCTCGCCGAGCACGGCGTTTCCTACCTCGCGCACGGGACCGTCGCTCACCAGCTGGCAGTTCATCTGTCGGCGAGTCCTGCCGCAGTGTCGAACGGGTTCCCTCCGTACGGGATCTACGAGTTCCCGCCAACGGTCGGGAAGATCCCGCCCCACCGGACCGACGCGGGGGCGTTCCTCCTCGCCGACGCCTACGGCGCGGCCCGGACGATCTACGTCAAGGACGTCGATGGCGTCTACACCGATGACCCGGCGAGCGAAAGCGGCGAACAGCTCGAGCTGGTCGCGCGCGTCGGCGCGGCCGAGCTGCTCGCGATGAACATCGAGACGCTCCCGATCGACCCGATCGTGCTAGAGCTGATGACTACGGCCAAGCACGTCAAAGAGATCCAGATCGTCAGCGGGCTCACGCCGGGCAACATCACCAAGGCTCTGGCCGGCGAGCACGTCGGGACGATCATCCACGCGGGCTGAGGCGTGATCGCCCGGGGGCGATCACGCTTGGCGCAATCGCCCGGGGGGCGATTGC
>Ga0302325_10001926_pt1 | contig 51700 bp, 40 predicted proteins | sample Palsa_T0_2_FD_201948 | JGI IMG/M metagenome (GOLD analysis project Ga0302325, IMG submission 201948) | Peat permafrost microbial communities from Stordalen Mire near Abisko, Sweden - Palsa_T0_2 | ecosystem: Environmental > Terrestrial > Soil > Palsa > Peat permafrost | place: Sweden: Abisko...
CCCCTAAACGATCAGTAAAAACCCAGTAAAACTACCCAAATAGCTCCGCGGAAAACTAAAAACTCAAGCGCGGGGCGCTCAAAATAAGGAAAATCACTCGTTTTTCCGCAACCTCTTTAGTCCGGGGGAGCGGGCTTTCAAGCCCACGGGAACGTTCCGGTACATAAATCGAGGGCTTTAGCCCTGGTGTACGCAATCTTCTATTCTTCTAAACCAAACGGGCTTTAGCCCATGGGTACGTCTTTCATGCCCGCTCCCGGATTTTCCCCAGCCTCAACGCCCCGCCCACTCAAAGTCTGGAGGGTTGCAGCTTTATTTTCGACCGCGACTGTTTCGCAGGCGCCAGGCGCAGCGCTAGAGTGGAAGACGCGAGGGAAACATCATGGAATTTCAAATAGACAATCTTCCGCAGGCAATTCAAAGCACCAAGAAGTTGCTACGCCAGGCCCTGCCCAACTACGCCGCGATTTTTCTTGAAGTCGAAGCGGAGATGCGCCGGCGAGTCGACGCCATCGTTGGCGAGCGTGAAGCAGGTGAGGCGGTCATACCTATCGTGCAATACGCGGAGGTCGCATCCGGTCGAGTGCCGGCGGAGATGATTGCGAAGATTAAGCACCGTGGGGCGTGCGTGATTCGGGGCACGTTCGAGCAGGCGCAGGCCGAGGCATGGGACAACGAAATCGCAGCCTACGTGGAGGAGAACGGCCTGGATGCGAAGCTGGCGAACGCGGCCGAGGACAAGTACTTCGGCACGCTTGCATCCGCCAAGCCTCAGATCTATGGAATTTACTGGTCGCGTCCGCAGGTGCAAGCGCGGCAATCCGAGTCCCTGACCCGGGTTCGCATTTTTCTCAACCAGTTGTGGCAGGCGGAGAGCGAAGGACGTCGACATTTCGATGCCAACGAGGTGCCCGTTTATGCCGACCGGATTCGCCGTCGTCCGCCGGGTTCGGCCTCGCTGGGGCTTTCCCCGCACGTCGACGGAGGGTCTGTGGAGCGCTGGCTCGACGAGAACTTCCGCCAGGTCTACCGCCGCGTCTTCTCCGGAGATTGGCGCAACTACAACCCGTACGATGCGGCCTATCGTCCGCAGGCGCGCGAAGTGCCCTCCCCCGCGGTGTGCTCCATGTTCCGCACCTTTCAGGGATGGACCGCGCTCACCCGCCAGGGCCGGGGTGATGGCACGCTGCAGCTGATTCCGATCGCCGAGTCGATGGTTTATGTGCTGCTTCGTGCCCTGCAGGATGATGTTCCTCAAGACGACCTTTGCGGCGCCCAGCCGGGACGGGCACTCTCCGTCAATCCGCAGTACCACAGCCTGTTGATCGAGGCTTTGTCGTCGATCCCGCGGATGGAGCCTGGAGACACGGTTTTCTGGCACTCCGACGTGGTGCACGCAGTCGAGAATGAGCACCGTGGCAGCGGCTACAGCAATGTGATGTACATCGCTTCGACGCCTGGCTGCGAGAAGAACACCGCTTACCTGGCGAAACAGGCAGCGGCGTTCGTCTCTGGCAGAACACCGCCTGATTTCGCGCCGGATGATTTCGAGGTTGATTTCAAAGGTCGCGGAACCGAGGAAGATTTAACACCCCTGGGCCGGTCTCAACTCGGGCTGCCGCCGCTGCGTGAGAAGGGAAGGGAAGCGGCAGGCGCGTTCGCATCCCGGTTGTCCTAACCTTTTTTTTGCAGAGGAGTCATGGGCCTTAAGCCCACCCAAGGTGATGAAAAACGGTTTGCTGGCTAACCCAATCCGCGCTGTCTTTGCGGCGATAAAGAAGATCTTCAGCGAGCCAAACCTGCAGCCATGATCCGGGACTGGCTCAACGACAACGGCTCCGGTTCCAGGCGATATAAATTTCACCGTCTCTCGCCTTGTTCACAAGCAGCCTAAGCGTCCTCACCCTGAAGTCTTCGAAGATCGTCGCCGATATCTACGTCAGTGATAAGGCGAGTTGTCCACGGCTCCGCTCTTTGCATGCTTCTCGCCTGCTCTGCCTGCACCCGTCTCGATCGCCAAGACGGCGACGCCACGCTCACAACTGTCGCCGAAATTCGCCACCTCGATTCCCGAAGTCTCACCTTTCACGTCCGCGCGCGCATTCGTGGCCGCGTCACCTTGGTAGACGGATTCCGCTCGCTTGTCTTGCAAGATGCCGACAGCGGCATAATCGTTGAACACCCCAATGTCGAAGTGGAGGCGAAAATTGGCCAGCTGGTGGAAGTGGCAGGCTACGTTACGCGCGCTCAACCTTACCCGTCCATTTCGGGGCTGAAAGTTACCCTGCTGGACGCTTCAGCGGAACCCCCGGCCGCTGCCGAGATAGAAGCCAAAGACCTGAATTCCCAGCACTGGCAGTTCCGCTACGTCCAGTTGGAAGGGGTTGTCCGTAACACCGATGCTGGCCGCGGAGACCAGGCTGCCCTGGATCTGTTTGCCTTTGGCCGGCACATGAAAGTAACGGCTGGCGATAGCTCAGGCTACGACTATAATCGCCTGGTCGACGCCCGCGTTCACTTGAAAGGGGTTCTGCGCCTCAACCTGGACGCCACCGGCCAACCCAGAAGTGCGGAACTAGCCGTCCAATCCGCGGCAGATATCCAAGTTTTGGAGCCCGCCAAAGATCCCGCACAGATACCACAAACGACGGTGGCTGCGATTCGCTCGGGGGTCTTGCCAATTCATCGAATCAGGCTGCGCGGTGTGTTGTCTCGCGGCGGCCAGGGATTCATTTTTACCGACTCCACCGCCAGCATCCCACTGCTGCCAAACTTCCTGCACAATCCGGTCCCCGGTAGCGCCGTCGATATTGTGGCCTTCGCCTCCAAGGAGAACGGCGTCGCCATCCTTACCGAAGCGCAGCCAGTCGCGGATACGGCCGTGGCCGCAACCCGCCACCCGATCTTGCACACGGTTAAGGAAATAAAGCGGCTTTCCGCCGAAGAGCTGAGCCATAGTTATCCGGTGCAAATTACCGGCACCGTAACCTATTCTGACCCGAGCGTGCGCGACACCTTTGTGCAAGATGAAACCGGCGGCATTTTCGTGTTCGCGCCCCCCGGGGGAAACCTTAACCTGAAGGCCGGGCAATTCGTCACCATCACCGGATTTGCCAGCCCGGGAGGCTTCGCTCCCGTGATTGTCGAGCCCAAGGTACGCGTGTTGGGCACTCATCGTATGCCCAAGCCGCTGCGTCTCGATATGGAACAGCTATTAACTGGTCTGGCTGACAGTCAATGGACCGAAGCCGTAGGAATCGTTCGCACCGCCAGTGTCGAAGCTGGCCATTTGCGGCTCAACGTCAGCTTTGGCGCTCATCGATTTGATGTCTTCGTTGCCGGCGCCACCCACATTCCCGACTGGCTCGTGAACTCGCGGCTAAGGTTCCGCGGAGTTTGCGGCGCCGTCACTAATTTTAGAGGGCAACTGCTCGGCGTTCAGATGAGCGTTCCTGATCTTTCCTTTATTCGCAGGGAAGGAGGACCGGTTTCAGATCGTCTTCCCTTACTGCGCTTTAACCAGCTTCTGCAGTACACCAGCGACGCCAACTTCGACTTACGCTCGCGGACGCGCGGAACGGTCGTCTTCACCCATCCCACCGGACCAACCTATTTGCGCGATGCTGCCGGTGCCGGGCTGTTGATCAAAACCCATGCCAAAGCTGACCTCAAAGCGGGAGATTTCGTGGAGGCGATCGGTACCACGCGCATCGGGATTTTCGCCCCCTTTCTGGAAGATGCGCAGTTAACCAGGCTTTCCTTTCTGCAGGCGCCGAAACCTGTCTTACTTACCGTCGAAGAAGTGCTCTCCACCGGGGCCGATTCCCAATTCGTTGAAATTGACGGCTTCCTGGTCAACGACTCCAACGGCGCCGGTGAGCAGACACTCATCCTTGAGGCCGGTGATCGTCTCTTTCAAGCGCGTCTTGCCGATGTTAAATTGCCCTCCCTGGCGAAGGGTTCCCTGCTGCGAGTCCGCGGCTTGACCGCACTGCAAGTTCAGTATTCCGATCAGTTTCTTCTTCCGGTAGGCTTCTCCTTGCTGCTGCGCTCCCCGGAAGACGTAACCGTTCTGCGAAACGCCCCCTGGTGGACCGCCGAACGCATGCTCTACCTGGTAACCGGCGGCATCGCCCTCATTCTGGCAGCCATCGCCTGGATCATGATTTTGCGCCGGCGCGTCCGTCTGCAAACCGCCGACCTGCGCCGCGCAAAAGAGGTTGCCGAAGAAGCCAGTCGCACCAAAGGCGAATTTCTATCCAATATGAGTCATGAAATCCGTACCCCTATGAATGGTGTACTCGGAATGACACAGTTGGCTCTGGAGACCAACCTGACCGATGACCAGCGCGAGTATATTTCGGTCGCTAATCAATCGGCCTATGCCCTGCTAGCCCTCATCAACGATATTCTCGATTTCTCAAAAATTGAAGCTGGCAAGCTCGACCTTGATCCCATCTCCTTCCAGTTGCGGGATAGGTTGGCCGACGACCTGCGGACCATCGCCATGAAGGCCCAGGAAAAGGACCTGGAACTCGTCTACGAAATTGAGGATGCCATTCCAGACAACCTGGTGGGTGATCCAGGGCGCTTGCGGCAGATTGTCCTCAATCTCGTTTCCAACGCGGTTAAATTCACCTTGCAAGGGGAAGTGGCGGTGAGCGTGACCATCGAGTCCCAATCCGCCGAATCGGTCGTCCTTCATTTTGCCGTTCGCGATACCGGCATCGGCATCCCATCGGAAAAACAGCAACTCGTTTTCGCCGCCTTCGCTCAAGCCGACAGTTCCACCACCCGCCGTTTTGGTGGTACCGGCCTTGGCTTGTCGATTTCCAAACAACTCGTCGCCCTGATGAACGGCAAGATATGGCTCGAAAGTGTCGTGGGCAAAGGAAGCTGTTTTCACTTTACCGCCGAATTCAAATGGGAACCGCCTCCCGCCGAAGCCGCTCCTCTTCCCGCCTTCCCAAACCTGAGTGTCTTGATCGTGGACGATCACGCCGCAACTCGGCGGATTCTTTCTCGAGCGCTCTCTCAGCGCGGTGTCAGTGCGGTCGCGGCGGAATCCGCTGCCTCAGCGTTGCAAATCCTCGAACGGCAAAGTTTCGATTTCGCCCTTATTGACGCCCAGATGCCTGAAATGAGCGGGTTCGCCTTAGCCCAATGCATTCACAAACAGTGGCCGAACCGGCACATTAAATTGGTGATGCTGACCTCTTTAGGGCTACTTGGCACGGCCAATCGTCCCCTCGAGGCGGAAATCTCCGCCCATGTCTCCAAACCCGTCAAGATCTCCGATCTTTTCAGAATTCTTCGCCAACTCTCTTCGTCGCGAGACAGTGCAGCGGCCCCTGCCTTGCGCCGCGATGACCTGGCCAAAAACTCCGCCAAGAGCCTACGCATTCTCGTCGCCGATGATAATCTGGTGAACCAGAAAGTAGCCAAGCGCATGCTCGAACGTCTGGGGCATACCGTTGCACTCGCCAACGACGGCAAAGAGGCCCTCTCGGCTATTAAGACCGCGTCCTTCGATCTCATTATGATGGACGTCCAGATGCCTGAAATGGACGGCCTAGAGGCCACCCGGCGCATTCGCGAGTGGGAGGCCGGCAAAACGCGCATCCCGATCATTGCGCTGACCGCTCATGCCATGGATAGCCACCGCGAAGAGTGCCTCGCGGCCGGAATGGATTCCTTCCTCGCCAAGCCCATCCTTTTAGAGTCCCTAAAGCTCCAAATCGAGGGGCTAACCGAGGAACTTCGACTTACTTAGACTGAACTCATGCAAACGATGTGGTGCTGGCATGGTTGAGCGGAGAGCGGGAGTTTGCCGGCTCCAGGTATCATTCCATTAGCTGCAAAGATACAGTTCTTATCTTACTGCGAACATGGCAGTCGATCGACGGGAGCGTTCGATGAGGTATTTGTTTGCCGCGGCAACACCCTTGCTGGTGGCCGCCACTGCGGCTGGTCAGGCAGCACCGTTCACTTTGGCCGCTACACCTTCGACCGTGATCTGGGGGTACTACTCGGCCAAGGCCAAACCCGTGCTCAACGTGCATTCTGGAGATACAGTCCGTATCCAGACACTTTCCACCTGCGGTCCCAATGATCGGCTGGAAGAGGAAGGCGTCGCGGCAGCGGACATTCCGTCTTACAACGCCGATATTTATCGCGAGGTGAAAGATAAGGGGCCGGGCGGCCATATTCTAACCGGTCCGGTCGCTATCGTAGAGGCCGAGCCCGGCGACGTGCTCGAGATCCAAATCCTCAAGATCGATATGGACACTTCGTGGGCCTGCAATGGCTTCGCTGCCGGCCGCGGCTTTCTGCCCAACGATTATCCTTACGGCGGATCCAAAATTATTCCCCTGGATCGCTCCAGGATGATGGCTCATTTCGCCCCGACCATCGACATTCCGCTTCATCCCTTCTTTGGCAGCATGGGCATCGCACCTCCTCCCTCCGCCGGCCGTATCGACAGCGCGCCACCCTGGATGCACGCCGGCAACATGGACAACAAGGAACTGGTTGCAGGAACCACGCTCTATATTCCTGTCCATGCCAAAGGAGCGCTCTTCGAAGTTGGCGACGGCCACGCCGGCCAGGGCAATGGTGAAGTCGATATCACCGCCATGGAGACCTTCCTTACCGGGACCTTCCGCTTCGTGGTGCACAAGGACCAGCACCTACTCTGGCCGCGTGCGGAGACGCCCACCCATTACATCAGCATGGGGTTTAGCCCGGACCTGAAGGAAGCTACTACGCTCGCGGTCCGCGACATGATTAACTTCCTCGTCGATCAGAAGCACCTCAGCCGCGATGATGCCTATATGCTGACTAGCGTGGCAGTCGATGTCGATATCACGCAGTTGGTCGACGGTAATGTGGGCGTACATGCTATGTGCCCCAAGAATATCTTTACCAAGTAGCACATTCGCGCTCGGAGACAAGGGCTAACTATAGCTGGAAATGCCGTCCCCGGTACTGTAGAGTGATCGGCGATGGACCCGAACATTACCAGTAGTCTTGAGGAACAGATGGCGGAGCTGGGTTCGCGTGTGCGACTGCTCGAGCAGACCCTCAAGACCCACGGTATTGTGCTGCAAACGGAAACGACGGCGCCTCAGCCAACACACCCTGCCGGGGGTGCAACGTTGCCGCCGGCTCCTCCTCAGGCGGTCCAAATCGGAGCCGTACCAGGGTTACCGCAAAGGGTCACAGTACCGCTCTTTGGCTCCTCGCACTCCGCATCGCATAAAGATCGGGGCTCTCTGGAAAGCCGCATTGGCTCGCAATGGTTCAACCGGATCGGCATCCTGGCGATGCTGATCGGCATGGCGTGGTTTCTCAAACTGGCCATCGACAATCATTGGATCGGTCCACTGGGAAGGGTGCTGATCGGTCTGATCGCAGGCGCGGGACTCATCGTATGGTCGGAGCGATTCCGAAGCCGCGGATATAACGGTTTCTCCTATTCGTTGAAGGCCGTGGGCAGTGGCATCCTCTATTTATCGCTTTGGGCAGCCTTCTCGCTTTTCCATCTCATCCCTGCAGCCGTGGCCTTCGCCGCCATGATTGTGGTCACTGCCTTCAACGGATTCATGTCCTGGTCGCAGGACTCTGAGCTTTTGGCGTTGTATGCGATCGTGGGCGGTCTGAGCATACCGGTCCTGGTCTCAACCGGCGAAAACTCCGAAGCTACGTTGTTCAGTTATCTGTTGCTGCTTGATATAGCAGTACTGGTACTCGTTGCCCTTCGCCCGTGGTCGCGTTTGTTGTTTGGCGCCTTCACCGGCACGGTCTTGTTTGTCTTCGGATGGTGGGTCACTTTTTACTCGCCCGCTCAGTCGGGCCGGACGGCATTTTTCATCGGCTGCTTCTTCGTCATCTTCGCCCTGGCGCCTCGCCTGGTCCGAGTGAGCCTGGAAGATGAGACTCGTGTTTCGGGCTGGGACAATCTTGCGTTAGTGTTGCTGCCTATCAGCAATGCAGCTCTCGGATTTTTCGCGTTCTACAACATATTCAATTACTCTGGTTCGAGTTGGGCCGGTCCATGGCTGGCGGTTGGCTTCGCCGCCTTCTATTTGCTGCTGCTGCGCCTGCCGGCAGGGGAACGGTTGCATCAGAGTCCCGCAATATTATCCGCGCTTCATCTAACGGCGGCGGTGGTGTTCCTGAGCATTGCGATTCCGCTCAAGGCACACGGGCGGTGGCTGACGATCGGCTGGCTGACCGAAGGGACAGCGCTGCTGTGGTTCGCCACGCGCATCCATTCGCGGCTCTTGCGAGCCTTGGCGCTGCTCTGCCTGTTACTGGGTCTGGCTGCATTGGTGGTGGTGAACCCGCCGGCCTCAACGACGCCATTGCTGAACGAACGTTTTGCCACCTACTGCACGGGAATTGCGGCATTCACTTTGCTGTTCGTGATCGCGCGAAAGGCGCAATGGAGTGAACCCGAACAGGGTGAGCTCCGTTGGCACACCCTCGCCGCCGTTGCAGTGCTGGTGGTGAATGCGTTGACGCTGCTGGCCATCGGGTGGGAGATTCACAGCTACTGGTGGGTCCGGCAATGGCAGGGCAATTGGCGCCTGATGCACGACTATCAAATGTACGCGCAGTTCACGTACTCGGCGTTCTTCATGGCCTTCGGCGCCATCTTGCTGGGCATTGGATTCTGGCGGCGCTCGGCGTACCTGCGCTGGCAGGCGCTGCTGCTGCTGGCGGTTGCGATCGGCAAAGTCTTCTTAGTGGACGTGAGCGAATTAAGCCAGGGATATCGGATTGTTAGTTTCATCGGTCTTGGAGCACTGCTCCTTGGCGTCAGTTTCGTTTACCAGCGGGATCTGCTCCATCTCCGTAATCCCGAACGGAACGCTTCGTGAAGCTGTTCGCTGTAGCCCTGCTTGCTATCACCGCTGTGTCTCCGGAGATCCGGTACTTCTCCAGCGAGCGGCCGGTCGAGAATACGCCACCGCGTCCGATGCAAACCTGCCTCATTCTCGACGCACAGTTCTTCGCCCATGCCTCACCGCAGTTTTCCGATCTTCGCCTGTACCACGACGGCAAAGAAACGCCCTATGTCATTCACCTCAGCGCTCCGCTGCAAGCACGAGAAACGTCGATCGTCCCCATGAATCTGGGCAGACGTGGCGGCGAAATCTCATTCGATGCAGCCATGCCCGAAGGAAGCTACAGTGATATCCAACTCGATGTAACCGGACGGGATTTTATTGCGACAGTGACCGTTTCCGGCAGCCAGGCACAGACCGGCTCCTCCCCAACCAACTTGGGTTCCTATACGATCTTTGACCTAAGTCATCAGAAGCTTGGCCGCAGCACCGTCCTCCACATTCCAACGTCAAACTTTCGCTACCTGCACTTTCAGATCGCGGGTCCGCTTACACCAGAGAGCATCACCGGGCTCGCAGTCGACAAGCTGCCCGCTACGGAGGCCAGGTACGAGATCGTTGCCCAGTCGTCGAGCGTTACCCAGAAGGGTCATGCTTCGGTTCTCGAGTTCACCGTGCCCGCCCTTGTTCCGGTAGATCGCCTCGCCTTTACGTTTGGTCCGGAGCCGCCCAACTTCAGCAGAAATGTAACCATCACCGTGACGGCGGTGGAACCCCCTCCGGTAACGGATGCCGTCGAGCCGCCTCGGCCGATAACCTTGCCGGGGAATCTTCTGCGTATCCATACCGTCCAAAATGGTCACCGGATTGACGAAGAGGATCTTGCCATCGACACGCCAGGGACGATCCTCGATAAGCCGGCGAAGTGGACGGTCAGCATCGACAACGGCGACGACACACCTTTGGCGGTACAGTCTGTACGCCTGGAAATGTTGCAACGGACCTTGTGCTTCGAAGCTGCCGGTTCAGGCCAATACACTTTGTTCTATGGCGATCCAGCGTTGACTGCGGCTCGCTACGACTATGCCACGCTGTTTACGCCGCAAACCGATGCGCTACAGGCCACGGCGGGACCGGAGCAACGAAATCCCGAATACCAGCCCCGTCCCGACCAGCGTCCGCTCACCGAGCGATATCCTGGGCTGCTGTGGGGCGCCCTGGTTGTCGTGATCGCGACCTTGGCACTCATTGCGTTTCGGTCGGCAAAGCGAACCAGGCAGGGCTAAACATGTTGCTGAAAACCCAAGTTTTGAAGGGTACGGCCTTCAGGCCGTACGTAACGTTTCGGTCGGCAAAGCGGACCAGCCAGGGTTAAACATGTTGCTGAAAATCCAAGTTTTGAAGGGTACGGCCTTCAGGCCGTACGTAACGTTTCGGTCGGCAAAGCGAACCAGGCAGGGTTAAACATGTTGCTGAAAATCCAAGTTTTGAAGGGTACGGCCTTCAGGCCGTACGTAACGTTTCGGTCGGCAAAGCGAACCAGGCAGGGTTAAACAGGTTGCTGAAAATCCAAGTTTTGAAGGGTACGGCCTTCAGGCCGTACGTAACCAATCCAAAATCAGTACGGCTTTAGCCGCTGAGGGACGCTGTCTACTCGCAACAGCGTGTTTTATGCAGCTCTAAAACTCAACTCTTGGAGCTTATTCCTGAAGCTTGCGTAATTTCCAGCTCTTCATCCGTATACCCCACGTATGACCGAATACGATATGACATCGGTGGCACGAGTGAGCAGCGATTCACAGCAAATAGCGCGTGGTCTTCGCGAACGCGATATTGCTCTGCTCCACGCCCTGGTCGAGCAATATCAGTATCGTCTGGTTCGCTACCTTATCTATTTGTTGGGAAGGCGGGACGAGGTCGATGACCTGGTACAGGAAACGTGGGTCCGGGTTCTTGAGCGCGGACGCTCCTACGACGGACGTTATCGTTTTGAGCCATGGCTGTTTGCCATTGCCCGCAATCTCACCATCGATCACATGCGCAGACGGAAAACCTCGAGCCTGAACTCCGATGACGATGGGGAAGAGGACACAACTCCTCGATCACCTGCTTCCAATGACCCGTCCCCCTTCGTGCTCGCAGCGCGCACTGAAGATGCTCAGCGTCTTGCTCAGTCGATGCAAACTTTGGACTTTATCTATCGCGAAGTGCTCGTCCTTCGCTTTCAGGAGGATTTGTCATTGCAGGAAGTAGCAACGGTGGTAGGAGCGCCAGTCAGTACAGTTGCTTCAAGAATTTATCGGGGGCTGCAAACGCTACGAGCCCTTCTGGATGGAACAAAACATGAAAACTGATCCTCACACGACAATCCGGGACATCATTGACAAAACTCTGGCCGGCGGCGCATCGCCTGAGGATGTTCCCTCTCTCCGGGAACACTTGGCAGCGTGTGCTCCATGTCAGGAATATCTCAGTGCAGGCACCCGGGTCATCGCCAGTCTTGGTGGCTTTTCATTCGACGTTGACCCTGGACTGGAGCGAAAAGTTCTTTGGTCGCTCAGTGTGCGCGCACAGCAGCTCGAGACCGCGCAGTCTCATCGCCGGCGAATCGTGTGGGGCTGTGTCGGCGCCCTGATGTTGCTGATGACGGGCTCCTGGGTTGCTCTTGAATTCGGCAATCTGGTTGCGGCCGCCCTCAACCTTCCGCCCATGCAAGTGCTGAGGTTACTGCTGCTTGTATGGGTAATACCCTCCTTGTGCCTTTCCCTGCTGTTTCCAATACTGCCCCTGCTGTCGCATCGGGAAGAGAGGTTTTTATGAAAAACCGTTTTTTGAATGTTGTCCCCAAAGCCGTTCGGGTATGGGCTGTCGCCATCCTCGCCGCGGCAGTGCTGATCGGATTGGCTGTGGGCGGTTCCGCCGTCGCCGACGGCGCCGCGTTGCAGACTATGTTTGCCTATGCCGCAGCTGCCTTGGCCGTCGGCATCGTGATCGCAAGCTGGCTTCTTTGTCTGGGTTTCGTCTTTGCGGATGCCCGCCAACGGGGCATGCGGGCGATCGGTTGGACATTGGTGGCCATGCTGATGCCGAATCTACTGGGATTTCTTCTCTACTTTGTAATCCGCCGGCCGCTCGCTGAACCTTGTGTAAGTTGTAGTCGCGCGATTCCAGTAGACCAGCCGTTCTGCTCCTGGTGCGGGAGCTCCCGCGCCCCGCTTCCGTCAGGCAGGGTTCTATCGGGCACTGAACCGGTTGGTGGGCAGGCATGACAAGAGGCCGGCAAACTCGTTCGCTATTCCTCTCCTTGATCGTGGTTGCAGTCGCAGTTCAGCTTCTGCTCGCAGATAAGGTAGCTGCTCCCGTGACGTCCCTGCGTGTCTACCTTTTCGACTGCGGCCTGATCAAGGGAGAAAATCCGCTAGAGTACGGATTGAATAAGGGAGATGTTAAAAATCCCGACATGGTAGTGCCGTGTTATCTGATCGTTCATCCCAAGGGAACTCTGATGTGGGATGTGGGGGTGATTCCGGACAGTGCGTTCAAGGGAGACGGGCCGGTGACTCAGACGGACGGCTCCGACTCGGAAAGCTCCCCAAGGCCCTTGCTGCCGCAGCTGGCGGCCCTGGGCTATCGGCCGGAGAACATCACCTATCTTGCCTTTTCGCATTATCATTTCGATCACACGGCGAATGCGAACGCGTTCGCCGGTTCCACTTGGCTGGTCCATGCCGCGGAACGCGATGCGATGTTCGCTGCCAAGCCCGAACATCAGGCTTCTTACAACCGGCTCCGCACGAGCAAGACGGTGATCCTTCCAAACTCCGACTACGATGTATTCGGCGATGGGACGGTCATCATCAAATACACTCCTGGCCATACTCCCGGCCACCAGGTTCTGGCGTTGAAGCTGCCCAAGACCGGACCAGTCCTGATCGCGGGGGATCTATGGCACTATGCGGCCGAGCGAACCGCGTCCCGGGCTCCTCAATATGAGGCGAATCGAGAGCAGACGCTGGCCAGTCGCGCGGCGATGGAAGCCTACCTCAAGCAGAGCGGCGTCCAACTCTGGATCGAGCACGACCCCGAAACCTTTCGTCGTCTCAAGAAAGCTCCCGCCTACATCGAATAGCTTTTGGTCCCTTATCCCCGCCACAACGCCGGGTAGGAAACCGCAGGTCTCGACCTCAAGCCAGACGCGGTCCCCACAGCTCCACACGGGTGCCCCACGTTCGCACCAGCGTACGTGGGACGAAAACGATGGGCGAAGCCCTCCACAGCTTTTCGGTTCTATCCCCGCACCAATCGCCGGGTGGGATACCGCAGCCCTCCCCCTCAAGCTGTCGCGGATCCCACAGATCCACACGTGTGATCAATGGCCGGAAGGCTGATGACTGAGTCGTTCCATGAGGATTGCGTTGCGCTTAGCTTGTTTGGAAAACGAGTCGAGGTACGCTGTTTCTCCCTCGGCGTGGTAGCCTTCTCCGAGTATTCCCACGCCGACCAGGCCTGGCATATACGGCGCGACGAAAGAAATGTCTCCTGCGCCGCGGGTCATCGGTCCCGCCTCGAGAACAGGCCCCAAGCCCAGCGCCACGCTCCCCTCGTTCCACTCGGCTAACAACTTCTCGCCAGCCGGTGTCCTGGCCATGGCAGGATAACTTTCATCGAAAGCGATGGTCGCGCCGGTCTTGGGCAGGTGGGCAGCAACAGTAGCGCGCATCTTTGCCTCCACCCGCGCGGTCTGCTCATCATTCAGTGTGCGCAGATCCCCGGTGGCAATCGCCGCGGGTGCGACGACGTTCGATTTTCCGCTGGCCGACCCTCCGGTGCTTTCTGCATTGATCTGCGCCGTCGCGCCGCCGAGGAGGAGACCAACGTTGTACGTGAGCCCTTCCTCGGGCAGCTCTTTGCGGAAGCTATCCAGAATGCGCGCCAGCTCGTAGATGGCGCCGAAGCCGAGGCGATCGCCGAAGATCTGCGACGAGTGTCCGCTTAGGCCGGTTGTCTCGATATGCCAGGTGGTGGAGCTTCTGCGCGCGATGCTGATCGTATCCTGCCCGTTCACCCGTACGCTAGGCTCGAATTCAAGAGCGACGTCACTCTGTTTGGCGGCTTCGATCAGGTCGTGGCGCGCGGTCTGGACGGGCGCACCAACGCGCTCTTCGTCGCCGCTCAAAACGATTCGGATTTCAGAGTGTTCGAGCACACCGGCTTCCTCCATAGCTCGCAGTGCGGCCAGCATCACGACCAGTCCACCCTTCATGTCAGCGACCCCCGGGCCAGTGGCGATCTTGCCGTCAGTGTTGGGGACCAGCGCGTACTTCTGAAACGAGCTGGATGGTTCGAAGACAGTATCCATGTGGCCGATGAGCAACAGCTTCTTTCCACACCGGCCCTCTCCGGCGGGGCAAAGATGCTCGGCGACGAGGTCCCCCGCGCGGGCGGTCTGGGATTGCATGGGCACCCACCTCACTTTGAAACCAAGCGACTCGAACTGCGGCGTGAGGCTGTCTTTCACCGCTTCGACGCCGGCCAGGTGCATGGTTCCGCTGTTGAGGTCGACAAGTTTTTCAAGCAGCGCCAGATCGGCGTCCGCGTGCGCATCCACTGAGCGGACCATTTTGACTTCGGCGGGCGATAGGCCTGGTGGAGTAGCCGCCGCCTGCCCGCAGGCAGGCTTATGGGTTGCAGTCAACAGTGAACCGGCCACGCAGCCCAGGGCAAGGAACCTGTTGGACCGAATCGAATTCAGTGACATAGCGTGGATTCTAGCATCGCCGCTTTTCAACGATCGCGATCATACAGATGGAATCGGCTAATCTGGATCTATTCCGAATATTGGAAGCGGGGCAGGATATGCTGCGAAAAATCGCGCTGTGGTGTGTCGGAGGACTCGTTCTCCTCTCGCTGGTAAGTCTCGGTGCCATCGGTTGGATTGGTTCTGAGCGCGCCCTTCATCCCGGATATGGCCGGTATCAATGGTCTCTGGCCACATTTCCCGACCTGCATCCCGAACATATTCAGGTTCGAAGCGCAGATAACATCCTGCTCGACGGCCGTTTTTTTCGCGGAGTTCGCCCGTCACTGATCATCCTGGCGAGTGGTTACGGTGATACCCAGGACCAGATGCTGCCCATTGCCGAATTTCTCCATCACGCTGGATTCAACGTCTTGACATACAACTCCAGAGCACGGGCTCCAAGCGGCGGCAAGTATGTGACTCTGGGCGTTCTGGAACAAACCGACGTGATCTCGCTGGTTGACTACGCAGCCCGGCGAAGCGATGTTGACGCGAGTCGAATTGGCATTCTCGGCATATCGATGGGTGGCGCTTCCGCCATCCTCGCCGCGGCGAAAGACAAGCGCATCCGCGCGGTCGTGGACGACTCCGGCTTTAGCGATGCGCCACGGGTGATCGCCGCCAGCTTCGAACACTTCATTCATCTGCCCGCCTTCCCCTTCGCACCGATAACAATCGGTATCGCCGATTTGAGGGCAGGAATCGACGTGAACCAAGTGCGACCGATGGATGTCATCGGTCAAATTAGTCCCCGGCCGCTGTTGATTATTCACGAGCAAGGGGATGCCGTGGTGCCGCCGGACAACAGCTTGAGAAACTTTGCCGCGGCGCGGCAGCCAAAACAAATCTGGCTGGTGCCGGGGTCCGGCCACGGGCAGGCGCAGACGATCGCGAAGTCAGATTACCAGGCTGCTGTCACGAATTTTTTTGAGACCGCCCTTCGCTGAGGATTTGAAGGGCCACGCTTACCTCCGATTGCTGACCAGCCGGTCTTTCCCGATGACCTTATCGTGGATCCGGAGCTGGCTTCCTGACCCTTCGGATGGCGGCATGCGATATCCGTACTTCGACTCCATCCAAAATATGATCGAGACCAAGAGAGAATCCGTGCTCGGCGGATTGAGGATCATGAGGTGCTGCTGCATCCTTCACAATGCGGCTAAACATTGGAAACTCTCCCGTTTCCAGAATTGCCCGCGTATGATGCGCCCGGCTGCTCATCCATTGTTCGCGGCTTAGACCGGAAAGCCGGCTGGCTTCGCGCTCGGCAATCTCTCCTGCTGCGTATCCTTTCGCGAAGGCAAGCAGTGTATTGGAGACCACGATCATCTCATCAATATTTAATCCGTGATCGTCCAGAACGTGAAGGGTCACCTCCAACCAGTGGAGTGTGTTGAGGCCCAGCGAAGAACGGAAGGCTGAAATGGAAATCATCCAGGGGTGCTCCAGGATCATCTTTCGATTCTGGAAGGCAATCTTCTTCAAATCCTTCCGCCAGTTCCCCGACGACTTCGGCAGTGTGTATTTCGGCAACACAGCATCCGCCATCAGATCGAGCAGCTCATTTTTCTTGCTGATATAGCGATACAGAGAGGTGGCTCCGCTACCGATTTCGACGGCCACGCGCCGAATGGACACGGCTTCGATCCCTTCCGCATCGGCAATTTTCACCGCCGCCGCGGCAATCGAATCCCGGCTGAAGGCGGGTTGAGGACCACGAGTGGGTCGCGCCCCGGGCGCTGGCCGCAACGGGGTGGCCGGCTCTCTCTCTCTCTTCATTCGCATGCTAGGCGCCTCTCGGACTGTATTGCGAACAGTGTACTCAATCTGCTATCGTGATGCTTACTGCGAACACTGTTCTCGGTAAGGAGGCTTATGGACTATGACGTCGTCATTGCCGGTGCCGGGCCAGTCGGGTTGCTGCTTGCCTGCGAGTTGAAGCTTGCTGGAGTTTCAGTTGTCGTGCTCGAGCGGATGGCCGATCCAAACCTGCCGATCAAAGGGGGCGCGATCGGAGCAAGAGCTCTCAACATTCCCTCGGTAGAGGCGTTCTACCGGCGTGGTCTGCTTTCTGCCGTTCGCGAAGCAGCCATTTGGTGGACAGGCGCGTTCGAAGCCTTGCAAAAACCAGCTCTGCAGGGCAATGCTGCGACGCCAAACGGCGGGTCGGTGGACAAGCCCGTCAAAATGCCTCCCAAGTTCGCTGGCCACTTTGCCGGAATCATGCTGAATAGCGACCTGATCGACTACTCTGATCCTGACTTTAGTGGGCGCGGTCCGGCCACTGCCGGGGGCGCGATAAGTCTTCAAAGCCTCGAAGCGCTACTCGCCCAACGCGCCCGGCAGTTACAGGTCGAGATTCGACGTGGAACGGCACTCATCAACTTCGAACCCGGCCGCGAGGGCGTGACCGCCTATACCAGCGATCCATCTACCATCCGCGCCGGGTGGCTTGTTGGATGTGATGGGGGGCGCAGCACGGTCCGCAAACTCGCCGGGTTTGAATTTTCAGGTACCGAACCGGAGATAACCGGCTACTCAGCCATGGTGGAGATGGCCAATCCTGAAAAGCTCCGTCCAGGTTGGAACCGCACCGCCCACGGGACTTACGTGAACGGTCCGTTGCCGGGGCGCATTCTTACCGTTGAATTCGATGGACCACCAGCCGATCGCGAAGCTCCCATTTCTCTCGATCTGTTGCAGGCGAGCTTGCGAAAGGTCTCCGAAACTGACGTAACGATCACCGCCGTTCACGCGGCCACCAAGTGGACGGACAATGCCCGCCAGGCGAGCACTTATCGGCTCGGAAGAGTGTTGCTGGCTGGAGATGCCGCGCACGTCCATTCTCCCTTCGGCGGTCAAGGGCTGAATGTCGGGATTGGGGACGCCATGAACCTCGGCTGGAAACTCGCCGCTACGGTGAAAGGCTGGGCACCAGAAACGCTTCTTGATACCTACACGACTGAGCGGCACCCAATCGGTGCTTGGGCACTTGAATGGACTCGAGCGCAAGTAGCATTAATGCGCCCTAAGCCTCATGAACTGGCACTCGCCTCAGTAGTTGAGGATCTGGTCGGAACCCGCGAGGGAGCCACCTATTTCGCCAAGAAGATTTCCGGCGTGTGGCAACGCTATAACCTACGCGGCGATCATTCCCTTATCGGGGGGAGCGCTCCTGACCTCGAGTTCAACGACGGCACGAGACTGGGCGAGTATCTAATCGATGGGCGTGCGCTACTGTTCGATTTTGCCGGCGACCATCGAATTCGCGACTTAGGCGCGAAGTTGGGTGAGAGACTTAAGTTTCTGCGAGTCGAGCCTAAAGAAGCTACGAACTTAACCGCTCTCTTCGTGCGCCCTGATGGCTGCGTGGCATGGGCCACAAGTGGCGAACCCGCTTTGGATGGGGCCGTCAGTGCCTTGTCAGAGTGGCTGGGGGTGGCGGAAATGGATTTAAGTCCCAGCTCGTCGCGCAGCGTTTACCAATCAGCCCAGCCAACGGCTTCGCCTGGTTGAGGCCTGGCCTCGGTATTCACAAAACCTCTATGATGACAGCATAGAGTGCGTCTGCAGAAACACAACCCAAGTGCGTCGAAAATGGCAGAGTATACAAGGGAGGAAAAAATATGATTCAGATTACCTGGCTTGGGCATGCAAATTTCGAGATCAAATTTGAATCTGGAGAAGTTTTGCTAATGGACCCGTGGATTGAGGGGAACCCTGCTTATCCGAAGGACTACAAGATCGAAAAGGCGGATGCGATTGCTGTTTCCCACGGGCACGGGGACCATATGGGGGACGTAGTTCCGCTGGCGAAACGGTTCGGATCCAAAGTAGCTGCCATGGTTGAAGTCGCCGGCTTTTGTGCCTCGAAAGGGGTGAAGAACACCATCGGCTTCAATAAGGGGGGCACGGTTGATCTGGGTTTTGTGAAGCTCACCATGACGCACGCGCTGCACAGCTCTTCCATCAGCGACGGCGACAAAATGATCTATGGAGGAGAACCGGCAGGGTTTATCTTGACCTTGAAGGACGGCCGTCGCGCTTACTTTGCCGGGGACACGGCAATTTTTTCGGAACTGGCCTTGTACGCTGATATTTACCATCCGGAGTTGGCTTTCTTGCCCATTGGCGACCACTACACGATGGGGCCCGAGGAAGCTGCCTATGCCGGACGGCTGCTGAAGGTGAAACAGATCATCCCCATGCACTATGGGACCTTCCCTGTGCTTGCCGGCCGCCCGGAGCAGCTGGAGGAAAAATTAGCGGGAACAGGAATCCAGGTCCTGACCCTGAAGCAGGGGCAACCAATCGACTGGTAACTACAAAGCAATGGCTGACAAATTCAAAGAACTGCTTGCAGAAGGATATCGGGCGCGACAAGAAAACCGGCTTCCGGCTTCTCGTGCGTTCTTCCTTGACGTGGTGCGCAAAGCTGCCGAAGAGGGTGATCGCCCGTCTTTGGCGGAGGCTCTTGGCGGATTGGCAGAGGCCGAGGATGGCATTGGGAATTGCGAGGCCGCCCGGCACCACTACGCAAACGCGGCCGCGCTCTATCGGCAAATCGGGCCATCGAACATGCTGGCCTCCACACTGCGGCACGAGGCAGACTTATGGATGCAGACAAATCGCCCCGCAGAAGCCGAGCCGCTCTATCTCGAAGCAGAGAAGATCTACCGGCAAAGCGGCGAAGAGAGCGCTCTCGATCTTGCTCATACGCTCCGAGCCCTGGCTCTGATCAGCGAGGCAAAGGGCGAGGCGGAGGCAGCCAGATCACTTTGGCAAGAGGCCTGCGAGATCTATGCACGCCGTGAGGTAAAGGAGGCGCTTGCAGAGTGCGGCAGGAGACTCTCTCTTCTGAACCAGGATCCTCCTTGAGGGTGTGCCCCTGTCGGAAGACTGCGTTTTGGGTGCAGTGCGAACGCCTCTAGACCTTTACTGATTCTTTATTCATTTCCGCGTTAAATGATATCTGATGCTTTTCGCCGACGTCTGCAGCCTTTGGCAGAGCAGAAGATCGACTGGGCTTGCGTTCATTTGAAATGACACCTGTTGCTGCAAAGATTTCCGAATGCCTGGTACGAGCTGCAACCCCTGCCGATATGGCCGCAGTGACAGCAATCTACGCCCACTTTGTCGAAACAAGCACAGCCACCTTCGACCTTGTCGCCCCCGGCGAAGCCACCATGCAGCGCAGATTGCAGGTCGTATTGGATCACGGTCTGCCGTATTTAGTAGCCGAGCTCGAAGGCTATGTCGTGGGATACTGCTACGCCTCACCATTCCGCCCGCGCGAAGGCTATCGTTTTACAGTTGAGGATTCAATCTACGTGCGCGCAGATTGTAAAGGTTACGGAGTGGGGACGAAGCTTCTGACTGAATTGATTTCACTCTGTAAGGCGAGGAGCCGTCACAGCATGGTTGCGTGTATTTGCGGGATCAATGTACCCTCGGTTGCCCTTCATGAGTCGCTTGGATTCGTGCCGGTTGGAACTTTGCCTGAAGCGGGCAAGAAGTTCGGTGAGTGGCTCAGCCTTTCCATTATGCAGCGCCTCCTCTAGCATGACCGTCATCGCAACAAGTGAACCATTGCATTGAGTGGGTTCTTCTGCGCCATCCGACTCGCGGAATTATAAGTCGGTAACCGCCCTCCCCTTGTCATCCCGACCGAAGCGCAGCGAAGTGGAGGGATCTGCAGTGCGCCTTGCCCGGACGTAAAAATCGCGGGAAAGTAGTGGAAGGAGCTGCTGTCTCTCTCCCGGGTACTCACACACCCTCTAAAGCCCGGAGGTACCGCTTTCCTGCCCAGTCCGCAGCCTGTAAGCTCGAGTCTCGCCATCCCACACCAATTGAAAACGGGCATTCGATAAGAACGCCCGTTTATCCATCTTCGACTGAGGTTAGAAGTCTAACCTCAACGCGAGTTGCCCGGTTCGGTTCCCAGCACTCTCTGCCGTCTGCGGAGCTGTGAGCTGACCGAAGGTCGAGGTATTGTCGATCTGCGTCGCCGGTGGCAGGAAGTTGGTGTGGTTAAGAACATTCGTGAATGTAGATTCGAAACGCAAATGCACCCTTTCTGTGACCGTGAAAACCTTAGCCAAGCCAAGGCTGACTGCGGCGGTGCCGGGGCCTTGCAGGATGCCGACACCTGAGTTGCCGAAGCGTCCAGCGCCGATGGGCGTGGGTGAGAATGCTGCCAGGTCGAAGTATCGCGAGCGCGACTGCCCCGCAGAGTAGTTATGAGAAACCGCGTCGGGACGCAGGTACGCTCCACGATTGGTTACGTTGGTGTTGGACTGGTCATTCGTCTCCGGGATGCCGTTGAAATTGCTGGGGCACTGGCCAGTGACTGCGTCGGGCGTGGTCTGGCAGCCCCCCGGACTGATGCTGGGAGTGAGCCATGGGCCGGTTTCCAGCAGGGTGATGGTATTGAGGTTCCAACCGCCGGCGAGTTCGTTCAGCCAGTTGCCGCGAGTGAGATACTTCCGGCCTTCACCGAAAGGAAGCTGATAAACACCGGTCAGAAGGAAGCGATGGCGCCGGGTGCCTTCTACGTTGCCATAATCGGAATAGGTGTCAAAGCGGTTGGTGATCGGAATGCCATAGTTGACTTCACCCGCGAAGGAATTCGGGGTGTCACCCTGGTTGTCGGCCTGGTTGGCTGCGAGCGTGTAGTTCGCGTCGTAGTACAGGCCTCTGGCCATGCGGTGTGTTCCCTCGATCTGCAATGCCTTGTAGTTGGCCTCCCCGTGGTTGAACGTGCTATAGAGCGTGGTCCAATTCTGGTACGGCGCGCGTTTGTCCACATAGACCCCGGCGGTGGCGCCCTGGTTGTATGGGATGGGGCTGGCGGGAATCTGATTGAGATCTTCTGTAATGCTCAAACGATAGCTATGCATTCCCACGTAGCTCACGCGCAGTGAATTATTAGGCGTAAGCTCGCGCTCCAGCGTGAGGCTCCACTGGTTGGACTGAGGGTCGCGGAATTTCGGATCGACCCCCTGGTCCAGACCACCGCCACCATAGACAACACCAGCAGAAGGAGGAGCGGTGTTTGGAAACTGGATGAGCGGCCCGGCCTGGGTGCCGGAGTTGGAGTAAACGTGAAGGTTTGAGGTTGGATTACCACTGTTGTTGAAAGAGAGCGGGCCGAGGTTGGTCATGGTGTAGATGCCAATGCCTCCGCGAACAACCGTCTTGGTGTCGTTAAAGGGTCGATACGCGAACGCCACACGCGGCTGGAAATTGCCTTTGTAAGTCTGACGCAAGCCTTCTGGAAGGCCGTCCTGGCTGGCGGTGACATACTTCGTGCAAGGCAGCCCACTCTGATTTAGATTGCATGCGTTAAATGAATCCTGGAACGCCACGTTCGAGGAGACAATGTTCTGCTTTTGTAGATAAGCTGCGAGATTGTCCGGAACAACGATCGAGTTGTTTCTTTGATCGAAATTGGCGAGATTGCCGCCATCCTCCACAAAGGAGGGCAGGACCTGCCAGCGGAGACCGTAACTCAGGGTGAGACGGCTATTCAGGTTCCACTCATCCTGTCCAAAGAAGCTGTACTGTGTCGCGGTGCCACCCACGTCCGGGCTGGAGACGGCGAAGTCGAGCGTCGTGGGCGTGCCGAGGAGGAAGTCGCCGAATGCGTTACCGGTGAAGGTTCCCTGGAAAGCGAAGTCACCGAAGTCGTCTGAAGCAAACTCGGGAGCAAAGCTCTCCAGGTCAAAATACCGCACACGGCGGACATCGATGCCACCCTTGATCGTATGTTTGCCGCGTGTATAGGTCAGATTGTCAGAGTATTGAGTTGTCTTCGACTGAGTGATACCCGCTTTGTCGCGGCCAATGGGCGTGAAGCCAGTGCCGGCGCTGAAGTTGAAGGTCGGGAATGCGTGCGTCAGCGGATGCTGGCTGATATTCACTCCTTCCAGACCCAGCTGCTGGAGCGCGCTTGCACCTTCGATGGGGAAATCAACACTGGTGCTGACGTTCGTGAAACCATAACGGAACTCGTTCAACAGGCTCTGGGTAATCGTGTAGGTATCGGAAACCAGCAGGCTGCGGTTGTGGACGCTGTCGCTGTCATTCGGCAGCAGAGGGTTGGCAACATCCGACGTGATGTTCTTGCGGCTGAAGCGGCCATAAATCGACTGCTTCGATCCGATGGTCTGATCAATACGGAGATCGGCGCCATCGGTCCTGGCCGGCGTCCGCTGAAAGTTCTCATAGTTGTAGCTGGATTGACCCGAGACATTGGGCTGTGGGTAGTACGCAAGGACCGCCTTCGCAGTAGGGCTAATGGAAGCTTCGGGAATGATCGGCCCCCCGATGTTAGCAAGGTTGCCGCTGCGGTCAGCCGCGCTGGGAACGAGGAACTGCTGGAGTGTCGCTGTCGAGCGGCGATTGCCTTCGTAATCGAAAAAGAAAAAAGTCTTGTTGTGTCCGTCATATACATGCGGGATGGTAACCGGGCCGCTCAACGAGGCACCAAAAGTATTGAAATGCTTGGGGGCTTTTCCGGCGAAGCCGTAGGGGTCCGCGTCCAGTACATCGTTCTGGAAGTACTCGAACAGGCTGCCGTGCACCTGGGTGCCGCCGCTCTTGGTAGTGAACGTAACATCGCCCACCTGAGAAAATTCGGCGCTGTTGTTGAAGGACGTCACTTTCGCCGCAGCGATGCCCTCCTGCGACGGATAGGCATCCTGCAAAGCACCGTTCTGGCGAACGTTCGCGGTGGATATGCCGTCAACCGAGTAGTTGACCTGAGAAGAGCTCGCTCCGGCGACGGCGATATTGCCGGAGCTGTCCTGCTGTACGTTCCCGGAAAGCGCCAGCGCACCAAGCGGACTTGTGGTAGATGCACGATTGTTCAGCGGCAGCTGAGTCATCAGGAGATTGTCTTTTGAGTCGCTAATCGTTGCGCTCTCTGTGTTGATCTGGTCGGCTGCGGCGTTGACGTCGACCGTGACCGCCTCAGCGGCCACTGTGAGCGTAGCGTTCACGCGCAGATCCTGCCGTGCGTTCAACCCAAGACCCTGAATGTTGTTGGTCGAGAAGCCGGTGTGTGCGATGGTGATCACGTACTGGCCCGGTTTGACATTGTTGAACAGATACGCGCCGTCGCCGTCGGTTGTGGTGGTGCGGTCGGTATTCTCCTCTACACTGTGCAGCGCGACGGCGGCTCCAGCAATGGCGGCCCCGGATGAATCGGTGGTGATGCCGCGAATACTCCCAAATGTGGATTGCGCGTGAGCGGAAGGAGGGCAAATACTCATCCCACAAATCACCATCAACATGAATCCGATTGCTGCGGCCGGCGAGCCGGGGAGCAAACACAGTACAACGCACGAAAGCCTCGAAATAGTAGAGCGATGAAAAATTGTTGGAGCGAACATGTCAGTTACCTCACAGCGGACTTCACAACCCGCTATGCAAGTGGAACGCAAAATGCATAAGGGAGGCATCTGGTGGCGGAGTGCGTTTCCCTTATACCTTCTTTATGAAAACTTTGGCGTGGTCAGTGCACATCCTGGAAGTGTGAATCCTTACCGATTCCTTATGCCTGCGGCGCTATCTTAAGGAATGGCCTGTTTGGTACGGAGACCTGCCGCAGATTCTACGCGGCGTAAGCTATGGCTATTGGTCGGCAAGGCGTAAGGGAAGACCGGGCGGAGCAAAGTCCTGGCATACCGTTGCGGCATCCGCTGCTTCGGCTTTCCCCCGCTGAACTTCTCAGAACGGCCGGCGTTGGGTTTCTGCTTGGCACATCGGCCATCGCGATTGCAGTGATCGGATTTCTACTTCGGGTGAACCTTTCGACTGCAGGTTCTCTCGAATTGATTCTGGTGCTGCTGGTTGCGCTTCGCTTCGGGTTTGTTCAAGCGACCGTGGTTTCGGTGACTGCGTTCTTATGCTTGAACTTCTTGTTCACGGCGCCATTCCTTACGTTCGTCGTGGCAGACCCCCAGAATTGGGTCTCGCTCTTCACCTTCGAAGCGGCCGCTCTCCTGGTGAGCGGCCTTTCCAACAAAGTCCGTTTGCACGCTGCCCAGGCCGAAGATCAACGCGCAAGAGCGGTAAAGCTTTATGAGCTGAGCCGCGCGGTGTTGTTGATTGACCAACGCAGATCGACTAGCGATCAACTCTGCGGTCTTATACGAGAAGTATTTAACGTCAACGATGTCCAGTTATGGATTGTCGATGACACGCGGGAACCCCCACCAGAAACTGCGCCCCCTCAAGGTAACCAGCAGGCGTATGAAACTTACCTGGAAGAGCGAGACAGTGACGAGGTCAACCTGTGCTGTTCGCGGCGTGTCCTTAGGCTGGGCACGAAGATCATAGGAGGTATGACCATGCGCGGGTGGAGGATTGATCCTTCGTCGGCCGATGCAGCTGCCTCCATTGCCGCCATCACCTTCGCGCGCGCCCGGGCTATCCAACTGGAAAATCGGGCTGAGGGAGAGCGTGACGCGGAGAAGCTGCGTACCGCGGTTCTCGATGGTCTGGCACACGGTTTTAAGACACCCCTTACAGCCATCAAGACAGCAAGTTCTGGCCTGCTTGCCATCGATCACTTAAGTTCAACCCAGCTGGAGCTGGTATCTATTATCGATGAACGGGCCACCATGCTCAGTCAACTCACCACCCGCCTTCTGCAAACAGCGGCTCTTGAGGCGAAGGAAGTTCGTCTGCGTCGTTCGAATACCTCCATCTCAGACTTGGTTTCGAAGGTCGTGCGTGAGCAGGAAGAAGAGGTCCGCGCTCGGATAGAGATAGCACTCCCCGAGAACCTGGGCAGTGATCAATTGGACGCTCCAATGATCGAACTTGCCTTGCAGCAACTGGTCGATAATGCAGCCAAGTATTCTGCGATTGGAAGTAAAATCCCGATCATCATCAGGCAGGTTCCGTCGGAAACGGTGGTGGAGGTGCAGAATGCAACCATCGACGGTTCTTCGATCCGGTTGGAAGAACGAACCAGGATCTTCGAGCGGTTCTATCGCGGCAGCGATGCAGTCCACGGTCCAGCAGGTACAGGGTTGGGCCTTTCGATAGTGAAGAAAATAGCCGAGGCGCATGGCGGCCGTGCGTGGGTGGAGTGTAGCGATACGGCGACTCGTTTCGTCCTCTCCATCCAGCGATACAAGAAGGAAACGAATGGATAGCACGGAAGGAACGCTTCTACTGGTGGAGGATGACACGTCGATTCGCCGGGGGTTGAAGGCAACGCTTTCTGCGCTTCGGTTCGAGATCGGCGAAGCTTCTACGGGCGAAGAAGCCTTGACGCGCCTGCGGATGGTCGACTACGACCTGATATTGATGGACCTGAACATGCCGGGGATGGGTGGTGTAGAAACCTGCCGGCGTGTGCGGCGGGAATTTCCGCAAATTTCCATCCTGGCCGTCACCGTGCGCGACAGCGAAGAGGATAAAGTGGAAGCGCTGGACGCGGGAGCGGACGACTACATCACCAAGCCTTTCCAGATACGCGAGTTGACGGCAAGGATCCGGGCTGTTCTACGACGCAGCCGAACTCCCCCGCCTGCGGTCGAAGAGAGAGTCCAGGTTGGCATCTTCGAATTGCATCCAGCGCGGCGGTTGTTAAAGAAGCGGGGTAAGGAGATCCGTCTAACGCCAACGGAGTTCGATCTCATCGCCTATCTGATGAGCCATGCAGGCCACCCCATTCTCCATGCAAAGCTTCTGAGTTCCGTGTGGGGTCCCGAATACGGCGAGGAAAGAGAGTACCTGAGAACCTACATTATGCAATTGCGGAAGAAACTTGAAGATGATCCGGCAAGTCCTGCTTATCTAAAGACGGTGAACTATCTAGGTTACGTGTTCTCGGATGTGAATCTACCCGCCGCGCGAGGAGAATGATGGTTCGGGAAAAGCGGACCATCAGGCTGACGGAAAACTCGTTTTGTATCAGGGCACAACTTTAGAGGTTGCGGAAAAACCCAGGTTTTTGAAGGGTACGGCCTTTAGGCCGTACGTAACAACTGTAGAATCAATACGGCTTTAGCCGCTGAGGGCTGCGATTTCGCTAGTATCGACTTTTTCCGCAGCATCTTTAGTCGGGCCGTAAATGATAGTCCAGTTTCTGGTACTCAGTCCGGGCTTGAATGAGGACGGGTATGCCAGGGTCAGCGTCTTTCCAAAGCATGAAGAAATCCTGGTACGCGGTTTTTGCTTTGGCCTCGTCTCCCGTTAACGCCGCCGCTCTTGCCAACTGCAAATGCGCCAGGGCGCCGATGGGATCGCTGCCTACGATGCCACGGTGGTCGAGAATTTTTTCGAACTCGATCGCCGCTTCCGCGCCCCGGTGGGCGGCCAGGTAGGCCTCACCGCGAAAGTAGACCGGATAAAGCGCACCGAACAGAAAGCGGGACGCGCCTAACTCATAAGGAGCTGTCACCTGCAGCAGTTCAATAGCTTTGGTAGCATCGCCCCGGCCCAGTGCGAGGCGCGCGCGAAGCACTGGCAGATAATTCAAGTGAACCACCGTATCTTCAGGGAAGCGCTTTTCTATATCGCCGGCGAGCGATTGCGCGCGGGAGAAATCTCCGCTCATCGTCAACGCCAACGCTGCGCCAAACTCCACCTCGCGGTTGTTGGAGTGCCGCAGAGCAGCCGTTGCGTCCTCTCTGGCTTGAGACGGATTGCCGAAAAGCGCCTCCCGCAAGGATGCTCCCGCCTCCCACAGGCCGGCCCTTTCCGGCTGGTTTTCCTCACCGGCCTGTTCCACAGCGCGTTCAGACAGGATTCGCGCCGATTGCAGGTGACCTAAGTAGGCTTGGGCGTAGGCCTCCTTGTTGGAGATCCAGGTATCCCCTCCAGACCTCTGCCGGGCGCGCGCCACGGCGCGATCCATGCCTGCCTGGTCGCCTTTCAGGAAAGCGATGTCATGTTCAAGCATGAGGAATTCGTCGATTTCGAGCCCTCGTCCGGCGGCGCGGCGGAGCACGTTCTCAGCCTCGTCCACATGGCCAAGATAGACATTCAGAACAGCCAGATTGTAGTAAGCAATCGAGAAATCGGGGTCCAGCTCGATGGCCTTCCTGGTCCTGGCGAGAGCCTGTTGGTATCGGCCCGCCGCTTTGCTTGGATAACCGGATAACATCGAGTAGGGCACCGGATCACGAGGGTAGGTTTGTAACCATGCCTCATCGCTCTGCCGGGCCCTTTCCAGGTTTCCTGTGGCCAGGCCCTCGTAGGTAGCAGTGATGTAGAACTTTTCCCGGTCGCTGGTACGGTCGCGCAACAGCCAAGCCTTGGTCGTGCTCTCGGCCGAGAGATCGGATTCATCGAGATCGGCGTATTCGCGGCCCAGTGTTGCCTGGGCGAGTGCGAAATTAGGATCGATCTCCACCGCGCGCTTCAACAGCGGCAAAGCCGCCATGGCACCGCTTGTGGTGTGCAGCTTCCAGCCCGCGCTGTATGCCTCCAGTGCTTCCAGGGATGGCGTCGTCGCCTCACTTAGGGGGGCGTTGTGCTCCTGGATGGTAGTCAGTGACTCACCGATACGATTGCGAAAGCGGCTGGCAAGCTGGCTCAAAGCGCTCAGTACGTCTTCCTTTCTCCCTGCCTGCGTTTGTTCCTGGTCGAGGACCTCGCCGCTGCGGCAGCTCCTGGCCTGCAACGCAATGACATATTGGTTCCCGAGAGGTGCAATGGAGCCTTCGAGGATGGCGGCGCTGCCGGTCCGCTCGCAGACTCCGCGAGCCAGCTCCGTAGTCAGCCGGGCACCTGCGCCTTGGCCCATCAGGCGAAGGGTATGGGCGACGCGCTGATCGGAAATGAGGCCGAGGAAGGGTGATTGCCTCAGCTGAATCGCCAGGCCCTGGCGAAGGGTCTCGTCGAACACCGGGTCGCCGGTGGAGTTGGCGAAGTCGGCGAGCACCACCGTGTCTTTTGCGCTGAGGACGGTCCGGCGAGGGGAGAGCCATCGCCACAAGCCCGCAGCCACCGCCAACACGATCACGGCGCCGAATGCGATTCCCCTCCACGGCCTCGTCTCCTTCACTTCGATCTGTACCCGGGAGTGGCTGGCTGCGGCGATGGCGAACTCCTCGCCGGGCACCAGGCGGACATTTTCTGTAAGGCGATAACCGCGCCCGGGAATGGTGACAATGTAGCGGTGATCCTGCGCCGTCTCACCCATCGCTTTGCGCAGCATAAAAATGTTGCGGCTTAGGTTCGCTTCCTCCACAAAGGTGTCCGGCCAGACAGACTTCATCAGGTCGTCTTTGGTGACGATCTCCTGGCCGTGTCGCACTAAGACCAGAAGGATCTGAAACGTTTTGGGTGTGAGTGGGACGGCCATGCCCGCCTTGAGCAGCGTTTCCCGCGCGGGATCCACCCGAAAGGGACCGAACTCATACAGTTCCTGGAGCTTCTGGTTTTCGCTGGAGGCCATTTGAGCCCGAATTCTAGCATGCACAGATGCGCTTAACGAGCGCGAGATGATCCGTCCAGGTAGCAGTAAGTTGCTCTTGTCGTGGCACTTGCAGGACGAGGAGAAATTATCAGAAATTTTCAACCGGAGGGAAAGGACTTTTCGATCCGCTTACCGCCAATCTTGCTCTCGTTCCGGGCTTCGGGTCACTTCGCAAAGGAGGCTCTATGGCAAAGCAGACCAAGATCACCATCGAAACCGATTCGTTGTTGATCCTGCGAGGCCGGAGTTCCCTGCGGGCATGGTGTGACCGATGCGCGGCCGAAGTGGAAATGGTCGCTCTCGAAGCTACGGGAGTGATCTCGAACCTGGAACAGCCTGAATTGGAGGAATGGCTCAGTTCAGGCGAACTGCATCGAGTACAGGCTACCGGCGGCTCAGCGCTGATCTGCCTGAATTCGCTGCTCGCTCGCGTGCAGAAGACAACCACTATCCAGCCCGGCGGGGCTACGAAACATTCAAAGGAGACGAAATGAAGATGCAAAGTAAATTCACCTCTCTATCTCTGGGCCTGGTGGCGTCGTTGGTATCGGCGGCTGCTCCAGCCCAGGCACCGGCTTGTAAGCAACCGCAATACACTGTCACCGACCTTGGGGTGTTGGGAAAAGGCAACAACGCCACATCGAATGACATGAACAGTATCGGCTGGGTGGCCGGGCAATCAAACCTGGTTCCCAACGGCCCGCAACACTCCTTCCTCTGGTATGGCGCCGGCCCGCTGGTAGACATTGGCACACTGGGCGGCCCCAACAGTGGGGCAGATGGGCCTAACCTGTATGGCGAGGCCGCGGTTGGGTCGGAGCTCGCCGTGAAAGATCCAGATAACGAAGACTTTTGCGCCTTTGGGACCCATCTCCAGTGTCGCGGCGCCATCTGGCGTTACGGCAAATTGACCGCGCTTCCCAGGTTACCCGGCGGCCGCAATTCCAATGCTTTCGAGGTCAACAATCTGGGCCAGGTGATCGGCTGGTCCGAAAATGGCGTTCGTGACTCCACCTGCTCCCAGGGAACCCCTTCTCAGGTCTTCCGTTATGAAGTGGTGAAATGGGATTCGAATGGCCAGATTCATGAGCTCCGGCCGCTTAAGGGCGACACCGTCGCTTTCGCCATGGGCCTCAACGATCTTGGCCAGGCCGTCGGTTCGTCCGGCACCTGCGCCACTCAGGGCTTGCCGCCTGGGCATGTAAACGGGCTGCACGCTGTGCTCTGGGAAGCGGACGGTACGCCTAAAGATCTGGGGAGGTTCGGAGACCGGGACCATGCCATGTCCAACAATGCGTCCAGTATCAATGATCTGGGCGATGTCGTAGGGACGTCTGAAGCAAACGACGGCACCGTGCACGCGTTCCTGTGGACCAAGGCGAGAGGCAAGCAAGACCTTGGTACGCTCACGCCATCGGCGTTTGTGACCGTGGCGGGCTGCTGCAGAACGGTGAACAACCGCGATGAGGTCGTGGGTTTTTCCGTCGATCCCAATGGGATGAGTGCTTTCGTTTGGAAAGACGGGAAGATGAAGGACCTCAACACGCTCATCCCGCCGAACTCAACCTTGCATCTGATGGGTGCCTATTCAATCAATGACGATGGAGAGATCGCCGGCCAAGGTTGTGTGTTGCCGGCTTGCACGGAAATGCACGCCTACCGGCTCTCTCCGAAGTGGTGAGAGCAACCACGGGTAAGCGGCGGTTGAAGTTCACCGCTTACCCTACCCTTTTCTGAAAAACTCCTACCGGTGAACCTTGAAAATCTTTAAACCCCTCCTTAGATACACCAGGTACATGGACGGCGCCAAGGAGCGAAATTTTCGAATCTTTCGCAACAAGAGCAGGAAGACGCCGCCTCGCAGCATCCATGCTCTTTTCTTTAGCTGTTCGGCGCTTTGTCTTTGCTCCAGCCACGGGGCTTTACGAGGATTCTTGGATAGCGTTGGTGAAACTCCGAACGTAAGAAGGTACGCATAGCGATCAACGTCTGATACGTTATTAGTCGAGCAATGAAGCGTTCGTTGCCCGTGAACGACGCATCCCCCCGCCGGCAGCGGACAACGGACGGATTGTTCGTCATTAAAGCTGACAGCGCACTCAAACGCATGGGTACGGGGATCATTATTCACGCTCCGATGCTGCAAAACCCCCATGAGATGGGAGCCTGGCAGATAGATCATGCAACCATCCTGCGGGCCGACGTCCTGTAGGGGCATCCAGAACGTGAGTTGTGCATGATCATATTCCGGATCTGAATAGGATTCATCCTGATGCCAGGGAGTACCGGCACCCACGTTCGCCGGTTTCAGAAGAAGAAAGTCACTCAACAGAAAGCACTGTGGCGAGAGCAGCTGGTGAGCGATGCGGGTGGCATTGCGCACATAATTTGTTTCCAGCAACTGGCGATGATAGAGGCTGGGATTGTTGATCTGAATGGATCGTAGAACCCCTCGGCTGGTTGAGCCTTCCATCGTGTCGAAAAAAGACCCTTCTTTTTCGCCTGCCCGTCTGTCCACGAGATCCTGCAATATCTTCCGAATCCCGGCGACTTCATCAGCCGGGGCGATACTCGTCATGGTGACAAATCCGCTGCTTGAAAAGGAGCGGAGTTCATCCGCAGAAAGTGAAGTGGTTGTGTTCTCGCATGCGTTATAAGTTGACGAGTTCTCGACAATCATAGTTATTCCCGCCGTTCATAAGTCGATCTAAGTTCTTTCATCACGTGTTCTATGCATACGAAGACAAACGCTTGTCACATCGGCGGACAGGACCGACCTGTACGATGCGTCAGTCAATCGAAGCATCAAAGCTCGGGTTATGGGCTTAAGGAGACAATCCGCGAGTGCGTGCCATGGGGGAGCCGATGTCTAGGCGAATGTCCTCGGAAGGCCGTGGTGACTCTTATAGCAGGCTTTTTGATTTTATCAACATTTCTTTCGTACCCAAATGGAAGTAATCAGATGGGTGATTACCTCGTCTTTCATGTTGACAAGTTATAAAACAAGGATAAGGCAACGCTACGGCGTCTCGCCGCGCTTAGCAAGCGGCCAGGAGAGGCGGACAGCCACACTGCCTAACAGAGTTCTGCCTCATTGGCTTAGCAGTTTTAAGGGCAGTCTTTCATTCTTATGGGGCACGCTATCGAAAGCCAGTCTGCTAGCCCCGATTCAGTCTGCTGAGTCCCGATTACAGGCGGGACGACACATCCCGGCTCAAGCCGTCCCTCCAGGACCGAGCTCTCACCCAGACTCTTTAGCCCTGCTGGCCCCTCCGGCGGTGTCACAGCCAGGAATGCTCTACGATGCAGGAATGAGGATATTGACCGCGGACGAAATGGGGCGAGCGGATCGGGTCACCAGCGAGCGCTTCGGGATCTCTCCCCTTGAACTGATGGAGCATGCCGGGCGCGCTGTCGCGCGTTTCGTCCTGCGTGAGCTGCCCCAATGCCGGCGCATCGTCGTGCTATGCGGCAAGGGCAACAATGGAGGCGACGGAATGGTGGCCGCGCGGCATCTGATCGATGCCGGTTGTGCCGTCTCTCTGTTTCTGCTGGGGGATCCTTCCGAGGTGCACGGAGACGCAAAAACTATGCTGGAACGGCTTCCCCTGGCGCCCATCACCATCAACCAAGAAGCCGACCTGCATCGCACCGCCTACGAAGGTCTTTTAGCCGGCGCTCAGCTGTTCCTCGACGCTGTCCTGGGGACAGGGTTTCGTCCCCCGATGCGGGGTCTGGCCATGGAGGGCCGCAAGCTGCTGGAGCGTTATTCCCGGACCCCGGTGGTGGCAGTGGATCTACCCTCGGGCTGGGATGCGGACTCGCGACAATTCTTTTCCCCTGAAGCCTACCGCGCCGATGCCGTCGTCACCTTTACCGCGCCCAAGCTGGCCCATGTTTCGGGAATGCTCACCCGGGGACCGATCGTGGTGGCCGGCATAGGTTCGCCGGCCGAGGCGATCGAGTCTGCTACCGGCCTCTCCTGGGCGGGAACGGCGAAAGCGATCGCAGACCGTCCTCGCCCCGCGGATTCCAACAAGGGCCGCTTCGGGCACGTCCTGGTCATTGGCGGAGCCCGAGGCAAGTCCGGCGCTCCCTCCATGAGCTCCGTCGCCGCCCTGCGGACCGGCGCCGGGCTGGTCACCGCGGCGGTTGCTCAATCCATTCTGCAAACCGTCGCCGCCGTGGCTCCAGAGCTGATGACCACGCCGCTGCTGGAAGGAGACAAGGGCGAAATCTCCAGCCGGAACCTCGAACCCGCGCAGTTGGATCTTATCCTTGAAAAGAAATCGGTCATCGCGATTGGCCCCGGCATGGGCCAGGAGGAGGAAGCGGTCAACTTCTTCCTTGGCCTGCTCGAACGAACCAAAGTGCCCATGGTCATTGATGCCGACGCACTCAATGCGCTAGCCGCGCATCCCGGCCACTGGAACGGTCGTGGCCGGCTCATGGTACTGACCCCGCACCCAGGCGAAATGGCCCGGTTGGCAGGGATGAGCATTCCAGAGGTCGAGGCGGATCGGGAAGGCCTGGCCCGTCAGTTTGCCACCACCCACGCCGTGACCCTGGTGTTGAAAGGCTGGCGTACTCTCATAGCCCATCCCGATGGGCGCATTGCCATCAATACCACCGGCAACCCGGCAATGGCCAAGGGCGGCAGTGGAGACATTTTGACCGGCATCGTCGCTGCCATGCTCGGCCAATATCCCGAGCAGCCTGCCGAGGCGGTCGAGGCCGCCGTGTATCTTCATGGATTGGCGGCTGATTTTGCTGTACGTTGGCAAGACCAACATACCTTGTTGGCCATGGATACCGTTTCGCATCTCTATGAGGCATTCCGCTTCCGGACCGAGGACCCGGGCGGATATGTTTGGTTACAGGGAATTCCTGGCATGTTGAAGGAGCAAGAATGACCGTTCGACGATTCGTCAGCAACAGCAGTAGGGAAACCATTGCCATCGGTGCAGAAATAGCCCAGCTGCTGTCATCGCCTATGCTGCTCTTTCTTCGTGGAGATCTGGGTGCGGGTAAAACCACGTTGGTGAAGGGAATCGCACAGGCCCTGGATGCAGCCGATCCGGATGAAGTGACCAGCCCCACCTTTACCCTGGTTCACGAATACGACGGCCGGCGCCGGGTTGGCGGCAAGGACCACGACATCAAGCTCTACCACATAGATCTTTACCGTATTCCGGACGAGCGTCAGCTGGAAACCATCGGCTTTGACGAGTTGGCCGGCGAAGACGCCATTTTGCTGGTGGAGTGGGGAGAGAAGTTTCCCAATGTGGTCAAGCGCAGCGACGGCGAAATACTGATTGAACATGCCGGCGGGGACACGCGTAATATCACTCTCAAACTGAAGGAGAAGGAAGCCAACCCTTAAAGTATCTCTGAAGCTCTTGCGGGCACAACAGAATTCCCCTTTGTCAGCGACCTGCGGTTTGCTGCTGATAGTCTGGTCCCGCACGAGGAGACGCTTTTTGTATCAGCCGCAGACTTACACCATCGCCCTCTCATTCATGGTCATCAGCATGCTCTGCTGGGGATCATGGGCGAACACCATCAAGCTTTGCCCCCAGTTTCGATTCCAACTTTTTTACTGGGATTACGTGATTGGCCTGATCCTGGCCACCCTGCTCTGGGGACTCACCCTGGGAAGTTTAGGCACCACCGGCCGGCCATTCCTCAAAGACATTTCCAGCAGCGACATGCACCACATCGGCCTTGCGCTGGCCGGCGGGATCATCTTCAACGTCGCCAACCTGTTGTTGGTAGCAGCCATTGATATTGCCGGGCTCGCAGTGGCTTTTCCCGTCGGCATTGGCCTGGCCCTGGTCGTGGGCGCGGTCAGCAGCTACATTCTTGCCCCGGCGGGCAATCCGCTGATGCTTTTTGGGGGGATAGCTCTCGTAGTCGGCGCCATCGTGCTCGATGCCGCAGCCTACCGCCTGCGAGAGGCTGAGCGCAAAAAAATCAGAGTCAATGGTGTGGTTCTGAGCCTGGTAGCAGGTTTGTTGATGGGTTGCTTCTATCCCTTTGTTTCACGCGCCATGACCGGAAGCACTGGCGCAGACGCACCTGGCCCCTATGCCACTGCATTCTTTTTCGCATTGGGGGTTGGCGTCTGCGCCCTGGTCGCGAACACGCTGCTCATGCGTCATCCTCTCGATGGGCAAACGCGGGTGAGCATAAGTGGCTACGCAAGTGCGCCCGGAATTTGGCATGTGTGGGGAATCTTGGGCGGTGTGATCTGGTGCACCGGCGCTGTGCTCAATTTCACTGCCTCCCGATCGCACATTGTCGGTCCTGCTGTCTCCTATTCGATAGGACAAGGCGCGACTATGATTTCCGCGGCCTGGGGAGTCTTCATCTGGCATGAATTCTCAACCGCGCCAAAGCGCGCGAAAACCCTGCTTGTCTGGATGTTCGTTCTCTTCCTTTGCGGGCTGTCGGCGGTGGCCCTGGCGCCGATCCTTTAGCAAAAAAATAGGCCGGGGTTGGTTTGCCAACCCCGGCCGACACTGATCAGAAACCCTTACTGATATTGGAAGGTAAACAAGCTCATCAGGTCGTCAATGGCCGGGCTATTGACCGGTACATACGGGTTGTCTGATGTGGCGATCGGGTTGGGGTAGTTGTCGCGGCTACGGGTTGAGACTGCCTCCACACCCCAGTTTGCCTCGATGAACTTCAGGATAGAGACGTGGTCAGCATAATCGTGCGAGATGTGACCGGCCTTGGTGTAAGGGGATACAACGATCAGCGGGATGCGCGTGCCGTCGCCGAAGTAATCCAGAGGCTGCACGTATCCAGAATCGTAGTAGCCGCCGCCCTCATCGAAGGTGATGAAGATGGCGGTGTCCTTCCACAGAGAAGGATTCTTCTTGACGTCACGAATGATTTTCTCGGTGAAGCCTTCGAATAGATCCAACTTGGACGAGGCGGGGTGGCCATCGACGAGTCCGCTCGGCTTGACGATCGAGACTGCCGGCAGTTTTCCATCCTTGATGTCCTGGTAGAGGTTTTCCGTGTCCTGTATATGGGCGGTGCGCACAGAGGCGTCGGCCATGATCGAGGTGTCGTACTGGAATGGGTTGCAAATGTTGCAGTACTCATCCGTGAGTTTGCCGATGGCGTTGTAGTTGAGCTGGTACTTGTCTCCCACATAATTCGTCCACTGATCACCGTAATACTTCCACGAAATGTGGTTGCTGATCAGCTTGTCGCCGATGCTTGGGACCGAGGATGGTGGAATGGTGAAGACCGTGTTGTTGGCATTGGTGTCCGTGAAGGCGTTGGAGCCATCGCCGAAGTATCCCGGGTTGTAGTTGTTCAGCAGGTAATAGTGACCCGCCTCACAATTGGGAGAGATGGGGTTGGCCAGCGACTTCAGGTACTTCGTGATGGCGGTCACACCCGGCTGGGTTGTGTCCGCGCAATTGGTGTAAGAGCCACCCCCGTAGGATGCTGCACCAAAAGAGCCTCCGCCGTAACCGTCTTCTGTGTACCAGTTGTTGGTATCAGGAGCTGGATTAGGATTTTCCACCTCATCTACGACGCCGGCGTTGAGCGTGCCCGTGGCAACCTCTACGTTATGCGGAGGGGTCGCTGCATTGCCTTTTCCGTCGCTGAACCAGATCGCGTCGCCATGGCCAAACATGATGTGATTCGCCCCGGTGCCGCCGTCTACCGACTGGTGGAAGTTGTCGCTCATGGCATAGTGATCGGCCAGATATTTGAAGTACGGAGCATCTCCGTTCTGGACGTTATAAAAGCCCATGGCGGTAGAACCTTCGCCGGTTGTTTTGGCGTTGGGTGAATACTCGGTCGAGAAGTTCGCCGGCTGCTTCAGGCCGTTGGTTCCCGCGCCCACGGTCGTCTCCACCCAGGGAAATAGCGACGCGTCGCAGCCGGAAGGATTGGTAGCCGTCGCGTGGCTGACATCGCAATCCAGCTGTTCCCACATCTGGTAGAAGCGATGCACTGGGCTGGCGGCGTAAGAGTTGTAGGTGAAGGTGTCTCCGTTGGTCAACTGAAAGGGACCGGGAGGAAGAGCGTTCACGTTGGTGATACGGGTATCGGGAACTTTACCTGTGAGACCCGAACCGCCGGTTACGAGATAGGCGTAATAGTCAGCCGGAAGGCCGTTTTCAGACTGCACTGCCAGGGTGAGGTCGTCGTTCTTGACATAGGAGTCCGTCGGGCCGCCGTTGAGCGGTGCGGGAAGCACGGATCCGGCTAACGAATGGGTGGTCGGGCTCAACAGAAACGCGTCGGGCGGAGTATTGGTGGCGGCCTTCTGTTCCGCCTTAGGAAAGTTCGGACCGGGGGTGCCATCTGCTTTAATAATGCCCTCAGAAAGAAGATTATTGACCGTCTCCCCCTTCACCGGTACGTAGGTAGCGAAGACGTGATCGAAGCTACGGTTTTCGCCGATGATGACGATCACGTGCTTGATGGGCGTGGCGGTATCGGTGTCGCGTGAGGGCGGCGCTGTTTGTCCATGCGCGAAAGAGCTGCCAACAGCGAGCTGGAAAATCGCGGTCGACACAAGTCCCGTACGTATACCCCGCATGGCTATGCATGCGAGTTGCTTTGCAATCATACTTCCTCCCGAGCCGGAACTCTATGTCCAACCCGTTAGAGAAATAGCCGTGCAAAATTAACGTTGCGTCTTTATTCCGTGAACACCCCGTGAATTCGCATCGATGTACCAAAAATTAACCGAGGGATTTATGGTGAAGCAGCAATATGGTTCGATAAAGGCGAGCCGGGTTTAACCTGGATTGATCCCATCATTCCTTTGTCTTCGTGTTCCAGAAGGTGGCAATGATAGACGAACATGCCCACGGTATTCGGGTCGCGAAAGTCCATGCGCAGGCGAATGCTGGGGTAGGCGAGCGAGCGGCCGTTATAGTAGGGCACATTCACCGTGTCGCGCAGAATGTTTTCATTGACCGGTGTTCCCATATATTCGAGAAGCAGAAAATGCAGCTGATGAATGTGAAAGGCGTGCAACTCCCGGGAACGGTTTTCTATGATCCAGTCTTCGACCGTCCCCTGTTGGGCCACGATGTTGGGGATGTCTGAACTCATGTCGAACATTTTGGGCTCCTCTCCGTCGACGGTGAGGTAGAATTCGACTGCGCTGGTGGGATCGTTCGGGTCGATTAATTTTTCAGAAAAATACAAGTGGCGTACGCGCACGGGAAGCACAGATCCGAGCCACGCTTCGCTGCGCGGAGGAAGAGGTTCGGGCGAACTCGGTAACTTCGATCGGGATTCAGGTGCAGTCGCCGACGCAACAATTTTAGCCAGCGCCCGATTGGGATCGTTTTCTCCTCCGGGTCCGGTATCCACGGTTCGCGTGACCAGCAGGCCAGTCTCACCGGCAGCGGGGCCGGTCACGATGAATTCAGCGCGCGCGCCCGGTGGCAATCCTATATGCGTTTGCGACTCGACCGCGTCTTTCAGCGAATCATCCTGGTCGATAGGTACGCCGTCCATCGCCACCAAGCCGAGCGCTTGCGGCGCACGGTTAAACAGAACGCTCAGATTGAGGTAGGTGATGGCGGAAGCGTTTAACACCCGCCATAGCTGCCGTTCTCCCGGCTTCATTTCAATGGTGGCGGGAGGGTAGTCGGGGTAGGGAACGGGAACGTAATTGAGGGAGAGGTCTTTGGCCGGCTTGCCGAAGCCGGTGCCGTTGTTGGCTGCGTCTCCGTCGCGATCAATCATGAACTTCGGCACTACTGGTTCCGATTTGGCAGGCGGGGCATTGGGGTGGAGGAGGTCCTGATCGCGGATGATAAAGACACGCTCCGGCAAGCCGGCGGTAGCTTTCTTGGCGCGTTCGATTCCTTCCACAATCAGCGCGCCGGAGGCTCCTCCAAGAAGCTGTTGTTTGCTGAAGCCGTGAATATGAGGGTGGTACCAATAGAGGCCCGGCGGCTCGTTCTCAGGAATACGAAAGCGATATTCAAAGGGCGCATCTCCCGGTTGCACTGACGTTTTCATCACGTCGTCCTGATGACAGACCGGTGGAATGGTAAGCCCGTGGAAGTGGAGATTGGTAGAGACGGGGCTCATGATCCCGCTGGTGCAGGGGTTGTAGGAAGCATGCGCATGCGCGTGCATGGGCGCGGTATTTCCGCTGCTCAACTCATTGGTCAGGTGAAGAACAACCAGGTCGCCGGGATGGGCCCGCAGGTTAGGCGATTCGTGGCCGGCTGCATCCGTGTAGCAGTAGCGCACGGAGCCGTCTGCTTGCGCGGCATCACTCGCGGTGAGTTGTGCTTCCAGAACACCATTTTGGCTGCGCAGGTCTTCTGGTTCTTCGACGACGCTCCCGGGTTCTGGACGAGGACAGACGCTTTCCGCTCTTGCACTCCAGGGTGCCAGGGATAAAAGGACCACAGCGGCCCATACCAATTTTGTCATGCAACGAATAGTTTTCGACAGTGACGTTAACCTGGCGTGAATGGGAGGATGTTTTGTTTCGCGCCGGCAGTTGGATATTCCACAGCTGGGCAGGGCAGGCTCTGCGGGACTGCTCTTCAAAGATTGCTGCGAAATCGTCGTCAGGGGCTAAAGAGCCTGTGTGAGAACTCGGTTCTGGAAGGGCACGGCTTCAGTCGTGCCGTAATTCAATAGGAGTTCCCGGGCTTTAGCCCGTGAGGGCATCTTCTTATCAGCGCACAAGAGAATTGAGAGGATAGAAAAAACGTACCTCAGCGGCTAAAGCCGGGTAGGGCCATGTTTTTTACGGCACGGCTGAACCCGTGCCCTTCCAGGACCGAGTTCTCACGCACGCTCTAAAGCCCGGGATATTTTCAAGCATCTACGGCCCGACTAAAGAAAAAGTCGATACCTAGCGAAATCGCAGCCCTCAGCGGCTAAAGCCGTATTGATTCTACAGTTGTTACGTACGGCCTAAAGGCCGTACCCTTCAAAAACCTGGGTTTTTCCGCAACCTCTAAAGTCGTGCGCTGATACAAAACAGAGGTTTTTCCGCAGCATTGCATCGTGATATAGGATAAAAGCCGCAAACCTGCAGCGCACTACTCGGCGCGTAAGGCCACCATGGGATCCACATGAGTCGCCTTCCATCCCGGACCGAAGGCCGCAGCCACGGCCGCAATCAATAGCAGCACGGACGCCGTGCCCAGGCTCACCGGGTCCAACGGGCTTACTCCGACCAGCATGCTGGTGATCATGCGTGCCAGGCCCCAACTCAGCAGCAGCCCGAGAGCTATTCCGCAGCCGGCCAACATCGCGGCATGTTCGAGAACCGCGCGCAGGATGCTTCCCTTTTCCGCGCCAAAGGCCATGCGTATGCCAATCTCGAAAGTACGTTGGGCCACGGAATATGCCATGGTTCCATAGACGCCGAGCGTGGCCAGCAGCAAACCAACCCCGGCGAAGGAGGAAACCAGCGCGGCGCGAAAACGTTCCGTGGTCATCGACTGGTTGACCATTGCATCCATGGTGGTGAAGCGCAAAGCAATTTGTGGATTGGTTTGCATGATCTTCTCTCGCGCCGCGTTCATCAAGGTCAGCGGCCGCAGCTCGGTCCGTATCACGATATGAATCTGGTTGGCATAAAACGGATGCTGCGACATGGGCATGTACAGCGTGGGTCCGCGCTTCTCAGCGGGGGACTCCTGACGCACATCGCCCACCACCCCGATGACCGTCATCCATTTGTCCGAGTCGAGCCCGCATTGAATTTGTCTGCCTACGGGATCCGAGTTGGCGAAGCTTTGCCTGGCCAGGGATTCGCTGATGACGGCGACGAACTGTCTGCTGGCCAAATCACCTGCACTGAAGTCGCGCCCGCGCTTGAGTGGGATGCCCATGGTTTGAAAGTAGCCAGAACTGGCAACGCTCCAATTGGCCCATGGTGCATGATCATGATCGACGGGTGGTCCGCCGCTCACGCTGTAGTAACCGTTCGAGCCGTAGGTGCCGGTGGGCAAACCCATGATTCCGGCCACGTGCTCCACACCCGGCAACGCAGCCAGGTGAAGGAATAGCTCGTCGTACTGCCGCACCACGCGCTGGGCGTCCTGCTCGGAGTGCGCCGGTGCATCCGCCTCGACTACGAGGAGTTGTCGTGTCTCGAATCCCAGGTCGCGTGTGAGCAGGTTCGCCATGGTGTGCAGCAGGAGCCCGGCACCCACGGCCAGAACAAAAGTCGCGGTCACTTCCGCCACCACCAGGCCGTCGCGAAGCAGCGATGCACCGGGGCGCGACAGGCCGCGCGAGCTATCCTGCTTGAGGGCATCGGCAGGGTTGACGTTCGCCGCCCGGCGCGCCGGCAGCAGGGCCGACACCAACGTAGTTGCCAGCGAAAGCCCCAGAGTAAAGGCCAGCACCCACCCGTTGAGATGAATCTCAGTGGCCCGAGGCAGCGTCTCCGGCGCGATGGCCAGCAGCCCATGCAGGGCCGGGATGGCGAGCCCCACTCCACAAACGCCGCCAATGAGCGAAATCAAGAAGCTCTCCATGATGACCGGCTGCATCACCTGTCGCCGCGAGGAACCAAGCGCCTGTCGTATCGCAAGCTCTTGCTGCCGCTCCATCGAGCGCACCAGTTGCAGATGAGTGACGTTGACGCACGCGATGAGCAGGATCAGCGCAACCGCAGCCCAGAGCAGCAACAGTGTGGGCCGCGTCTCCCCTGTAAGGGCTTGCTGCAAGGGCAACAGCATCATTTGCTTGTGGGCGTTATCGACCGGATAGGCGATCTCCAGCCGGCGCGAGATTGCATCCAGCCCGGTCTGTGCCGTCTGGAAGGTGGCGCCAGGCCGCAGGCGCGCGACTGCTTTGTAATTGAACGCGGTTCGAGACTGTGACTCAGGCCGCAATGGATAGGCTTCCCAGACCTGCGTTTTGTTGGGGAAGTCAAAAGACCCGGGAAGTATGCCGGTGATCTGCAGGGGTTCGTTTTCGACCTGAATGGTCTGGCCCAGCGCAGCCTGTGCGTTGCCGAAGTTGTCGCGGGCAAATTGCTCGCTGATCATGACTGCTCGATGCGCATCGGCATTGGTAAAAACACGGCCGGCGATAGGATGCAAGCGAAAGACTCGCGCAAAATTGCTATCGACCCCGGCCCAGGTCGTGAACACCGCGTGGTCTCGCAATTGCACACCCAGGCTGCCGCCGGAGTAGAGGCTCACTGCCTCGAGGCTTGGGGCCTGATCGCGTACATCGCTGGCATCGGGGCCAGTGACCCGAGGGCTGGTATGTCCGCTGTTGCTCCAGCGTGTTTTGAGGGCGGCAATTTTGCCGGCGTCTTCATAGGGCAACGGCGCTAGCAGAATGGACTGAACAACGGTAAAAATGGCGGTGTTTGCACCAATTCCCAGCGCCAGGGTCAGGATCGCGGTCGCAGCGAACGACGGATGCTTCCACAACTGCCGCAGCGCGAAGCGCAGGTCTCCGATGAAACTTGTCATCGCATTCTCCCATCCATAAGAACGCACCTGCTCCTGGACGCTCGTCAGGCTGCCTGATTCGAGCCGTGCGGCGCGCTTGGCGTGTTCGAGAGACAGCCCGCGCGATTTCCAATCAGCCGTCGCTTCTTCGAAATACTGTTTCACTTCGTCAGCAACGTCCTGGTCCCGCCGGGAGCGATGGAACAGACTGCGTAGACCGTATGCGACCTGGCGCCACATGTTAACCCTCCGTTCTGAGGAGCCGTGCGATGGCCGATGCCCGGCGAGCCCAGTCTGCGGTTTCCACTTCCAGTCGCTTCGTCCCAACCCGGGTCAAGGTATAGAACTTGGCCCGCCGCGAATTCGCCGTCTGACGCCACTCTGCGTCCAGCAATCCAGCACGCTCGAGCCGCTGCAATGCAGTCAGCAGCGATCCTGGATTGACCTTGAACACGCCACGTGAAATTTGTTCCACTCGGCGGGCAATGCCAAACCCGTGCATGGGCTCCAAGCTCAGCGTCTTCAGAATGAGCATGTCGAGGGTGCCTTGGATGACGTCTGTATTCGGGTCGTCCATATAGGGGTTACGTTACGCTCGCTCCATATGATTGTCAAGATGTGATCGTCAAAATGAGCTCCCGATTGCTGACCGAATTCCGGCATCAAAACTGGCCGTGCCATATACTTCGATCGTAATGCTTTGGAGCGTTTCATGAACCGTCGGCAGTTCCTAGGTACCACGGCGGCAGCGTTGGCATCCGCTGCTCCGTTCCCCCCATCGTCACCCGCGCAGAACGCATCGCAGGACAGGCAATCCGCTCCGCTAAAGAAGTTGCCCATCGGCGTGTTCGATCCTCCTTTTAACCAGCTTTCTCTGGACGAGATGCTGGACAAGTTTGCCGGCCTGGGTATTGAAGCAGTGGAGGTGGGCGCGGCCGGGCCAAACGGATCGCCGCACTGCCCGCGTCCGGAGCTGGTCGCGGACCCGGCGAAGGCGCGCGCCTGGAAGAAGAAGTTTGATGACCGCGGTATTCCGGTGATGACCCTGAGCTGCCATAACAATGCGCTCTATCCGGACCCCGCGAAGGCGAAGGAGGCGGCGGATCAGTTTCGTCAAACCATTCAGCTGGCCGGCATGTTGGAGATTCCGACGGTGGTGGGTTTTTCCGGGTGTCCGGGCGGTTCGGCTACCGACACGGTTCCTAATTGGGTTATTTATGACTGGCCGCCTGAGCACGGGGCCGCTCTTGCGTGGCAGTGGAAGGAGCGCGTCATCCCGTACTGGCAGGAGACGGCGAAGTTTGCCCGCGAGCATGGCGTTCATCGCATCGCGCTCGAGATGCATCCGAACTTCGTGGTCTACAATCCGCGCACGCTGCTGCGCCTGCGCGAGGCGGCCGGGGAGGAGATTGGGGCCAATTGCGATTTGAGCCATCTTTTCTGGCAGCAATGCAATGCGGTGGAGGTCATCCGCTTTCTCGGCAAGCAGGGAGCGATCTATCACGCGCACATGAAAGACACGGCGATCTTCCCCCAGAATGTAGACCGCTTTGGGGTCTTGAATTTCGGAAAGAAGGATGATCGCGAGGCCTCAGAGTTCTTTCGCGCGGTCGGCTACGGGCATGGAGCGAGCGCCTGGAAGGACATCATCGCCGCTTACATGGAGGTTGGGTACAACGGAATGCTGAGCATCGAGAACGAAGACCCGATCCTGAGCGGGGAAGTCGGAGTGCAACGCTCGTTGGCTGTACTCAAGAATGTTCGCGAAGAGCTACTGACCAACCAGCCCAACCCCGGCTAGCCGCCGCCCTTGGGTGTGGCTTTAGCGTCTGTATCGGACCTGGCCTTCCGCAGCCTGTTGGGAGGTTCGAAGGGACTCGGTCACTGCAACTATGCCAGTCCGGCAGAGCCTGCCCTGAGCTTGTCGAATGGGGACGGAACAACCTGTAGGCCGGCACGTCGGTGCCGGGTAACCCTGAACAGCAAGCTATTTCCCAGGTATGCTGCCCTCTATCTCCTCAAAGAGATCCTGATCAATAAGATCGTTGAAGCAACGGTAACCTTCCGTGTGTTTGAAGGTATAGGTGTTGTGAGAGGATGCGAACACGCAAAGCTTCGCGAAAAAGTATGCACTTTGTGAGAGAAAAGAGAGATAAGGCCCCAGGCCGGCGCTTTCATGCGCGAAAAAGATTGAGAGATAAGCGAGATAAGCGAGAATAGACCTACTCGGCCGGTTCATCGCTTTCCGTAGGTGTGTCCGCGGTTTGCCGCTGTTGGACGGCCAGCCAGAGGGTAGAGCGTCGATCCCAGCCTCAGGGTATAGGAATTCCTTTTCAGATTAAGAGTTTGATTGGCAGCAACAATCGGGGGAGATGGCTGCAAATTAAGCTAAATATGCTAAATAAGTCCCCCCGGCTGGGGAGAGGGGGATAATTTTATGCGCCTTTAGGCCGTACCGATACAAGTAGAGCCTTACGATCACAACGTGTAGTGCGTCACACAGATGGATGTTTATCCATCCAGGCAACGAAGAAACGAGGACGACCGACAGATCGTTCGGCATCCTGTCCTTCGTGCTCTTGCGAGGGGTGGGAACAATACCACCGTCGACTTTAAGTGGATCGTCGAGCGCGGCCGGTTGGGGTCTGCTTTCCCACCCTTCGCAAAAAGCGCGAAGGATGGGGCACCCGATCATTTGCGGTTGGGCAAGAAATACTCGCCTCTATTTTCAGGCACATGCGAGGATGCGTGTCGCTAAGTCCTTTGTTTTATCGAAGGTGCTCAAGGTTGACCGCTAAGTGCTTTGTTTCATGAAGGTGGCCAAATTTTTGCATTAATTAATTTGGCCACCTTGCCTCTTGCTGGGCTATTGCCGGCGTCAGTACCAAGCTGCTCGCCGGCGTGCGTGGTCGTTCGGCCTCGGCTGGCCGGGTTTTTGCGCCACTGTGGCTTTCTCTAGTTGTCAAAGACCGCTTCATCAAGAGGGCGCACTGGGCGCTCCCTGCTCATGTGATGTTTTCTGCTCGCCGTCGCGCCCTCAAGGCGCGAGAATGCTGCGGACAGCGCATTTAAATCATTTCGATGTCATACTTTGTTGTTCGAGGTCACCGATTCATCATGCTTCCAGCGATGATGGTCCCTTGTTGGTGGCGGCAGATGCACGCGCAGAGCGCATTGGTGCAAAGCCAAGCAGAGCCGTCGTGGCAAGAGGGCTCCGACATACAGTTCTTACCCACGAGGATAGTGCGGTTTTCGGAACTCAACAAGAGGCAAGACGAATTCTTTGGTAACCATGACTGGTACTGCTTCCTCCTCGACACCTTGCCCGGTTCGACTATTCCGTTGTCAGTCTGACCCTGAGCGGCTACCGGCTCGCTCCGGGGAGATCTGTGCCGGTCTTTTCGCGGGGGCCTCACTTCTGTAGAGCTTCTGAATAATGACGTGCGGCTTACCACTCTTGGCAAAGTTCCAGGCCCGTCTGACCACAAATCTCCGACCACAAATCTCCGGTGACCACAACCCGGTGACACACAACCCGGTGACACACTGGAGTGGACCCCTTGATTGAGACAGAGAAAAATAGGGACAGTTGCGGTTGGCTGCTGGGGGCTTTACAGCAGCAAGGTTGAGGGAGAAGCTTTGCAGAACCGGCGAAGCGGACATGAGCTCTGCTGGAGAGCAACTCATGAAGGAATAGCCGGTTGAAGACTCATCGGAACGATGGTCTGTGAGGGAGTTGAACGAGCAGTTCAACTCCCTCTTGAGCCCATCGGACTGATAGATCTTCTCATGCCTTAAAAAACTCAAGCCAGCACCTCCGCAGCGTTGGCGTATGTAAGAGCCTCGTATGCCAGCGGGGATAGATACCCGAGGCTGGAGTGTGAACGTTCGCAATTGTAAATGCGTTCGAGAAAATCTTGAATGTGAAGCGCAGCATGGTCAAGATCGCGGTAGGTGTTCAGATAAACTTCTTCGCACTTGAGAGTGCGCATGAAGCTTTCCGCCCGAGCATTGTCGTAGGGGTTGCCGCTCCGGCTCATACTGATGCGGATGCCGTAGGACTGGAGTAGATCGACGTAGGCGTGGGAGCAGTACTGCACGCCGCGATCGGAGTGATGGATCAGAGATGCAGGCACCGGGCGATCCGCCAGGGCGCTGCGCAGGGCTGCCAGAGCCAGTTCGGCTTCAAGCGTATTTCCAAGTGCCCAGCCGATCACGCGCCGGGAATAGGCGTCTAGGATAACTGCCAGATAAAGGAACGATTCCCGCAACCGAATGTAGGTGATGTCGGCTACCCATAGCTGGTTGAGGCCAGTCGGTTTCCAGTCGCGAGTGAGGTTGGGATAGACAGCGTAAGTATGACGCGAGTCGGTGGTGCAAACAAAACGCCGCTTACGCAGGCACAATAAGTTGTCGGCGCGCATTAGCCGCATCACGCGCTTGCGGTTGACCCGCAGACCCAGCTTTTCCAGTTCAATGATGACGCGCCGAGAACCGTAGCAACGGTGATCAAGACAGATTTGCTGAATATGCTGGCGCAACTCCGTGTCCGCTTGCCGCGGCAGGTGCTCATGAAAGTTCCGGTAAAAACCTGCTCGGCTTACACGCGCGGCATCGCACGCTTCCAAAATAGAGAGTCCCACTTTGCCCTCCAGCTGCATCACTTCTCCGTACAACGCGCTTCGCCAGGCGCGCTGCTCTTCGACCGTGCTGCCTTTACTCGCTTGAAGGCTCTTCTTAAAAAATCGTTTTCCAGCGCCATCCTTCCCAGTCGTCGTTCTAACTCCGCTATCTTCTGATCCGCCGCCACCACGCCGGCGCTCATCTTCGAAACGGCCTGGGTCGTTGCTCCGGGCGGACGCCCCTTGGGCCGGCTCAAGCCGGCCGCACCTTGGTCGCGGTAGGCGTCTCGCCATCGATAGAGCACGCTGCGCTTGATTTTTAGCTCATTACTTAGCGCGGTCACACTCTCCCCGTTCAGAATCCGCCGCGCTACTGCAATTCGATATTCCACCTTGAAAACTCGGGCACCTGACATTCGAACCTCCGTTCGCTGCAGTGTGTCTCTATTTTCAGTGTCTCAAAATTGGGGTCCAGACCACACAACCCGGTGACACAACCCGGTGACACAACCCGGTGACAGACGGAACGTAACCGTAACTGCTATAGTATTACCTAGGCAAACGGGCCGTCTGTCACCAGGGTTTTGTCACCAGGTTTTAGGCATCCGGTCCTCTTTGCCCATCACCGCAAAAAACTCTCCGGACAACACGACGGGGGTGACCGAGGGGGGTGAGCGACGGAACGTTCGCCACGCTCAAAGCACTCTCCGCGAGACGAACTTAATGGCGGGGAATTGTTACTTCGGTGTGGCTGCCGGGGGTTGCTGCATTGATCGCAGCCATGACAACGGCAATGTGCGCTTTGACCAATGCCCAGTTGTTTGTACTCAGCACAAGCAAAGCTATTTTGCGGCCCCTCAGATTTTGCTGATAGCTGAGGGCTTGATCCGCCGTGATAAAGAGGTCGAAGCCCACTTCTTCCGCCGCGTCCAGTAACGCGCCGTTTTTCAGGCCAGACCAACCCTGAAACCATGCCGTAACGACTGTGTGCTCACCTTCGATGAGAAGCCGCAGTTTTTGCGGAGTGCTCTCGTCAAGAATAATTTTCATCCAACGCGCAGGGATTGGTGAGGCGCGGGCGTCGTCTGCGCACTCTGGGCGGCGAAGTCCAACACGGCCTGAACCTGATCCCGCGTCACATGGAAGTTTTCAAGAACTTCATCGAGCGGCGAAGTCTTTAAATTCTCAAAGATCGCCGATACAGGAACTCGCGTCCCGCGAAACACCCATGCGCCGCTGACTTTGCCGGGGATGCTCTCCACGGCGGGGCACTGTGACCAATCGAGAGTTGCCATGTGATTTCCCTCCTTTCCATCATAGCCTTTTGCCACGCCGCTGCGCCACGCGCGGAGGCAAGGGGACGAAATTTCCCTACACTTCCAGCTTCTCTAGACGTGGCGCGGAATCCCGAAAGAGACAGGCGCGCGGAGCCGGCGTTCGTCGAGCTGCCGATGTTGCATCGTAAGAACGCTGGCTCTAGAGTGCTTGCTTCCTCCAGGATTCCGCTGTGAGTCGTTTGAGTTTCTCCACGTAATGCGCATTGAAATCACCCTGCCCTTCCTCTTTCCTCATCACCGCAAAAAACTCTTCGGACAACACGGAACCAATCGCATGGATGGCCTCATGCCGGTCGAGCCCCTCCTCCATCAACCGAAGGAGCACGGCCTTCGCCAGAAATTCATCCGCCAGCGCCACCTGGTTCTCGACGGTCACGTGGATAGCAGCGTGAATGGTCTCGTCAGGAAGCCGGATTCGCTGCTGCCGGTGGTATTGCTTGACTAACCGCATGCGCTCGGATTCATCGAGCGCATGCCAAGCCGCCGAGACAATATGCTCGTCGGGGTCGTACTTAAAAAGCGCCATTCATTCTCTCCGCACAATGAATCCCGCTACTTCGCTTTAAGCCAAGGTATCCTTCGGCTCAGGAAATATAAGCGTACAGCGCTCGCTCGACCCCGTGTTCCTTTTGTTATAGAGATTGATGGCAATACTCCACTACCGAAAAGAAGGTGGCGGTATCCGGTGACGCTGCACAGTTCCATCCATCCGCGCACAGCCCGTGCACGAGCCGGGAGGACCTGGATACCCGGCAAAGCCAGTAGCGCCGAAATAATCCCCTACGCCATGCTCATTTGTTCCTCATCTGGCCCTCAATAACCTCAGCCACCACCCGCACTCCCTCCTCAATCCGCTCCGCCTCAACTTCCCCGCCCAACCCAATCCGCAGCGCCCGCGGTACCTCTACCCCCGGAGCCGTAAACCCCGGCGCACCACTCACCATCACACCCCGCTCCGCACAAGCACGCTGTGCCGTACCCGATGTCATCCCCCCGGGCAGCGACACCCACAAATGCCACGCACACTCCGCACCCGGTGTTGCCGCTGAACCCAGCACTGCACGCGCCGCTTTATTCCGCCTGGCACCCTCCGCCAGCTTCGCCGCTATCACAGCATCCAGCGTTCCATCCTCAATCAAATCCAGCGTAGCCGTGTTGTGCAGCAGCGACGACCCCGTCGTCGTATGCTTCAGCACATTCTCCATCAGCCCAACGACGGACTCCGGCACCACCAAAAACCCCGTCCCGGCCGCCGGCGCATAGCTCTTGCTCATCCCCCGGACATAGAACACCCGCTCCGGCGCCAGCTTGGCATAACTCGGCGGCGCATGGGGAGCCATATACCCGTACGCATCGTCCTCAATCATCCAAAGCCCGAACTCGCGAGCTACGGCCACCATCGCTTCTCTTCTTTCGAAAGAAGCCACGTACCCCAGCGGATTGTGCACGCTCGGCATCACAAATACTGCATCCACCTTGCCCGCCAGGCACCGCGCCCGCAGCGCGTCCGGCAACATGCCCTCGCTGTCGAACGCCACGCTCACGACGCTCGACCCGAGCATTCTGCTCTGGTCGAGCGCAGCGGTATAGGTAATCTCTTCCACGGCCATCGTCTTGCCGCTCATCCCCGCGGCCATCATCGACATCAACGTTCCGTGATGCCCACCGACGCTCAACCAGGTGCGCTCCACCGGCGTCCCCAGCCACTTCGCTGCGCGCTCGCGCAAGGTCGCATCGCATCCACGAAACGAAGGCCGCAGCTCACGAGCATCTTGCGGATGCATCTTCTCCAACGCCCGCCGCAGATAGCCGCGCCACTGCTCGCCCTGCTCAGGCAACAATGGAAAATTCCAAACCAAATCAATCATGATCCTCGCCTGCCCCCCAGTGTATTCCCTTCGACCCTTGACGAATGTATGCAGCATACATATGAATGAGATCATGAAGCACGACCAAGTTGCGAATATTTTTGGCGCCATGGCCCTCTCGATCGTCAGCACCATGTCGGATGCGATTGAGGAATCCACGTCGCAGTCTGTCGGCCATTGCGCAGCCGTACTCGCGATCGTGCAAGTGCCTGGTCTCTCCATCGACCAACTGCGCCAGATTCTTCGGCTCTCGCATTCTGGGACCGTGAGAGTGGTGGACAAACTGGTTTTCTCCGGCCTGGTCACACGTTCAGCGGGACAGGACGGCAGGACTGTGAGCCTGAAGGCTACGAACGCGGGCCGAAATCAATGCCGAGTCATTTCGGAGAGACGGATGAACCAGCTTGAACTTGCACTGAACAGCCTTTCACGGGAAGAGAGAAGCCAACTCCAAGCGATATCGGCTAAGCTTCTTCGCCGTTCGGTCTCTACCGTCCCGGAGGGGCAACGAATCTGCCGTCTCTGCGATCACTCCGTGTGTTTCGGACGTGGTGGCTGCCCGGTCGCGGATGGGGTGCACGCAGTTTAGCCAAACGATCCTCTGGAGAGGCCTTCATGGATGGAGTCAGCATGACATACGACGATGCGCTGGCGCACGCGAAGGACTGGATCGAAGCATGGAATTCTCATGACCTTGAGCGCATCCTGTCGCATTATTCAAAGGACGTGGTATTCGAGGTGGAAACGGCAAGGGCACGTTGGCATAAGGCCGACGGGAAACTCCATGGAATCGCGGAATTGAGAAGGCATTTTGGGTTAGGTTTGGAACTGGCTCCGCAACTCAAATTCCAACTCGATCAGGTGTTCTTAGCTCCGTCGGGTTATGCGGTTTTGTATCAACGAGAGAACGGCAACCGTGTGATCGATTGCGTTGCCATCGACGACGCTGGCCACGCGGCGACAGTAACGGCATACTACGCCAGCCTTCAGCGCTAAGAAAGGGGTGTCCAGACGGTACGTTCACCACGCCCAAAGGAGAGCCTTGCGCTTGGTCGCAATCGTGAAGTGTTGCGCGCTGTCTGTCGTCCCTGACGGGACTGGTTTCCGGGCTGAGATCCAGTTCCCAGGACTGCGTCCTGGGCTACTTTCTGTCGTCCCTGACGGGACTGGTTTCCGGGCTGAGATCCAGTTCCCAGGACTGCGTCCTGGGCTACTTTCTGTCGTCCCTGGCGGGACTGGTTTCCGGGCTGAGATCCAGTTCCCAGGACTGCGTCCTGGGCTACTTTCTGTCGTCCCTGACGGGACTGGTTTCCGGGCTGAGATCCAGTTCCCAGGACTG
>Ga0302325_10001930_pt1 | contig 51645 bp, 48 predicted proteins | sample Palsa_T0_2_FD_201948 | JGI IMG/M metagenome (GOLD analysis project Ga0302325, IMG submission 201948) | Peat permafrost microbial communities from Stordalen Mire near Abisko, Sweden - Palsa_T0_2 | ecosystem: Environmental > Terrestrial > Soil > Palsa > Peat permafrost | place: Sweden: Abisko...
CCGGCGCGACCCGCAGGATCGTTCCGAGACCTTCAACATGGCGTACCTGGCGATCCGCGGCAGCGGCGCGGTCAATGGTGTGAGCCGCCTGCACGGCGAGGTCAGCCGCCACATCTTCGCCCCGCTCTTTCCCCGCTGGCCGCAAGATCAGGTGCCGGTCCGCCACGTCACCAATGGCGTGCACGCGCCGTCCTGGGATTCAGCGGCCTCCGACCGGCTCTGGACCGGCGCCTGCGGCCAGGAGCGCTGGCGGACACCGGACAAGTCGCCGTCCGACAACATGCGCCACGTCAGCGACACGCAGCTGTGGAGCTACCGCAATGCCAGCCGTGAGGCGCTGGTCGGCTTCACGCGTGCGCGGTTGTCGCGCCAGCTGGCCGCTTCCGGCGAATCCCCCGCAGCGGTCGAGGCGGCGCGCCGGGTGCTCGATCCGCAGGTGCTGACGATAGGTTTCGCGCGGCGATTCGCTACCTACAAGCGGCCGAATCTACTGCTGCATGATCCGGCACGACTGTTGCGCCTGCTGAATGATCGGGAGCGCCCGGTACAGGTGATTCTGGCCGGTAAGGCTCATCCGGCCGATGCGGGCGGGCAGGCTCTGATCCGTCAGTGGACGCAGTTCATCCGCCGATCCGAAGCCCATGAGCGCGCGGTATTTCTCGCCGACTATGATCTGCTGCTCACCGAGCAATTGGTGCAGGGCGTGGACGTCTGGCTCAATACGCCACGGCGCCCCTGGGAGGCTTGCGGCACGAGCGGCATGAAGGTTCTGGTCAACGGCGGGGTGAATCTGTCGACGCTCGACGGCTGGTGGGCCGAAGCCTACGCACCGGAAGTTGGTTGGAGCATCGGTGACCGGCAGGATCACGGCGATGATCCGGCATGGGACGATGCGGATGCCGTGGCGCTCTACGAGGTGCTCGAGCGCCAGGTGATCCCCGAGTTCTATGCGCGCAACCCGGCGGGCGTCCCGCTCGCGTGGGTCACGCGCATGCGCGAGAGCATGGCGCGCCTGACGCCGCTGTTCTCCAGCAATCGGGCGGTGCGCGAATACGCGGAACACTATTACCTGCCGGCGTCCCGGCTTTATCGCCAGCGGGTCGCCGACCAAGCCAGGCAGGGCCAGCAGATCCTCGAGTGGCGGCGCCGCTTGGATCGCTCCTGGGGCACGCTGCGCTTCGGCCCGATGAAGATCGAAACCAGCGCACAGGGACGTGTGTTCGAGGTCGAGGTCACACTGGGCGAAGTGGAGCCCGATAGCGTTCGCGTGCAACTGTACGCCGAGCCTGTGGGTGATGCTGAAGCCGAGCTGTATCCCATGACGCGGGCGCGCCCGGCGGCGGGCGCCGGCGGCGCCTGCGTGTATAGCGCCGCGGTGCCGGGCAGGCGCCCGCAGACCGACTACACGCCGCGATTGATCCCGTACCTTGAGGGCGTTGCGATTCCGCTCGAGGCCTGCCACATTCTCTGGCAGCGATGATACGTTCGGTACGTTCGCGTACAGACCCTTCCGCGACCGCACGCCTAGGCTGCGCAGCAAGGAACACTGCCATGGCCGATCACAACATCCCCGATCCGCACCAACCGCTGCCACAGGAGATGCTGCTGCGGATGAATGCCTATTGGCGCGCGGCCAACTATCTGGCGGTGGGCCAAATCTATCTGTATGACAATCCGCTGCTCAAGCGGCCGCTGACGCTCGCCGACATCAAGCACATGCTGCTGGGTCACTGGGGGACCACTCCCGGTCAGAACTTCATCTATGTGCATCTGAATCGCATCATCAAGCAATTCGACCTCGACATGATCTATGTGTCCGGTCCCGGGCATGGCGGTCCGGCGCTCGTGGCCAACACCTACCTCGAGGGCACCTACAGCGAGATCTATCCCAACATCAGCCAGGATGAGGCCGGCCTGCGCAAGCTGTTCGTCCAGTTCTCATTCCCCGGGGGAATTCCCAGCCACGTATCGCCCGATTGCCCGGGTTCGATCCATGAAGGCGGCGAACTCGGCTATTCGCTCAGCCACTCGTTCGGGGCGGTGCTCGACAACCCCGGTCTGATCGTCGCCTGCGTCGTCGGGGACGGCGAGGCGGAGACCGGTCCGCTGGCGACCGCCTGGCATTCCAATAAATTTCTCGATCCGATCACCGACGGCGCAGTGCTGCCGATCCTGCACCTGAACGGATACAAGATCAGCAATCCGACGGTGTTCGCGCGGGTCGAGCAAGACGAGCTGGAGCAGTTCATGCGCGCCTGCGGCTGGACGCCGTATTTCGTCGAGGGTCACGAGCCCGAACTTATGCACCAGGCCATGGCCGCGAGCCTGAACCGTGCGATCGACGATATCCGGCGCATCCAGAATAACGCGCGCAACAACAATGATGCCACGCCGCCGCGCTGGCCGATGCTGGTGCTCAAATCCCCCAAGGGCTGGACCGGGCCGAAGATCGTCGATGGCCTGCAGATCGAAGGCACCTTCCGTGCTCATCAGGTGCCGCTGCTGGTGGATGCCAAGCATCCCGAGCACCTGGCGCAGCTCGAGAGCTGGATGAGGAGCTATAAGCCGGAGGAGCTGTTCGATGATCACGGCCGCCTGCGCTCGGAACTGGCGGCGCTGGCGCCCAAAGGCGAACGGCGCATGGGCGCCAATCCGCACACCAACGGCGGCATGCTGCTGCGTGATCTGAGGATGCCGGACTTTCGCGATTACGCGGCCGACGTGCCCTCGCCCGGGGCGAGTGGCATCGGCGATACCCACGTGCTGGGCCCATTCCTGCGTGACGTGATGAAACTCAACCAGGAGCAGCGCAACTTCCGCGTGTTTGGCCCCGATGAGACGCTCTCCAATGGGCTGGAAGCCCTGTTTGAAGCCACCGCACGCCAGTGGGACGCCGCCACGGTGCCGAACGACGAATTCCTCGCCCCGAGCGGCCGTGTCATGGAGATGCTCAGCGAGCACCAGTGCGAAGGCTGGCTTGAAGGCTATCTGCTCACCGGCCGTCACGGGCTCTTCAACTGCTACGAAGCCTTCATCCACATCGTCGACTCCATGTTCAACCAGCATGCCAAATGGCTCAAGGTCACCCTGGGGCTGGCGTGGCGGCGCAAGATCGCTTCGTTGAATTACCTGCTGTCCTCGCACGTCTGGCGGCAGGATCACAATGGATTCACGCATCAGGACCCGGGCTTCATCGACCACGTGGTCAACAAGAAGGCGGAGATCGTGCGCGTCTATCTGCCGCCGGACGCCAACTGTCTGCTGTCGGTCATGGACCACTGCCTGCGCAGCCGCCATTACGTCAATGTGGTGGTCGCAGGCAAGCATCCATCCCCCCAATGGCTGACGATGGATGCGGCCGCCAAGCATTGTACCGAGGGCGTCGGCATCTGGCAGTGGGCGAGTAACGATCAGGGCGGCGATACCGACGTGGTGATGGCCTGTTGCGGCGACGTGCCCACCCTCGAGACCCTTGCCGCAGTGTCCATCATGCGCGAGCACCTGCCCGCCTTGAGGATCCGCGTGGTCAACGTCGTCGATCTGATGAAGCTGCAGCCCAAGAGCGAACACCCCCATGGCCTGAGCGACACGGATTTCGACGGCTTGTTTACCAGGGATAAGCCGGTCATCTTCGCCTTCCACGGCTATCCGACGTTGATTCATCGGCTGACCTATCGCCGCACCAACCATGACAACATTCATGTGCGCGGCTACAAGGAGGAGGGCACCATCACCACGCCCTTCGACATGACGGTGCTGAATGATCTGGACCGCTTTCACCTGGTGATGGACACCGTCGACCGTGTACCGCAAACCGGCAGTGCGGGCGTCTACCTGAAGCAGCAGCTGCAGGACAAACTCGTCGAGCACAAGCAGTACATCGATCGATACGGCCAGGACATGCCGGAGGTACGCAATTGGCGCTGGCATCCGGACCAGCCGGCCGTGTCCGCGGTCTGACGTCGCACGGCGCACATGAGTGCCGGGGCCTGAAATGAGCGACATCGGCAGGCCCGCCAACATCGGCACCGTGGTTGCCGTGCGCGGCAGCGTGGTCGACGTTCGATTTGAAGCGCAGCTGCCGCCGATCTACTCGCTGCTGCGCACCGGCCAGGACGGACGCATTCGCATCGAGGTGCTGCTGCAGATCGATGCGCACACGGTGCGCGGGATCGGCCTGACTGCCACCCAGGGCCTGGCGCGGGGCGCGCGCGTGGAGGATACCGGCGGGCCGTTGCTGGCGCCGGTCGGCAAGGCCATTCTCGCGCGCATGTTCGACGTGTTCGGCAATGCCATCGATGGCGGCGCGGCCCCCGCGCCGGTGGAAATGCGCACGGTGCATCGCGACCCGCCGCCGCTGGCGGGGCGCATGACGCAATCGGCGATCTTTGAAACCGGCATCAAGGTCATCGATGTGCTCACTCCGCTCGAGCGCGGCGGAAAGAGCGGACTGTTCGGTGGCGCGGGCGTGGGCAAGACGGTGCTGCTTGCCGAATTGATTCACAACATGGTCCGGCATCAGGACGGGGTGAGTATCTTCTGCGGCATCGGCGAGCGCTGTCGTGAAGGCGAGGAGCTCTATCGGGATATGAAGGATGCGGGCGTGCTGCCGAATATGGTGATGGTGTTCGGCCAGATGAACGAACCTCCGGGCGCGCGCTTTCGAGTCGGCCACGCGGCGCTGACCATGGCGGAGTATTTCCGCGACGATGAGCATCGCGACGTGCTGCTGCTCATCGACAACATCTTCCGCTTCATTCAGGCCGGCATGGAGGTCTCGGGTCTGCTGGGGCAGATGCCGTCGCGGTTGGGCTATCAGCCGACACTGGCCACGGAGCTGGCCGGGCTCGAAGAGCGCATCGCCGATACCGAGGCCGGCGCAATCACCTCGATCCAGGCGGTGTACGTGCCGGCGGATGATCTGACCGATCCGGCGGCGGTTCACACCTTTTCACATCTCTCGGCGTCAATCGTGCTGTCGCGCAAACGGGCAAGCGAGGGCCTGTTCCCCGCCGTGGACCTGCTGCAATCGAACTCCACCATGAGCACGCCGGGCATCGTCGGCGAACGGCACTATCAGCTGGCGCAGCAGATTCGGCGCACGCTCGCGCAATACGAGGACCTGAAGGATATCATCGCCATGCTCGGACTCGAGCAGCTCTCGCCCGAGGATCGCAAAGTCGTCGGGCGCGCGCGTCTGCTGGAGCGCTTCCTGACGCAGCCGTTTTTTACCACGGAGCAGTTTACTGGCATCCAGGGCAAGTTCGTGAGCCGCAAGGATGCGCTCGACGGCTGCGAGCGCATTCTGCGTGATGAGTTCAAGGACTTCCCGGAGCGCTCGCTGTACATGATCGGCACGATCGAGGAGGCGCAGGCACCCGCCAAGTCGGCGGCAAAAGCGCAAGCGGCACCCGATGTTCATGCATCTTAAAATCCTGCTGCCGTTCGGCGTCTTCGCCGAGCATGCCGATGTGGCACGCATCGTCGTTGAGACCCGAGCGGGCTCCTGCGGTCTGCTGCCAAGACGCCTGGATTGTGTAGCGGCGCTGGTGCCGGGAATCCTGATCTATCAATGCCAGGCGCAGCCCGAGGTTTATGTGGCGGTGGACGAGGGGGTGCTTGTCAAGACCGGTCAGGAGGTGCTGATCTCGGTGCGCCGGGCCATGGGGGGCACCGACCTGGGTCAGTTGCGCGCGGCGATGGCGCGGGAATTTCTCGAACTCGATGCACAGGAGCGAGGCCTGCGCTCCTCGCTCGCCAAAATCGAGTCCGGCGTCATCAGCCGTCTGGTGGCTCTGCATCGTGACTGAGCCACCGGTCAGTCGCGCGGCGGCGCAGGCGCAGTTCAGGCAGCAGCTTGCAGCCAAGATTGCCCGCAAGCTCGATGCCCAGCACCAACCCGCGCGGGTCGTGTGGTTTGGCCTGGGAATGATGGGCGTCATCGGCTGGTCGGTGACGGTGCCCATGCTGCTGGGTGCAGCGCTCGGCTTGTGGCTGGACAAACATCACCCCGCGGGACATTCCTGGACATTGTCGTTGGGGTTCGCAGGCCTCGCCCTCGGGTGTTGGAACGCCTGGCACTGGGTGCTCAGGGAGAACAAGTCGATGCATCACACCCGGAGTGCCGGCGATGACTGACGCGGCCTGGCTGTTGCTGGCGCTCGCGGCGGGTCTGGCACTCGGGACCGTGTTCTTCGGCGGACTCTGGTGGACCGTCGCGCGCGGCCTTGGCTCACGCTTTGCGGCACTGTGGTTCTTCTTGAGCCTGCTGCTGCGGACGGGGGTGGCGCTCTCCGGCTTCTATCTGGTCGGCCGGGACTCCTGGGAGCGGCTGGTGGTGTGCCTGGCGGGTTTCCTCATCGCGCGCCTCATCGTCACGCGGCTCACAGCGGTTGCGGCCACGCATGCGCCTTAGCCCCGACCAACTGGTGTACTGGCAGCACGGGCCGTTCAAGCTGAACGCGACGATCGCCTTCACCTGGGTGTTGATGATCGTCCTGGCCGCCGGATCCAAGCTCATTACGCGCAGGCTGTCCGCCGGTCCGGATCGTTCGCGCTGGCAGAACATGCTGGAGATCATCGTCACGGGCATCGAGCAACAGATCGAAGCGGTGGGTTTGAGCAAGCCGCGCCACTATCTGCCGTTTCTGGGCACGTTGTTCCTGTTCCTGGCGACGGCGGCGCTGTGCACGATCATCCCCGGATACGAGCCCCCGACCGCATCACTGTCCACGACGGCGGCGCTGGCGCTGTGCGTGCTGGTAGCCGTACCGCTGTTCGGCATCATCGAGCAGGGTATCGGCGGCTATCTGGAGTCGTACCTGCAGCCAACCTTCATCATGCTGCCGTTCAATATCATCAGCGAATGCTCGCGCACCCTGGCCCTGGCCGTGCGCCTGTTCGGCAACATGATGAGCGGGTCGATGATCCTCGCGATCCTGCTGACGATCACGCCGTTCGTGTTTCCGATCGTGATGACACTGCTCGGATTGCTGACTGGCATGGTGCAGGCCTACATCTTCGGCATTCTCGCAACTGTATACATCGCGGCCGCGACCCGCACGGCAACGCCTGCGCTGCAGCCCGGGCCGGCTGGCGCGCTTTGACGGATGAATCCCCGCAACGGAAAGGAGGCACCTTGGATAGCATGACCATCATCGCGGTGGCGTCGATCGTCACCGCCGGCATCACCACCGGCTTCGGAGTCATCGGGCCTGCGCTCGGTGAAGGCAGGGCGGTGGCCACGGCGCTGAGCTCACTGGCGCAACAGCCCGATGCTTCCGCGACCATCACCCGCACGCTGTTCGTGGGGCTCGCCATGATCGAATCCACGGCCATCTACTGCTTCGTGATTTCGATGATTCTGCTGTTCGCTAACCCGTTCTGGAACACTGTGATCGCTCACGCCCCGGGGAAGTGAACCCATGTTGATCGATTGGTTCACAGTTGCCGCCCAGGCGCTCAACTTCCTGATCCTGGTCTGGCTGTTGAAGCGCTTTCTGTATCAACCGGTGCTCGATGCGATCAACGCGCGCGAGCAGCGGATCGCCCTGCAACTGGCGGACGCTGCGGCCAAGGAGGCCGCGGCGAGCAAAGAGCGCGACGAATTCGCGCGCAAGAACACGGAATTCGACGCGCAGCGCGCCGCCCTTTTAGGCAAGGCGAGCGAGGAGGCGAAGGTGGAGTCGCGGCGCCTGCTCGAGCAGGCGCGCAAGGAGGCCGATGCCCTGCGCTCCCGGCTGCAGGATGCGCTGCGCAACGAACGCGAGGCCCTGAGCGTGGAGATCACCCGCAGAACCCGCGACGAGGTGTTCGCGATCGTGCGCAAGACCCTGGCGGATCTGGCGACGGCGGGTCTGGAGGACAGCATGGCGCGGGTGTTCATCGAGCGGCTCGGGGCGTTGAGCGCCGCCGACAAGAAGGCGCTCGCCGCGGCCATCGGGGCTGCGGCCGGGACGGCGGTGGTGCGCAGCGCCTTCGAACTGCCGGCGCAGCAGCGCGGTGCGATCGAACAGGCGGTAGCAGTTACCGGCGTCGCCGCGCCACGGCTCACCTACGAGACCGTGCCAGGTCTGATCAGTGGCGTGGAGCTCAACGCGGGTGGCCACAAGCTCGCCTGGAGCATCGCGGATTATCTGAGCGGACTGGAGCAGAGCCTCGGCGAGGTCCTGCAACCCCCGTCGGCGCCCGCACGCGAGCCGGCGCCGGCAGCGCCCCCCGCCGCATCCGCGGAGGGGAAATGAGTGTGCCGGCGGACAGTCTCGAGTCCGTCGTCCAGAATGCGTTCGTGGAGTTGAGTCAGGCGCGCGAAGCCTTCAGCGCGCCGCTCACGCTGCGCGAGGTGGGAACGGTGACCAATGTCTCCGCGGGCATTGCGAAAGTGGCGGGCATTCCCGGCGTGGGTTTCGAGGAGCTGATCCGATTTCCCGGCGATGTGTCCGGCATTGCGTTCAATGTGGACGCGACCGAGGTCGGCGTCGTGCTGCTCGGGGACTACTGGCACCTGCGGGCCGGCGATGAAGTCGAGCGCACCGGCCGTGTCATGGATGTGTTCGTCGGTGATGCTCTGCTGGGCCGTGTCATCGATCCGCTGGGCCGGCCGCTCGATGGCAAAGGACCCGTGCTCGCCGGACCGCGGCTGCCGACTGAACGCCCGGCGCCACCGATCATGGAGCGCGCCCCGGTCACGGAGCCGCTGCAGACCGGTCTGAAGGTCATCGACGCCATGATCCCGATCGGGCGCGGCCAGCGGGAATTGCTGCTTGGGGATCGCCAGACCGGCAAGACCGCCATCGCCCTGGATACGATCCTCAATCAGCGCGACCAGAATGTGCTGTGCGTCTATTGCGCCATTGGCCAGCGCGAGTCCGGCGTTGCCAAGGTCATCGCCGCGCTGCGTGACAAGGGGGCGCTGGACTACACCGTGGTCATCGTGACCGCCGGCAACGACGCGCCCGGCCTCACATATATAGCCCCCTACGCAGCGACCAGCGTTGCCGAACACTTCATGGAGCAGGGGCGCGACGTTCTCATCGTGTACGACGATCTGACCAATCACGCACGCGCCTACCGCGAGCTATCGCTGCTGCTGCGCCGGCCGCCCGGGCGCGAAGCGTTTCCCGGAGACATTTTCTACATTCACTCGCGGCTGCTGGAGCGTGCCACGCATTTGAACAAGCAGCGCGGCGGCGGTTCGCTCACCGCGCTGCCCATCGTCGAAACCGAGGCACAGGACATCTCTGCCTACATTCCGACCAACCTGATTTCCATCACCGACGGGCAGATCTATCTGTCACCGTCGCTGTTCGAATCCGGAATACTCCCCGCGGTCGACGTCGGCAAGTCGGTCTCGCGCGTGGGCGGCAAGGCGCAGCGCGCGGCTTACCGCGCAGTCGCGGGCGATCTGAAACTTGCCTACGCGCAGTTCGAGGAACTGGAGAGCTTCGCCCGCTTCGGCGCCCGGCTGGATGAGGAGACCCGCAAGATCATCGAGCACGGCCGGCGCATCCGCGCCTGCCTCAGGCAGCCGGAATTCTCTCCGGTATCGGTGCCGGCGCAGATCACTGTATTGCTGGCGCTCACGGCGGAATTGTTCGATCGCGTGCCGCTCGAGCAGATGACCGACGCTGAGCAAGCCGTGCGCGCAGCCGCCGCCGAAATTCCGCCACCAGTGCGCGAGCGGCTCGGGACGGCACCGAAACTCAGCGATGAGGATCGCGCGGTAATCATTGCGATCGCCCGCAAAGCGCTCACGCCGTTTCAGCCCGCTGCCGCGCCGACGCCACAAGCCGGTCCAGAGCAGGCGGCCGCCGTGGCTTCCAAGTCGTGAGCGACACGATCGCCGGCCTGCGGCGCAAGATCGGCAGCGCCGGGGAGCTGCGGTCGGTGGTCCGCACGATGAAAGCGGTGGCCGCCTCGAGTATCGCGCAGTACGAGCGCTCGGTGGCCGCGTTGGCCGACTATTACCGGACAGTGGAGCTCGGACTGAGCGTGACTTTCCGCGAGGTCGAGCCGCTGAGCGCACCGAGCGAATCGCAAGTACCGGCGCTGCCGGGTGCTATCGCAGCGACCGCAGCGACCGGCGCGATCGTGTTCGGTTCGGATCAAGGTCTGGTCGGCCAGTTCAACGATGCGATAGCCGATCACGCCGAGGCTGCCCTGGCTGCTCTTCCCGGCCCGGTCCGACTCTGGGCCGTCGGCGAGCGCGTCCAGGCCCGCCTGGCGGACGCGGGCCGCGCGACGACCGCCATGTTCGCCGTCCCCGCCTCGGTCACGGGGATCGCAGCACTGGTCGCGCAGATTCTGCACGAGACCGATGTGCTGGGGACGCGGGATCGGGCCGCCGAGCTTTATCTCTTCTATAACAGTCCGGCAATGGGCGCGATCTATACGCCCGTCACCGAGCGCCTGCTGCCTTTGGACGCCGCCTGGCGCCGCAAGCTGACGCAGCGACACTGGCCGACGCACAATCTGCCCCAGGTCCTGGGTACGGCTTCGACGACATTGCGGGCCCTGATCGGCGAGTACCTGTTCGTCTCGCTGTTCCGCGCCTGCGCCGAGTCGCTCGCCAGCGAGAATGCCAGCCGCCTGGCGGCGATGCAGCGGGCGGAGAAGAACATCGACGAATTGCTCGAGTCCATGAACGCCGCGTTTTACCGCTTGCGGCAGAGCTCGATCGACGAAGAGCTGTTCGACGTGGTATCCGGCTTCGAGGCGCTATCGCAATAGATCCGCCGTCGGCGCCGCGCCGGGATGTAGGCGAATTTACCGCCGATATCAGCAGGCGGCGAAGAACGCGGCGTCGTGCGCGCGGGTACACTCGAGGTCTATACCAAGGCGCGAACGGGAGACGTTGCGATGCCAAGCCGATCCGCCGGTCATGACGGTTTGCTGAGGCGATCAAGCGTCGGCGCGCTGTGGAGCCTGGGCGTGCTGTGGGGCATTGCGACCATGGCGACCGCTGCTGCTGCGGCGACGTTCGTGCTGCCGCCGCTGGTCCAGCCGGCGAGCGGCGAACATCACGAGGGCAAGGTGATCTGGGCGGACCTGGTGACGCCCGATGTGGCCGGCGCCAAACGCTTCTACGGTCAGCTGCTGGGCTGGACCTTCAACGACATTCACACCGGGACTGGCGATTATTCGGTGGCGCTGCTCGACGGCAGGCCAGCCGGCGGCTTGTTTCAGCGCGCCATGCGCCCTGGCGAGCAGCGCCAGCCCGCATGGCTCACGTTTATCTCGGTGCGTGATGTCGGCGCGGCCCAGCGGCACATCCTGGCCCAGGGCGGCAAGGTGCTCTCGCCACCGCGCAGCTACCCTGACCGCGGCCGGCAGGCCGTGTTCGCCGATCCGCAGGGCGCGGTGTTCGCGGTTCTGCAATCCTCCAGCGGCGACCCGGAGGATGTGCTGGCGGCCCCTGGCGAATGGATCTGGAGCTCGGTCATCACGCGGGATCCGGATACCGACGCCGCGTTCTATCAGAACGTTTTCGGCTATGAGGTCTTCGAGATTCCGAGCACCGACGGCTCCACGCATGTCCTGCTGTCCACCGAGGACTACGCGCGAGCCAGCCTGAACGCCCTGCCGGGCGACACCGCCAGGAGGCATCCGCACTGGCTCAACTTCGTGCGCGTCAACAGTGCCACCGATACGGCCGCCAGGGTCGAGGCGCTCGGAGGCCGCGTGCTCGTAAAGCCGTTTCTCGATCGGCACGGTGGCCTGGTGGCAGTCGTGGCCGATCCGGCGGGCGCGCCGTTCGGATTGCTGGAGTGGACCGAGGCCGACAGCAAGGAGGGAGCGAAATGAACCCTCGGGTCAACCGCCGGTCAATGGGCGGACTGATCGCGCTGCTGTTCGCGGCTATTGCGGGCTGCGTGGCTGGCGGCGCCTATGACGGTGGAGTCGATGTCGGCTATGGCGTGGACTTCTACGATGCCGGTGGCTACGAGTACGGTGGCTGGGGACCGGGCTACGGCGTCGGCCCGCCGCGACGCGGCTTCGACCGAGGGCGAGCGGATGGGCGTGGAGCACCACATTCCGCCTATCGACCAGCATCGCCGTCGCGATCCATGCCGTCGCTGCCGGGGCGTTCGCGCGGCAGATAGGCGGGCTGAGCAGGTCGGGGCGATCATTGGCGGCGGCGATTACAGTGGGTTGCGGCCGCGGATCACGCGCACCAGCACCACGACAACTGCGATCACCAGAAGGATATGGATGAAGCCGCCGAAGGTATGTGACGACACCATCCCCAGCAGCCATAAAATCAACAGCAGTATTGCAATAGTTTCAAGCAATTTTATCTCCTCGCCGCAATTGCAGCATGGGCGTCGTGCGCCTGGCAGTCTGTACGCTGGCGTACGCAGGTGATCCGGTGACTCGATGCGCCAGGGGCGGGTCGGGCCCGGCAGATCGGAGAGCGCGATGCAGGCGATGGTACTGAGGGCGCCGAATGGCCCTCTGGAATGGTCGGAGCTTGCCGATCGGACGCCCGGACCCGGTGAGATCCGCGTGCGGGTGGCCGCCTGTGGCGTCTGCCGCACGGACCTGCACGTCGTCGATGGCGAGCTGCCTAATCCGAAATCGTCGATCATTCCTGGGCATGAAATCGTCGGCCGAATCGATGCCGTCGGGCCGGGCGTGGAGACTTTGCGCGTCGGTCAGCGGGTCGGAATCCCCTGGCTGGGTCATACCTGCGGCGTGTGCCCGTATTGCGTCGGCGGCCAGGAGAATCTCTGCGACCGCCCGCTCTTTACCGGCTATACGCGCGACGGCGGCTTCGCCACCGCAACGATTGCCGACGCGCGTTATGCGTTCCCGCTCGCAGACACCGGCGATGATGTGGCGCTCGCGCCTTTGCTGTGCGCGGGTCTGATCGGCTGGCGCTCCCTGGTGATTGCCGGTCCCGGCAAAAGGCTGGGGCTATACGGGTTCGGCGCCGCAGCCCATATCGTGGCCCAGGCTGCGCGCTGGCAGGGGCGATCGGTGTTCGCCTTCACGCGCCCCGGGGATGTCGCCACGCAGGTATTCGCGCGCCAGCTCGGCGCCACCTGGGCGGGTGGATCCGAGGAGCCGCCGCCCGAACCGCTCGACGCCGCGATCATCTACGCCACCGTGGGTGATCTCGTCCCGCTGGCGCTCAAGGCGGTGCGCAAAGGGGGCCGCGTGGTCTGTGCCGGCATCCATATGAGTGACATTCCGGCCTTTCCCTATCGGTTGCTGTGGGAAGAGCGCCAGCTGGTGTCGGTTGCCAATCTCACGCGGCAGGACGGCCTCGACTTCCTGCGCCTCGCGCCGCAGATGGGCATCGTCACCCGGACCACACGTTACGGGCTGCAGCAGGCCAATCAGGCGCTGGCCGATCTGCGCGCCGGCCGATTCGAGGGGGCGGCCGTACTGGTGCCCTAGTGGCAGAGCGGCAGATATCGCAAGATTGCGCTCCCAGGCGGCGCCCAAGAGGTCAAGTATGAAAATAAATCCAAAGGATTTTCGCGTGCGCGAAGGCGAGAAGGTCAGGTTGCACCAGTGGGCGACGAAGATCGCACCAGCGTACAAGTCGGAGCAGCACTATCAAAAACTGCTCGATCAGCACGTCGCGCAGCTGAGCTCGCTGCAGCAGCTTCTGTACGCGTCCAACAGCCATGCCATCCTGCTGATCTTCCAGGCGATGGATGCCGCCGGCAAGGATGGCGCCATCAGTCATGTCATGTCGGGAGTCAATCCTCAAGGCTGCCAGGTATTCAGCTTCAAACATCCAAGCACGGCGGAGTTACAGCACGATTTTTTGTGGCGCACGACCCGGGCTCTGCCTGAACGCGGGCACATCGGGATCTTCAATCGTTCGTACTACGAAGAGGTGCTGATCGTGCGTGTGCACCCGGAAATTCTGCGCAGCGAGGGTCTGCCGGACGTGCCGGCGAGCCAGAAGGCGCTCTGGCACCACCGTTACCGATCCATTTCCGGATTGGAGAGGCATCTGCACGACAACGGCACCCGCATCATCAAGTTCTATCTTCACCTGTCCAAGGACGAGCAGCGCAAGCGCTTCATCGAGCGCATCGACGACCCGAAAAAGAACTGGAAGTTCAGCCTCGCCGATATCGCGGAGCGAGCCTTCTGGAAGCGATACATGAAGGCCTACGAGGATTGCCTCAGTGCCACCAGCACCGATTACGCGCCGTGGTACGTCGTGCCCGCCGACGACAAGAAGAACTCGCGATTGATCGTTTCCCGGATTGTGGTGGAGGCACTCGAGGATCTTAAGATGGCGTACCCGGAAACGAGCGCACAGCGCCGGCGCGAGCTGCTGTCGATCCGCAAGCGCCTCGCAGGGTGAGGGCGTTGGCACGATTAACCTGTTGAAATAACGGCTGCTTCTGCGCCTTCCCCCCCGGCGGCTCAAGCCGCGCCGTTGCCTGCCGATAGCCTCTTTGACCCTATAGGCAGGTGAGCGTCGCGTGGCCGAAGCCGTCGACTGGAGAAAAAGACATCTCGACGCGCTGCGCGAGATGGAGACCGAGGAGCGTCGCTGGCGCGGGATCGAGCAGATCCTGCGCCGATTGGTGACCCGCGTGTGTGCGGTGGCGACGGGGCGCGACCCGCGTCTCGACGCGCAGCTCGAGGGCCTGTCCGCTGCGGTTCGTCGCAGCAGCGACGAGGCCGAGCTCAAGGCGCTGTTCGATGCGTTGACCGGCGTCGTCATGGCGGTGGAGAAGTCGGCTACCGCGGCGCCGTCCCCCGTACCGCTGCCCTCGCCAGTACCGTTGCCGCCGCCGGTGTCCTCGCCGCCGGCATCCCCGGTTGCCGCTGTCCCCGCCATCGTCAGTCCGCACGCCGGCGCGATCGCGACCACAGCCGCAGCGGGCATGGCTCCGGCACCCGACAGTCGATGGCGGTCGAGCTGCGAGGCGGTCGCGATGTTGATCGACCGGCTCGGGCAGTGTGACTTGCGCGGCGCGGACCTGGCGACGCTGCGCACCGATCTCGCCGCCGTTGCCGACGATGCCGCACTGGCGGGCGTGCTGTCGCGTGTGAGCGATCTGGTATCCAGGCACGCCGCCGTGGTCGCGCGTGAGCGAGCTGAGGCGGTCGCGACACTCGCGCTGGTGACCGAGCGGCTCAACGAAATGGTGCAGTTCCTTTCGGGGGCGAGCGCGGAGCGCGAGCGGGACCATGAAGACCGGCAGACCCTGAACATCGACCTGCTGGCGCAGATGACACGCCTGTCCGACGAGGTCAAGACGAACGATGATCTCGCGGCCCTGCGGGCGCTCGTGACGGATCGCCTCGACGCGGTGGCGAATAACGTGCGTGACTTCCGCGAGCGCGAGCAGCACCGCTTCGCCGAGAACGCCGCCCGCTCGGAGCGCATGCTGTCACGGCTCGCCGCGCTGGAGAACGAGTCGCGCGAGCTGCACCATAATCTCGATCTGGAGAAGCAACGCTCGCGCATCGATACCTTGACCAGGGTTGCCAACCGCGTGTCGTTCGACGAGCGCTTTGCCGAGGAACTCGCGCGCTGGAATCGCTTCCGCCACCCGGTTGCGATTCTGGTCTGGGACATTGACCGCTTCAAGTCGATCAACGACGCCTGCGGACATCGCGGCGGCGACGCCGTGCTGCGCGAAGTGGCGGTATGCCTGAGCCGAGGCCGGCGCGAGGTCGACTTCTTCGCGCGCTTCGGCGGCGAGGAGTTCGTGAGCCTGCTGGTCGGCACCGAGCTTGGCGATGCACTGCTCACGGCGGAGGAGATGCGCAGCGCCGTCGAGGCGCTCAGATTCCATTTCCACGGCTCCCCGGTGCGCGTCACGGTGTCGTGCGGGCTCACGGCGTTGCGCGACGGCGACTCCGCGGATACGGTTTTCGACCGTGCGGACGCGGCGCTGTACAAGGCCAAGAATAGCGGCCGCAACCTCTGCATTGCGGTTTGAACGCGGATTGCGTGCGCAGCGGCAGCACCTGTTCCAGTGACAGGCGCTGGCCGAACGATTGCCGAAGTCGTGCTGGGCAAGCTCGTTTGGCTGCGGCCGCGTCATTTGGGGTTCACGCCGCCGCGGCGCGTATGTCATGATGCGCGCCAGACGGAGGCTAGGGCGGCGCTGCGGTGCGTAACCCCGAATCCGCATTTGACATAGTTCCGCCCCGGCGCGCGTTGCTCAAGATGAAACATAGGCCGCTAACCGTATAAGTTTCATCTGCGGCGACTACCGTTGGATCGAGTCGCCAACAGGCGGGCTGCTCGCCGGAAGTTCCGGCATTGATCAGGAACAAAGGTTGACCAATCAATCATCCTCATCCCGTTGAGGCGCATTCATTGAGCTTGCTGTTTCCTCATCGCCGGAATCTCATCGCACTGCTGTTCTGTCTGACCGTGGCGGCCTGTGGCGGCGGCGGAGATAGCAGCGGTAACACCGCGCCCCCGACTGTCGCAGTGACCATCGCTCCGGTATCTGTAACCCTGCCGGTAGGCAGCGGCAGCCAGGTTTTCACTGCCACGGTGGCGAACGCAAGTGACTCCAGTGTCACCTGGAGCGTGGGCGGCGTGACGGGCGGCAATGCGTCCGTCGGTACGATATCGACGGGCGGCGTCTACTGGGCTCCAGCCAGCCTGCCTTCGCCAGCCGCGGTTTCTGTCATTGCCGCGGCGAACGCCGATCCCTCGAGAACGGCGGCAGCGACCGTTACTCTCATGCAACCCACCGGGCCGCTGCCCACCGTACCGACCGGCCTGACTGCATCGAGTGTTGCGGCCACGAGCCTCACGCTCACCTGGACGGCGGCCACCGATCCCGGCGGCACGGGCGTCGGGGGCTACTACGTCTACCGTAACGGCGCGCGCATCGCGACCGCGACCGGCACGAGCTACACCGACTCATCGCTTACGGCCTCGACCACCTACAGCTACCAGGTCGCCACCTTCGACGAGGCGACACCGCCGAAGGTCTCGGGGCTCTCTGCGGCGCTGAGCGTGACGACCACGAAAGCCGGCGCGCCCGTGCTCACGGTGCCCACGGGCCTGGCCACATCGGTGCTCGCGACTGCCAGCGTCACGCTGACCTGGACGGCTTCTACCGATGCCGGCGGCACGGGGGTTGCGGGCTACTACGTCTATCGTAACGGCACGCGCATCGCGACCGCGACGGGCACGAGCTACACCGACTCCCCGCTCACGGCCTCGACGGCCTACAGCTACCAGGTCGCCGCCTTCGACAAGGCAACGCCGCCGAACGTCTCGGCCTTGTCTGCGGCGCTCAACGTGAAGACGCTGGCCGATACGCAGGCCCCGACGGTGCCGACCGGGCTGACGGCCACTGCCATCACGATCGCCAGCATCACACTGAACTGGGGCGCGTCCGCCGATCTGCCCAATCCAGGCGGCACGGGAGTCGGCGGGTACTACGTCTACCGTAACGGCACACGCATCGCGACCGTGACGGGCACGAGCTACGCCGATACGGCGCTCACGGGTTCGACAGCTTACAGCTACCAGATCGCCGCTTTCGACAAGGCAACGCCGCCGAACGTCTCGGCCTTGTCTGCGCCGCTCAGTGTGATGACCTCGCCCGACACGCAGGCCCCGACAGTTCCGACCGGGCTCACGGCCACGACCATCGCGACCGGCAGCGTCACGCTAAGCTGGAGCGGCTCCACCGATCTTCCCAATCCCGGCGCCACCGGCGTCGGGGGCTACTACGTCTATCGTAACGGCACGCGCATCGCGACCGCGACCGGCACGAGCTACACCGACTCTGCGCTCACGGCCTCGACGGCCTACAGCTACCAGGTCGCCGCCTTCGACAAGGCAACGCCGCCGAACGTCTCGGCCCTGTCGACGGCGCTCAACGTGACGACCCTGGCCGATACGCAGGCCCCGACGGTGCCTACCGGGCTGACGGCAAAGACCGTCACGCTCGGTGGCGTCACGCTGACCTGGAACGCGTCCACCGATCTGCCCAATCCTGGCGGCACCGGTGTCGGCGGCTACTACGTCTATCGCAACGGCGTGCAGATCGGGACCGCGACCGGCACGAGCTACAGCGACTCAGCGCTCGCAGCCGCGACGGCCTACAGCTACCAGGTCGCCGCGTTCGACAAGGCGACGCCGCCGAACGTCTCGGCGCTGTCTAGCACCCTGAACGTGACGACTGCCAGCACGCTTGCGATTACACCGCGCAACAGCGCCTTGACGCTGTCGCGCAGCCAACAGTTCATGACCACCGCCCCGGGCGGCAGCACTGTGAGCTGGAGTGTCGACACAGTGGCCGGAGGCAACAGCACGGTCGGGACAGTCAGCGCGAGCGGGCTCTACACTGCGCCCGCGACCGCCGGCACGCATACACTGACAGCGACCTATCTGACCTATTCGGCCAATGCCGCGGTGGCCGTCACCGATCTGACCGGCATCACGACCTATCACTCCGACATTGCCCGCACCGGACAGAATCTGCACGAGTACGCCCTGACACCGGCGACGGTGTCGGGCGGCAGCTTCGGCAAACTCTGGTCGTGCCCGGTAGACGGCAGCGTTTACGCACAACCGCTATACGTGGCAAACCTGTCGATCGGCGGCGGCGTGCACAACGTGCTGATTGTCGCGACCATGCACGACTCGGTTTACGCCTTCGATGCCGACAACGCCGGCTGCATAATTTACTGGCACACGAGCCTCATCAACCCGAGCGGCGGCGTCACGACGACGAGCCCGGCTGGTTGCGCGGATATCGTGCTCGAATATGGCATCACGGGCACACCGGTCATCGACCTGAGCTCCCCGCAGACGATCTACCTGGTCGCGAGCACCACGGAGAGCGGCAACCAATTCCAGCGCCTGCACGCGCTGAGTCTGGCGACCGGCGCGGAGCAGGCGCACTCCCCAATGGCGATCACGGCCACGGTCGCCGGCACGGGTGACGGCGCTAGCAGCGTGATATTCAATCCGCTTTATGAAAATCAGCGTGCCGGCCTGGCGCTTTCCAACGGCAGCGTATTCATCGCCTGGTCCTCGCATTGCGACCACAACACCTGGCACGGGTGGGTCATGAGCTACGACAAGACCGCCCTGACCCAGACTGCCGTATTCAACTCGACGCCGAACGGCAGCGCAGGGGGTATCTGGATGTCGGGTGGAGCGCCCGCCATCGATTCGAACGGCAACCTGTACGTTCCCACGGGGAATGGCACCTTCGATGACACCCACAATGTCGTGCCGCCGGCCGCTCCGCTCGACGACTTCGGCGAGAGCTTCGTGAATCTGAACCCCACGACGCTCGCCGTGCAGGACTTCTACACACCGTCGCAGAACGCGTCCTGGAGCGCGCAGGATCTGGATCTTGCTTCGGCGGGCGTGACCGTGCTGCCGGATGGGACGGGACCCACGGGGCATCCGAACGTACTGGTCGGCTCGGACAAACAGGGTCACCTGTGGATGATCGACCGAACCCAGATGTCGCAGTTCAGCCCCACCGCCAACAACACGGTGCAGTATCTGACACTGCCCGAGGTCGCGTCCTGCGTAGCCGACCAGCAATGCGTCTATTCGACGCCGGGGTATTGGAACGGAACGCTCTACATCGCCATCGAACACGGCTCCGTGATGGCGTTGCCGCTGTCGGCCGGACTGCTGCCCGCGAGCGCACAATTGATCGCCGTGCCTGCTTCAGAGAGCGTCGAGACCTACGAATTTCCCTCACCAACGCCGAGCATCTCGGCCGCGCCGTCCGGCGGAGGTATCGTCTGGGTGCTCGACACGAGCCGGAATGGCACCGATGGCGGTTCATCGGGCCCGGCAATCCTGCGCGCCTATGATGCGACCAACCTGGGCAGCACGCTGTACTCGAGCGCGACCCTGCCAGCCGATGCGGCCGGTAACGCCACGAAATTCATGCTGCCGGTGGTGGCGAATGGCCACGTTTACGTGGCCGGCAGCGGCACACTGACGGTCTACGGCCTGGCGCCCTGACGATGACCGGCCGCCGCTGCAGCAGAGCCTCGCGCCTGAGCGCTTGCGCATATAATGATCTCCGCACGCAGCGTCGTCGCACCGGCATTGCCAGTCGTTAGCCATCGAAGAAGGCGCCTACCGTGACCATTACCGTTGAGCGCGTTACCCCCGCCCTCGGAGCCATTGTCGATGGCATCAGGCTCGCCGAAGAACTGCCGCAGCAGTCGATCGAGCGCCTCGGTGAACTGCTGGTCGAACACCAGATTCTGTTCTTCCGCGGACAGCCGCTCACCCCCCAGCAGCAGTGCCGGTTTGCGGCTTACTTCGGCGAGCTGCACATTCATCCGATCTATCCGGTGCTGCCCGAGCTGCCCGAGATCATGGTGATCGACACGCACAGAGATTTCTTGCCCGACAATGACAACTGGCACACCGACGTCACCTTCACGACGACACCGCCGCTGGCGGGCATCCTGGCCGCCAAGCAGCTGCCCAGCGTCGGCGGGGACACCCTTTGGTCGAGTAACCTCGCCGCCTATGAAGCCCTGTCGGCACCGCTGAAGCGACAGCTGGAGGGCTTGACCGCGGAGCATTCGGTGGTCAAGTCGTTTCCGGCCGGCCGCTGGGGTGCCGATCCGGCGCATAAGGCGCGTTATGAGCGCGCCGTGGCGAAGCACCCTCCGGTGACGCATCCGGTGGTGCGCACGCATCCGGTCTCGGGGCGCAAAGGGCTGTTCGTCAACGATGGATTCACCACACGCATCCACGAGCTCGGCGCGCGCGAGAGTGATGCGCTGCTGGCTTTTCTGTTTGCGCACGCGGCACGGCCCGAGTTCACGCTGCGCTGGCGCTGGAGCGTCGACGACGTCGCGTTCTGGGATAACCGCATCACCCAGCACTACGCGGTCGCCGACTACCTGCCGGAGCGGCGCGTCATGCACCGCGCGACCGTCATCGGTGACCGGCCGTTTTAGGGGTGGACGACGGCCGTTGCCGCCGCTACTACAGCTCCTCGTACCGGTGGGGCTCCATTGCCAGCGTCGCGATATCCGGTTTTGTGCCGAAGTGGACGCGGGCGCCGAAACCCAGCACAAGAATGCCCACGCTGATGACGCCGAAGATGAGCGGTGTTCGCTGATCTGGGATGAAGGCCATCGCGAGAACGATGGCGAGCATGCCGGCGATCGCCACATAGGTCAGGTACGGGTAGGCCCACATGCGCAGCCGCAGGCGCGCCGGATCCTCCCTTTCCAGGCGCGCACGCAGGCGAAGCTGCGAGACCGCGATCAGCACGTAGACGAATATCGCCACCGTGCCGTACGAATTGACCAGAAATGCGAACACCGTCTCGGGCGAGACGTAGGACATCACCACGGCACCATAGCCGAACAGCGTAGCCAGCAAAATGGCGCGGGTCGGCACGCCATTGCTGCTGAGCTTCGCCAGGCTCGCGGGGGCATCGCCGCGTCTGGTCAGTGCGAACAGCATGCGCGACGACGCATACAGGCCCGAATTCAGCGCCGACAGCACGGCGGTGAGGATCACCGCGTTCATGATATGTGCCGCGGCGGGAATACGCATTGCATTGAGGGCGCTGACGTAGGGCGTGGCGATGGCGGCCGAATTCCACGGCACGAGGCATACGACCAGTAGGATCGAACCCACATAAAAGAACAGGACGCGCGCGACCGTCGAGTTCGTCGCCCGCGCAACCGCCTGCGCCGGCTCGGCCGCTTCCGCCGCCGCGATCGTGACCAGCTCGACGCCAAAGTAGAAACCCGTGACCGCAACGGCCCCGGTCATGACCGGCAATATGCCGTTCGGGGCGAAACCGCCGTGCGCCGTGAGGTTGGCAACACTCGGGGCCACTCCTGGCCACAGGCCCATGACGTACACGCTGGCCAGCATCAGGAACACGACAATCGCCGCAACCTTGATGGAGGCGAACCAGAATTCGAACTCGCCGAATGATCGCACCGAGACCAGGTTCGTCACTGTCAGCAATAACAGCAACGCCAGACTGATCGCCCAGGTCGGTTCGTCAGGCAACCAGAAGCGTACCAGTCCGGCACCGGCAACCGCCTCGAGTGCGACGACGATGACCCAGAAATACCAGTACATCCAGCCGGTCAGAAAGCCGGCGAGCTCACCGAGCCGGGGCCGGTCACTGAAGGCCAACCGGGCGTATTCGTAAAACGAACCTACCGCGGGCAGCGCGACCGCCATTTCCCCGAGCATGCGCATTACCAGCACGACCAGCAGCCCCGTGACCACGAAGGCGACGACGGCGGCGGGTCCGGCTGCCTTGATCACCACCCCGCTGCCGACGAACAGGCCGGCGCCAATGACACCGCCCAGCGCGATCATCGTCATGTGCCGCTGCTTCAGGCTGTGGCGTAGCCCGCTTGCAGGGGGGGCTGTGCTGTTCACGCTCGAGTCGGAAAGTCTTTCAATCGGGTCACCAGGGCGTCGCGGCGGCGTTCGGGTCACCGTTATACCGTCCGGCGGCCGAACCGACCACGCCTGTCCTTATGTGCGACGGGATACAGACCCTGCGGCAGCCCGCGCGAGCCTGCTCGACCGGTGCGCGCGCTGGAATCGCTGATGGGCCGCGTCACGGACGGGGAAACCGGCGAGCGTGGATTTCTGATCACCGGAGGTACCGGGCGGCATCGTCACCATCAGTCTGGAAGACTGAGTGCGGCGGGGACTCACTTCGGCAGCAATGTGATCGCCATCTTGGCCGCCATGCTGGCCCCGGCTGCCACCATGAAGACGCCCGGCTTCGCGCTGAAAGAGCCCGAATAGCCTTGAGGATCGGCGACGCCATGCCAGGGTTCGATGCAAATGAAATCGGCCTGCGGCTTGGTCCAGATGCCAAGGTACGGTGAATCGGGAAAACTCACCCTGATTCGGGGCCCGCCGTGCGCGCCGTAGGTGACCGATCGGCTGTGCAGATCGTCGAAGATGATCGCGTCGTTCCGGAACAGATCGTCCGCGAGCGGCAGGCGCCGGCCAGCGATCGGGGTCGGAAAGCGCTCGGGCATCAGCAGTCCCGCCGCATCCAGCCGTCTCACCGGCGAGGGCTCGTCGGTCGCAAACTCAATGAAATGCTCCGAGCGTTCATGGCCGAAGGGCAGCGGCCAACGAAACGCGGGGTGGTAGCCGAAGCTCGCGGGCATCTTCTTATCGCCCAGGTTTCGGACCAGCGCCGTCACCGAAAGCGTCGCGCCGTTGAGCGCGAAGTGCACGTCCAGCTGAAAGGAAAACGGATACAGCCGCAGGGTAGCGTCATCGGCTTGCAATCTGAAAACCGCGCTGGCGGCACTGGAGTCAACGACCTGGAAAGTGCTGGTACGCGCGAAGCCGTGCCGCGCCAGACGATAAAGCGTCGAATCGACGCGGTAGGCGCCGCCCGCGAGCGCGCCGACGATTGGAAAGAGAATCGGGGCGCGCCCGGCCCACACCGACGCATCGCCATTCCACAATAAATCATGCTCAGCTCGATCCGCGAGGACCGACAGCTGGGCACCGAGAGGATCAACTTGTGCAGTCAGCTCGGCGGAACTCAGGGACACCCATTGGGTATTCTGGACTGACACGTTCGGCCCGCTCCGGGAAGTTCGTCGGGCATGATAGCTCCTCGGAGCTCGGCAAGGAGACGCAAATCGCGGCTAGAGAGTTTCTCGCTACGCGCGCCGAGCGCCGTGGCCGCTGATCTCCGCGCCGGCATCCGCGTGCAGGCGTCGAAATGACAACGCCGCTGCTGTGGCCGTGGCGCCGGCCAGCAGAAAGGCGATGCGGAAATCGCGCGGCGACACGCTGCTTTCAGTCCAAAACATCTGACTCAGGTTGAGCACGATGGCTGCCGAGGCGACGCCGAGGACCGCCGCGACCTGTTCCAGGACGCTGGCGAGGGTCGCGGCGGAACTTCGCTGTTCGGCGCTGATGTCGGCGAACGCCAGTGAATTGAGCCCCGTGAACTGCATCGACCGGGTCATTCCCGCCACCAGCAGCACCACGATCACAAGGGCGCGCGGCGTCTCCGGCGTCAACAAGGCGCACGCCATGATCGCGAACCCTGCCAGAACACCGTTGACCATCAACACGGTGCGAAATCCCGTGCGCCGCAGAATAGGCGTTGTCAGCGGCTTGATGCCCATGTTGCCGGCGAAATATACCAACACCAGCATTCCGGAAGCCAAAGCGTTCAGACCAAATATCAACTGAAACAGCAAAGGCAGCAGAAACGGTGTCGCGTTAATCGCAGCCCGAAACGCTGTCCCGGCGCTGATGCTGGTAATGGCGTAGGTGCGCACGCGCGCCGAAGCGAGCTGCAGCAAGGGATGTCGGGCGCGGGCAAAATGCCGCAGCCCCAGACACGCAAGCGCCGTTCCTGCCAGTACCAGGCTGCCTGAAAACCAGCCGTCCACGCGCGCCTGGGCGAGCGATTGCAATCCATAGAGGAGCGCGGTGAGCGCCAGCGCGGAGTATGCGAAGCCGGGCCAGTCCATCCGCGGCCGCGTAGCGGCCACGCTGTTGGGGACAAAGCGCAGCGCCAGGGCCGCGCCGATCGCTCCCAACGGCACATTCAGCAGGAAATTCCACCGCCATGAGACATACGTCGTGATGAAACCGCCGAGGGCGGGCGCCACCACCGGGGCTGCCAGCGCGGGCCAGGTGATCAGCGCGATCGCGTGCAGCAGCTCCGATTTCTGCGTACTGCGCAGCACGACCAGGCGTCCGACCGGTGTCATGAGGGCACCGCCAATGCCTTGCACTGCCCGCGCCAGCCCGAATTCGGTGAGACTGCCGGCCAGACCGCAACACAAGGAGGCGAAAGTAAACACGGCGATCGCTCCGGTGAACACATTGCGCGAGCCGAACCGGTCGGCCAGCCAGCCGCTCAGCGGCATGAACGCCGCCGCCGACATCAGATAGATGGTTATTCCAACGCTGACGCCTACCGGGGTTACGCCGAAGCTCTGCGCCATCTGCGGCAGGGAGGTGTTGATGATCGCACTGTCGAGCAGTTGCATGAAGAATGCGCCGGCAACAATGCTGGCGATCAGACGGGTGTCGGCTTGCACGGAGGGCAGTGTAACCGCTGCCGGCGGCCAATCCGCTACTCGTCAACTAGAATTGGCGCGGAAAAAAGGGAGGCCACGGCGTGCATTTCAGGAGCAGCCTTTATGCGATCAATATCATCATCGCCGTGGTCTGTGCCGCAGCGGCGCCAGCCGCCAGCGCGGCGCCGCCGAGCGATGCTTGCGCACTTCTCACCCCGGCACAGCTCAGTGCCACGCTCGCCGTCCCGATGGATGCTGCACTTGGAGTCCGAGCGGCGGTGCGACGGCGGGCCTCAAATTCGTCACGCTCTACCTGCAGCCTGCGGATGGATTCGATGCCGGCAAGAGCATGCTTCAGAGGGGGCAGGGCAACGGTGCAGCCGCTCACCTAGTACGGTGCTACCGCCCCTGAAAAGGTGATGGCAGTCGAGAAGACGCTGGCATTGCACGTGCTGTCAGAATTCGGAAGCGGCGGGGCGGCCAAGTGTGAAGCGGGTCGATATGGATTTGTAATTTCGACAGTCGCCAGCTTTCTCCCGAAAGACCGTCACTTACACTGAACTGGTAGCCGTACGTCCAGGGCGAATAATTCTGCTGCGCATTGAACTCTCATGATCGGATTACAGATGTGCGCCCCATGCACCATCGCCGGGCGGCACGTTCTGTTATACAGCAGCTGGCCAAGCGCATAACGTGTCGAATGCGGCATTGCAATATGACGCCCCAGCAACGAGCAGACACTCCGGTGTGGTCGTGTGACCCGAGAGAATCGAGTGAATTGCTCCAGCAGGACTCATGTGGCTTGAATTCATCGCGCCGGTATTGCTGTTCGGGGTTGGCGTAGCCGGCATCGGCTGGTACAAGACTGCGCGGCGGCTGGACACCACGACCCGCGAACGCGAAGACCTGGCCAAATCCGCCCTGGTCATCGAAGTCGAACGCCAGATGCTGGAACTGGTCGCCAAAGGTGCATCGTTGAGCGAGGTGCTCGACACTTTAACGCGCGCGATCGAACAGCTCTCGCCGGAATCCCATTGCACCATCATGCTGCTCGACGAGGAGCATCGGCGCTTCCTATCGGTCGCGTCTGGTCCGAGTCTGCCACCGGCCTACCTTCAGGCGATCAACCGTCTCGAAATAGGTCCCGAGGTTGGCGCCTGCGGTTCGGCGGCCTTTCGCAATGAAACGATCGTCATCGACAACATCGCGACCGACTACCGATTTGCCGCTGCGCGCGATTTTGTCTTGAGTCACGGTCTGCGCTCGTGCTGGAGTCAGCCGATTCGCGATTCCCGCAACACGGTACTGGGAACATTCGCGATCTATCGCCGGAAGGTAGCGACCCCCCGACCCGAAGAGCTGCGAATGACACGCGTCGCCGCCCAGCTTGCGGGCAACGCAATCGAACGCATCCGGGCGGAGATGCATCTGCGCGAGACGATTGAGCGGCTGAATCTGGCCGAGACTGTGGCGCGATTCGGCATCTGGGAATGCAACTTCCAGAAGGACATCATGACGCTTTCGGCAGGACTGGCCCAGATGATGGAACGCCCGGTGTCCCAGTTTGAGCTCACCAGGGCGGAATTCTACGCCATGGTCCATCCGGAGGATCGCCAGGCTTTGCGGGATACGATAAATCCTGTCGATGCGCGCGCCGGGACCATCCAGGACGAGTTTCGACTGGTGCTGCCGAGCGGCGCCGTCCACTGGATGCGCAGCCGCTGGTGTTTTGAGCCGAACGAGACCCCGCCAACGCGGGCGAGCGGCGCGATGATCGACATCACGAAAGAACGGGAAGAAGTGGCGCAGGCGGAGCAGGAACTGGCGCGGGCCGAGGCAGCCACACGCGTCGCTCACAAAGCCGAAAGGCTCGAGCAGGACCGGAAGGAGATCCTGGAACTCGTCGCCAATGATCAGCCCCTCGAAAAGATCATCGCCGCGATGGCCGACGCCGTGGCGAGCCACCTTCCTGGATCGTTGTGCTCGATAAGAATCGAAGCTTCGGACGACTCGCACATTTCTATCTACCCCGACTTCCCGGAAAATCTCGCGGCCGCGCTCGAGCGGATCGGGATTACATCCATCAACCCGACTGCGCACTCAGCTCCTGTCGGCAAGCTGTCGGATGACGCCCGCTGGCTCCAATTCATTCAGTCCTGCGGGCAGTTACCGTACAGGCACTACCGCGCAGTTCCGGTCATGCGCAGTTCCCGATTGACGGGCATGATCGTTTCCTTGTTTGCGCAGGATCCGCCGGACGGGCATACCGAACAGATTTTGCTTGAATCGTGGGGACGCTTTGCCAGCCTTGCGGTCGAGCGGCGCGGTTTATACGAGCAACTGTCCTACCGGGCCCAATACGACTCGCTGACCGCGTTGCTGAATCGTGCGGCGCTCTATGACTGCGTCGATTCCTGGATTCGAGCCTATCCCACCAAGCGCAGCCCGATATCGCTCATATACCTGGATCTGGATGGGTTCAAGCAGATCAACGACACCCATGGACACGGCGTTGGAGACAAAGTACTGCAGCATGTTGCAGCGCTTGTTCTCGAGAGCGTGCGCAGGACGGATGTGGTGGCTCGATTGGGGGGAGATGAGTTCGTCATCGTTCTTCCCGGCGTGGGCGAACTCACCGAGGCGCGCCGAATCGCCGATCTGGTGGCGGCCGCCCTCGAGCGGCCGCTTGCCTACGGCGGCCGGGAGCTGCGGATTGCAGCCAGCTTTGGAGTCAGCGTATATCCCCACGACGGTGACAATACCGATGCACTGCTGAAGATGGCCGATGAAGATATGTACCGCGCGAAGCTGAAGCACCGCAAGCTGCAGGCGTTGGCCGCCAACGCGTGAATTGTGGCGGCAGCGCATTGATCCGGAAGTGTTGCGACTTGGGATTGCACCATTCGTCGCTCGTGTGCCGGTAGGTCGTCCCCAGGAATGCCCATCCGGGCACATAGGGCAAGTGCCGGCATTTGCGGCAGACGCAAAGTGCCGCGGCGAATAGCGGAGCGATATATAACAAAAACATGGGGTTGCGAGTCAACCGGTGCATCCGGCCGGTATCGCCAGGTCAATTCCTAAGCCGCCGCGGCATTTCCTGCACAGGCGAGCAGCGTGCAGCTGGCGCGCGACAATACGAGCCCACTGCGGCTCTTGCCCCTCGACCGCGATACGACAGGACGACCATGGCACTGAAGTATTACCACGCTGAACCTGTGGCGAATTCTCTCAAGTCGATGATACCGCTGCTCGAGAAGGCGCTCGCGTTTCAAAGCGTATATGTCGATCTTCACAAGTTCGAGCAGCATTCGGAATGGTTCGTGGCGATCAATCCGGAAGGTCAGGTACCGGTGCTCGACGATGGTGGCCGCATCATCACTCACACCACCGTGATCAATGAGTATCTGGAGGATGCCTATCCCGAGATACCGCTGCGCCCGCGCGATGCTGTACGTGCAGCGCGCATGCGCTACTGGAACAAGTTCGTCGATGAGCATGTGATGAATCACGTTTCCATGCATGGCTGGCACCGCATGGTCGGAATCATCGCGCGCAACGTTGAAAGCGGGCAATTCGAGAAACTCATGGAGCGCGTGCCACTGCCCGACCAGCGCAAGAAGTGGACGACGGCGCGCTCCGGCTTCAGTGAGGCGGATCTCGCCAATGCCAGTGAGAAGATCGTTTACGCGGTGGACAAGGTGGAAAAGCAACTCGCCGAGACGGCGTGGCTCGCCGGCAATGACTATACGCTCGCCGATATCAACTTCTATTCGATGTGCGGCATGATGGTGGAGCGGATGTTTCCCGAGCTGGACATCGCCAGGCGCTGCCCGCGGCTGGTCGAATGGCGCGAGAAGATGACGGCTCGTCCGGCGGTCGCCAGGGCGCTTGCGGGTGAGGACCGCACGACCCCGGGCCTGCGCACTTGGACCGGACACGCGCGCTGAACAGCGGGCAGGCGCAGCGCAGGGGCGCCCTATGATCCCTTGAGCCCTTTCCTCTGCTGCTGGTAGCTGTCGCGCCGAGTCTTCTCGAAACCAATCCGCCGCTCGAATCCGGGATCGGCAGGATAGTCGCGGAAGTCCTGCAGAATCTCATCGAACCACTCGCGCAGTTCGTCCTTGAACTCGGGGTGGGTAAAGATGTGAAAACGGTTCTCGCGCATCGCTTCGAGCACGCGCGCGGCAATCACGTCGGGCTCCATGCCGAATTCATGTAATTCGGCCAGCCGCTTCACGTTCTGCGTATCGACTGGCTTCGCGGCGCCTTTGAGCCGCTCCGGGCGGATTTCGTCACTCGCGTAGATATAGGATTTCACCAGTCCCGGGCACAAAACCGAGACGCCGATGCCGTGCGGTGCGAGACTTGCTCGCAGCGATTCGGACATTCCGCGCACCGCGAACTTGGTCATGTTGTAGATGCCCGGCCGGCCCGCGGCGAGGAAGGCCGCCATCGACGCCGTATTGACGATATAGCCGCCTCTGCCTGCCGCGATCATGCGCGGTGCGAACGTCATCACGCCGTTGATCGGACCATGCAGGTTGACCCCGAGGACCCAGTCCCAATCGTCGTAGCTCGAATCCTCGATGGTCTGGAAAAGATTGATGCCGGCATTATTGAACAGCAGGCTCACGGGTCCGAATCTTGCCTCGACCTCGTCTGCGGCCCGTGCCATGGCCTCGCGCGAGGACACGTCTACCTGCACCCCCATGGCCATCGGATTGTCTAGTGCCGTCAACGCCTGTTCGATCGACGCCATGCGGATATCGGCAATGGCGACCTTGCATCCTTCGGCGAGCAACGCGCCGACCAGTCCGCTGCCGATCCCGTGCGCGCCGCCGGTCACGAATGCGGTGCGGCCTGCGAAGTCTTGCATGCCTTCAGTCCTCCCTGTCGTGCGATCTCTGCCGCGTGTATGGGATTACGAAACAATACGCTGAACGTGCTCTTGTATTCCTGGTTCTCCGGCAGGTCGGGCAGCGCCGCGCACATGGCTTGCGCGCGATCTTCAACGCCCTGCCGGAACTCGCTGTGCGTCATGATATAGAGCTCGTCCTGCAGGATACCCTGCAGTACGCGCTCGCCGACCTGCTCCTTGGTGAGGTAGAGGTGGAAGAAGCGGCCACCCTGTTGGCGGCGCTGGTCCGTCTCCGCATAGCCGGTGTCCGCAAGTTCCGCGGGACGCGTCCTGCTGGCCTCCGCGATGTTGGATTGCACCGCCCCGGGACAGAAGGCCGAACAGATGATCCCCTGGGGCTCGAGTTCCCCTCGCATGCACTCCACCATATGAACCAGGGCGCCCTTGGATGTGCCGTAGATAGTGGCGCCCGCATGCGGCATGAGACCCGACATTGAGGCGGTATTGACGATATGCCCGCCTTCGCCGTGCCGCTGGATGCGAGGCAGGATGGTGACGATGCCGTTGATGGTGCCGCCCAGATTGACGCCCATCACCCAGTCCCAGTCGGCGTAAGTCGCAAGGAGGGTGGGGCCAACGACCGCGACGCCCGCATTGTTGCAGAGCAGGTGGATGTTGCCGAAGCGCGCTTCCGCCGCATCCGCAGCACGTGAGAAATCAGCCCGATTGGTGACGTCGAGCTTGAGCGCAAGCACGCGCCCGGGCGAGCCGAGCTCCGCCTTGGCCGTCTCCAGATGGTCATCGCGGATGTCCGCGATAACGACATTCATGCCCGCGCCCAACAAAGCCTTGGCGATACCAAGGCCGATGCCGCTCGCGCCGCCCGTCACAAATGCGGTCTTGCCGGGAAGATTCTGCATGCGGTCCTATCCTGATTACTGGCGAATAAAAATAGTGGCGTAGCGGCCGGCGAGGGACCCGCCGCATCCCCGATAAAAAGATTGGGGCTGGATAAGCCAACGCAAGTTATATTCTAACCGAGACCTATAAACTCGACTCAGACGGAAGTGGGGGCATCGATCATCGCAGCGGCAACGCCTGAGGCGCCTCGGTTGGTGGCGGACGTCAAGGCCGGCAGATCGCCATGGCCATCGCGTGCGGCCGCCTATTACGGGCTCGCCGTGATCATCCTTGCGACCATGCTCAATTTCTTCGACGCGCAAGTGTTTGGCATGATGGCACAGCGCATCAAGATCGATCTTCACCTGACCGACGAGCAATTGGGCTTTCTGATCGGGCCGGCGAATATCGTGTTCTATGTGCTGGTTGGTATACCGATGGCGCGGCTCGTGGACATTTACCCGCGCAAGATCGTGCTCGCCTGCGGAATTGCGGCGACCGGCGGTATCTCCGCACTGGGCGGCCTCGCACAGAATTTCCGCCAGCTGTTCTCGAGCCGGATGCTGGTGGGTGCCGGCGGCTCGGCGCATGCACCGGGCGCCTATTCGATGCTGTCCGACTATTTCCCGCCCGCAAGACTGCCTCGCGCCATTGGCTTCCTGCAGCTGGGCTTCATCGGCGGCAATGCGCTCGGCATTTTCATCGGCGGAGAGCTGATCAGCCTGGCGGCCGCCTGGCCTGTCACGCAATGGATGGGCCTGTCCATGCATGGCTGGCAGTGGGTCCTGATGATGGTCGGTACGCCGGGGCTGGTGATAGCTGTCCTGCTGCTGTTGGCGAAGGAGCCTGCGCGCCGCGGCGCGGCGCTGCAGGGAAAGCCGTTGGCGGTGAAGGCAGTGATTCGTGAAATCTGGTCCCGAAGGGCCATTTATCTGCCGCTGTTCATCGGCCTCGCATTCAGCGCCACGCAGGCGATTGGCATCCAACCCTGGCTGGCGCCCTTCCTGATCCGGACCTATGGATGGGACGAAGCGCAGATTGGCAAATGGATGGGCCTTATGTTCCTGGTGTCGTCGCTCATCGGCGCCGCGGGCGGCACGCTCTTCGTCGAGTGGCTCAGCAAACGGTATAAGGACGCCCATGTGCGCGCCTCGGCCATCCTGTTTGCCGCTGCGGCGCCCTTTGAAATCATCGCGCCGTTGATGCCCTCGGCGCAGCTTGCGCTGATCTGTCTTGGCGGTGCGATGGTCTGCGGACTCGCATCGGCCGTGCCGCAAAACGCCGCAATCCAGCGCATCACCCCGAACGAGATGCGCGGGCAGGTCACGGCAATTTACCTGTTCATGTTCATCGTCTTCGGTGCACTGGGCAGCCAACTGATCGGCACCGTCACGCAGAGGCTATTCGGCTCCGATGCCATGCTGTGGAAGACCATCGTCTTGACCGCGTCGGTACTCATGCCGCTTGCCGCGATCAGCATATCGCGCGGCATCAAGCCCTATGGCCGCGAGGTTGAAAGGCTGGAGGCACTCGAGAGGGCCGGTGAGGGCGCATGAACCTGCGCGCGACGATTGCCTATGCCGGGCGGGGCATATCACGGCCGCGCTACCATGCGAACGATTTTCACCGGGACGTGCTCGATATCGCTCCCGTGGAAATGGACATCGTCGATGCTCGAGGGCGAGACACGACGCTCGATGGGGAGGGCTTCGCGCTCGCCGCACATCAAAGCGCGGTCGCCGACTTCACCGACCGAACGACGGTGGAAGCGATCCACCGCCAGGAAATCGTCGATCTGATCGACACGCTGTCGGGAGCCGACCTGGTTCTGGTCAACAGTCCCGGTCTGCTGCGATTCAGCGAGAAGTCGGCCAGGTCAGGTACGCTGGACAATTCGCGTCCGGCACGCTTTGCGCACGTCGACCTCAGCGATCAGACCGCCGCAGTCTTCGCTCACCGCGCGGCGCCCGAAGGGCACCAGCTGGCGCGGTTCGCACATTTCAACGTCTGGCGCGCGATATCGGCGCCGCCGCAGGACGTGCCGCTCGCCGTGTGCGACGCCCGCAGCGTCAGCCGGGACGACCTCATCCTGGCCGATGCGGTGTTCGACTCGCCCGGAAGACCCGAATGGTCGTTCGAGGGCGTGGTCCTGGCGCATGATTCCGCGCACCGTTGGCACTGGTTCCCGGACATGACCCGCGATGAGGTGCTGGTCTTCAAGACCCATGACAGCGACCCGGCGCGCGCGCATTGCGTGCCGCACGTTGCTTTCAATAACCCGTTCGCGAGCCCGCAAGCCCCGCCGCGCACCAGCATCGAGATGCGGGCCATCGCCCTATGGTTTTCTCACGACTGATCAACCCGGCAGCGCCGACAGTGCTCGGGCTGACAGGCCTGGACCGATAGTCAGCTAAGCGACCGGAAAGCACCGGTGATGAATGGTCGGGGTGACAGGATTTGAACCTGCGACTCCTACGTCCCGAACGTAGTGCTCTACCAGGCTGAGCTACACCCCGATTTGGCCTGCAACGGATCGATCGTCAATGCTGGCGCGCGGTTGCGAAGCGAACCAGCGCGGCCAGAGCTTCTCGATACGGCGTCTCGGGAAGCGCCGCCAGTGCGGCAAGCGCCTGATCAGCCTCGGTTTGCGCGAGCCGGGCAGTGTACTCAAGGCCCCCGGTCGATTCAATTGCCGCCATGATTTCTTCCAGCCGTTCGCGGCCGCCGCTGCGGATCACCTCGCGGATCAGCATGGCGCGCTGCGGCTCGCACTGCTGCAGCGCATGGATCAGCGGCAGCGTCGGTTTGCCCTCGGCCAGGTCGTCGCCGAGGTTCTTGCCGCGCGCGGCCGGATCGGAGCGGTAGTCCAGCACGTCGTCGATCAGCTGATAGGCGGTGCCGAAGTGGCGGCCAAAGCTGGCCAGAGCGCGCTGCAGCGGCTCGGAGGCACCGCTGATCACTGCGGCAACCTCAGCGCCGGCCTGGAACAGCTGCGCGGTTTTCCGATGGATCACCTCCAGATAGCGTGCCTCGGTGGTGTCCGGATCGTGCGCATTCATGAGCTGCAGCACTTCGCCCTCGGCGATCACGTTGGTGGCATCGGCCATGATCTCGATGACGCGCTGTGAACGGGTCGCAGCCATGAGCTGAAAGGCGCGCGAATAAACAAAATCTCCCACCAGCACGCTGGCCTGGTTGCCGTAAACCTCGTTGGCGGTGTCGCGGCCGCGACGGCGGACCGACATGTCGACCACGTCGTCATGCAGCAGGGTCGCGGTGTGAATGAACTCGATGAAGGCTGCCGCCTGGACGCAGCCCATGCCGATCGGGTCGCAGGCGCGGCCCGCAAGCACCACCAGCAGCGGGCGCAGACGCTTGCCGCCGCCGCCGATGATGTGCTCGGCTACCTGGTCGACCAGCGGTACGGCACTGCGAAAGCCGCTGCGAATGGCCTCATCCACCGCCTGCAACTCGGGGCGCACCAGCGCGCGGATGCTCTCGAGCGCCTCGCGGCTGCCGTAATCGCTACTCAACTCTTTGTTTCTCCAGTAGAATGCGTCGTTTGACCGGCTGGCGTTGCATCGTTAGAATGCGCGACCTTTTCGCACTTCCCACGCGTGCCGGCGGTGTTCTTAAACTGCGCGGCGCTCAACCAAAAGTGCGGCGACACACACGGAGTTTGAAGACAATGTACGCGGTCATCGCCACGGGCGGCAAACAGTATCGGGTCGAGAAGGGTGGTGTGCTGCGCATCGAGAAATTGGCCGCCGAACTCGGGGATACCGTGGAATTCAACGAGGTGCTGTTGATCGCCGACGGTGACAATGTGCGCCTGGGCAAGCCGCTGCTCAGCGGCGGCAAGGTGCTGGCCACGGTCGAGAAGCACGCCAAGGGCGATAAGGTCGTCATCGTGAAATTCCGCCGCCGCAAGCATTATCTGCGGCAAAAGACGCACCGGCAGCAGTACACGCAGGTGCGTGTGACCGACATCAGCGGTCTTTAGAGGAGCACGGCATGGCACACAAGAAAGCGGGCGGCAGTACGCGCAACGGCCGCGATTCCCACAGCAAGCGCCTGGGCGTCAAGCGTTATGGCGGCCAGGACGTGCTGGCGGGCAATATTCTGGTGCGCCAGCGTGGCACCAAGGTGCGGGCCGGCGAGAACGTCGGCACCGGCACCGATCACACGCTGTATGCCGAGGTCAGCGGACGCGTGCAGTTTCGCGTCAAGGGACCCGAGCAGCGCACGTACGTCAATGTGCTGACGCCGGCCGAGACCAGCCCTCCGGGCGAGTCCAGCTGAGGCTGCGGTGCACGCGATCTGGAACGAAAAAACCCCGGCCCGGCCGGGGTTTTTGCTTAGCGGCCGGGGCGGTGCATGAAATTCGTCGATGAGGCGACCGTGCGGGTACAGGCCGGCAACGGCGGGCGAGGCAGCGCCAGCTTCCGCCGCGAAAAGTCCGTGCCCTTTGGCGGTCCGGACGGCGGCGACGGCGGCCACGGCGGCAGCGTCTGGCTGCGCGCGATGGATGGCATCAATACGCTGGCCGACTTTCGCATCGAACGGGTGTTCAAGGCGCAGTCCGGCGATGGCGGTTCGGCCAATGGCTGTACCGGGCGCAGCGGCGAGGACCTCTTCATACTGGTGCCGGCGGGCACCGTGGTGCGCGACGCCGAGAGCGAAGAGCCGCTCGGGGATCTGGCCATGGCGGGCCAGGAGCTCAAAGTAGCCCAGGGCGGCAAGGGCGGTTGGGGCAACACCCGCTTCAAGTCGAGCACCAACCGCGCGCCGCGACAGTTCGGTCCGGGACTACCGGGTGAGAAGCGCACGCTGGCGCTCGAGCTCAAGGTCATTGCCGATGTCGGCCTGCTCGGCCTGCCGAATGCCGGCAAGTCGACGCTGATTCGCGCACTCTCGGCGGCGCGGCCGCGCGTGGCCGACTATCCCTTCACCACCCTGTATCCGAACCTCGGTGTGGTCTACTGCGGTGAGCATCGAAGCTTCGTGATGGCCGACATTCCCGGGCTGATCGAGGGGGCCGCCGAGGGGGCGGGGCTGGGAATCCGCTTCCTGAAGCATCTGCAGCGCACGCGCGTGCTACTGCACCTGGTTGATTTGCAGCCGCCCGATCCCGATGCCGATCCGGTGCGTGATGCGCGCGCGATCGTCGGCGAACTCAGGAAATTCAGCAAGGAGCTGGCGGCCAAGCCGCGCTGGCTGGTGATCAACAAGCGTGATCTGCTGCCCGACGCCGAGGCGGAACAGCGCGCCGCCGACATTGCGCGGCGGCTGCGCTATCGTGGACCGCGCTTCCTGATCTCCGCCGCGACCGGTCGCGGCGCGCGCGAGCTGGCGGAGGCGTTGATGACGTTTCTGGAGCAGCAGCGGCGCAATAAGCCGGGCTGAGCCGGCGCAAGTTCGCCCGCTGGCCGCGTTCGGCGACAATGGCGCATGCGCAACTCCAAAGTCCGCGCGCGCATTGCTGCTGGCAAGCTGAAGCTGCGCATTCGGGATCTACGCAATCTGGGCACGAGGTCCGAGCAGATGCTGGCTCAGATCGGCGTGCACAGCGCCCAGGAGCTGCGGCGGCGCGGCCCGGTGCGGGCATTCTTTGAGCTGCGGCGCGCGGGGATCAGCTCGTCGCTCAATATGCTGTGGGCGCTGGCCGGTGCCGTAGAGCCCTGGCCCGAAGGCCAGCATTGGCGTGAGGTGGCGCGGGGCGGAGCGCGCTTATCGCTGCTGCTGGCGCTGGAGGACTACGAGCGGCGCATGCCTGGATTGGGTTGATCGGGCCGCCGCCGCGCGCAAGCAGCGGCGGACGCCCAGGTCGCAACGCTCAGTTCGAGACGCTCTTGACGCGGGCCGCAAGGCGGCTTTTATGCCGATCGGCCTGGTTGCGGTGAATGATGTGCTTGTTGACCAGGGTGTCGATCATCGGTACGGCGGCACGGTAGCTGCTCTGGGCCTCTTCTTTGTTGCCCTTGGTCACCGCGTCATTGACCTTGCGGATCGCGGTGCGCATGCGCGAGCGCAACGTCACGTTGTGCTCCCGGTGCTTTTCGGCCTGCCGGGCCGCTTTCTCCGCCGATTTTGTATTCGCCACGCTCGAACTCCCGCCGTTTTGCCGTACACCGCCCGGTTGAGGGCCGCGTAGTCTGAGGAGAGCTCAAAAGCTTGTCAATGCGGGTGCGGCGTGGCTTCGCGCTGCAATGTCCAGAATCGGCATGGATCGGGCTATAATCAATCGTTTACATGGCCATGGAGCCGGCGGTCGGCGGCGCAATGGCACTTAAGTACTGCCCTAAAGGATCATGGAGCTCATCCGCCGACTCGAATCGGTCAATTCACGCGATTGCGTCGTCACGATCGGCAGCTTCGATGGCCTGCACCTGGGCCATTGGGCGCTGGTAGAGCGGCTGCGTGCGCACGCGGCCAGGCTGGCGCTGCCGGCGATGATGGTGACCTTCGAGCCGCTGCCGCGGGAGTTCCTGCAGGCCGCGAACCCGCCCGCCCGGCTGACCAATTTCCGCGAGCGCTGGCGACTGCTGTCCAGCAGCGGCATCGAGCGGCTGTGTGTGCTGGGCTTCGGCGATCGGCTGCGCGCACTGTCGGGACTGCAGTTCATGGAGCTGCTGCGCACGGCGCGCACACGCCTGGTTGTGGTCGGGCATGATTTTCGTTTCGGGCGCGGCGGTGAGGCGAGCGCCGCGTGGTGCGCGCAGCATGCCGCGCAGTTTGGCTTCAGCGTGGATCTGGTGGCGCCGGTGCCGATCGATGGCGAGCGCGTCAGCAGCGGCCGGGTGCGAACCGCGCTGGCGGCGGGAGATTTTGTCACGGCGGCACGGATGCTCGGCCGAGGCTATAGCATGCGCGGCCGTGTGCGCCATGGCGACAAGCTCGGGCGCACCATCGGCTTTCCGACCGCCAATCTGGCGGTGAAACGGCGGCGGGTGCCGCTGCAGGGCGTGTTTGCGGTGCGAGTCAACGGCGCGGGGCTGCCTGGCCGGCCCGCCGTGGCCAGCCTCGGTACCCGGCCGATGGTCCACGGCACGCAGATGCTCCTCGAGGCACATCTGTTCGATTTTGATGGCGATCTGTATGGTCAGGAGCTGGAAGTGGAATTCGTGGCGCACTTGCGCGATGAGCTGACATTTGCGTCGATGGACGCGATGGTGAAGCAGATGGGGTGCGATGCCGCCGATGCGCGCCGCGTGCTGCGCGCATGAGTGCGCGCGGCGAGGGCGCGGCGGGCGATATGGCTGTGAATTACGGTGAACGAGTGGTTGACTACAAGACGACGATCAATCTGCCGCAGACCGACTTTCCGATGAAAGCGGACCTGGCGAGACGCGAGCCGGCACAGCTGCAGCGCTGGGAAGAGCTGCGCATCTACGAGCGCATGCGCGAGGTGGCGCACGGCCGCCCGCCGTTCGTGCTGCACGATGGGCCGCCGTATGCAAACGGCGTGATCCATCTGGGCCACGCGGTCAACAAGATTCTCAAGGACATCGTGGTCAAGTCGCGCGGCTTCGACGGCAAGGATGCGCCATACATTCCAGGTTGGGACTGTCACGGCCTGCCGATCGAACTGGCGGTGGAGAAGAAGCACGGCAGGCCGGGTCAGAAGCTCGATGCCGCGGGATTTCGTGCCGCCTGCCGCGCGTTCGCGACCGCGCAGATCGACGCCCAGCGCACCGACTTCAAGCGCCTGGGGGTGTTCGGCGACTGGGAGCGGCCCTACCTGACGATGGATCCGCGCTACGAGGCGCAACAGATCCGCGCGCTGGGCAAGATCATCCATAACGGCCACCTGTATCGCGGCGCGAAGCCGGTCCACTGGTGCCTCGATTGCCGTTCCGCCCTGGCGGAAGCGGAGGTTGAGTACGAGGACAAGACCTCGAGGTCGATCGACGTTGCCTTCCGCGTGGCCGATGTCGCCGAGTTCGCGCGCCGCAGTGGTATCGATGCATCGCGGTTGGGAGGACGGGTATCGGTGGTGATCTGGACCACTACGCCCTGGACGCTGCCGGCGAATGAAGCCGTGGCGGTGAACGAGGCGTTTCGCTATGACGCAGTCGCGGTCGAACGTGCCGGCGAGCGCGAAGTGCTGGTGCTGGCCGCCGAGCTCAAGGACGCCTCGCTCGAGCGCTTTGGCCTGGTGCAGCAGGAGCTGCTCGGTGAGTTCAGCGGCCGGGTGCTGGAGGGGCTGAAGCTCAGGCACCCGTGGCTGGAGCGCGAGGTGCCGGTGATTCTCGGCGAGCATGTCACGCTCGATGCCGGCACTGGCGCGGTACACACGGCACCCGCGCACGGGCAGGAAGACTACGTGGTCGCGGCGCGCTATGGGCTGCCGGTATTCAATCCGGTGGGCGCAGACGGGCGGTTCGTCGCCGGCACCCCGCTGGTGGCGGGTCTGAAGGTTGCCGAGGCCGACGGCGTCGTGGTGCAGCAGCTCGAGCAGACCGGGGCGCTGCTGCACCAGCGGCCGCTGCGTCACAGCTACCCGCATTGCTGGCGCCACAAGACGCCGCTGATCTTTCGGGCGACGCCACAGTGGTTCATCAGCATGGATCAGCGCGGCCTGCGCGAACACGCGCTGCGGGATATCAAGCAGGTGCAGTGGACGCCATCGTGGGGCGAGCAGCGCATGACCAGCATGATCGCGACCCGTCCCGACTGGTGCATTTCCCGCCAGCGGCTCTGGGGCGTGCCGCTCGCGCTGTTCGTGCACAAGGACACCGCCGCGCTGCATCCGCGCACCCAGGAGTTGCTGCAACAGGTGGCCGCGCGGGTCGAAGTCGCGGGCATCGAAGCCTGGTTTGCGCTCGATCCGGCCGAGTTGCTCGGCACCGAGGCGGCGCAGTACGACAAGCTCGGCGATGTCATGGACGTGTGGGCCGACTCGGGGCTGTCGTTCGAGTGCGTGGCCGCGATACGCAGTGATTTCAAAGCGCCCGTCGATCTTTATCTGGAGGGTTCGGATCAGCATCGCGGCTGGTTCCACAGCTCGCTGCTGATGTCGGAGGCGCTGTATGCGCGCGCGCCTTATCGCGGTGTACTCACGCACGGCTTCACCGTCGATGACAAGGGCCGCAAGATGTCGAAGTCGCTCGGCAACGGCATCGAGCCGCAGGACATCATCCGCACGCTCGGCGCCGACATGCTGCGGCTTTGGATCGCCGCCACCGATTACGCCAATGAGATGAGCCTGTCGCAGGAGATCCTGCAGCGCATGAGCGATTCCTATCGCCGCATGCGCAACACGCTGCGCTTCCTGCTCGGCAACCTGTACGACTTCGAACCGCAGCAGGCGGTGCCGGTCACCGGACTGGTCGCGCTGGACCGCTGGGCGATCGCGCGCGCGCACGAGCTGCACCGTGAAATCGTCACTGCGTATCGCGATTATGCGTTCCATCTGATCTATCAGAAGGTGCACAACTTCTGCGTGGTCGATCTGGGCGGCTTCTACCTCGACATACTCAAGGACCGCCTGTACACCACCCCGGCTGGTGGCCACGCGCGCCGCTCGGCGCAGACCGCGATGTGGCACATCGCCGAGAGCATGGTGCGCTGGCTGGCGCCGATCCTGTCGTTCACGGCCGAGGAACTCTGGCGGCATCTGCGCGGCAGCCGGGCCGAGTCGGTATTCCTGACTGTCTGGCACAGTTTGCCCGAGCTGCCGGCCGACGCGATCGACTGGACAGCGTTGATAGCCTTGCGCGGCGATGTGGCGCGCGAGCTTGAACGCCTGCGCATCGCGGGTGAGATTGGCGGCCCACTGGATGCTGAGCTGGATGTCTGGTGCAGCGCCGCGCAGTATCCGCGTCTGGCGGCGCTGGGGCCGGAGCTGCGATTCATGATGATCACATCCGAGGCGCGGGTGCATGATCTCGCCCTCGCGCCGCCCGACGCGGTGCCGGCGCTCAAGGACGACGGCGGTGCGGTGTGGATCCAGGTGCGGCCGTCGAGCCAGCCTAAGTGCGTACGCTGCTGGCATCACCGCCCGGATGTCGGCCAGTCACCCGAACATCCTGAACTGTGTGGCCGTTGCGTCGGCAATCTGTCGCTTCCCGGCGAAGCCCGGCGGTATTCCTGATGCCGCGCAAGGACCCGCATGGGGCGACCACCATCGTGGCGGAAGCGCTGCGGGGCGGCCTGATCTACCTGTGGCTCAGCGCCGCGGTGGTCGCCGTGGACCAGCTGAGCAAGGCCGCGGTCGAGCGCGGACTTGCACTGTATCAATCCATCGTCGTACTGCCGGTGCTCGAAATCACGCGGCTGCACAACACCGGTGCCGCCTTCAGCTTCCTGGCAGACGCGGCCGGCTGGCAGCGCTGGCTGTTCACGGCACTGGCGATCATCGTCAGCGCCGCGCTGGTACTATGGCTGCGGCGTATCGATCGCGGCGCCCGGGTGCTGGCCAGCGCCGTGGCGCTGATCCTCGGCGGGGCGGTAGGCAACGTGATCGATCGCTTGCGGCTAGGCCATGTGATTGATTTTATTCACGCCCACTGGGGCGAGCATTATTTTCCAGCGTTCAATGTGGCCGATTCCGCGATTACCATCGGGGCAGCGCTATTGCTGCTCGATGCCTGGCTCGAAGCCCGTTAGGATGTCGCCATGCAGATTCTGTTAGCCAATCCCCGAGGTTTCTGCGCCGGTGTCGACCGCGCGATAGAAATCGTCGAACGGGCGCTGCAGCTCTTCGGTGCGCCGATCTACGTGCGGCACGAGGTGGTGCACAATCATCACGTGGTCGAGCGCCTGCGTGGCCTCGGCGCCGTCTTCGTCGAGCAGCTCGAGGAGGTGCCGAACGGGGCAACCGTGGTGTTTTCGGCTCATGGGGTGTCCACGGCGGTGGAAAACGAAGCCGCGCGCCGCGCCCTGCAGGTGTTCGATGCCACCTGTCCGCTGGTCACCAAGGTGCATATGGAAGTGGCGCACTTCGCGCGCGAAGCACGCGAAGTCATTCTGATCGGGCACGCCGGGCACCCGGAGATCGAAGGCACGATGGGGCGCTTCGATACCAGTTTCGGCGGCCAGATCTTCCTGGTCGAGAGCATAGAAGACGTGCAACGGGTGGCGGTGCGCGATCCGGAGCGACTGGCCTTCGTCACGCAGACCACCCTGTCGGTGGACGACACCGCCCTGATGGTGGCAGCGCTGCGCGCGCGCTTTCCCTCGTTGCAGGCGCCGCGCCGTGAAGATATCTGCTATGCCACGCAGAACCGCCAGGACGCGGTCAAGAAACTGCTCGCGCAGTGCGATCTGCTGATCGTGGTCGGCTCGCGTAGCAGCTCGAATTCAAATCGCCTGCGCGAACTGGCCGATCGCGCCGGCGTGCCCGGGTATCTGGTGGACGGCGCCGACGATCTGCGGCGCGAATGGCTTGAGGGCAAGACTGTGGTGGGCGTCACGGCCGGTGCCTCGGCGCCGGAGGTGCGGGTACAGGAAGTGGTCGCACACCTGCGCAGCTGGGGAGCGGAGACGCCCTCGGAGCTCACGGGCTGCGAGGAGCAGGTGGTGTTCGGCCTGCCGAGGGCGCTGCGCGGCTGAAGTGGCGGGCGACCGTCGTCGGCGCGCGGGCGGCTTGCCCGGCAACTTTTTATGTTACCCGGGCCGCTCGGAGCGGGCGGAATGCGGTGGAATGCACGGGATTTTTGTTTTCCGGAGCTATAATTTCCTTCCATGGGAACAGATGCCGCAGATGTCGAATCCAGCTGGGCCAGGGCCGCCGCCAGGCTGTCGGCCTGTGGAATTCGCGTCACCGACCAGCGGCTGCAGATCGCCAGCATCCTTCTGTGCGCGCCCCAGCACCTGTCGGCAGAGCAGATCGCCGAGGCGTTGCGCCGCGACGGCGCGCGTGTCTCCAAGGCGACCGTCTACAACACACTGAACCTGTTCGCGGCCCGTGGGCTGATCCGCCAGCTCACTCTCGATGGCAGCTGCGCCTGGTTCGATTCCAACGTCGCCCCGCACTATCATTTTCAGGACGAGCAAACCGGCGCCCTGAGCGATGTGGCGCTGCGCGATGTGCAATTCAGCCGGCTGCCATCGCCACCGCCCGGCATGGAAGTGGCTGGCATCGATCTCGTGATCCGTCTGCGCCGGCGCGGATAGATCTGCCGGCCGTCGGCGCCGAGGGCCCGGGGCTGCCCTACTGGCGTGGCCGGGCCGGTCTGCTTAACATACGCGGCCTTCACGCCGGAGTAGCTCAGTTGGTAGAGCAGCGCATTCGTAATGCGCGGGTCGTAGGTTCGAGTCCTATCTCCGGCATCATCAGGCCATCCCAAGCCTGCAGACTAATGGATGGATCGGGTCGCCGGCCGGCTGTTACAGTTGGCCATGACCCGCGGCAAGATCTTATGGTCTTTCGATTTGCACCAAATTGCTGCCTTAATGCAGAGGAGATCGTCTTCGAGGCAGTGCTGTACGAGCGGGCCGCCATCGTCCTGCCTGTTCCATTTATCGATTCGGAACCATTGTTCGAACGCATCGGCTAATGCGACGAGCTTTTGGTTGATGTAGTCACCCGGCTCCGTTGCCTGGAGTACCGCAATTGCCCAGCGCGCGCGGCTCAACGCATTGGGATTGACGCCTCCCTTGAGCTCGATCAGGGCACTCAGCTCCTCGCAGAGCCTATCGACTTCAGATTCATCCACAGTCGGTGACCTCCGGTGAAGTCCCCAAGTGTGCTCCGTCGACGCGGCAACAACGTTGTCAGAGGTCCGTATTTGGCAGCGAAGGGCGAGTGATGCTGGCGTGCGGCACCGCCCAGAGCATTAATGCGCAGTGGTTCACACTGGTGGCTGAGCGGAGGGCTCAAGCCTGAGAGGCCTCCGAGTAGCGCAAGCACCGCGGAAAGTAAGGTGCCGGCCGACGAGCGCTTGCGGGATATGCCGACAGCATTGAAATGCTGGAGTGCCGCAGTCGTCCTGCGCGCGCGGCCGAGTGCATCGGGATTGAAACCGGCCTCGATCTCGACGAGGGCATTCAGCTCGTCGCACAGTCGTTATTCAGCCGCCGCGGCCAGGTGATCCGGAGCCAAGTGCGCGTTTCGCAGCACCAATAGCGCGCTACTTGCCAAGCAAGTCACTCGCTTGGGTTTGTTTGGCGGCGGGCTGTCTACCGCGGAGATCCGACCGCATGGCTTGCGGCCGCACCAAAGAGCCGCCCACCTATTCGTGAAGCAGCCCTTGCCAGTTTGAAGGCACCGCTCCGACCGGTCCTGGCACCGGTTGATCCAACGGATGCGAGTGAGGAGCCAGGAGCTTCGGACCGGTGAAGAATTCCCCCGTGCGATAGTCGTAAAACCACCGCTCGCCTGGCTCAAAGCTTGTGATTATCGGGTGATGCGTAGTGGCGCTATGCTTCGATGCATGCTGATTTGGTGAATTATCACAGCAGCCGATGTGACCGCATTCGGCGCATCTGCGAAGGTGCAACCACCATCCACCTACAGCCGAGCATTCGACGCAACCTGGTCCACTTGGCTTGGCCGCTGGGTCGATTCCATCCCTCTCGGACTTCATAGGCTCCTCATCTGACTTCCGCTCGCTTCAGTTGCTCCTCCTCGACGAGCGGACCAAGGGGGCGCTTTTCGATAACCTTGATCTGAACGGGTTTTGGCCCGGGCGGTCACCGCAGACACCTACATGTCTTGTGCTGTTTAGCCGTAGGCGATGCCCGGCTTGCTTTGCCCAACTTCTATAATATAACCATCAGGATCGCGAATGTAGCAGCGCGTCTCGCCGTACTTGGGTATCGGCTTCGTGATGAACTCGGCTCCTCGACTTTTCCATAATTCATAGCACGCTTGAATATCTGCAACGCGGAAATTCATAAAGCTGTTGATGTGATTTGGGTCGGGGACGCTGAGCGTTACCGTCGGTTTATCCGGGGTCGGCCCGCCTCCTACGTTCAGAATCATCCAGATATTCGCAAGCTGAAGGTACGCAGGCGCGTTGCCATCACCCAGGGTCAGAATGCGAGCGCCGAAGACCTTTTCGTAATAGCGGGCCGATCGCTCGATGTCGGCGACCGTAAGAAAATGCGCGATGCTGATCCCCTCTCGCGGGGGCATCTCATAGCTCTTCTGTTCGATTTGTACGCTGTTCATTGGCGACTCCAATTCGGATATGGTATTTCTAAGTTGGCGGGAGGACCTCGGTGACCCAGAGCAACGAGCAGCGAAGCCCCGACCATAAACGCTTCCGACTTTACGCGACGTGACCTCGCATCGTCGGCCCAATAGCACACAGGCTACGGCGCGGCGATACCGCACAATACATCGATCGAATATTTTCCCGCACCAGTAATGTACAACAGCAAGAAGCCTCCCATAATGCTGAGATCTTTGTAAAAGCCATCCATGCTGTCGACTTGATCCGCACCTGTCACCGTCCAATACCGATGCCCAATGAGCGCAGTTCCCAGCGTGTATAAAACCAAAAGTAAAGCCGAGGCACGTGTGAAGGCGCCGATGGCGACCGCGAACGCAACCGGAAGCTCCATGAAGATCGCTACGGCAGCGGCCAGTACCGGCATCGGACCGCCAAGCTGCAAGATTTGACTTACCGTGCCCGAATAGTCCCTCAGCTTTCTCCAGCCGAAAATCAGAAATAGTGTCGCGAGAAGAAGGCGCGCTGCAAGAATCAGTTCATCGTCGATGCCCTTTATCACGGCGCTACCCTCGCTCCCTGTTCTCTGGTCGTTGCGACCCAGGGATTGCAATTGGGTCATAACGAGTTTTCATGACCTATCGCAATTCTCTGCTTCAGGGCGAGTAACGGGTGAAGACATAGTCCCGAGATTTGATGGGCACGTGGCAGGGAAAGCAGGGTGCGAGCGCCGCGTCCGCGACCGGCACCCCGTCATTAAATTGCGCGAACCCCCAGCCGGCCGTCGTCGCATATTTTTTTGAGTCCTTGACCATGAACTGAACGTTTATGGGAGGACCGGCAACGAACGATTGTGCGCGGCCAAAGACCTTGTTGTTTTCCTCGGACGGGGTGTAGGCCCAGGCAAGACGCGCGATAATGGCGCCGTCCGGGAACGGCAGCTTTCCCTCCCGGTAGGCCTTGATCGCTACATCGTTGCCGAGAACGGCGCGAAGGTCGTTGTTGTTGCCGGCTTCGTGGGCTACGGAGATCAACTTCCAGTCCCGGTATCCGGCCGGAATTTTTATTCCGAACATCGGGGTAGCTTCTCCTGCCGCCGGTTCAGACGCGTGGGCCATGTAGACGACCACACCGATCATCGCTACGACCGCACCCAATATATAATTGATTCCTCTCATGTGGTGTTCTCCTTCCGGTATAGCCATTTGATGTGCACATAAGGCAAAGAATCGACGTACTGGATCTCAAAAGACCTCGCTGGACGGGGTTTCGTGTTGGACATGGAGAGAGGTCCGCGCAGCGAAGGCGAGGCAGTGCTGCAGCAAACTGCCGTTTGAAAGGACGACCGTGTTTCAAGGTCGATGTCCAGAGCGGGGGCCACTTTGAGGGCTTTTGACGCCTGTCGACAGGAGCGTATTGTAGACATCAGTGGGTTTTGGGCAAGCGACGGAAACCAGCTGGCAGGTTCGCGAGCGCAGCGTGAAGGGCACGGAGCTTTGAGGGTAGGAGGGGTCGGACCATGCGTTCTGACATCGCGCCGGGAAATGCTTTTCCCGACTACGAGCTGGCCGATCACACGGGCAGCCTGCGCAAGCTCAGCGAGCTACAGGGTGATGATCCGCTGATCCTCATGCTGTCGCGCGGCCACTATTGCCCAAAGGAACACCAACAGCATCTGGAAATCGCCGCGTTCTACCCCAAGATCGCGGTCGCCTACACCAAGATTGTAACGATCGCCACCGACGACCACCATACGCTCCAGGAATTCCGCGCGTCAGTGGGCGCCGAATGGGTCTTCCTTTCCGACCCCGAGCGAACGATTCAGAAGGATCTCCTGATCCAAGAGTATACCGACCCCGAGCATAACCCGATGATCCCGCATACTCTCGTGCTCAAGCCGGGTCTCGTGATCTACAGCATCTACAACGGCTACTGGTTCTGGGGACGGCCGTCGATCGCCGATCTTTGGCGCGACCTGCGCGCAGTGACTAGCGAAATTCGCCCAGACTGGGATTTGAGTGCCCCTGGACTTCGCGAGGCCTGGAATGCGGGTGACTTCTCGCGTTTCCACGGGTGGAACAAGCGGGCCGCGTCGGAATAGGCCCCGATTGGACGCCAGGATTAGCGGCACGGCATGAGAATTCGTAAGGTAAGGATTCATCGCTTCGGGGGCCCGGACGTGCTTCGCGTCGACGAGGTGGAACAGTCGATGCCAGATGCCTTGCAGGTGCTGGTGGGCGTCACGGCTGCGAGCGTCAACCCGGTCGACTTTAAAATCCGCAATGGACAGTATCCGGCGGTCAAGGAGGACCGACTGCCCTATACGCTTGGGCGCGACGTGTCCGGCATCGTCGAGAAGTGCGGCGCTCAAACCACGCGGGTCGAGATTGGCGATGAGGTATTAGGCATCGTTGGCATTGGCGGCGGCGGATACGCCGAAAAGGTGGTGCTTGATCAGCGCGCGCTCGCGCGCAAGCCTGGATCCATGAATCACGCGCATGCGGGCGCTATTCCCCTGGCGGGATTAACTGCGTGGCAGGGTTTATTTCGACGCGGCCAGCTCAAAAAGGGTCAGTCGGTGCTGATTCATGGAGGTTCGGGCGGCGTCGGTCATTTCGCCATCCAATTTGCGAAGGCGAAAGGCGCGCGCGTGCTCACCACCGTTTCAACGCCCAACGTCGATTTTGCCCGCGGCCTCGGCGCAGACGTCGTCATCGATTACAAGACTCAACGCTTCGAAGAACAAGCTCAAGATCTCGATATGGTATTTGACCTGATCGACGGGGAAACCCGCGACCGCTCCTGGGGGCTCATAAAGCGCGGCGGAATCCTGGTATCGACGTTAACGGAGCCATCGCAGGAAAAGGCCAGGGGACACGGCGTGCGGGCGTTACGGTATACGGTAGAGGCCGATGGCACTGAACTTGCGGAAATTGTTGAGCTCGTGTCGGCCGGCAAAGTAAAACCGCACGTTCAGAAAGCATTCCGGCTCGAAGAGGCGGCTCAGGCGATGGGGGTCGTCGAACAAGGAGGCTCGGTCGGCAAAGTCGTATTGGCTTTGGACTAAAACCGCTGTACGCCGGTAAGTGGAAGTTGTGCCACATTGAAACCCTAGTCGGCCTTCCGCGCGGCGCGCTTCTGGCATTTCAGCGCCTTGTCACGGCACGTACTTTGTTACCGCGCGTCATCCGGTGGCGGGCAGCCGAACCTGCACTCGGGTGGTCCATGGTACTGCGCACGGATAAAGGTAAGGATGCGCCACAAATCATCATCCGTCGCGACGATCTCTCCCATGGGCGGCATCGGAGCCACGACGTTCTCCTCAGCCTTGCGGCTATAGCCCTTGCTCTGCAGCGTCTGACTCCCATACGTGACCAGCCTGAAGAGCGTGTCATCATCGCCGCCGTAGATCCACACGCCATCCGCCAGCGGTGGACAGATTCCTCCCCCACCGGTACCGCCATGACAACCCTCGCAACCAGCGCGGGCATATATCTTCGCTCCTGAGCCCACGACTGATTTATCGCTGGCGCTGTACGGATTCTTCAGTTTGCCCTTGGGAGTGGAGTCGGCACGCTGCACGGGCTTGATTGCCGTTGAGGGCGCCACCGCGCCAGCTTTCGGGGCCGTTGCCGCCGTTTGAGCGCCGCTCGAACAGGCGAACATCACCGTCAGGGCGCTAATCCAGGCAGCTTTAAGCATCTTACACCTCGATTCTAAAGCGTCTGTTACGAGGACCGCGGGCTGCGCAACTACTTTGCTGCTTTGGCCGCAGTTTCGATCAGTGCGGCGACTTCTTTGGGATGCGAGAGAAATATCACATGGCTGCCGCGAAGCTCGATCGTCTGGGACTTTGCTCGGCCTGCCATGAATCGTTCGAGCTCGGGATTGATCATCCGATCCTGCTGGGAGACCACCGCGTAGCTCGGCTTCTGAGACCACGCCGCGACGGTCGTCTTCGCCGAAAAGCTGTCGGCAGTGATTGGTGCCTGGGAGATCGCCATGAAATGTGCCAGCGGTTTCGGCACGTCGGCAGCAAAATCTGCCGCGAAGGATTCCGGCTTTTCCTGCACGAATCCTCCCCCGACCGATACGACGTTATTTGACGCAGGCGGAGTCCTGGCTTGCAGCCCACCCGCCGTCTCTCCGACTTCGGGTTGAAAGGCGTTTAGGTAAACTAGACTCCTGACATTCGGGTGAGCGCCGGCCTCGGTGATGATCATCCCGCCCCAGCTGTGGCCTACGAGCACGCACGGTCCGGCGCGATCGACTACCAGGCGTGTGGCCGCAACGTCAGCCTCTAAACCGGTCAAAGGCTCTTGCACGACCAGCACCGCATAGCCGTCGTGCGTCAGGATGTCTGCGACCGGCTTCCAGCCGGATCCGTCGGCGAACGAACCGTGGACCAGGACGACGCTCTTGACGGCGCTTTGGGCCACGGCGGCGAAGACCGTCCCGAATAGCGTGGAAACAAGAACCAGCATCGTTGTCTTCATGTCATTTCCTCATCCTGTAATGACAACCGCAGCGAGCAAATCCCGTCGCCACTGCTACCTGTGCGAATCAGCTCCGCAGGTAGATGGCTTCGACGTGCATCATCATAGTATGTGATCGCAGGCGCTCGCTAGAAGGGGAAAAATGAAGCAGTAGAATACGGCCAGCTCTCCCTCATCTAGCGCTGACTTGAAGAAGTTGCGCGGCCGTGTATGCAACGTGAAATAAGCTACTGCCATGTCTTCGGAAAGAATCAAGGCGACGGGGCGAGTGAATTGTGATCGCGTGGGTCAATACGTTGGCGCACCAGCACCGGTTGGTTGCCGCCGGCCGAATGGGCGCGTATATCGGATTATCCTGAGGCGCCCAATGCGGCCAATCGGGCAATGAAACACCAATCAAGAAACGAAATAAGGAGGACCTGAGGATGACGCGCAAAAGCATGTGGGTCGTTGCCGGCATGATGCTCGCGCTCGCCGTTGTGAGCGGCGTAGCGGTCTCCGGCCAGGACAGGTACACCTTGAAACTGCCGAATGGGCTCCCGTTCTCTGATTGGAAGGGCTACGGGGACTGGCAGCTTATCTCCAGTGCGGAGACGGATGACCGGATGAAAGTGATCCTGGGCAATCCCACGATAATTGCGGCCTTCAAGGCTGGTATTCCGGGCAACGGCAAGCCGTTTCCCGAAGGCTCGAAGATCGCAAAGGTCCAGTGGAAGCCGAAGAAGAGCACGGAAGCGCCGTTTTCCGTGAACGTGCCGGACACCCTGGCAGACCTGTTCTTCATGGAGAAGGACAGCAAGAGATTTCCGGACACCGGCGGGTGGGGCTATGCGCAGTTTGACTATGACCCGGCCTCGGCCACTTTCTCATCGGATAAGGCCGGCACCCCGGCTTGCGGGCAGGTGTGCCATGTAGCGGTTAAGGCAAAGGATTACGTCTTCCACCCTTACGAGATGCGGTGAGACGCGTAGACGTCGTTCTCAGGTGCGCGCCGCTCGGATGCATGCCAGAGGAGGAGCCGTCATGTTGAGACAAACAAGAGTAGCCCTATTATTTGTCGCGCTTGCGCTCATGCTCATGGTGGGCGGCACGAGAGATGCGAGCGCAGCCTCCAAACTACCCGATCCCATCAACGCCGGTGTCGCCGACAAGCTCTATAGATTGGATTGTGGTCACTCCCTCGCCAACGACGAGTCGGTGTGGACGCCGGGCCAAAACGTCGGACGCAGTATCGAATTCTCGTCTACTTGCTGGCTCGTAAGGCACGGAAGCGACTGGCTGCTTTGGGATACCGGTGTTCCTGAAACCACGCTCAACGACCCGCGAGGTTGGTCCACTTTACCCAAATTGATCGTCTATCACCTCGACAGGTCGGTGACAGGTCAACTCGCAGAAATCGGCCTGAAGCCCGATGACATCGGTCGTGTTGCGATATCGCACACGCATGGAGACCACATAGGTAACGTGGGGTTGTTCCCGAACTCCACAATTGTGATGCAGCGAGCTGAGTACAGCTGGATACATTCCCCCGACGGGCCCAACGACAATGTAAATCAATTGATGGCGCTGGCGCGTAAGCTCCTAGGCACACCGAAGAACCTTCAGCTCGTCGACGGTGATACGGATGTATTCGGCGATGGGAGCGTCACCTTGATCTCCACGCCAGGGCACACCCCTGGCCATGAGTCGCTGCTGGTCCATCTCAGGAAGTCCGGCTTCATCATACTGTCCGGCGACGTTGTTCATTCTGAAGAGAATTTCGAGAAGAACATCGTCCCGTCTCTCAATACAAGTGCGGCAGATTCGATCGCGTCAATGGAAAGAGTCAGGCGGTTGATTAAAACGTACAAGGCGACGCTCTTCATTAATCATGACAAAAGTCAAACTGACAAGCTTAAGCTAATCCCCGACTTCTACGATTGAGGTCTGGCAAATGGTCGTCGAACAGGCCAGCTTTCTAAGTCGGTGATGTAAGCCGACATCCTACGCGCGAGCCAGGTGTTGGGAGACGGCGGTAAATGACGGCGCCGCAGAAAACAGCAATCGTTACCGGTGCCTCCCGGGGGATCGGCGCTGGCCTCGTGTGGGCATTCCTGCAACGTGGGTACTGCGTGGTTGCGACCTCACGAAACATTACTACGGTGAATCCATTTCCGGCCTCTGGGAAGCTCGCACTGGTCGCCGGAGACATCGCCGACCCGAGCACGGCTGCAAAGATCACGGAAGCGGCGGTATCCCAGTTCGGCCGGATCGACGTGCTCATCAACAA
>Ga0302325_10001931_pt1 | contig 51639 bp, 58 predicted proteins | sample Palsa_T0_2_FD_201948 | JGI IMG/M metagenome (GOLD analysis project Ga0302325, IMG submission 201948) | Peat permafrost microbial communities from Stordalen Mire near Abisko, Sweden - Palsa_T0_2 | ecosystem: Environmental > Terrestrial > Soil > Palsa > Peat permafrost | place: Sweden: Abisko...
AAAACTCGGCGCTCATCATCAGAGAGCACCACCGCCACCGCCCGAGGCCCACGCCGCCCAACACGAGATGAATTCATCCCCAAACACTACCAACAACCGCAGATGAACTAACGACTCAGGACACTAGTTGCCATGTTCGCGTAGATCACGGTTGCCGTCCCGTTTACGTTGCCCCAGTCCCGCCAGAGCTCCCACAGCGGAAACGCCCACTCCATAGGCCGCCCGGTCTTGATGTTCCGCCCCGACACCTGGAGTTTCGTGTCCGGGTAGGATCCGATCACGACGATGCTGTAGTCGCCCATCTCGGGATCGAACGCCTTGAGCTTGCCCGCGAGGTCGTCGGCGATCGCGTGCTCGTAAGCGGGCTTGTCCGCGATCGTGTCGGGGTCGGCGTTGGGACTGATCACCGTCCCAACGGTACCGAGCCCGCAACACGCCCAGCGGCTGGTGCGGCGCTGCCACAATTGCTTGCGCCGGCTGAGCCCGTATCGCCTGAGGAGCTTGCGGACGCCTACTGGAGCAGCTTTGTACGGAGTACTGCCTCAATCGAGCCGTCGGTACCGGGTCAGGTTTGATTCGCGCCGCTGCGGACGCCCATGAACGAGCCAGTCGTACCAGTCGCGCGCGCGACTTCGCATGGCGAGTAGCCCAAACGACGTACCGAGAGCGACCCAGACGATGATGCCCAGTGTGTCGGGCAGATGAAACGCAAGCACGATCGCCACCGTGACGAACCCGGCCGCAACGGCGCCGTACGCCACATACATCCCCACAACAGCTATCGCTACCCGCCAGCCAACGGGGGGTCGCATACGACCGCGCGCCATTATGTGCCCAGTGTGGCACGTCCATCGTGGTCGAGCAGCGCGGCGACCTCGCATCGCGACCGCCATGCCAGGCAGCATCGCGGGCGTGCGCGGGTACGGGTTCTTGGGGCTCATATGCGGGCCGCTACGACGGGACGCTCGCCCGCAGGTGGGAGAGGATCTGGATGCGCTGGCGCAGGCTGGCGGCGCCTTCGACCGCCAGCCACGCGTCCCCGACCCGGCGCGCGAGGATCTGCCCGTTCCAGCCCGGCGCGCTGAACATGCCGGGATGGTGGCGGACGGGGGCGCCACCCGGCAACGGCGCGGGCGCCGCGGAGCCCGGCTGGGCCGCGTCGAGCAGAACGGCGGCGTCGAACGAGGAGTGCGCAAACGAGTACTCCGTGTCGATGCACGACGCGAACCCGCCCCCGGCGAGGCCCGGCGTGGCGGAGACGCTCGTGACGACGTGGCCGAAGCGGGGGGTGAGGCCCGCCAGGTGGACAGCGGAGATCGAGCACACGCCCGCCGGGGGCTGTTCGGGCGCCCGCCAGGCGCTGAAGGGCAGACCGGCCGAGTAGTCGCGCTCGGGCGCGCTGAAGCCCCGCCCGCCGCTGCTCCTGACGCCGCGAAGCACCGGCTCGAATTCATCGAACCAGTGCGAGGCGGCTGGAAAGGGCGCGGGGATTTCGACGAGCGCGGCAGACACCCCTGGGACGCCGCTCACCGGCGCGGTGGCCTGCGCCACGTTCGCTTCGTCGACCGCCACCGCTTCGATCGGAGCGTTGACGAGCGCCACGCCGCGCGTTCCGCTCCCGCCCGCTTCCCAGCTTTCGTAGCCGATCCCTTCGCCCTTGGGAGCCACCGGACAACGGGTGGTCTCGGCGGCACCCACGCGGACCGTCATGCACCAGCCGACCCAGCCGCCCTCGAGTCCCGGAGTGAGCCGGACTTCCCATTCCCGGGGGCTGACGGCGAGCTTCCCGCGTTCCTCCCATTCCTTGACATGCTCCGCGAATTCGGCCGCGATCACGGGATTCACGGGCAGCGGTTCGATCGCCCCGGGCAGCGTTCCCGTGATCGTCGCCACCGGTTCAGCCTCGTGCTGGTTGGCCAGGTATTCGCACACCGGGTCGTCGGTCGGCGCCGCGCATTCGGAGCTCGCCGCTTCAGATATCGACGGCAGGGCCGCTGCGCCGGCGAGGACCAGCGTGCAGGAGACGGCGAGGGCGAGGGGCAGTCGAAGCGGCGCCGGCACGCGCGGGGGCTCAGCTCGCGCTGGCGGCCGTGCGCGCCGCCTCGCCCGCGGCCCGGCGCTCGAGGTAGCGTCGTTCCCAGGCTTCCTGGTTGCGCTTGGCGTCGAGCACGAACGGCGAGTAGGAGATCGCCTTGATGATCGCGCGGTTGATGGCCGACTCGGGGAACGGCAGCGGGCGCAGCACGTCCACGAACAGCACCACGCGCGTCTCGTCCGTGTCGTTCCACACCTCGTGGTTGAAGGTGTCGTCGAACACCAGGCTCTTGCCCTCCTCCCAGTGACGGATGTCCTCGCCGACGCGGATGCGGCACGCCTCGGCGTCCTGTGGCACGACCAGCCCGAGGTGGTAGCGCAGCACGCCCTTGTAGGGGCCGCGGTGATCGAGGATGTGCTTGCGGGGCGAGAGGATGGAGATCATCGCCGTGGTCATGCCCGGGATCTCGCGCATGAGCGCGGCCGTCCGCGGGCACATCTGCACCCCGAGCTTGGCTTCGAACCCGTACCCGTAGAGGAAGAACGTCTTCCAGCGGTCGTCGTCGGTGATCTCGATCTGGTCCTTGGAGATGTCCTGGAAGTTCGGCAGCTCCGCCTGCTCTGCCAGCAGCTCCTCGACCTCCTCGCGGATGACCGTCCAGTTCTGCTCGATGTGGCTCACCCACGGGAAGCGCTCGAGCGGGAAGAACGTGGCGTCGCCCACCAGCGAGCGCCTGCCGATGAAGCGCTCGATCGGCGCCAGCATACGTTCACCGAGCGCGATCGTCCATTGGACGACGCGATCCCAAGAAGACTTCCCCACGCGGCTCACCTCGTTTCGCACCGGTCGGCGCTTTTAGTCCGGCCGGCGCGCAGCGCCGTCACGGACGGAACTCGACACTCGCGCACCCTAGCGAATGCTCAGGTGGCGGCCGGCACGACGGGCACGTCGTAGCGGGCGAACTGCGGGTCGGCGGTCACGATCGTCAGCCCCTCGCTGCGCGCCTGCGCGATCAACAGCCGGTCGAAGGGGTCGCGGTGGTGGAGGGGCAGCTCGGCGATCGCCAGGCCGTGCTCGGGCGCCACGCCGAGAATCCTCGCGCCGCTCTCCAGCACGTGCTCGCGCAGGCCGGCGGGCATCCGCAGCTTGCCGATCGCCGCCTTGACGCCGATCTCGACGAACGAGACGACGCTGACCAGCAGCTCGTCGGCGGTCTTGATCGCCTCCGTCGCACTGGCGATGCGATCCAGGCGTCCCTCCTGCCGCCAGATGAGGACGTTGGTGTCGAGCAGGAGCCTCACAGGACCTCGTCCTCGGCCTCCCATTCGGCGTACATCTCATTCAGCTCCTCCTCGCTGAACTCGAAGTCGTCTGAAATCCAGATCTGGCCCGCCATCGCGCCGGCTCCGGCGAGGAACTTCTCGCCAGGGGTCATCTCCGGCTCGATGCGTACGAGCCGCACCACCGGCACCCCGTTACGAGCGATCTCCACTTCTTCACCCGCCTCGACACGTGCGAGCAATCTGGAGAGATTCGTCTTGGCCTGGCCGACGTTGACCCTCATGGAGCTCACCTTAGCAAGCCTCTTAGCCAAGGTTGGCCAAGAGGGATCGCACGGACTGGCCATCTCCGCCATACCCGACCACATCCCTCAGGCGGGACGAACGACCTCGCCCATCTCCTCTCATCCTTCATAGCTCAAGAAGGGCCGCATGCGGCCCTTCACCGGCCGCGCATGCGCGGCCGGTCGGTCGGTGCATGCACCGACCGGAACCACAAATGCAACACGCCCCCTGACGTCCGATAGTCAAGCGATTCAAGGACGCAGGGAGCGTGGCGTACTACGTACGCGAGCAACCGAGGACGCAGAAGCGCGCCGGCTATCGGACGTCAGGCTGCCTCGCGCAGGGCCGCCAGCTCTGGCGACTCGGCGAGCTTCTTCAGGGCACGCTGCTCGAGCTGCGACGCGCGCTCAGCGGAGAAGCCGAGGCGCTTGCCGATGGCGGTCAGCGTCTGGGGCTCCTCGCGGCCCGTGCCGAAGCGCAACGTGAGGACCTTGCGCTCGGTTTCGGGCAGCTGCTCGATCGCGCGGTGCACGATGCGCTCACGCTCGTTTTCCCAGGCCGTCTCCTCGGGCACCTCGGCGTCGGAGGGGAGCAGGTCGCCGAGCGCCGTGTCCCCGTCCTCGCCGATCTGCTGGTCGAGGCTGACGAGCGCCGCGCGCTGGTGGCGCACCTCTTCGACCTGGTCGATCGGCAGTCCGGTCTCCTCGGAGAGCTCCTCGAGCGTGGGCTCGCGCCCCAGCCGCACCGACAGCTCGCGCTCGACGCGCCCCACCTTGCGGGAACGTTGGGCGACGTGCACGGGCAGGCGGATCGTGCGCCCGGAGTTCTCCAGGCCGCGCTGGATGGCCTGACGGATCCACAGCGTGGCGTACGTGGAGAAGCGGAAGCCCTTGCGCCAGTCGAACTTCTCGCTGGCGCGGATCAGCCCGAGCATGCCCTCCTGGACGAGGTCGCCGAGGGGCAGGCCCTGGTTCTGGTAGCGCCGGGCGTTGGAGGCGACCAGGCGCAGGTTGGAGTTGACGAGCAGTTCCTTGGCGTGCAGGTCGCCGCGCTCGATGCGCTTGGCCAGGTCGATCTCCTGGGCCGGCGTGAGCAGCGGGTAGCGGCGCGAGTGCGCCAGCAGCTGGTCGACCGACTCGGGGATGAACGTGTCGGCAGAGCCGACCTCGATGCGCTCGATGGGGCTGTCCAAACGCCCCGCGGCGGGGGCAACCGTCTCGACCGGAGCGGCCAGCTCGTCGCTCTCGGGCTCTAGTGTGATGGTGGTGTCTGTCGCTGTGTCTGACATGCGAGTCCTTCTAATCCGATGCTTGGAGTCGGAATTATACGACGAAGTAGTTGTGTTGTCAACCATTCTTGCTGAAGATCGTCCTATACTGTTCGGTCGGCATTTTGCGTGGCGTGCTTTGCATAGCTCGTTCGACGTCTTGTGCGCGGTTACCTTCCCGGGGATCTATAAGTACCGTGCCCGTGTGAGCGCCGGATAAAACCCAGCAGGGAGCCGAAAAGAGCGTTCGAGGTCTGCGTTCGAGGTCTTCCATGTATCGGCCGGGCGGCCCGCTTTGTGAGCCCCGGGCGGATAAGCTCGGCGTAATGACCGTCGCTGAGCTCACCGGCACGGTGGTGGCCGTCACCGGCGCCTCCTCCGGCATCGGCGAGGCAACCGCCCTCGCCTGCGCCCGCGCCGGCGCCGCGGTCGCCCTGGCAGCGCGGCGCGGCGACCGCATCGATGCCCTCGCCGAGCGCATCGTCAGCGATGGCGGCCGGGCGATCGCCGTGCCCACTGACGTTGGCGAGGAGTCCCAGGCGCAAGCATTCGTGCAGCGCGCCCACTCCGAGCTGGGGCGCCTCGACGTGCTCGTCAACAACGCCGGCGTGATGCTCCTCGGACCGATCGAGAACGCCCCCACCGAGGAGTGGCGGCGGATGATCCACGCGAACGTGTTCGGCGTGCTCTACTGCACCCACGCCGCCCTGCCGCTGATGCGCGCCCAGGGCGCCGGCCACATCGTCAACGTCAGCTCGGTGGCCGGCCGCGTGGCCAGCGCCGGCTCCGGCGTGTACAACCTCACGAAGTGGGGCGTGGGCGCCTTCTCCGAGTCCCTGCGCCAGGAGGGCGTCGAATCGGGCGTACGCGTGACGCTCATCGAGCCCGGCGCCGTCGCCACCGAGCTCCCCGGCCACAACCGCCCCGAGGTCCTGGAGCAGATGGCCAAACGCTTCGCCGGAGTCACCCCCCTGTCGGCCGAGGACATCGCCACCGCCATCCTCTACGCCATCGCCCAGCCCGAGAACGTAGCCGTCAACGAGATCCTGATCCGCCCCCGAAAGCAGGCCCGTTAGACGCACCCCGCCCGGGCCCCCGCCCGCCCGGCCAGCCCACCGTGCACGGGTTACAGCGCGCCCCCCGCCAAGCGAAGGGCGTCCCGAACGAGACGATCACGCGAAGCGTCTGCGTCTCGTTCGGGACGCCCGAAGCGCTAGTGCCACTCCGTGTTCCGCCAGTTGTCGTTAGGCGACTCCGGCGCGAGCCACGCCGGCAGCGCCAGCTCCAGGTGCGAGGAGAGCGCGCACACGTACGGCTCGTAGAGGGCTCGCGTGTGCGTCAGGCGCTCCCCCACCGTGCGCGCGTCGACGGCGGGCTCGACGCCGGCGGCGCTCAGCTGGCGCAGGAGCTCGCCGAGGTCTTCGTCGGGAAGCCGGTCGTGCGCGGGCGGCCGCGGTGCGACGTGGAAGCTGTAGCTGAGGTCCACGACCGCGTGGCGGGCGATCGCGAACGTGAAGCGGGCCGAGTCGACGCTCTCGCGGGGCGCCGCCGCGATCATGAACGCGCACGCGTCGAGCACCGTGCACATCGCCGCCAGCCAGTTCTGGTTGAGGTGCTGGGAGCGGAAGTAGCCGAGCACCGGGTAGGCGAGGTGCGTCTCCATCAGCTCGGCCACCCACTGCTCCCAGCCGCCGAGGTAGGCGCACAGCCCGTCCCAGCCGCCGCGCTCGGTCGTGCGCAGCACCAGGCGCCCGGGGCTCGGCGGCGAGCCGGCGCGGGCGTCGAGCTGCGAGACCGTCGCCTCGCGGCGTGAGAACGCCTGGTAGAGGGACGGCAGGTAGCCGATCACGATCGCCAGCACCGCCAGCCCGCTACCGGCGTCGATCACCTGCACGGCGCGGGCGAACGCCGAATGGGCGCTCAGGCTGGCGGGACCGTCGGTGGTCATCGTGGCGGCGCTGAAGTAGAGGTCGTCACCGAAGCCGACCGCCCCGTGCCCGACCCCGAGGTGCGAGCCGGCCGCCCACTGCAGGCAGGCGAAGCCGAGCATGATCGCCGTCACCCACAGCACGAGGTTGACGATCAGCCCGAGCGGCCCGTAGATGCCGAGCATCGTGTCGGCGGCCTGCGTCGGCAGCCGCCGCGCGAATCGCCGCCACGGGCGCCACCCGTACGCGAACACCGTGCGCACGAGCCTCGGGTCGCGCTTGACCCGCCTCGGTAGCAGGAAGGTGAGGAAGATCTCCGCCAGCATCAACCCGACCAGCGCACCTCCCAGAACCCCGACGAGGACGTGCATCAGTGTGTCTGCCGGGAGCTCGCGCCCGGGGCGATCTCCAGCTGGACGATGTCCGCGCCCTCGCCGCGAGCGTGGTCCACCTGCAGCGTCGTGTGATCGAGCCCGAAGCGCTCGTGCAGCATCGCCTCGATCCGCCGGCGCGCGGCGTGGCAGTCGCTGTCGGCGCCAACCAGCACATGGGCGGACAGCGCCGGAAAGCCGCTCGTGACCTCCCACACGTGCAGGTCGTGGACCTCGACCACGCTCTCCTGGGCCACCAGCGCGCGCCCGATCTCCTGCGGGTGGAGGCCCTTGGGGGCGGCCTCCAGGAACACCCGGCCGGAGTCCCTCACCAGCGCGAGGCCCGAGCGGGTCATCAGCGCTGCGATCAGCAGCGAGGCGATCGGGTCCGCGCGCTGGAAGCCGCTCGCGAGGATCACGGCGGCGGCCACGGCGGTGCCGATGAACCCGTAGAGGTCGGTGAGGATGTGCTGGAAGCTGCCCTCCACGCCCAGGCTGCGGCGGTTGGCGGCCGACAGCAGCCACACCGCCACGAGGTTCACCACGATGCCGGCGAGCGCGACCGCGAGCATCAGCGTGCCGTTCACCTGCGGGGGCGAGAACAGACGGCGGATGGCCTCGTATGCGATGAACGCCGCGAGGATCAGCAGCGTGACGCCGTTGGCCAGCGCGGAGAGGATCTCCACGCGCCGCAGCCCGAACGTCAGCGAGCCGCTGGGGGGGCGCCGGGCGAGCGTGATGGCCGCCAGCGAGAAGCCGATCGCGCCGGCATCCGTGAGCATGTGCCCGGCGTCGGAGAGCAGCGCCAGCGAGTGGGCGATCACACCCGCGGCGACCTCGACGGCCATGAACGCGACGATCAACACGAGCACCGCGACCAACCGGCGGCCATCGGCCTCGGCGTCTATGGCGTGGAAGTGCGCGCCGTGGGCGTGCGCGTGAGCGGTCGGCTGCGCTGGTCCTTCACCACTGTCTGCGCCGTGTCCGTGAGCCATCGCCCCACGATACGACGCGCCCTCTCCGAAAGCGGCTCAGTAGGTGGAGACGCTGATCTTGACCGCGATCCACCTGCCGCCCTCGACGGTGCCCTGCCCGTTGACCTGCCCGGGGGCGGTGTCTCCCGTGAACGTGTACAGCGGCCCGCCGCGGTAGGTGAGCTGCTCCATGCCGTCCGGACGCTTGACCTTGCCGAGTCCGCTGATGGCGCTGCTGGTGGCGCTCGCGCTGAGCGGGGGCCAGTGCTTTTCGCAGAAGGCCGAGTCGCAGATGAACTTGCCGTCGCCCTCCCCGGTGAGGCGATACAGGGTCATCCCGCGCGCGTCCACGAGCAGCGTGCCGAGCCGCGGGTTGGCAGCCGTCTTGACGGCGTCGGCGCTCGCGCCGGTGGGGGCCGGCGCGGACGCGCTGCTGGAGGAGGCGCTCGAACTGCCGCCGCAGGCGGCGAGCGTCAGCGACGCCGCGAGTGCGGGCACGAGCAGCACGAGCACGAGCGCCGCGAGGCCTTGGCGTCGTTGGTGGACCATAGTCTCTAACCATGCCGCATCCGGGCGACCGACCGGAGATCGGCCAGCGCGCGCTCACGCGACGGGCCACCACGCTGGTGTCGCTCGCGGCGGCCGGGGCGCTGGTGATCCTCAAGCTCGGCGTCGGCCTGGCGAGCGGCAGCCTGGGTCTGATCTCGAGCGGCATCGAGTCAAGCGGCGACGTGATCGCGGCCGTGCTCACGTTCTTCGCGGTGCGTCTCGGCGCGAGACCCGCCGACGCCGATCATCCCTACGGCCATCGCCGCGCGGAGAACCTGGGGGCGCTGGGCGAGGCGGCCATCCTGGCGGGCGGGGGCGTGCTGGTGAGCGTCGCCGCCATCTCCCGCCTGTCGAGCTCGACGGGGAGCCCGACGGTCCACTGGTACGAGCTCGCGGTGATCGTCCTCGCGCTCGCGGTGGAAGCGGGACGCATGGGCGTGCTCGTGGTCGCGGCGCGGCGCTACAACAGCGCCGCCCTGCGCGCGAACCGGGCGCACTTCGCGGCCGACATCACCGGCTCGCTGGTGGTGCTCGCGGGCCTGCTGGCGGCCCATGCCGGCTTTCACGACGGCGACGCGGTGGCTGCGCTGCTGGTCGCGGCGATCATCTTCCTGACCGCCGGGAGGCTGATCGGCGAGAACGCGAACGTGCTGATGGACCGTGCGCCCGCCCAGGCGCGGGCAGACGCTGAGCGCGCGCTCGCGGCGCTCGGCGCGGAGATCCAGCTCGACCGCCTGCGCCTGCGCGAGTCGGCGGGCCGCTACTTCGCGGACGTGGTCGTGAGCGTGCCGCCCGGTCAGGCGGTGGTGGAGGGTCACCACGCGGCCGACCTCGTGGAGGGCGCGCTGGAGCGGGCGCTGCCGGGCAGCGACGTGGTGGTGCACGTCGAGCCGCGCCGCCAGGGCCTCGACCTGCGCGACCGGGTGCTCGCGATCGCGCTGGCCGAGCCGCTCGTCAAGGAGGCCCACGACATCACGATCTTCGAGCAGAACGGGCGCAGCAGCGTGTCTCTGCACCTCAAGTTCCCGGCGGAGCTCGACCTGCGCTCAGCGCACGAGATCGCCGAGCGCGTCGAGCAGGCGATCCGCGCGCGCCCGGGTGTGGCCGACGTCCAGACCCACCTCGAGCCGCTCGAGCGTCCACTGACGGCTCGCGAGCAGGCGGAGGGCGCGGACGCGGGCACCACGGCCGCGGTCGAGCGCCTCGTGCGCGAGCGCACGGGCAGCGACCCGCGCAGCGTGCGGGTGCTGCGCACCGACGCCGGGCGCGTGCTGTTCCTGACGCTCGCCGTCGCCACCACCGAATCGCTGACCGACGCTCACCGCCTGGCGGGCGAGCTCGAGGATGAGCTGCGCCAGCGGATCGAGGACCTCGCCGACGTGGTCGTCCACACCGAGCCCTGACACCCGTGGGGAAGTAATCCGCAGCACCGGGGTTTATAGCTGGCGATGCCATCCAGCGAAGGAGAGTCCCCAGTGCCCAGATCGTCCCTAGCCGTCCTCGCCGTCGTAGCACTCGCGCTCGCCGGCTGCGGCAGCTCGAGCAGCTCCAGCACGAGCACGAGCACGACGGCCGCTGTGACCGCGCCGACCCAGAAGACGGCGTTCATCACGCCGCTCACAACCGCCACGACGCTCCACTCGACCGTCCCAGCCAACGGCGACGGGAACCCTTACGGCATCGTGTTCGTTCCCACCAGCATCGGCAAGCTGCAGGCGGGCAACCTGCTCGTCAGCAACTTCAACGACAAGGAAAACAACCAGGGCACAGGCACGACCATCGATCAGATGACGACCGCCGGAAAGCTCACCCTGTTCGCGAACATCAGCGCCAAGGCGCTCCCCGGGCCGTGCCCCGGCGGCGTGGGCCTGACGACTGCCCTGAACATCCTGCCCGGCGGCTACGTGGTGGTGGGCAGCCTGCCGACCACCAACGGCAAGTCTGCGACCGCCGAGTACGGCTGCATGATCGTGCTGAACAGCGAAGGCAAGGCGATCAAGACGATCGCCAGCCCCAACATCCAAGGTCCATGGGACTCGACGGCTGTGAGCGAAGGGGCCAAGACGACGCTGTTCGTCAGCAACGCGCTCAACGGCGGCGCGGCGAAGGGCGTGCACACGATCGCCAACTCGACGGTGCTGCGCATCGAGCTCGAATCCGGCGAAAAACAGACGCCGACGGTAATACACGAACAGGTGATCGCGAACAAGATCCCCTGGAAGGACTCCCCCGAAGCATTGGTGCTCGGCCCGACCGGACTGGCACTCGCGTCCAACGGCACGCTGTACGTGGCCTCCACCCTGACGAACAAGATCACGGCGATCCCGCAGGCGATGACCCGCACGACGCCCGCCGCGGGCGGCGGCACGACGGTCACCGCGGATGGAGACCTAAAGGAACCGCTCGGGATGGTGCTGGCCCCCAACGGCGACATCCTCACGACCAACGGCGGCGACGGCGACATCGTCGAGACGACGCCCGGCGGCAAGCAGCTCATGGAGCAGACGGCGGACACCAAGACCGGAGCGGGCGCGCTGTTCGGCCTGGCGGTCAGCCCGAGCGGCCACGGCATCTACTACGTGGACGACGGCGAAAACACGCTGCGGCTACTGCACTGAGGCGCAGGCTCGCCGACCGGACCCCGGCGGAAGGAAGCTGCCCCGCCGGGGTCTATCGGAGAAGCCACCACAGCGAAAGGAAGACCTGATGAGCGACTCAGCTACACAGCAGCACGCGCGGCCACGGCGCCGCGGGCGGAGACTGAAGTGGGGCGTGGCGGCGGCGACGCTCGCGATCGCCGCGACGTTCGCCGCGATCGCCCTGGCGTCGGGCTCGACGAGCGTCGACTCGGCCTCCAGCGCCACGCTCGGTGAGAGCGTCCTCGTGGGCTCCTCCGGGCACACGCTGTACGAGCTCTCCCCCGAGACCGCGTCGCACCTGCTGTGCAAGTCGAGCGAATGCCTGAAATTCTGGCCGCCGCTGAGCGCCAGCTCGGCCAGCAAGGTCAAGCTCGGCGCCGGCGTGCACGGCAAAGTCGGGATCCTTCACCGCTCGGGCGGGATCTCGCAGGTGACCCTCAACGGACACCCGCTGTACTTCTTCGCCGAGGACAAGGCCCGCGGGGAAGTCAACGGGCAGAACTTCAAGGGCTTCGGCGGGACCTGGCACGTGCTGAGCGACTCCGGACAGCCGAGCTCGAAGGCGCCCGGCTCGAGCAACGCCCCGGCGGCCAGCGCGCCCGCACCGGCCGCGCCGACCGGGTCGACCGGGTCGAGCAGCTCCGAAGGCTCCGGCTCCAACAACTACGCCTACTGATCGACCCCGGCGAGGCGCCGCGCACCCGGCCTCTCCACTCCCCGGAGGCCGGGCCACGGCGCGCCCGCACGGCCCTCGGTGCCCTTGCATTCTCAGTTCGAGGACAGGCGCTCCAGCAGGGCGATCGCGCGCACCAGCAGCTCCTGCTCGGCGGGGGCGAGGTCCTCGGCGATCGCCCTTGCCAGCCAGCCCTCGCGCTGGCGGCGGTCGGCCTGGAGCGTCTCGCGGCCCTCGTCGGTGAGCTCCACGAGCGTGCGGCGCCCGTCGGCGGGGTCCGTCCGCCGCGCGATCAGGCCGCAGCTCTCGAGGTCGGCGACGGTCTGGGCCATCGACTGCGGGCGCACCCGCTCGGCGAGCGCGAGATCGCCGATCGAGCGCGTGCCCTCGCGATCGAGGCGCCCGAGCACGGCGCCCTGGGAGAGCGAGAAGCGATGCTCGGCGCGCAGCCGGCGCATGAGCTGGCCGAGCACGATCCGCAGCTCGCTGGCCAGCCTGGTGGTATCTACGGCCGTACCCACGCCGCTTTCTATTATATCCGAGAAAAGACAGGGAAACTGTGCAGTTTTCCTGTATATATAGATGGGTGGCGAGCGGCGTGAAGATTCGAGCGGGAGCGGGGGAGACCCCGCCATCCTCGGACCGCTACAAGTGGATAGCGCTGTCGAACGTGACGCTGGGCGTGCTCCTGGCGACGCTCGACGGCTCGATCGTGCTGATCGCGATGCCCGACATCTTCCGCGGCATCCACCTCGACCCGCTGGTGCCGGCCAACAGCTTCTACCTGCTGTGGATGATCCTCGGCTTCCTGGTGGTGACGAGCGTGCTGATCGTGAGCCTGGGGCGGCTGGGGGACATGTACGGGCGCGTACGCATGTACAACCTCGGCTTCGTCGTGTACACGCTCGCCTCGCTGTTGTTGACGGTCGACTGGATGACCGGCCGCGCGGGAGCGCTGTACCTGATCGCGTTTCGCATCGTGCAGGGCATCGGGGCGGCGTTCCTGCTGGCCAACTCCGCGGCCATCCTCACAGACGCGTTTCCCGCCAACCAGCGTGGCATGGCGCTCGGGATCAACAACATCGTGGGCGTCAGCGGCGTGTTCATCGGCCTCGTGCTCGGCGGGCTGCTGGCGCCGATCGACTGGCGGGCGGTGTTCCTCATCTCCGTGCCGATCGGCCTGTTCGGCACCGTGTGGGCCTACCTGAAGCTCGAGGAGCGCAGCACGCCCAAACGCGCGAGCGTGGACTGGGCCGGCAACCTCACGTTCGCGCTGGGGCTCCGAGACGCCCCTGTGGGCCGGGATCTACATGCTGCCGCTGATCATCGGCATGCTCCTGGCCGGACCGACGTCCGGGTTCCTGTCCGACCGCTTCGGGGCGCGCTGGTTCGCGACCGGCGGGATGCTCGGGGCGGCGCTCAGCTTCTTCCTCTTGGCGCTGCTGCCGACCGACTTCCCCTACCCGCTGTTCGCCGGCGTGCTGTTCCTCAACGGCGTCTCGATGGGCATGTTCGCCTCCCCCAACCGCGCGGCCGTCATGAACAGCCTCCCTGCAGGCGATCGCGGCGCGGGCGGCGGCATGAACCAGACCTTCCAGAACTCCGCCCAGGTGCTCTCGATCGGGGTGTTCTTCACGCTGATGATCCTCGGCCTGTCCGCCAAACTGCCCGCCACGCTGCTCGCCGGGCTGCACGCCCACGGCGTCCCGCTCGCCACCGCGCGCAGCGTCTCGCACCTGCCGCCCGTATCGATCCTGTTCGCGGCCTTCCTCGGCTACAACCCGATCCAGCACCTCGTGGGCCCGCACGTCCTGGGCGCGCTCTCGGCGCACAACCAGGCGCTGCTGATCGGCCGATCGTTCTTCCCGCATCTGATCTCAGAGCCGTTTCGCTCCGGCCTGCATGCGACGTTCGCGTTCGCGATCATCGCCTGCCTGATCGCCGCGGCCGCCTCGCTGATGCGCGGCGGGCGCTACCAAGCGGACGAGCCGGACACCCCCACCGTCAAGCGCCAGACGTCCTCGCGCGATCAACTGCTCGTCGGCGGCCACAGCGCCCACGAGCACGAGGCCCCGCGCGTGGCCGGTCCGGCGATCCACACCATCACAAGAGAGGAGCAGCATGCGCGTTGAGTGGTACGGGCAGTCCGCCTTTCATCTGGGCGGCGCCGAGGTGGACGTGGTGATCGACCCGTTCGCCGACATGTCGGCGATGGCCAGCGCCCGCGGGATGCAGTTCGACTATCCGGCGATCACATGTGAGCCGCCGCAGCTGCTGCTCGTCACGCACGAGCACATGGACCACAACGGCGTCGAGGCGATCGGCGGGGAGCCCACGATCGTGCGCTCGACGGCGGGCACGCTCGAGTCGCCGCTCGGCGAGATCACGGCGATCGCCTCCGAGCACGACGAGCAGGCGGGCACGGCGCGCGGGCCGAACACGATCTTCGTGTTCTCGCTTGACGGGCTGCGGCTGTGCCACATGGGCGACTTCGGCCAGAGCGAGCTGCGCCCCGAGCAGGCGGCGGCGATCGGCGCGATCGACCTGCTGTTCATCCCCGTCGGCGCCGGCCCCACGATCGGGGGCGAGCAGGCCCAGGCGATCGTGGAGCGGCTCTCCCCGCGGTGGGTGGTGCCCATGCACTACCGCACGCCCCGCATCGGCTTCCTGGACACGGCCGAGGACTTCCTGGATCGCTTCGAGCACGTGGAGCGTCTGTCGGCCCCGGCCTTCCAGACGGGCGAGCTGCCCACTGACGCCACCCCGCTGGTGGTCGTGCCGGCGGCGCCGTAGAGGGCCCGTCGGAGGAATGGTGCTGAGATGCAGGTGCAGGCAAGCCAGGTGCAACCACGCAATGAAAGGGCACTGAGATGAAGATCGGACGTTTGCTGCTACGGGTGGTGGTCGGAGGGTTCTTCGTGGGGCACGGGACGCAGAAGCTGTTCGGCTGGTTCGACGGCAACGGCCTGGACGCCACCGCACAGGGCTTCGAGGGGCTGGGCCTGCACCCGGGCAAGGCCAACGCGATTGCCGCGGGAGCGGCCGAGGCCGGCGGCGGGGCGCTGCTGGTGGCCGGTGCGGCGACGCCGCTCGCGGCCTCGGTGCTGACCGCGACGATGATCACGGCGATCGAGACCGTGCACGCCAAGAACGGGCCCTGGCTCAGCAAGGGCGGCTACGAGTACAACGTGGTGCTGATCGGTGCCGTGCTGGCGCTCGTCGAGGTGGGCCCCGGCGCGCTGTCGTTCGACGGCGCGCTCGGCCGCGAGCGCTCGGGAACGGGCTGGATGCTCGCGAGCGCGCTCACGGGCGCGCTCGGAGCGCTCGGCGCGCGCATGTCGCGCGCCCCCGCGCCGGCCCCGGCGGCGAGCCCCGAGGCCGATGCGGGCGGCGGCGAGCCGCAGAGCAGCTAGAGTTCGCGCCCATGGGCAAGCTCAGACTGTTGAGTCTCCTCATCGGCGCGCTCGTGCTCGCAGGCTGCGGGAGCTCGAGCACATCCTCGACGAGCACCACCACGCCGACGAGCAACGCCACCACGCCGAGCACGACGCCGACCTCCGCCTCCTCGAGCCAGGCGCTGAGCCTGGCCGCCAACCCGGAAGGCCAGCTGAAATACGACAAGAGCTCGTTGACGGCCAGTTCTTCGCACGTGTCGATCGCCTTCACGAACACGTCGCCGCTGGATCACAACATGACGATCGAATCCGCCTCCAAGCAGATCGTAGGCGCCACGCCGACCTTCCAAGGCGGCACGAAGCTCCTGTCGCTCGATCTCAAGCCCGGCACGTACAAGTTCTTCTGCTCGGTCCCCGGGCACCGCATGGCCGGGATGGAAGGGACGCTGATCGTCAAGTAGCGCTGGCGCCGCGCCGGAGCAGGCGCGAGGCGCTCACTGCACCCACACGATGTCGCCGATGGCGAGCATCCCGAAGACGGTGTGGGCGGCTTCGATCGGCAACTCCACGCAGCCGTTGGACTGCGGGAAGCCGTAGGATTCGCGGGGGTAGCCGTGGACGGCGTCGCCGCCGTTGAAGTAGTTCACCCAGGGCACGTCGGGCACGTCGTATTTGGTGCCGTCGGGGTCTTCGCCCGCCATCGTGGTCGACACGTAGCGGGCGTAGATGGGGAAGATCCCCTGCTGGGTTTCCGCCCCCGCGATCCCGGTGTTGACGGGCGTGGTGAAGACCGTGTGGTGGCCGCGGTGCAGGAACAGGGTCTCCGGGAGCGACTCGGTGACGCTCGCCCACGTGTACGGCTGCGGGTCGCGTTTGTCGACCGTCACGGCGAACAGCAGCGACAGCCAGGTGGCGCGATCGGGTTCGCCTGTGACCTGCAGGCCGCTGTCCTCCTGGTAGACCTCGAGCGCGCCGCGGGTGGTGGCGTCGAGCTGACCCATGCGCGTGGGCGGCGCGTAGGAGGGGTCGGGCGCGAGCCTTCCCCGCGGCGGGTGAAAGGCGTGTTCGGCCGCTTCGTGGCGGGTCTCGCGCCCGGGTCGGTAGTGCACGTCGTAGAGCGGGCGGAAGCTCGCACCCAGATAGCCCAGGCGTGCGAGCGCCTGCTGCAGGCCGGCGAGGGGGGGACAGGCGACGTCGAGGCGCACGGTGCGTCTGCGCCCGAGCTGGGCGTGGGCGGCGGAGTCGGTGCGCGCCCAGATGGTGAGCGCGTAGCTCGAGCACGGGAGCAGCGTGGAGGCGGGTGTGAACACCTCCTCCTCGCCGGCGATGCTCCAGGTGCCGGCGACGCTCGGGTTGAGTACCGGCGGCGGCGAGGTGGGGGCGACGGGGGCGGACAGCTTCACGATCAGCGGCGCGGAGCCGTTGGCGATCACGGGTCCGGGGAGCCCCGCGAGCTGGGTCGCCGGCATCGGCGCGGCGGCGGCGGTGTCGGACAGGCGCGAGCCGAGCAGCGGCTCCGTGCCGCGCCCGCGGGCGCCGAGCGCCACGAGCGCCACCACGGCCAGGGCGAGGACCATCAGCAGCGGTGCCAGGACGCGTCGCTTCATGGCACAGAGGCTATCCCATGGGGACATCGGGACATGCAGCTTTTACCGCATGCCGATGCGGGTTTACGGGTATGTGTGGAGCGCGGGTGAGCGCCCGGGGCGCCCGCCGATCAAGCCCGCGTCCAGTCGGACTGCGTTCGCGATAGAGCGTGGACGGCGAGGGCGACCGTGAGCACGATCGCGCCCGCCACGGCAACCGCCGCGGCGATGGTCACGTGCAGCACGAGCAGGCCGCCCGTGAGCGCACCGAGCAGCATCGCCGCCACGGCGATCCCGCGGCGCCCGAGCTTCGAGCCCGGGCCACCCGCGAGGCCTGCCTCGGAGACGAGGCCCGTGAGGGTGCGCGTGAGGACTGTGGTCGTGAGCTCGGGCACCGCCAGGCGCTGGGCCGCGGCGTTCTGCACCCCCATGGCTATCGCCATGGACGCGACGAGCGCGTAGCGCACGCCGGTGTGGGGCGGTTCGCCGCCGGCGAGCGCGATGATCAGCGCGAGCGCCAGCAGGGCCAGCTGAACGGCGCTCGCGTCGCGCAGCAGGCGACCGCGGTTCGCGGCGGCCCGCACGCCGATGCGCCCGCCCACCGCGGCGCCGATCAGGAACGCGCCGAGCGCGACCAGCGAGGTGGGGGCGGACACGCCGTGGGCGCCGGCGAGCGCGAAGCCGAGGAACACCACGTTGCCGGTCATGTTGGCGACGAACACGTGGCCGAGCTGCAGGTAGCTGGTGGCGTCCACGACGCCGGTCACGAACGTGAGCGCGAGCATCATCGGGACCAGCGGGCCGTGTCGGTCACCGGGCGGTGGCCGCAGCGAGCTCGCGGCTTCGCGCCGGACGCTCACGCCGGGCGCGCGGCCCGGCGTGGCGGGAAAGCGACGGTGGGCGCGAGCACGGCCCCGCACGCAGGTGACATGTCTCGACCCTAGCGCGGGCGGTGTGGCCGCGCACCGCTCACTCGAGGTAGGTGACGAGGTCCTCCAGCGGCGCCCGCGCCGGCACCCGCTGCTCCTGCACGGGCGTGCCGAGATACAGCAGCCCGACGGGGGTCTCGTCGGGTCCCACGCCGAGTATCTCCCGGCCACGCGGGTCCTCCAGGAGCGCCACCGTCCGCCAGTACCCGGCGAGGCCCCGCGCGTGGGCGCCCAGCAGCACGAGATAGGCGGCGACGGCCGTGGCCAGCAGGTCCTCGCGGTCCTGCTGGGGGTCGGTGCCCTGCATGGCGCTGACCGCGATCAGCGTGGGGGCTCGCTGGAGCTTGACGGCCGAGCCCGCCTGCTCGGACTCGGCCAGGGCCATCAGCCGTGCGCGCGTGCGCTCGCCGAGGACGCGAAAGCGCCACGGGCTGGTCAGGTGGTGGTTGGGCGCCCAGCTCGCCAGCTCGAACAGCTCCTCGAGCACGGCCGGCTCGACCGGCTCAGTGGTGAACGCCTTGTGCGTGCGGCGCGTGCGGATAGCCTTCTCGACGTCCATGCCCGGAACGGTAGAGCCACGAACGAGGTCGGCGCAATGAGCGGCCTGTGCGCGTGAGGGTCCCGGCAACCGCGCGGGCGCGCTCGGGCGGGCGCGAGCTGCGCTCGAGATGAGCTCGACATGAGCGCGGGTGAAGTCGTGGGGATCGCGCTCGCCGGGCTCGCGGCGGGCGCGATCAACGCGCTCGTCGGCAGCGGCACGCTGATCATCTTCCCGGTGCTGCTGGCGTTCGGCTACGCGCCGGTGACGGCCAACGTGACGAACACCGTCGGCCTGGCGCCCGGGAACGCGTCGGGCGCGATCGGCTACCGGCGTGAGCTCACCGGCCAGCGCGCTCGCGTGTTGCGCCTGGGCTTGATGTCGCTCGCCGGGGGCATCACCGGCGCGGTGCTGCTGCTCGTGCTGCCCGCTTCGGCGTTCAAGGCGATCGTCCCCGTGTTCATCGCGCTCGCTCTCATGCTCGTCGTACTGCAGCCGTGGCTGGTCGGGGTGCTGGCCCGCCGCGAGATCAACCTCGAGCAGGGCATCGTGGTGCTGCCGGCCGCGGTCTACCTCGCGGGCGTGTACGGCGGCTACTTCGGCGCGGCGCAGGGGATCCTGTTGCTGGGCATCCTGGGCGCGGCTCTGGCGCAGGATCTGCACCGCACGAACGCCTTGAAGAACGTGCTCGTGGGTCTGGTCAACGGCGTCGCCGCCGTGTACTTCGCGCTGGCGGCGCACGTCGACTGGGGGCCCGCTGCGATCATCGCGGGCGGGTCGATCGTCGGCGCCCAGTTGGGCGCGCGCTACGGCAGGCGGCTGCCGCCGAACGCGCTGCGGGCGGTGATCGTGGCCGTGGGGGTGTTCGCGATCGTGCACCTGGTGCTCGAATGATCGAGCCAGCCGGCGAGCCGGGCGCGCCTCACCCCGGCGTGGCCGCGTCGGCCTCGGCGGCGAGACCGAGGTCTGTGAGCGCGCGGTCGCGCTCGAGGTAAAGGACGAACCTCGTGACCTTGCCCTCGCGCAGGTGGAACACGTTCGCGCCCTGCCCTTTTCCGCTCCGCGCGATGTCCAGGCCGCTCGCCCTGCTGCGCCCGGAGAGCTCGACGAGCACGAGCACGCGCGAGCCGTCGAGCTCGCGGTAGTCGCTCGCCGTGGCCCGCCAGTCCTCCCAGCCGCCCAGGAACTCGCGCCAGCCCGCCGCCATTCCGGCGAGACCCGTCCACGTCCCCGGGGTGGGACCGTCGGCGATCACGAACTCGAGCTGCGGGTGCGCCCAGTCCACCGCGGCGAACTCGCCGCGGTCCCAGGCGCCGCGAATCCCGCGGACCAGCTCCAGGTTGGCCGAGGCCATGCTCAGTGCAGCCCGGCGACGAACGTGTAGATGACCATCGCGGAGACGAGCACGACGAACACGCGCAGCGCCCACAGCCAGGCGCTGGCGCGTGTGCTGAGCGGGGCGCGGGGGACGGGCCTCGACGTTTCCGCGACGAACTGGTCGCGCTCGAGGTGCATGATCAGATCGTCCTCGAAGCGCTCCTGGCGCTGCAGGTCGCGCTCCTCGATGGCGCTCACGAGCCCACCACGTGGACAGCCTGCAGAAACGAGTCGATGCCGTAGGCCGCCCCGCACATGCCGACGAAGGCGATCACCGCGATCCCCACCACGTTGGTCGAGCGCCTGTTCGCCCAACGGCCCATCAGGCCCCTGTCGTTGGCGAGCATCACCATCAACACCAGGCTGACGGGGAGCAGCACGGTGGCGAGCACGTTGGCGTTGAGCGCGATCGACAGCAGCGGTGCGCCGGGGATGAGGATGACGAGCGCGGCGAGCAGCGCCACGCCGATGTTCGCCGTGTAGAACAGCGCGGCCCCGCGGGGCGAGCTGTTGAAGCTGTGAGTCGCTCCCACGCATTCCCCGGCCGCGTAGGCGGTGCTGGCGGAGATCGTGAGGATGGCCACCGCGCCGGCCTCGATCAGGCCGAGCGCGAACACCGTGCCGGCGGCGCCACCGGCGACGCGTGTGAGCGCCTGGGGGAAGCCCGCGCCGGCGAACCCCTGGATGCCGGAGTCGCCGTGCGCCAGCAGCGCCGCCCCGGCGATCAGCGCGCCGATCCCGCAGACCGCCGCGAGCGCCGCCCCGAGCGCGGTGTCATAGCGGCCGTGGCGCACGTCGGTGGGGGTCATGCCCTTGTCGGCGGAGGCGCTCTGCTGGAAGAAGATCATCCACGGGGTGACGGTCGCGCCGATCGTGGAGGCCAGGAGCAGCAGCAGCGTGTTGAAGCTCCCGCCGGGGAACCGCGAGAAGGTGAACGAGCTCGCGAGCGTGCCCACGTCGGGCTTGACGAGGATCGCGGCCGCCACGAACAGCAGGTTGAACAGCGCCAGGCCGAGCACGATCCGCTCCCAGCGCCAGTAGCGCCCGCCGCTGAGCGTGAACACCACGAGCGCCATCCCCAGCGCCACGGCGACGCCGGCGCCGAGCTGGAAGTAGGCCAGCCCGACGCGGATGGCGACGAACTCGGCGATCAGCGTGACGAGGTTCGTGAGGGTGAGGTCGCCGGCGCCGAACAGGCCCCATGCCCTGCCATAGCGCTGCAGGACCAGCTCGCCGTAGCCGCGGTGGGTGACCGCGCCGACGCGCATGCACATCTCCTGAACGACGTAGGCCATTGCGAACAGGATCGGGATGAACGGCACGAAGAAGCCGAGTCCGTACTGTGCGCCGTCGGAGGCATAGGCGATCATGCTCGGCCCGTCGTTCTCGCCGAGCATCGCCAGGATCCCCGGCCCGACGAGCAGCCACAGCAGACGCCAGTGGCGGCGCTGGGAGCGCGCGTGGTGCACGCGGGCGCGGTCGTGCGAGCGTGCGGCGTCCTCCTCGGTCGCCAGCGGCCCACCCAGCAGGGGGGAGGCGACGAGCTCGGGTGTGCTCATCGAGCTCCCTGCTCATTCGCGACCCCCGCCGTCGCGGCGCGCCGGTCCACTTCCACGCGCATGGCGCCCGCCAGCTGGCCGCCGATCGCGTGGTCGCGCTCGGCGAAGCGCACGAACAACGGACCGCCGAACGGCTGGCGGTCGAGCACCTCGAAGCGTTCACCGGGGGCGATCCCGCGCTCGGCCAGGTAGCGCAGCATCTCCGGATCGGAGTCGGACACGCGCACGAACAGCCCCCCGTCACCGGGCTGCAGGCTCTCCAGGCGGTCGGTGTGGGGCTCCTCGATTTCCAGGTCGGCGTTGGGAATGGGGTCGCCGTGAGGATCGACCGTGGGGTGCCCCAGCTTGGCGGCGATCAGCTCCTCCAGATCGTCCGAGAGCACGTGCTCGAGCACCTCGGCCTCGGCGTGCACGCGATCCCAGGGCATGTCCAGCGCGTCGGCGAGATAGCTCTCGAGCAGACGGTGGTGGCGGATCACCTCCAGGGCGATACGTCGCCCGTCGGCGGTCAGGCGCACGCCCCTGTAGGGGGAGTGGGTGATCAGGCCGAGCTCGTCCAGCCGCCTGAGCATCGCCGAGACCGAGCCGGGGGTGATTCCCAGCCGCTCGGCCAGCGCATTGGTGGACACCGGCTCTTCGCTACGGGCTTCCAGGGCGAAGATGGCCTTTGCGTAGTCCTCGATCGCCGGCGTCCGCATGAGTTCCTTGGTAATCATGGAAATAGATTATGGCATGCCAAATAATTATTCAAGGCTGCATCTTGACATATGACGATCATCGAGCGTGGCGAGCAGGAGCTTGAGCCGGGCCCGCACCTATCGGTGCTCCGCTGAGCGCGCCGGCGCAGCTTGCCGTCGGGCTCGGGCACGCGCTTGACATATGCTGGCGCGATGTACGAGGGTCAACCAGAGCTGCCGTGTGGGCGCACGGACGCTCAACGGTGTGACTCGCGCCGGGCGCTGTGAGCGCGGCGCAGACGCGGCAGCAGCAGCGATGGGCTGAGGTCGAGCGCTACCTGACCGCCCAGGCGATCGGCGAGGACCCTGTGCTGGAGCACGTGCTTGCCGCGAGCGGGGAGACGGGCCCGGCCTCGGGGGCGATCTGCCCGAGCCAGGGCAAGCTGCTCGAACTGCTTGCCCGCGTCAGTGGCGCCCGGCGTGTACTCGAGCTCGGGACGCTGGGCGGCTACAGCACGATCTGGCTCGCACGCGCCCTGCCGTCTGACGGGCGGCTGGTGACACTCGAGGCCGACCCCCACCACGCGGCGCTGGCGCGCGCGAACATCGCCCGGGCTGGGTTCTCGGAGATCGTGCAGGTGCGCGTCGGGCGCGCGCTGCAAACCCTGCCCGAGCTGCTCAGCGAGGGAGAGGACCCATTCGATCTGATCTTCATCGACGCCGACAAGCGCAACAACCCGGGGTATCTCGAGTGGTCGCTGAAGCTCTCCCGGCCAGGGAGCGTGATCGTCGCCGACAACGTCGTGCGCGCCGGCGCGATCCTCGACCCCGACGCGAGCGACCCGCAGCTCGGCGACGGCGGCGTGCAGGCGCTGCGGCGCTTCTACGAGCTGCTCGCCGACGAGCCCCGGGTGAACGCGACGGCGATCCAGACGGTGGACGCCAAGGGCCACGACGGCTTCGCGCTCGCGCTCGTCACCGGCGAGCGGTAGGCGGCGGACGGAGGATGTCCGAGCGGCAGTTGGTGATCTTCGACTGCGACGGGGTGCTGGTCGACAGCGAGGCGATCTCCAACGGCGTGCTCGCGGAGATGTTTGAGCGTCGAGGGCCTGCCGACGAGCCTGGCGGAGGCTCGCCGGGACTATCAGGGCCTGCTGCTCAGCGAGGTGGTGCGCCACGCGGAGAGGAAGCTCGGCCGACCGCTGCCCGCGGGCTGGCTGGAACGGTATGAGCGCGAGCGGGCCGTGGTCTTCCGCCGCGAGCTCGCGGCGGTGCCGGGCGCAGCCGAGGCGATCGAGCGGGTGCGGGCGAGCGGTGCGGCGGTGTGCGTGGCCTCGCAGGGCAAGCTCTCGAAGACACGACTCTCGCTCGAGCTCACCGGCTTGCGTGACATGTTCGCCGAGGATGCGCTGTTCTCGGCCGAGCTGGTGCCCCGCGGCAAGCCGTACCCGGATCTGTTCCTGCATGCCGCCCGGGCGATGGGAGTCGATCCGGCGGGCTGTGTGGTCGTAGAGGACACGCCCTCGGGCGTCACGGCGGCCGTCGCCGCTGGCATGCGCGCGATCGGCTACGCGGCGGACAGCGACGAGCGGGCGTTGAGGCGCGCCGGCGCGGAGCTCGTGTGGGCGTTGAACGAGCTGCCCGAGCGGCTCGGGCTCACTTAGAACCTCAGGCCGCGGGGACGCTCTGGCTGTGCTGCTGGCCGCCGGAGCTCCAGCTGAGGACGCCGGCGGACAGCGCGACGCCGCCGATGCTGCCGGCGGCTTCGATCGTGGCGGGGTGGTGGGCGGTGGGCGTGGACAGGTAGAGGGTCTCGACGGCCCCCAGCTTCTGCACCCAGGCGACGTCCCCGAGTTCGTCGATGGCATATTCGGCGAGCTTGTCGACGGGCAGTTCTGGACCGGACGGTTCGCCTGTGTGTCCCACCGGCGCCGTCAGCAGGCAGTAGCGGGCGGCCGGCTGCTGGTTCCCGCGCGGACAGCCGGCGCCGGGAGCGCCGCGTGCGAGGTCCCGGACCTCGAGGGTTTCGGCGCTCCCATACTGACTGCTGTCCGTTTCGACGAAGGCCACAACCGTGCCGAGCACGCGCAGATCGGAGAACACCGAGCTGTCCTGGACGGCGTCTTCGTAGTTGATCGACCACAGCGTGACCACCGGCCCACTCGGTGGCCGGCAGGCCTGGAGCGCGATCGACCAGGGCCTCGGGTTCCCTCCCTGTTCGGCGGGATCGCCGACGGCGTCGCGCCAAACTCGCAGCTTCGACGTCCGGTCGAGCACCTGAAAGCGCTGCTGGCGACAGCCGCGCGGGCGCGGTCCCAGAACCAGCGACACCACCTGCCGCGCCGGGGCCTGCGTTCCCGGAGCCGGACGCTCGGCGATCACGATGCCCGTGCCGTTCGCCGCTGCGCTCCCGCGGACCGTACCGAGCCGGCAGCGGGCTTCGTCGATCAGGGCCCGCGCGTAGCTCGTCTGGTAGCCCCGGACGTCGGGGACTACGCAGCCCGAGGACACCGCCGATGTCACCGCCTGCTCCGAGCCCGCGGTCGGGTGGCGGGCGCCGGCAAAGGCTGTCGAGCTGATCAGCACCGCCGCGACGACGGTGGTCGCGGCTGCGGCTGACCGACACGCCCGCAACGTCCCGGTGGGACGTGGAGGTTCGGGCGGGCGTCCCACCCCGCCAGATTACATCCAGGGGTCACCCGCTTGGTATTCTCGCGCCAAGTTGCCGGCGTCGGGACCGGATCGGCGGGAGGGGTTGGTGTGAAAGGCGGAATGGCTGGGCGCCTCTTGCTGATCGTGCTTCTGGCGGCAGTGGCATTGCCCGCTTCGGCCGGCGCCGATGACGCGCTGGTGATCCCGGTCTCGGCGCTCCGTCCGCTCGGGCTGCAAGCACAGCCGGTGTCGGCGAGCGTCGCCCGGGGCGACCTCGGCGGAGGGCTCACACCCGCGCAGCAGGCCGCGGTAGCCCGCGCGCAGGTGCAGACCGCCGGCGCCCGCGGTGAGAGCATGCAATTGCGCTCGGAGGCATTCGTCTTCTCCACGCCGGGCGCCGGCGCACGGGTCCTCGCCGCCTGGCGCGCCAGACACCACGCGGGCGCCGTCGCGGTAGGGCCCGGGAGCGGGTGGCTCGCGTCCAAGACCGGTGGCGGGCGGGTGCGGACGATGGTGGCGTTCGCCGACGGGGCTCGCCTCGGATTGGTGGTGCTCACGGCCGCGGGGTCGCCCAGCGCGGCCCGCGCCTCGGCGCTGGAGTACGCGTCCCTGGCGGCGTCGGTTCTGCCCACACCGCTCGCGGCGAGCGCGTGGGGACGCCTGCTCGAACAGGTGCGCCCGGACGGCACGGTGTCCGAGCAGACCGCTCTCTCCGCGTTCGCGCTCGCATACGGATCGCTACCCGGTGTGCGCCCACCGCCCGGCGCGACCGAAGACGCATTGGCCGGTGACGTCGCCGCCGAGTGGATGCTCGCGTACCTCCCGCAGCTCCGTGGCGCCCTCGCCGATGCGGTGCGCGCGAAGCTCGGCCTCAGCGGGACCGGGCACGCGGCACGGGCGGCGAGCTTCGGAGACCCGGGATTCAAAGTCTCTGCGGGCCTGACCGAACAGGCGCAACACTGGGCGAGCGAATACGCCTCGCCGACCAGCCTCGACCACCAGCTCAAGCTGAAGATCGTTGCGGGCACGAGCCCAAACGTCTCGGCGAGCGCGCTCGCCGAGACGCTGCCGGTGACCGCCAACGGAACGTTCTCGCCGGCCGGGCCCTACTGCCGCATCGCCGTGCGCCCGGCGACGGCGACGGGCCCGGTGGAAGTGCTGGACGTGGTCCTCGCGCACGAGGTGTTCCACTGCGAGCAGGCCGATCTCTCGCCTGGGACCTTCGACGCCGGCCACGCCTGGATCATCGAGGGGCTCGCGCAATGGGCCGCCGACGACGTGACCCAACTGAACCCCTCGATCCTCGACTGGATGAGCGGCTATGTGCAGACCCCGAGCATCCCGCTCTTCACGCGGGCCTACACGGCGGTGGGCTTCTGGGGGCACGTCCAGGATCAGACGCTCGAGTTGTGGCAGCGCATTCCCGCGATCCTCCGGGCCGCCCTGAGCAACACCGCGGCCTTCTCCGCCGCGACGTCGAACAGCCCGGAGCTCATGTCGACGTGGGGCTCGAGCTTCTTCCGCGACTCCTCCGCGGGACCGGCGTGGGAGATCACCAGCCCGATCGCCAACTTCCCCGAGACCGCCCCGGTGCACGTGATCTCCTCCAGCTCGGCCGTGGCCGCCCAGCCGTACGCGACGAGCCAGTACGTGATCGCCGTGGAGCCGGCCTCGCCGATTCTCAAGATCGCGATCAGCGGCACGTCGCGCCTCGGCGAGAGTCAGAACATCGAAGACCCCGCGGGCTACTACTGCACGGTGAGCGACTGCAGCGACATCTGCCCGCTAGGCTCGACGCTCAGCGTTGCCACCACTCCGCTGGACCCCGAACACACCGAGCTGGCGCTCACCGGCGGCCCGGGAGGGACGGCCGGGACCGTGACCTACCTGCCGCTGTCGAGCGTGTGCCAGCCCTCGAGCTCCGCGGGCACACCGTCGTCGGGCGGCCCGCCGGGCGCCGGCGGCGCCGGCGACTACACGTTCACGAACTGCGGCAGCGTTGTCGGTGCACATCTGGTGATCGCTCCGAGCGTGGAAGGCAGCTTGGAAGTCGCCACGAGCCAGTACGAACTCGGAATCGAGATCCTCCCGGGGAGCAGCCTCACGTGCGCGTACGCAGCACGGTGGATCCCGGCGCTCACCGCTGATCCGCCTTCGAAGACGCTCGCCGGAGGACCGCCGGGCTATCTCTGCAACGGCGAAGAGGCGATCGGCCAAGAGCCCACCGCCGGCAAGGGGGACTGCGCGCTCATCTCATCCGGTGGAGGACTCGCGTCGAGCATCTTCCTGTGGGTTCCGTACACGCCGCCCTAGCGTCAGGCGCGTACGCGCGGCGCCACCGGGACGTCGAGCTACCCGACCGCCCGTGGCGCGCGGGCGAGCGCCTTGGCCATGGCGGCCGTGAGCTCGTTGCTGGTGGGCACCTCGTGTGCGTCGATGAACCCCTGGATGAGCATGCCGTCGGCGGTGCCGAGCATCAGCGAGGCGATGTGGCGGGCCTCGTGTAGCTCGAGGGCGCCATCCGCGGCGGCGAGGATCCAGCCGGTGATGCGCTCGCGCTGGCGCTCGTAGTGGGCGGCGAGCTGCCGGCGCAGCTCGGGCGAGCGGGCGCTGCGGGCGAGCGCCTCGATGAAGGCGTGGTAGTAGGGCCGGATGGCGTCGTATTCGTCGAGCACGACGGCCAGCGAGCGGGTCATCCACGCGAGCAGCCCGTCGCCGGCGTCGGCCTGGATGGCCTGGCCGATCGTCTCCGCCCATTCCTCGAGCGCGATCCCGATGGCCTCGTTCAGCAGCGCTTCCTTGGAGCCGAAGTGGTAGCCGATCGATCCCAGGTTGGTGCCCGACGCGGTGACCAGGTCGCGGGCGGTGATGTTGGCGTACTGGCGTTCGCGCAGCAGTCGCCCTGCGGCCTCGAGCAGCTTCGTTCGGTGGGTGTCGCGATCGGGACTGGACATAGTCTGTTATACATTGTATAATACATTTTATAAATAGACGTGAAGAGCGTGGCACGCCAGCCTCGCGCCACGGGTCAAAGCGGGCGCGATGCCCGCGACGGGCACATCCGAGGAGGGATTTGCAATGACGCACGCAACCGACACCGAAGCGCCACGGACGCAGTCAGCGGGGATGGCCCCGGCGGGCGTGCGGGAGGCGGCGACGCGCGAGGCTTCCAAGCACGGGCGACTGATCCGCTCGGCGCGCGACGGGCGCATCCTCAGCGCGATGATGCTCCCGTTCTTCCTGGTCCGGCCGCCCGCCGGCTACGGCCTCCTGAGCACCACCGGACGCAGGACGGGCAAGCGCCGGCGCAAATGCGTGCGCGTGATCCGCAGGGGAGACCGGGCGTATCTGATGATGCTGCGTCCGCCGACGCTGGCGGCGGTGCGCCCGACGGCCGCGTCGGCGTGGGTGTGGAACATCCGCGCCGACCCTCGCGTCGAGCTGCGCCTGCCGGGCGCCACCTTCACCGGTGTCGCGCGCGAGCTGGTGGAGCCCGACGAGCTGGTGCTGGCGCGCGAGGCGCTGTGCGAGACCGTCCACCTGTTCGACTACGGCGAGTGCGACCTGCACCTGCGCGGGCTACCGTCGCGCGCCAAGATCCAGCGGCTGCACGGCTACTGGTTCGACACCGGGATCCCGATGGTGGTCGAGCTGGGGGAGTAGCGTCCGGGAACGCGATGGCGGGCGAAGGTGTCCTGCACCCAGCGATATCCGGGGCGCTCGCTCACCGACGCGCGGAAGTCTTCGTAGGGCGCGGGCATGCGCTCGATGAACTGGGGCCCGTCGGCCGGCAGGACGAGCGGGTAGAAGAGCGCAGCGGCGGTGAGGTCGGCGACGGTGAAGCGCTCGCCGACGAGGTACTCGCGGTCGTCGAGCTCCGCCTCCAGGCGGTCGAGCGCGGCGAGGATCTTCGCGCGGGCGTGCTCGGCCCCGGGCGCATCGCTGGCGCGGTAGCGGCTCCCGACGAACGTGCGCGTGTAGGGGACGAGCGTGGGGCCGAATTTGGCGGCGAGCTCGGGGGCGGCGCGGCCGGCGACGTCGGCCAGCAGCTCGGGATCGCGGCGCAGTTCATAGAAGCCGAGCCGGCGGACGTAGGGCGCCAGCTCCTCGTCGAACCAGTCCTCCAGCTCGAGCGCCCGGCGGCGCTCGTCGGGATCCTGCGGGTAGAGCGCCGGCTCGGGGAAGCGGCGCTCGAGCGCGGCGATGATGTCGGTGGAGTCGGCGAAACGCTCCCCGTCCAGCTCGAGGATCGGCAGCGTGAAGGAGCTGCCACGGCTGAGCACGTATGCGATCGGTATGTGCACGCCCGGGGGCGGTGTGCGGCGCACGTGCGAGACGGACTTGTACTCGAGCGCCCAACGAGCCTTCTCGCTGAAGTGCGAGACGGCGATGTGCCAGAGGGTCGGACGGTCGTTGTGAGCCATACTGACTGGTCAGTCGGTACACTAGCACGGATGGCGGGCAAGGTGGCCACCCCTCGAGCGAGACCGGAACGCCGCGACCGGCGCACGCGCTCGGCGCGCGCCGAGGGCACGGACGCGCGGGCGGCGCTGCTGAAGGCCGCGGCCGAGGTGTTCGCGCAGCGGGGCTTCCAGGGCGCGTCGGTGGATGACATCGCCAAGCGCGCCGGCTATTCCAAGGGGGCGCTGTACTGGCATTTCGAGACCAAGCACGAGCTGTTCTTCGCGCTGATGGAGCAGTCGGTGGACGCGCCGGCACACGAGATGATCGAGCTGTTGCAGAGCGCACCGGCCGAGCGGGACATGGCGCCGGAGGCGAGCCGGCGTTTCGTCGAGCTGGTCGCCCGCCAGCGCGAGCTGTTGCTGCTCGATCACGAGTACTGGGCGCAGGCCGTGCGCGACCCCTCGCTGCGCGGCCGCTACGCAGCCCATCGCGATGGGCTGCGGACAGCGCTGGGAAAGGCGTTGGCAGTGCGTCTGGCCAATCTCGGCGCGCCGCCCTCTGAGATCGTCCCGGAGGAGATGGCGACGGTGCTGATGAGCCTCGTGGCCGGGCTCGAGCGGGAACGCCTGATCGATACGGGCGCGGTGCCGGATGAGCTGCTGGGCAGGGCGACGGTGCTGCTCTACCGTGGCCTGCTCGCGAGCGCCGTCGAGCCCGGGCACGCGAGCGACTGACGGCAGACGGCCCGCACAGGCCGCCGGGGGGCACGCCCGGGTTGCCCGTCAGAGCTCCGCCAGGCGACGCTGCAGGAAGCGGCGCTCGCTGTCGGCGTGGGCGAGCTCGAGCGCGCGCCGGTAGGCGTCGCGTGCCTCGGCGGTGCGACCGAGCCGGCGCAGCAGCTCGGCGCGGGTGGAGTGCAGGTACCGGTAGTCGGGGAGCTCGAGCCGATCGACGATCGCCAGGGCGGGCTCGGGACCCTGGGACTCGGCGACGGCGACCGCCCGGTTGAGCTCCACCACCGCGGAGCCGGTGAGCTGGGAGAGCTCGCGGTAGAGCGCCTCGATCTGCACCCAGTCCAGCGGGTCCTCGACCTGCAGCGAGGCGATCGCCGCCTGCAGCACGTACGGCCCGCGCCCGCGCAGGGCGAGCGCGCGGTCGAGCAGCGAGCGCGCTTGGCCGATCTGGGCGAGGTCCCACCGTGAGCGGTCCTGCTCGCCCAGCAGCACGAGCTCGCCGCCGGCGAAGCGCGCATGACGGCGGGCATCGTGCAGGAGCATCAGCGCGAGCAGCCCGTGGACCTCGGACTCGTCGGGCATCAGCGTGGCGAGCACCCGTCCGAGGCGGATGGCATCCGGCGCGAGCTGCGTGTCGGGGTCCGGCGCTGGCCGGGCGTCGGCGGGGGCGAGCGAATAGCCCTCGTTGAAGATCAGGTAGATGACGGCGAGGACCGCCGCCACCCGCTCGGGGAGCAGGTGCTGCGGGGGCAGGCTGAAGGGGATGCCGGCCATCTTGATCTTGGCCTTGGCTCGCGTGAGCCGCCGCTTCATGGTCTCCTGCGAGACGAGGAACGCGCGCGCGATCTGCGCGGTGGACAGGCCACCGAGCGCATACAGCGTGAGCGCCACCTGCGCCTCGGTTGAGAGCGCGGGATGGCAGCAGGTGAACAGCAGCTCGAGGCGTTCGTCGGGGATGGTCGTCTCGTCCATGTCCGGTTCCACCGCCTCCCGCGGGAGCTCCAGGCGTGTGATCTTCTCGGCGAGCACGCGCCGTCGACGTATGTGGTCGATGGCACGGTTGCGAGCGGTCGCCGCGAGCCAGGCGCCTGGATTGGCGGGCGTCCCATCCCTGTCCCAGCGCTCGGCGGCGATCGCAAAGGCCTCCTGGGCTGCCTCCTCGGCGAGGTCGAAGTCGCCGAGGAAGCCGACCAGGGATGCCAGCACGCGTCCCCACCGGTCGCGGAAGACGCTCTCCAGCAGGGCTAGCGCTCCACCACCGGGCGAACCTCCACCGAGCCGCCCAGGCGCGCCGCCGGGATCCGCGCGGCCACCTCGATGGCCTTGTCGAGATTGTCGAGCTCGAACAGGAAGTAGCCGCCGAACACCTCCTTGGTGTCGGCGAAGGGACCATCGGTGGTCAGCGTCTGCCCGTCGTGCACGCGCACGGTGGTGGCGGTGTGCGCCGGCTGGAGCTGGTCGCCGCCCACGCAGCCCGGCTCCGCGCTGATGGTCATGTACTCGGCGGTGATCGCCTGACGCTCGTCCTCGCTCAGGCCGTTCTCGCCCGGCTTCTCGTTGATCAAGAGTGCGTACTTCATGTGATCTCCTTCGCTGGCTGGTGATTGTCGTCGTCGACAGGACGAACGGGGATCGCCGGAGGGGACAGCGCGGCTAGCCGTCAGCGAGGTACAGCGCCTCGATCTCGGTCGCGTACTTCTCGGCGATCGGCTTGCGCTTGAGCTTCATCGTCGGCGTCAGCTCGTCGCCGCCGGGCAACCAGTCGAGGGGGAGGATGGCGAAGCGCTTGATCTGCTCGACGCGGCTGAGATGCGTGTTGGCCTCCTCGATCGCGCGCGCGATCTCGGCGCGGACGCCCGCATCCTCAGCCAGGGTCACGACCGTCGCGTCGGCCAGCTCGTGCGTGCCGGCCCACGCGCCGGCGCCGTCCGGGTCGAGCACGATCAGGGCGACGTTGTAGGGACGACGGTCGCCGATCGCGATCGCCTGTCCGATCAGGGGGCTCGCGGCCTTGACCTGTGCCTCGATGTTCGCCGGGGACATGTTCTTGCCGGCGGCGTTGATGATCAGCTCCTTCTTGCGGTCGACGATCCGCACGTACCCGTCCGGGTCGATCTCGGCGATGTCACCGGTGTGCATCCAGCCATCGGCGTCGATCGCCTCGGCCGTCCGCTGCGGGTCTGAGCGGTAGCCGCGCATCACGATCGGCCCCCGACACAGCAGCTCGCCGTCGGCGGCGAGTCGTACCTCGACGCCGGGTATGGGCGGGCCGACCGTGCCGATCCGCGGGCGCTCGCGCGGGTTGCACGTGGCGACGCAGGTGAGCTCGGACATGCCCCACAGCTCGCAGATGGGCAGGCCGAGCGCGTGGAAGAACTCGAGCACGTCGACCGGCATCGGCGCCGCCCCGCCGTAGAGCATGGCCGCCTCGCCGAGGCCGAGGCGCTCGCGCAGTCTGCCGAGCACCAGCTCGTCGGCCTGCGCGTGCTCGGCGATCAGCTCGTCGGACAGCGGCTCGCCGGCCTGCTCGGCGCGGACGCGTCGCAGGCCGGTGTCGATCGCCCACTGCACGGCCTGTTTGCGCGCCGGGTCGGCCTCCGCCGCAATCGCCGCCTCGAGGCCCGCCTTCATCTTCTCCCACACGCGCGGCACCGAGCCCCAGCGCGTCGGGCGCACCTCCGGGAGCGCCGCGACGACCTCGCGCGGATCGGCTATCACCGTCACCTCCGGCGCGTAGAGCATCAGCGCGTAGTGCGCGGAGTAGCGGTCGGCCATGTGGGCGTGGGGGAGATAGGAGGTGACGCGATCACCCGGACCGACCGAGATCAGGGCGGAGGCCGCACGGCTCTCGGCGAGCACGTTGGCATGCGTCAGCTCGACGCCCTTGGGCGGCCCGGTGGTGCCGGACGTGTAGCAAATGGTGACGAGGTCCTCGGGTGTGACCGCGCGCCACGCCGCCTCGAAGTCGAAGCTCGGGGCGACGAGCGCTTCGACCTCCTCCAGCGCGAGCGTGCCTTCGGGCGCACCGTCGACGCAGATCACGTGCTCGAGCGCGTCGATCCCGGCGCCGCGAATCGTGTCCAGGAACTGCAGCTCGGTGATCACCACGCGGTTGGCTGCGTTGGCGAACAGGTAGGCGACCTGCTCGGGCGAACACGTGTTGTAGATCGAGAACGGCGTGGCTCCGAGGTGCATGGCGGCGGCGTCGCAGAGGTTGAACTCGGGCCGGTTCAGCAGCATCAGCCCCACGGTGTCGCCCCGGCGCACGCCGAGGGCGTGAAGGCCCGTGGCGATGTCGCGTACGCGCTCTGCCATCTCGGCGAACGTCAGCTCGACCTTGGCGCCCGGGGTGCGCAGCGCGACGCGCTCGGCGTTTTCGCAGGCTATGGTCTGGAACGCCTCGCACACCGTCGATGCCCTGAGGGCTGGCGGCTCGCGCGTGGCGGGTCCTGTGGTGGCCATGCGTCCTCTCTTCCGGCTTCCCTGTGCCAGCAGCGTACAGCCGGACGCCGAGGAGTGCGAGTCGGTCCGCCGGCGCTCGCTGGTCCCAGGATCAGAGCGAATCAGGCTGATCGGCGCTGGAGCGCGAGCGCGAGGTGCACGAAGGTCGAGATCGCCTGGTCGCCCGCATCCACCGTCATCATCCACGGGCATGACCTCCCCGCCCCAGGCAAGGCGATGACCAGCCCGGGGGAGAGTGGGCCCGACGCGAGCGTCACGGCGAGCGCACAGTTGCCCGAGCTCGACGAGCGTGCGCTTGCTGCGCTGCGGCAGGTGGGGCGCGGCTGGACGGGATGCATGCCGCCGCGACAGGTGTGGGAGCTCGCGCTGCCGGTCGATCGCCGCCTCGAGTTCGCCAACCTGCAGGAGTCCCGCGCCGGGCGTTTCCTGCAGATCCGCACCGCGCCGCCGGGAAACGGCGATGAGGACGCGCTCGAAGCGACGGCCGAGGCGGGGGAGGGCCGCTCGCGGCTGGGGCGGGGGAGCTTCACGCTGCGCCGTGCGCTGATCGGCCCGGCGCTGCGCAGCACGGCAATCGCCGAGCAGCAGATGGGGCGCCTGCTGGCCCTCGCCGTGCTTTCACCCGACGCGCTGTCCTCCGTGGCCTACGGGCCGGAAGCGCTGCTGGCGGTGCTCGTGCTCGCCGGCTCGGCCGAGCTGAAGCTCTCGCTGCCGATCGGCGCCGCGCTCGTGGTGCTGATGCTGTCGGTCGGACTCGGCTACCGCCAGGTGATCCGTGCCTACCCGCATGGCGGCGGCTCCTACATCGTGGCGAGTGACAGCCTGGGGCCCCGGTGGGGGCTGCTCGCGGGCGCCGGGCTGATCGTCGACTACATCCTCACGGTCGCCGTGTCGGTGGCCGCGGGGGTGGAAGCCGTGACCTCGGCGATCCCCTCGCTCGCCTCGGCCAGGGTGCTGATCGGGCTGATCGTGATCGTCGCGCTGGTGGCCGGCAACCTGCGCGGGGTGCGCGATGCGGGCGCGGCGTTCGCCGCCCCCACCTATCTGTTCGTGGTCGCGATCGCACTGGTCGTGATCGCCGGCCTGATCAAGGCGGGCTCCCACGACTTTCAACCCGCCGCCGCGGCGCCTCACCGGGCGACCGAGACACTCGGCGTACTGCTCGTGCTGCGCGCGTTCGCCTCCGGGGCGACGGCGATGACGGGGATCGAGGTGATCTCGAACGCCGTCCCCGTATTTCACCCACCACAGGCGCGGCACGCGCGCCAGACCCTGTCGGTGATGCTGGCGCTGCTGATCTCGATGTTCATTGGCGTCGTGCTGGTCGCGCACTTCGACGGCGCCACACCGGGCGGGAGCCAGACGCTGCTCTCCCAGATCGCGCACGACAGCGTCGGCGGCGGGATCCCCTACGGCTTCGTGCAGCTCGCCACCACGCTCGTGCTGCTGGTCGCCGCCAACTCGGCGTTCAACGGCTTTCCGCGGCTTCTGTACTTCATGGCGCGCGACGGCTACGTTCCCCGGCTGTTCCTGCGCATGGGCGATCGTCTCGCGTTCAGCAACGGCATCCTCGTGCTCGCAGTCCCCGCGGCGATGATCTACGCGGCCTTCGGCGGCCACACCGCCCCGCTGATTCCGCTGTTCGCGATCGGCGTGTTCCTCGCCTTCACGCTCGCTCAGAGCGGGATGGTGGCGCACTGGTGGCGCGATCGCGAGCGGGGGTGGCGCGGGGCGCTGGCCACCAACCTGCTCGGCGCGGTCCTCTCGGGGCTGGTGGTGCTGATCGCCGCGCTCACCAAGTTCACGGAGGGCGCGTGGGTGGTGGTGGTGCTGGTTCCGCTGATCGTGTGGGCATGCGGGCGCGTGCACGGGCACTACCAGCGCGCCCGCGAGGCGCTCACGCCGAAACCCGATCTCGACGAGGACACGCGGAGCGCTCGCGTGGCGCCGCCCCGGCTGGGAACCGAGGCGTCGACGCGCCTGGCCGAGGCGCAGGACGACCCCTCCGAGGTCCACAGCTTCGCGGTCGTGGCGGTGGCGGTGCTCGATCTCGCCGCGCTGCACGCGCTCGCCTACGCCGCCTCGCTCGCCCAGCCGGTGCTCGCCGTGCACATGAGTCCAACCGACGAGGAGGCCGAGCGCTTCCAGCGCGCGTGGCAGGCGTGGGGCGACCACCTGCCGCTCGAGGTCGTCGTGTCGCCGTTTCGTGCGACGGTGGCGCCCCTGGCGAACTACATCGGCGCGCTGCACCGCCAGCGCCCGGACGTGACGTTGACGCTCGTGGTGCCCGAGATCGTCGTCGCCAAGCCCTGGCAGCGGCTTCTGCACAACCGCGTCGCCGCACGCCTGCGCGCCGCGCTGATCGCCTACGAAGGCATCGTCATCACCACCGTTCCCTTCCACCTTCCGGCGTAGGAGCTCAGGAGGCGAACTGCGGGTCGGCTAGGTGCTCAGCCCGCTCAGCAGGCGCGCCGCGGCCGACTGGAAGCGCGCCAGATCGTCGTAGGGGCGTGCGACGAGCATCGCTCCCTCGAGGCCACTGATGATGGCCTGCGCCGCTTCGCTCGGCGATCCGTCGAACGACAGCGTCGCGTCAGAGCGGCCCTGCGCGAGCACGCGCGCGAGCCATACCTCGTTCTCGTCGAAGAAGCGCACGACCGCCGCGCGCATCGGCGGCGGCAGGGTTTCGTATTCGGCCGCGAGGATCCCGCACAGGCACATGCGTTTTCCGCGCAGCACGCCCGCGTACAGGCCCGCGTAGCCCTCGAGCTTGGCGCGGGGGTCGGAGACGCGGCCGTCGAGCTCCTCGAGCGCGTCCATGAACCGCGCTCCATAGCGCACGATGAGGGCCTCGCCGAGCTCGGCCTTGCCGGGGAAGTGGTAGTGCAGGCTGGCCTTCGTGATGCCCAGCTCGGCGGCGACGTCCGCGTAGCTGAAGCCCTTGAAGCCGCGACTCTGGACGAGTCGCTCGGCGACGTCGAGGATCCGCTGACGGGTGTCAACCTGCTGTCGGGGATGTGTCGCCGGCATCCATGCACCTTCCCACAATCGTTGCCATGCGGGGCCTTGACATTCTACCTACTAGTAGGTAAGAATAGCGGCTCAGTCGCCAACCAGATGTGGGGTGGTTTCATGCAGTCGACGGAGCACAAGAGCTTTCGGGAGCCGGACGAGACGCGCGAGTTCCCGAACGGCCGCGCGGAGATCGTCAAGATCGGCGGGGGCGAGGTGGGAATGCTGGTGTTCGAGCCCGGATGGCGCTGGTCGAACGACGTCAAGCCGATCGCGGGAACCGCGAGCTGCGAGGCGCCGCACTTCCAGTATCACGTGAGCGGGCGCCTGGCGATTCGCATGGACGACGGCACCGAGCTCGTAGCGGGCCCCGGAGACGTCACCTCGCTGCCGAGCGGGCACGACGCCTGGGTGATCGGCGAGGAACCCGTCACGGTCGTCGATTGGTTCGGCGCCAGCAGCTACGCCAAGAGCGGCTGACCGCAGCTCCTGACGAGCAGTGCAGTTGCACCTGTTTTCCACACCAACATTCACCGGGAGGTGAGCCACATGGGACGCATGATCGCTGACTGCCGTCGCTTCGAGAGCGACAGCAGCTGCACTCTGACCATCATCGGCGAGCAGGACGAGGTGATCGCCACCGCCGCACAGCACGCCGCCGCCGCACACGGCCACGAGGACACGCCGGAGCTTCGTTCGCAGCTGCAGGCGATGCTCGAGCCGGAGGACAGCTACGTGCCCGGAGCGCGCCAGCCCGAACCGTTCCCAGGTGGCTAGAGGACGAAGGGAATGAGCATCTTCGAGCTGCTTCGATACGCCGGGTAGGCCGTGGGGAACGTCGCGCTGAGGTTCCTCTCCTCCACCGACGCACAGTAGTAGAAGTACCCGCCCAGGATCGCTACGAGGATCAGGCCGATGAGGTTGTTGACGAGCGCGGTTCCGAGCAGGGCGAGGAGCAGTCCCGAGTAGATCGGGTGGCGGACCAGCCGGTAGGGGCCCGAGGTGACGAGCTCCGGTTCGGCCTTCTGGGTCATCGGCATGCCCCAGTTGCGCCCGAGGTGGACGCGCGCCCAGATCGCCAGCGCGATCCCTGACGCGAACACGACGGCGCCGATCGCCGCGAGGACCGAGCTGTGGACGGCCAGGCTGCCGCCGCGGAAGACGCGGACGAGCAGAATCACCGCGAGGGCGGTCAAGCCGTTCACGGGGATCCGCCGCATGCTGCCTTTGCCCTCCTTCACACCCACGGCGGACGCGAGCCAGTAGATCCAGAAGACGATCCAAACGATGGCGACGGCCGTCCTGAGTGTGTGCATTCTGTTCGCCGAGCGGTGGGGGGTGGGCAGACATTCGCCAGGCTACAGGTCTCGCTGAGCTGTACGATCATGTCGCTTGCGAGACAGCGGCTTGTGCGGAATGCGAGCCGCAGCGTGAGCGGCGGTTTGCCGGTGGTCCAGTCCCGGAGGGGAGGGTTCAAGGCAGTGAGCAGCCCCGTGGAGATCGACCCGAACGTCGCGCCCTCCGGCGACGGGTGTGCCGAGTGCCTCGCCGGCGAGGACCCGGGCTGGTGGCTGCACCTGCGCCGGTGCGCCGCGTGCGGCCATGTTGGCTGTTGCGATGACTCACCGGCACAACACGCAACCGCCCACCACCGCAAGACCGGCCATCCCGTGCTGCAGAGCTTCGAGCCCGGGGAGGACTGGTTCTACGACTTCCGCACGGGCGAGTTCTTCGAAGGACCCGCGCTGCTCGCGCCGGACAGCCATCCGCTTGACCAGCCCGTGCCCGGCCCGTCAGGCAAGGTGCCGCGCGACTGGCAACGGCGACTGCACTGATCGATCAGGGCGATCACCGCGATTGTGGGCTGGCCATGCGCTCGCGCCGACCGCGAGGCCTCCGCTGCATTAGCGTGTGGGAGGTGTCCGCGCGTAACGGCGTACTGGCGCTGCTGGTGGCGACCGCTGCGGTCGCGAGCTCGCCGGCGAGCGCTGTCGGCGCAGCACACGCCCGCGCCGCCGGCGGCTGCGCTGGCCATCTGCTGGAGCGGGTCAGCGGCGGGACGCTCACCGAACAGATCGTCGCGCACGGCGCGGGGCCTGAAACCGAGCTCGTCCACCTGTGCAGCTCCTCCGGCGGCAGGCAGTTCACGTTCCCGGAAGGACCCGAGGGCTATGGCGACTCATTCCTGTTCGCCGGCCTGGCGTTCGCAGGCGGCGAAACCGCGGCGGTCGCGTGGTCGTGGGCGTTCCAGGCGCCGCCCGAGCTGTGGGTGGTGAGCCTCGTCACGCACAAGGTTCTGTTCAGGAAAGCGCTTCCGCGCGATACCGCGAACCCGGAAACGTTCCTGCTCGGCAAGCTCGTGCTGCAGCGCGACGGCTCGGTCGCGTGGACCCAGTCCTCCACGAGCGGCGCGTGCGAGGTTGTCGAGCACACGAGCCACGGCACGCGCGTGCTGAACCCCACGCGCCAAGCGCAGCCCGCCTCCCTGACCCTCGCCGGGACGACCCTGCGCTGGCTCGAACAGGACGGGCAGGCACGCACGGCCACGCTGCGCTGAGCGCGCCGGTCGGGCTGGTCTCCCTGCCGGATCTCATCCATGTGGGACTCGATCCCGATCCATATGTCCCTTTGACCTGCTCTGCGATCCGGACGACCGCGAAGTCCGGACGCTCAATCGCGCCACTCGACCTCGAAGTGCCCGATCGGCTCGTCGAAGCCCTTCACGGCGATGGGGCCGCCGTCGGAGAACCGGATGCCCTTGCCGCGACAGAGATCATGCACCCCGGACGAAACGACGATGCAATCCGGCTGAGCCCACGCGCACAAGCGCGCGGCCTGCTGCACCGTCGCGCCAAAGAGATCGTTCTGCTCGGTGACGGGCTCCCCGGCCGCCACTCCGACACGCACGTGCACGTGCCCCTGCGCCGGTTCGTCGCGCTCCTGCAGAGCCCGCTGGATTTGCATCGCCGCGGAGACCGCCTGGAAGGCTGAGGTGAACGCAGCCATGATCCCGTCTCCTGTGTGCTTGACCTCGCTGCCGCCGAAGCGCGCCAGGACGGAGCGTACGACTGAGTCGTGTTCCCGTAGAAACCTCATCGCCGCACGGTCCCCCAGTTGCTGGGTGAGACGAGTGGAGTCGACCATGTCGGTGAAGAGGATGGCCCGGAAAGCGCTCTCCACATATGGCTCGCCGGGAGGATGGGTGTTGAGGCGTCCGAAGAAGCCACGCACGACGGCCTGATCGACCTCGATGACGTTCGACGGAAGCAGCCCATGGGCTGCCCGATGGGCTGCCTCAACGGCCTCCTCGTCCGGGGCCTCGACCAGGCAGAAGCCGCTCTCCGCGCCCTCTTCGAACCAATAGGTGACGAAGCGCACGCCGAATCCGTCCTGGACCTCGAGATCGCGCATGTGGGCGGCTGCGATGTCGGCAGCGGTCACGTCCTGGAGATCGTGGCGGTCCATGTAGAGGGGCATGGTGATCAGCCTCTGCCGAGCGTCAGCGCATCGCACTGGGCGAAGGCGCCGCTGGCGTGCTCGAGGGACGGATGTTCTGGTTCACCCGGAAGCGGTTTTCCGGGTCGTAGGTGCCCTTGATCTGCGCCAGGCGATCGTAGTTCTGGCGGTAGCTCGCCCGCACCCGCTCCTCGCCCTCGTCCATCATCATGTTCACGTAAGCACCGCCGGCGGAGTATGGGTGAAGCGCCTCGAAGTAGTCGACGCACCAGCGGCGGATGATCTCGGCATTGGCGGGGTCGTGATCGACACCGGCGAAGACCGAGCCCCAGACCGCATCGCGGTAGCTCCACGGGGTGTCGGATGAGCCGACGTCGTGGGCGGCCCCGTCGATCGGGTACAGGTGCATCGTGGACTGCCACGTCGGCATCTCGGCGCCGAACTTGGCGTGCGCCTCGACGGCGGCGTCGGGGATCTCCTTGACGAAATCAGCGCGCCAGTACCACTGGTCCCCGGCGGGATAGACGGGGTCGAAGGCGCCCTGGAGAGCGGGGTGGGGCATCGGCTGAACTGCGTGCAGCAAGGGCTCCGGCAGGGCATCCAGCAGCGGGGCCATCGCCCCGGCGGCGTCCTCGGGGTCTCCCACGTAGCACCAGACGACCCCGCAGACCTTGCGGAGATGGAGCTCGTCGGGGAAGGGCGGCGCCGGCGGGACCGATGCGAAGGCGAAGAAGCCGTTGAGCTCACGCGGGGCGTTCGGCAGGAAGTCTCGGTAGGCGGCCAGCACCTCGGCGCCCAGCTCGACCGGCCAGAAGGTCGGGCCGCCGACGACCGTCGAGATCTCGTGCAGCCTGAACAGGAAGGAGGTGATGACGCCGAAGTTGCCGCCGCCGCCCCGGATCGCCCAGTAGAGGTCGGGGTGCTCATCGGCGGCGGCCCGGACGGTCTCGCCGTTTGCGAGCACGACGTCGGCCGCGAGCAGGTTGTCGATGGTGAGGCCGCACTTGCGGGTCAGATGGCCAAGGCCGCCACCCAGCGTGAGACCACCGACGCCGGTGGTCGAGATGATCCCGCTCGGTGTCGCCAGGCCGTGCTCGTTGGTCGCGGCATCCACTTCGCCCCAGGTGCAGCCACCTCCGACCCTCGCCGTCCGGGCGCCGGGATCCACTTCGATTCCCTTCAGGCCCGAGAGGTCGAGAACCAGGCCGTCCTCGCACGTCCCCAGCCCGGCGCCGTTGTGGCCGCCTCCGCGCACGGCGAGCAGAAGCTCGTGGTCGCCGGCGAACGAGATGACCTTCGCGACATCGGCGGCGTCGGCGCAGCTTGCGATCAGGGCAGGGTGCCGGTCGATCATCGCGTTGTAGACCTTGCGAGCCTCGTCGTAGCCGGGGTCCGCGGGCGCTGTAAGCCGTCCCTGGAATCCGGGCATCTCGCTGCGGGCCGTGTGCATCAGTGCGTTGGTGGTGCTCATGGGTCCCCCTGTCGGTTGTCTCAACAAGTTGTCACGGCCGAGCCTATGGCGCTCGAATGTGGCTGTCATGACCTGAGCTGACCCAATTCGAGCGCTCCTGCCTCGATCAATCCCAGCTGGACATGGTCAAGACTGACTATCGTCCTTTTATGGAGGCAGAGATCCTGGAGCTTCCGGACCCGCTGCGCCCGACCTCGACTTCCCCGTTCGTCGGCCGCGCGGCAGAGCTCGAGAAGCTCCGAACCCTGATGCCGCGAGCCGCAGGGGAGAGGCGCCGCGTCGCGCTGCTCGCGGGCGAGCCGGGTGCCGGGAAGAGCCGTCTGGCGCGCGAGTTCGCCGCCCAAGTCGCGACGGAAGGGGTGCTTGTTCTCTACGGCGCCTGTGACGCGGTGGTGCGGACGCCATACGGGCCTTTCGTCGAGGCGCTCGAACGCCTGGTGCGGGTGACAGACGAGGCGCAGCTGCGTGCCGCGCTCGGCACCGGCGGCGGCGAGCTGACCCGACTGCTGCCCGACCTGCCCGCTCAGGTCGGCGGGCTGGCGCAACCGGTGAAGGCCGACGCCGATACCGAGCGCCACCGTCTGCACACGGCGGTTGCCGAGCTGCTTGCGAACGTCAGCCGCGCACGACCGATACTGCTCGTGATAGAGGACGGGCACTGGGCGGACGCAACGACGCTTCTGCTCCTGCGACACCTGGCGCGCTCTGCCTGGAGCGCGCGGCTGCTGATCCTCGCTACCTTCCGCGACAGCGAGGCCGATGTGCCCACGGAGCTCTCGGAGACGCTTGCCGACCTACGGCGCTCCGATGACGTCGTGCGAGTGCGTCTGGAGGGGCTCTCGGGGGCGGAGGTCTCTGACCTGGTCAGCCGTGCCGCCGGAAGCGACCCCGACCCCGAAGACCGCGAGCTACACGAGCTTGCGACCACGATCCACGACCTCACCGCCGGCAACGCCTTCCTCGTCTGCGAGCTGTGGCGCGCGGTGGTGGAGACGGGAATAGTCGAGGTCGCTGATGGGCAGGTGAGGGCGACCCGGCCGCTCACCGAGCTCGGCACGCCCGAAAGCGTCCGCGAGGTGGTCAGCCAGCGGCTGTCCCGGCTGGCCCCGAGAACCATCGATCTGCTCGAGCTCGCGGCAGCCGCCGGGCCGGAGTTCGAGCTGGAGCCGGTCCGCCGCGCCGCCGGCATCACCGAGCCCGAGCTCCTCACCGCGCTCGAGGAGGCAGTGGGCAGCGGCATGATCGAGGAGCTCCACGATCAGCGACTGGCCTGCCGCTTCACCCACGAGATCGTGCGGCGGGCTCTCTACGACCGGCTCACGCGGCTGCGGCGAGCCGAGCTGCATCTCCGCGTCGGGGAAGCGCTCGAGAGCGCCGGGGCGGACTCCGACCGCGCACTCGCAGACCTCGCCCATCACTTCGGCGCAGCGGCCCCGTTCGGCGGGGCCGAGCGGGCGATCGACTACAACCTGCGCGCGGCGCGGGCGGCGAGCGCCGCGCTTGCCTTCGACGACGCCGCCATGCGGCTGCGGACCGCAATCGAGATCGGGATCCAGGGCGAGCCCGAGCGCGCCGGCGCCCTGCTCGAGCTGGGCGCTGCCAGCCATCGTGCGGGCAAGGCGACCGACGCGCTGGACGCCTTCGCGTCGGCGGCAGAGATCGCCCGCGCGCTGGACAGCGGGGAGCTGCTCGCCCGCGCAGCGATCGGCTACGAGGACGCGTGCTGGCGCCCCGGGGTTATACGACGCGATGCGATTGAGCTCCTCGAGGAAGCGCTTACGGCGGTTGATGACAGCAGCGACGAGCTGCGGATTGGTCTGCTGGCGGGACTTTCGCGGGCGCTTGACTTCGCGGGGGAGCGCGAGCGCGGCGCGCTCGTGCGCGACAACGCCATCGCGCTGGCGAGGCGATACGAGGATCGCGCGGGGCTCGCCAAGGTGTTGGTCGGCTCCTACTGGGCGCGCGGCACGACCCCGCTGGAGGAAATTCTCTCGATGCTGACCGAGGCGAGAGACCTGGGGCAAGAACTGGGTGACGCCGAGATCCAAACGGACGCGATGGCGTGGCGCGTGCCGACCTTCGTGGCTCTCTCCGACCTCGCTTCCGCTCGTGCGGAGGTGGCTGTCCTGCGCGAGATGGCCGAGCACACAGCGCAGCCGTTCATGCACCACGTGGCCGAGCACTACGGGTCCGCGATCGCGCTCTGCGACGGGAAGCTCGCGGATGCCGAGGCGATGGCGGGGCGCTCGCACGATTGGGCCCGGCTACTGACCGGTCGCGATGCGTCAGGTACTCACGGCATCCAGATGTTCGGCGTTCGCCGCGAGCAGGGTCGCCTGGCGGAGCTCGCGCCGGTGATCAGGATCCTTGCGGGCGGGACCGAGCGTGAGGGCCCATGGCGTCCCGGGCTCGCCGTCGTGCTCGCCGAGCTGGGCATGGAGCGCGAGGCCAAGCGCGAGCTCTCGAGGCTCGCCGCCGAGGGCATCGACGGCTACCAGGCATCGCTGTGGCTGGCCACGCTCACCTACCTGACCGACGCCTGTGCCGCGGTCAACGACGAGCGGATGGCGGCGATCGTCTACCCCGAGCTGGAGCCGCTCGCCGGGACCAACGTGATGATCGGCCACCTGGTCGCCTGCTACGGAGCTGCCGATCGCTATCTGGGCATGCTCGCGGCGGTGCTGGGAGAGCCGGGGCGAGCAGAGGAGCACTTCGAGCAGGCGATGGAGCAGAACAGGCGGATGGGGGCGTCGACGTGGGTGGCTCACACGGCGTACGAGTACGGGCGCTTTCTGCTCGGACGAGGACGCGGGGCCCGCGACTACGCGCAGGCCCTGCTCGTTGAGGCCGCCGGCTTGGCCGAGCGCATCGGCATGGAAGGACTGCTCGGCAAGATCCGCCTGCTCGACGTGTCCACCTCGGGCGGTCTGCCAGGTGGGCTCTCCCCACGCGAGGCGCAGATCCTGAAGCTGGTCGCCAGAGGGCTCAGCAACCGTGAGATCGGCCAGGAGCTGACGATCAGCGAGCACACCGCGGCCAACCACATCCGCAACATCCTGCGCAAGACCGATTGCGCCAACCGCACCGAGGCCGCGTCCTATGCTCACCGGCAGGGGCTCGCCTCGGGGTGAGCGGGGATCCCGCTACGATCAGCCGATGGCCCTGTACGTGATCGAGCGCAGCTTCGCCGATCAGCTTGACCTCACGGATGCCGATGTCGAGCTGATCGAGGAGGTCAACAGCGACGAGGGAGTCCGCTGGCTGTTCTCGTTCCTGAGCGCCGACCGGCGACGCACCTATTGCCTCTACGAGGCGCCGTCGCCCGACGCGATCCTGGCGGCCGCGCAGAGGGCGAACGTCCCGGCCGATGAGGTCGTCGAGGTGAGCGCAGCGACGCCGCAGTTCGCGGGACGCCTGCGCGACTGGGCCGACGCCGTCCGCTGAGCGGGCCCAGTCGGTCGTCTCCTGCACGAAGGCTGAGAGCGGGCGGACCGCTCAGCCAATCTGCTCCGCCAGCTCGACGATGATCCCCCCGGGGCCGCGGACATAGCAGAGTCTGTAGCGGTCCTGGTAGCGCCCCACCTCGCCGACGAGCTCTGCGCCGCGGGCTCGGAGGCGAGCGAGGACGGCGTCGATGTCGTCGACGGCGAACGCGACGTGGCGGATGCCCGAGGCGTTCGCCGGCGCGCGCTGGTGGCCGCCGTCGCTCGACGGCGTGTGAAACTTCGTCAGCTCGACTCGCCCGTGCCCGTCTGGAGTCTGCAGCATGGCGATCTGCGCCCGGACGCCCTCGAGCCCGACGACCCGGTCCACCCAATCGCCCTCGACCGGCGCCTCGCCGTGCAGCTCGAGTCCGAGCGTGGCGAAGAACGCCACCGCGTCCGCGAGGTCGTCGACGACGATGCCCACGTGGTCCATCCGCTGGATTGCCATGTGCTCGATGGTAGGCACGGCGACTGAGCCCGTCGGTGAACTGGCCCGCGGCCGAGGGAGGCGCATGCTGGCTGGTCAGGTGCGGGGCTGGCGCCGTGCCACAACCAGGCAGGCGACTGTGCTAGAGCGGATCGGCCGTCCGAGCCGCTGGTGGAAGGCTTGGTTTTCGACGACGAGAGCGTCGCGCTGTCGGGGTGACAGTCTTGCCCAGAACGACATGGTGCCCAGTAGAGCGTTGATCTCGTCAGCGGTGTGCTCCAGCTGCATCGGCACTGCGACGACCTGCGGGTCATCAAACAGGTCTGCCGCATACCCGCGCGCGATCTCGTAGCCCCCCAGCCACGCCCACACCTCCGAGAGGTTCTCGCGTCGGGCGGCGACGCCAGCGAGGGTGCCGGCGAGGTCGCGGTAGGTGGGCCAATCGGCGGCAGATTCGGGCGCGACCGTCGTCATGGTGGCGCGCAGCGCCTGCTGATCGTCGGCGCTGCGGGGATCGTCGAGCCCGAAGTACGAGATCAGAGCAAGGCTGCCGCCGTCCACCAGGGCGTCGGCCGCCTTGCGCCAGCTCACGTCCGGATCGATCCAATGGATCGCCGACGCCGAGAACACAGCCGAGTAGTGGGCACGCGGCAGCGAGGCGTCCTCCAGGCGCGCGTTGACGAACTGCACATCGCCGAGGCTGTTCAACTGATCGCGAGCCCGCGCGATCAGTTGTTGGCCCGGCTCCACGGCTGTCACCCGCAGCCCGCGCGTCAGCAGGCTGCGCGTGAGCTGTCCCGTGCCGCAGCCGATCTCGAGCACCGCGGCGCCGGGGCCGATGTCCTCGCACGCCCAGTCGACAAGTGCGTCCGGGTAGCTCGGACGATGACGGTCATAGTCCTCGGCGACCTCATCGAAGACGCGTCCGTAGCTGCTGGCGTGGAGTTGGCTCGGCACGCCTCGACGGTAAATGACGCCGGGGACGGCCGGACGGCGACCGGCAAGACGCCGCGTAGATCGCCGAGAGCGGTGGCGGGTACGCTGACGCGATGCCGATGCCGAAGCGGGCCAATGTAGATGACTTCTTCGCGCAACTCAACGACGTCCAGCGGCCCCATCTCGAGGGACTCAGGGAGCTGAGCCGCGATGCCGACCCGGAGGCGCGAGAGGAGCTGAAGTGGAACCTGCCGGTGTATGTCCGGGGCGAGAAAACGAGCCTTTGGATGCTTCAGAACTTCAAGAACCACTGCTCGCTGCGGTTCCCGCCGCCGTTCTTTGCCACCCAGAAGGCCGCGGTTGAGGCCGCTGGATACGAGGCCGGTGAGGGCTTCATCAAGCTCCCTTACAGTCGCGTGCTGCCGACCGACCTTCTGGAGGCGCTGATGCAGGCGCGGGTAGAGGAGTACACGGCCACGGGTGCCGGCTGGAACGACCGCTGACCCGAAGTTCGTATTTTGCAGGCGCTTCGTTAGAACGCCTGATAGTCGATGGAGGCCGTTCTTCCGCCGAGATCGGTCAGTAATGGGCAGGTTTGTTTGGGTACTTGTGGTGACCCGTGGACGTCGTCTTGGACGGCATCGAGGACGCTTTTCCACCGCAACCAGCGGCCGATACAGACAGCATCAACACGACCGCGATCACGACGGTGCGCATAACCCAAACATAGCCGCGGTGGCGTCCGGCGGTTGTGAACGTTGTCGAAGAATCGCCCTGGCCGTCGCGCGCCTCGTTCATGGGTAGTGCATCAGTTTCAGCGGGGCAGGCCGGATCGGGCTCCGCGCCCCCGAGGGTCGAACAGCCAGTCATCGACGATTTCGCACACCTCGTCGTATTGCTTGCTGTCGAGCACCGGATCAAGGCCCTCAATCCGAAGCACCCTTCGCGCAATATCGTCCCGCGACCCTGTGGCCAGATCTCCGGGAGTCAGCGGGTTCACGACGTAGCCGTGGCGCCCCTTGAGTTCCTGCAAGAGCGCCTCGCGCTGTGTGTTTGGCCGATAGCCCATGACCCGAGATTACGCGGCCAGCTCGGCGATCTCGGTGGGCGTCCAGATATGGTCCGCCACGCCCGCCGCCATCGCCGGGGTCCGCGGGTAGGGCTTCGCGAGGGTCTTGTGCGGGCGCGCGAAGTTGTAGGCCATGAAGTGCAGCGCCACGGCTGCCGCGTGGCTCTCCAGTTTCTTGGAGAACGCGTTGGTAAGCCGCGTGAACCGCCGCATGTTCATTCTCATGGTCAGGTTCTGCCTCTCGATGTAGCTCGTGCTGGCCTTCGACAGGTCCGGGTGCCCCAGGCTCTCCTTCACCCGCACGCCCGTGCAGGCGGGCGGGCTGTAGCGGCCCGGAGCGATGGTCGTGGACTGGTATTCCTTGATGACCTGCGCCCAATCCACGTCGCCGCCGAACACCAGCCCGACGGCGCCCTTGTAGCTCGCGTGCGCGTCTGTCGAGAGCTGGATGCGGTAGCGAAGCCGGTCGCGGAGATCGTCCAGGAAGGCGACGCAGTCGGCGGTCTTGCGTTCGCCGAGCAGCCACGACGGGACGAGCTTGGAGTCCGCGTCGATCGCGACCCAGCACCACACGTCGCCGACGCCGAACTCGCCCTGACGGTCCTCTGGCACGTTCTTGGCCTTCGCGCCGACAAAGCTCCAGATCTCGTCGCACTGGACCTGCTCGCAGCGCAGGTCGCGCAGCGTGCGGTCCTGGTACTCCGTGCAGGCAGCGCCGACGTCCAGCAGCAGCTTGGAAACGGTGTTGAACGAGCAGCCGGCCATCCTGGCGGTGGCGCGCATGCTGTTCCCCTCCGTGAGCATTGCGAGGATCTGGGAACGCCGCTCGATGCCCAGCCGGTTCATACTGAACATTATGCGTGAGCGGTCGGACAGAAAGTTCTACTTGATCCGGCGCAACGTCACTCGGCTTGGCTCAACGACGCCAGGGAAGTCAATGGGCAGAAAATCGGTGAGGCGGGGGTATGGGAGCCCCGCTACTTCGCTGAATGTCTCCTCGGTCCAATCTGCCTCGTTACGAAGCAGCCCGATGGCGTCTGCGAACACCGTCGGCCGCTCCGGCCCTTGGTCATCGCCGGGCTCCTGGGTCCGATGGCCGAGCGACTGCCGCCTGATGTTCAGCGAGCGGTACGCGGCGTCGCTCAGAAGGTTCAGATCACGGGCGCGCCGGGCGAGCGCTGCCGCCGAAATCCCCCATCGCTGACGAAGGCGCAGAAAATCCTCCCAGCGCCGTTTTGTGTGCACGACGTCCCGGGTGAAGTCTGCGGCAGGAACCATCAGGGCGAGCGCAAAGGAATAGGCTTCTGCCTCGCGATAACGCTCGTCGGGCACGCTGAAAGCGTCCCAGTGATGAAGCATCGCGTGCCCGAGCTCGTGCGCGAGCGTGAGCCGTGAGCGCGCCCAGTCAGTGATGTAGGTATTGACGAGTATCCAGCGCCGCGCGTCCCGTCGAGGATGCGCATACGCGGCTTCGACCTTTGGGTGCCCGAAATCGACTCGGAGCACGATCGCGCCCGCAGACTCGATGAACTGAGTTAGGTCGGGTATCGGCCCGGCGGGGATACGCCAAACGCGCCGCAAGGTCTCAGCGGCTTCCTCGGGGTTGTGGCCCAGCGGATCGTCAACGGAGGGCCAGCTAATGCTCGGTTCGATGTCCACCGCGCTGAGGATGCGGGAGGCCGCCAAGCGCGCAAGCTCGGTTCGTCCTTCGATTTGGTACTCGTCGCCCTTTTTCTTGACACCTGACGCGCGGAACATCGGCCGCGTGGTGGCAATCGAGCTGTCAACGAGCGTCAGGGGGAGCACATCAAGCGCTCCTGCGATTTGCGGAATCAGCTCAGGCTCAGGAACGCGTGAGCCCTTCTCCCAGTGCGAGACCGCGGCCTGTGAGACGCCCACAAGTTCCGCGAGCTTGGCCTGCGAGAAGCCCTTAGCGCGCCGCGCGAGTGTCACGGCGTAGGGATTGAAGTCGGCAGGCATCGCCTACCCGGATTCTTCGATCCGGCGCTTTTGCGGGAGTTTGACGCTCGGCTTGGGTGCGGTCGCAGGCTCGACTCGCTCGACCTGCATCTCGGCGATCAAGCGCAGAGGGATCGGCTGCCCGAGCTTCCCACGAGGCCCAAGTGCCACGGCATCGACGCTCGCTGCGTGGAGGGCGTTACCCATGAGGCGGATCAAGACCTCGTCCCGCGGACCACCGGGCTGAGCTGTCGTCTTGAAGAGGGGTGCCTGAACACCCTGGAGTCCCAGGGCAGCCTTCACATCCTCGAGCCGGGAATCCCTGTTGGTCTTTGAGAGGCGCACGAGGGCGTCCCCAGCGACCCATTCGTAGGCGCCCGATTCCAGGTGCTCCTCGATCAGCTCCCAGCCGCAACTCGGCCCGATGTTCTTGCGCATCTCGGTCGCGACGAACGCCCGTCGCTCCAAAGCCATCGCGGTCGCCGCCGGCTGTGGGTCCATACTCGCGTACACGTGACGCCGCTCGGCGATTTGCGCGAGGACTACGGCATCTGTGTCGAGGACTGCGGCAACGGCGGGCTGGACTACCTCGACTAGCTCCAAATCAGAGATCATGGAGAAATTATAACACCGATTTCATAACAGGTCAAGGGCTCGGTTTCGATCTCCCCCAGCGAGCCGCCGCAGCCTTCCGCGCCGACTCGCTGCGCTCCTTGGCTGTCATCTTCGCCGCGCGCGCCCGACCGCCCTTCAGGCCGCCGCGGCGTCCCAGCTCAACGGCGGCTGGGTCCTTGCCGTCGGCGAGCGCGGCGTCCTCGATCTCGCCTGTGGCGATGTCCACGATCATCTTCCCGAGCTGGCTGGGGTCGCGCGGGCGCTTGCGTGAGCGGTCAGGCATCACGCCAAAGCGTAGCGCGTCTACCCGTTCCCTTTGCTGGCACCGCCCGAGCCGGACGAATCAAGCGCGCTGGCGAATGGTATCTGGCCGTCACGGGCGGTCTGGTCGGCGAAGTGCTTGCTGAGCATGGTCTCTTGTCCCTGATAGTTGGACCCAAGGCCCTGCCCGTAGAGCACGTCCGGTTTCGCCTCCATCCGCTCGAATGCCAGCTTGCAGACGGGTTGCAGGTTCTCCACCATGAACGGGACATCCCGCGCACGGACCTCGAGCGCAGCGCGGCTCCCGTAGCGCCGCTTTCTGCCAGGGGAATAGCCGAAGCCCGGATCGAAGAATCCGGCATAGTGGGTTCTGAGCTCGCCGGCCGTGGGGTCGTACGCAAGCATCTCCGCGGCATACTCCGGGGGGATGCTCACCCCCTCGGAGGAGATCAGTAGGTAGAACACGTCTGGTTGCAGCACGATCTGCTTGCCGTTCTCGGCGCAAACGTGCTCCCAAAAGTCCTCGGTCCTCAGCGGCTCTTTACTCGTGAGATCGATGGGGAAGGTGTTGGGCTTGGCCTTGTAGCCAACGGGAGCCCCCGGCAATGCGTCGATCTTCAGGCTAAGGAACAGGCCGTCGGACAACTGCAGATCGGACCCGGGCACTGCGGATTGGCCCTGGTAGAGCAAGGGATGCTCGCTATGGACGTGGCGGATTTCGTCGTCGCTCAACTGGACGCTCCCACGAATCAGCCGTAGTTGGTTGAGGGAGACCCCCGTTTCGACCTTGATCGCGAACGAGCGTGGGACTACCTCCAGGTAGAGCTTCCCCGCATATCCAGCCGTGATCTCGTCGAAGCGGTTGTTCCGGTCCGTCATGACCCGCGTGAACACGTCAAGCCGCCCAGTAGAGCTCTTGGGGTTGGTCTTGGCCCGCACATCCGATGGGAGGTTGAGCCGCTCGATCAGGGGGATGAGGTAGGGCCGGTCACGCTCTAGCGTTGCACCGTCCCGAAGGTCGATTTCGTCGTAGGAGATCCCGGCTCGCTTGTCCTCGACCGTGGAGCTCGCATCGGGTAGAAAGCTGCATCGCAGCGCCCAAGCCGTGGGGCCGAGCCGGAGGTCGAGACTCGCGGGCTGCACGAGCTGATCGGGGATACGGAACTCCCCTGCGGTGATCCACTCTTCGTGGATGGCGTCGCGGATCGCCTGAGACGGCAGCACGCCCAGCCTCGGGGTAGCGCCAGCGTGCTCCGTCTCGGCCACGCTATGAGTCTCCGCCTCCACTGTCGTCACCTCCCACGAAGTCGAACTGCGAGAGGCACCCCAAGCTGCAGAACACCCCTTCGGCTAGCGATCCGCCTCCGACGCGCTTGCTCCCGAGTGGTTCCCCGCAATTCGGGCAGATCCCACGTCGACGCGCGTCTTCGATCCGGTCTTGCTTCTCCGTCATGCCCGCAACATACCCAAGATAGTCGCGCCTGCGGTGGACGTCATACCCGACGGACTAGTGGACGCGTCCGCAAGTGTTGCGGTTCATGCTGCGAGGGCGAGGGGTTGCGCTTCGTGACGGGTGATCTTCTCGATCACGTTGTCGAGCTTGGCGCGGGTGAAAGTCCACTCAAACGGTCGGG
>Ga0302325_10001932_pt1 | contig 51637 bp, 62 predicted proteins | sample Palsa_T0_2_FD_201948 | JGI IMG/M metagenome (GOLD analysis project Ga0302325, IMG submission 201948) | Peat permafrost microbial communities from Stordalen Mire near Abisko, Sweden - Palsa_T0_2 | ecosystem: Environmental > Terrestrial > Soil > Palsa > Peat permafrost | place: Sweden: Abisko...
TGGTGACAACACCACGATGACCGTCGAGTTAGGCAAGACGATCGCCATGGACGAGGGGTTACGGTTCGCGATTCGAGAAGGTGGCAAAACCGTCGGCGCCGGACGCGTCACCAAAATCATCAAGTAACAACACTGGATTACCGCGGCTGGCCCTTCCTTCCAGTCGCGGCGGCATCGAAACCCGCTCCACCCACGACGACCACATCTGGGCATTTGCCGCCAGCGCTAGCGTTGGCGGCCGGTGCGGCCATCTCGGTTCGTAGTCGTCCTGCTGGTACTGGTCGCGGCAACGGGCGCTCATCGGCCCATCGCTCTTGCGTGGCGGGCCGCGTTCGGGCGCATACCGGCGGGATCCGGCCAGACGATTTGGGCCGAGGTCATCTGGATCCTGCCCGCCCTCTTGCTGGTCACCCGCTGGCGGTGGTGGGGTCGGGTTGGCATCACACGGTCGGTCCGGTTTGGCTCGGCGCGATACCTCTGGCTCCCCGCTATCTATCTGCTCCTCTCGATGCTGGCCGCTTACCACACCAGTGGCGCTGGCGACATCGCCGCCCTTGCGGCCGCCGATTTGCTGGTCGGCCTCAATGAGGAGCTCTGGGTGAGGGGGCTGATGTTAGAGACGCTCCGCGGCAAAGGTGCGACCTACGCCGCCGTGCTGACTGGGCTGCTCTTCGGCGTAGAACATCTCCTCAACCTGACGAGCCAGCCGTTTGGGGCAACGATCACCCAAGTCGGCTACGCCGCCCTGATCGGCATGGGTCTCGCCGGCCTGCGCATCACGCAGGAGAGTCTTTGGCCGGTCATCGCGTGGCACGTTCTCTTCGACTTCATCTCCGACCTTCAGTCCGGCCCGCACCCCGCCGTTCAGCACGTCACGTGGGCAAGCGGGACCGTCGTGGTGATGCTGTTCGTGCCGCTCGGAGCCTACGGTCTCTGGCTTGCTCGGCATCGTGCCGCGCCCTCACCCGAGGAGGCACACTGGGACACTCGCAGACCCATCAGGTACGATTGACGGATGGCTAAGAACGAAAAGCGGATCAAGGTCACCTTGGCCTGCGAGCAGTGCAAGCGGCGCAACTACATCACGATGAAAAACAAGCAAAACGACCGTGAGCGCATCGAGATGAAGAAGTACTGCCGCTGGGACCGCGTTCACACGCTGCACAAAGAGACGCGGTAACCCCCGGGCGGGTCCGCGGGTCCAACCTCTCAGTGTCAGAAAACGTGGCCGCGCTGGTCACCGCCGCCAAAGGCGGCGACCGGCAGGCGTTCGACGAGGTCGTCAAAGCGACCTATGCGGACACCTACGCGCTCGCGCTCCGGCTGACCGCCAACGAGGAGGACGCGAAGGACGTGGTGCAGGAGGCCTATCTCCGGGCCTATCGAGGCCTCAAGCGGTTCCGTGGAGACTCGTCGTTCACGACGTGGCTCTACCGGATCACCGCCAACTGCGCCTCGACGCAGTTGGGCAAGCGCTCCCGCCACCGCCACGACTCCCTCGACGGTGAGGCGGCCGAGGTCCGTGACCTCCGACCCGAGATCGACCCCCAGATGCGAGCCGAAGGTTCGCTCTTGCGCAGCCGAGTGACGGCGGCGCTCGAGACACTGCCGCCCGGTCTTCGGGAGGTCGTCGTCCTGCGCGACATCTACGACCTTCCCCACGAGGCCATCGCCGCAGAGCTCGGCATCACCGAGGCGGCCGCCAAAGTTCGGCTCCACCGGGCCCGGCTCCGTCTACGGGCCCAGCTGTTCCCCACCAGGGGCGAGCGAGGCGAGGAGGACGCTCATGCAGTGTGACGACGTCGCGCCGGCGTTGGCCGGTGTGGTGGACGGGACGGCCGTCCTCGGCTGGGGAGCCAGCCGCCACGTGAGCTCGTGCCTGCGATGCCAGGCCGAGTTGGCGCAGTATCGGCGACTGTTGCGCACCCTGCACCAGATGCGCGAGGAGCCGGTGCGGGTCCCCGGCGACCTCCAGGGACTGATCCTCGCCCGGATCGACGCGTCCGACGGCGGCCGCGCCGCTCCGTGGGCTCGCCGGGCGGCCTACGCCGGAGCCGTGGCCGCGACCGCAGCGGGAGCCGCGGGGGCTATCGTCCTCGTGGCCAGCCGCAACCGCCGGTTTCGTCTCGCCAGCTGATCCGGCCCCACCGACCACCTTCGGCCGACGGCAACCGGGCCATATTCGCCCGATTGATGGGTCTGGTATCGTGACTCGCCCGGCCTGTGCGCCCCTACAGCCCTAGGGCAGTAGCTCAACTGGTAGAGCTCTGGTCTCCAAAACCAGCGGTTGGGGGTTCGAGTCCCTCCTGCCCTGCTCATCTCAGTGCGAAACCCAGAGGTGTGTTGTGAATCGTGAAACGAAGCGCTTGCTCCAGCGACAAGGGCAGCTCGACGACGAGGGCAACCCCGCCGCGGGTGCACGCCGCCAGCCACCCCGCCCTCCCGTCCAAGGAGGCGCGCAGGCTCGTGGCGAGCAGGCTCGACCCATCGAGTTCCTCCGGGAGGTCCGTGGCGAGCTGCGCCGGGTGGCGTGGCCGACCAGGGCGGAGACGCTCAACTCGTCACTCGTCGTACTGATCGCCCTCGTGGTGCTGACGTCGGCGATCTTCGGCATGGACACGGCCTTCTCCAAGTTCGTGCTGTTCCTGTTCAAGCAATAGGTGGATTGATGACCGACACAGCCGACATGTCCGACGACACCGCCCCCTCCCCCTCGCCCGGGCTGCTCGACGTCCCGGACGTCGTCACCCTGGGCGACGGCGTCGAGCTGCTCGACGAGGACGGCGACGAGGAGTACGTCTCGGAGAGCCCGTACGACCGGGCCGGCCAATGGTTCGTCGTGCACAGCTACGCCGGGTACGAAAACAAGGTGAAGTCCAACCTCGAGAGCCGCATCGCTTCCATGAACATGGAGGAGCGCATCTTCGAGGTCGTGATCCCCGTCGAGGACGTCATCGAGTTCAAAAACGGCAAAAAGGTCGTCGTCTCCAAGAAGATGTTCCCCGGCTACCTCCTCGTACGTTGCGAGATCGACGACGACTCCTGGTACGTCATCCGCAACACCCCCGGTGTGACCGGCTTCGTCGGTCCCGGCACCAAGCCCACGCCGTTGTCCCGCAAGGAGGTCGAAACCTTCCTCCAGGTGGCCCGGCCCGGCATCGAGCAGGTCAAAAAGAGCCGGCCGCGGCTGGAGTACGAGACCGGCGAGAGCGTCCGGGTGCGGGAAGGGCCCTTCGCCGACTTCACCGGCACCATCGCCGAGATCAACGAAGACCAGCTCAAGCTCAAGGTCCTCGTCAACATCTTCGGGCGGGAGACGCCGGTCGAGCTCGAATTCGCCCAGGTCGCCAAGCTCTAGCTGTGCTCTGTAGGATGTTTCGCCCCTTTGATGTGATTCGCCCCGTGAGAGGAAGCTGATCGTGGCTAAGCGTAAGGTCACTGCCATCGTGAAGATCCAGCTGCCGGCTGGCGCGGCGACGCCCGCGCCGCCTGTCGGTACCGCCCTCGGACCCCACGGTGTCAAGACCATGGACTTCGTCCAGCAGTACAACGCCGCCACCGAGAGCCGTCGCGGCCAAGTGGTTCCGGTGGAGATCACCATCTTCGACGACCGTTCGTTCAGCTTCGTCCTCAAGACGCCGCCGACGCCCGTCCTCCTGCGTCAGGCCGCCGGTCTGGACAAAGGCTCGCAGACGGCCGGCCGCGAGACGGTTGGCAGCGTCACCGACGCCCAACTGACCGAGATCGCCGAGATCAAGATGGTCGACCTCAACGCCAACGACATCGAGGCGGCCAAGCGCCAGGTGGCGGGGACGGCTCGGTCGATGGGGATCACCGTTTCGTAGGTTTTGGCTTTCGGGTTTGGTTTTTCTCGAGTCGCGCCTGTCCGGACCACCTCGACCGGGTCGCAGGCCTCTTTGCAAAGGAGAGGGAGCCATCATGGCGACACAAGGGAAGCGTCTCAGCGACGCCGCCAAAAGGTTTGACCGCCAGGCGTTGCACTCGCCGATCGAGGCGATCGACGTGGTGAAGTCGCTGGCCACGGCCAAGTTCGACGAGACCGTCGAGGTCTCCGTTCGGCTGGGGATCGACCCCCGCAAGGACGACCAGCGGATCCGGGGCACGGTCGCGCTCCCCGCCGGCACCGGCAAGACCGCCCGGGTGGCCGTGTTCGCCACCGGTGAGGCAGCTGCCGAAGCCCGCGAGGCCGGCGCCGACGAGGTCGGCGGCGACGAGCTGGTCGAGAAGGTGCAGGGCGGCTACCTGGACTTCGACATCGCCATCTCCACACCGGACCTGATGGCCCAAGTCGGGCGGCTCGGCCGAGTGCTCGGGCCCCGAGGTCTCATGCCCAACCCCAAGACGGGGACGGTCACGACCGACGTCGGCAAGGCTGTGCGGGAGTTCAAAGGTGGTCGGGTCGAGTACCGCGACGACCGCAAGGGCGGCAACGTGCAGGTGCCCATCGGCAAAGCCAGCTTTGAGCCGGCCGCCTTGCTGTCAAACTTCCGCGCCGTCATCGACGAGCTCGGGCGGGCCAAGCCGGCCGCAGCCAAGGGCCGCTACATCCTGTCGGTCACGCTGTCCTCCAGCCAGGGGCCGGGAGTCAAGATCGACCCGGCCCGACTTCGCGTCACCCTCGAGGACCTGCTTCCCGCCTAGTCGTTGGTGCGGTGGTTGGTGGCTCCGGCCTCCGCTCGGCGGCTTATCGCTGGGCCGGACCAGGTGGTGTGCCGGGTCGCGGACCGGGTGGTGGGCCGGGTCGCGGGCCGGGCGGCGCCAGGCGGCCAACTGGCTCCGGCTGGCGTGATGCTGCTATCGTCGGCGTGCTCAACAACGAAGTACAGCCAGCCGCAGACCTCCGGCCCGCCCTGCAAGGGTGGTCAATGGGCGCCAGCCCACCGGACGAGGCCGGATCTCATGCTCCACCGGGAGCGGTCCGCGCGTCGAGGCCTGCCTGGCCCCTGACCCAGACCCTCACCGGAAAGAGATGCGCCCATGAGCGACCCGAGCGTGGCTGAAGCGGGCACCGACCATCGCGGTCGAAGTGGCGACCCGCGCGCCGACAAGGTCGCCGTCGTGGACGAGGTCCGCGAGAAGCTGGCTACCGCTGGCGCCGCCATCCTGACCGAGTACCGGGGCCTCAAGGTGTCTGAGCTCGAAGGGCTCCGTCGCACCCTCACCACGGCGGGCGGCGAGTACAAGGTCTACAAAAACACCCTCGTCCGATTCGCCACGCGCGAGCTCGGGATCGAGGGCCTCGACGCCCTCCTCGAGGGACCGACGGCGATCGCCTTTGCTGATACCGACGTTCCGGCCGTCGCCAAGGCGCTGCGGGACTTCAGCCGGGCCAACCCGCTGCTCGTCGTCAAGGGCGGCGTCATGGGGTCCACCGTGTTGTCAGCCGGTGACGCCAGCGCCTTGGCCGACATCCCGCCGCGAGAGGTGCTGCTTGCCCGCCTGGCCGGACTCATTGCCGCCCCCCTCCAGCAGTTCGCCGGCATCTTGCAGGCGGTGCCCCGCAACTTCGCCTACGGCCTGAAGGCGCTCATCGAAGCCCAAGGCGGAGCTGAAGTCGCCGCCGGGCCGCCCGCGGCTGAGCCCGAAGTCGAGACCGAACCCACCCCGGCCACCCCGGCCGACCCCGCCGACACGGCTGACTCCACCGACGAAGCCGACCCGACCAACGAAGGAGCATAAACATGGCCACCCTGACCAAAGACGACATTCTCGAAGGCATCGCCGCGCTCACCGTCCTCGAGCTCGCCGAGCTCCTGAAGGACTTCGAGGACAAGTTCGGCGTGACCGCCGCCGCCCCGGCAGCCGCGGTTGCAGCTCCGGCCGCCGGTGGCGGAGGCGGCGGCGAAGCTGCCGCGGCCGAGGAGGAGCAGGACGAGTTCGATGTCGTCCTCGTCACCGCCGGCGACAAGAAGATCCAGGTCATCAAGGAGGTCCGGGCCCTCACGCAGCTCGGGCTGAAGGAAGCCAAGGATCTGGTCGACGGCGCGCCGAAGTCGATCCTGGAGAAGGTGTCCAAGGACGACGCCACCAAGGCCAAGGCCCAGCTCGAAGAGGCCGGGGCCACCGTCGAGCTGAAGTAAGACCGTCGAACTGAAGTAAGACCAACAAGTAGGAGTGGCCGATCTACCCCGCGGCGCCGTGCCGAGCTAGCCGGGCCGCGGGGTAGTTCGCCACCACGCCCGGATGGGATGAGATGCAGGTTTGGCAGGAACCGTCCTGCGGGCAAATAAGACGGTGATGAGTAGCGCCAACATTTTGGTAAATGGCTCCGAGGGCGTCAGGTTCGCCGATGCTGCCCGGCTTCGGCAGCGGGGTCTCAGGGTGACCGGCCCCCGCCTGGCCATCCTCGCCGTGTTGGACTCGGTCGGTGGTCACCGTTCCGCGGACGAAGTGGTGGCTGGCCTGCGGGAGAGCGGTTACCGCCACGCCCGCACGACGGTCTACAACGCCCTCGACGATCTGGCTCGCGCCGGGCTCGTCAGGGCCGCCCCCGTCGACGCAGGGGCGTTGCGCTATGAGTCGGCCGGACCCCCGCACCACCACTTCGTGTGTCGCATCTGCGGGCGGATCTCCAACGTGGCGATCGCCGAGGATTTGGCCGCCCGTCCCCTGCCTGAGATCGAGGATGCGGTGGTGGACGAGCTGGACGTGGTGTACCGGGGCGTGTGCCGATCCTGCGATGATGCGCGCAAATCCTTGACCTGAGCCCGCCGTTCCCGTACTTTCTCGATCACGAGATGACCGACGGATCACCGTCGAGACAACGGCAGGCTGACCGCCGGAAACGACGGGCTTGCACAACCGACCCCGCGGGGCTATTGTGAACGGTTGCCGTGCTGCACCCCTCGCGTCTCTTTGCGGTTCTGCCGTTGACGACGCGCGCAATCACGGCCACTTCGACCGACCGTTGTCAGGAGTAGGCCTTGGCGTCTCGATCCGCGTCGGCGTCCCCCGCTCGGGAACGCTTCTCATTCGCCAACCTCGCTGAGGTCCTGCCCCTGCCGGACCTCATCGCGATCCAGCGCGACTCGTTCAAGTGGTTCTTGGACCAGGGCTTGGCGGACACGTTCCGCGACATCAGCCCGATCGAGGACTTCACCGGACAGCTCCGGCTGGAGCTGGAGTTCGATCCGACGGACGTCGACCTTCGTCCTCCCCCCAAGTTCAGCGTGGAGGAGTGCAAAGAGAAGGACATGACCTTCTCGGCCCCGATCTTTGTGCGGGCCCGGTTCATGAACGCGAGCACCGGCGAGATCAAGGAGCAGACGGTCTTCATGGGGGACTTCCCGATGATGACCGACAAGGGCACCTTCATCATCAACGGCACCGAGCGTGTCGTCGTCTCCCAACTCGTCCGGTCGCCCGGTGTCATCTACCAGCGAGGCAGGGACGCCAAGACCTACGCGACGGGCACCATCCACCCCTACCGCGGCGAGTGGATCGAGTTCGACATCGAGACCAAGCCCGGCAAGGAGGCCACCGCGGGCTGCCGCGTCGCCCGCAAGCGCCGGCTCAGCCTGTTCGTGCTCCTGAGGGCCCTCGGCTACACCGATGAGGCGTTCCTGTCCGCCTTCGCCCGCCACTTCGACTTCCTCGAGACGCAGTGGGACAAAGAGCGGGAGCTGACGCCGACGCAGGACGAGGCGCTGCTCGAGATCTACAAGCGGGCCCGACCGGGTGAGCCGCCCAACGTGGACTCGGCGCGCAACTACTTCGAGGGCGCCTTCTTCAGCTCCAAGCGCTACGACCTCACGCGGGTCGGTCGCTACAAGCTCAACCGCAAGCTCGGTCCCGAGATCGAGAAGATCGCGTCGCTCTTCCCCATGATCGACCTGGAGCGGCCGGAGCCCGACCAGGGCGTCCTCAGCCGGGCCGAGCTGTTGGCGGCCTGCACCTACCTGCTGCACCTGGGCAAGGACGAGCCGGGGTATCGCCTCGACGATCAGGACCACTTCGCCAACCGCCGCATCCGCAGCGTCGGCGAGCTGATCCAAAACCAGGTCCGCATCGGCCTGTCCCGGATGGAGCGCGTCGTGCGTGAGCGTATGACGACTCAGGACGTCGAGGCCATCACGCCGCAGACCCTGATCAACATTCGACCGGTCGTCGCCGCCATCAAGGAGTTCTTCGGCACCAGCCAGCTGAGCCAGTTCATGGACCAGACCAACCCGCTGTCGGGCCTGGCCCACAAGCGCCGGTTGTCGGCCATGGGCCCCGGCGGTCTGTCGCGGGAACGGGCCGGCTTCGAAGTCCGGGACGTGCACCCCAGCCACTACGGCCGGATGTGCCCGATCGAGACGCCCGAGGGTCCCAACATCGGCTTGATCGGCCACCTCGCCGCCTATGGGCGGATCAACGACTACGGCTTCATCGAGACGCCGTACCGCAAGATCGTCGACGGCAAGGTCACCGCCGAGATCACCTACCTCGCCGCTGACGAGGAGGAGACCTACGTCATCGCCCAGGCCAACGCCGCCCTCGACGGCCAGGGTCGTTTCATCGAGGACCGTGTCCTCGTGCGACGGGGCCCGCAAGGCACCGGCGTGTCGTCCTCGTCCTACGGGACCACCTCGGAGATCGACTACGTGTCGCCGTCCGAGGTCGACCTCATGGACGTCAGCCCCAAGCAGATCGTCTCGATCCCGACGGCGCTGATCCCCTTCATCGAGCACGACGACGCCAACCGGGCCCTGATGGGCGCCAACATGCAAAAGCAGGCCGTGCCGCTGGTGCGACCCGAGGCGCCGTACATCGGTACCGGGGTCGAGGCCCGCGCCGCCCGCGACGCCGGCGACGTGATCCTGGCCGAAGGCACCGGCGCCGTGACCGACGTGTCCGGTGACACGGTCACCGTCCAATACGACCCGGGTCAACGCAGCCGCCTCGGCATCGAGTTGGGCCGCAAGATCTACAAGCTGGCCAAGTTCCACCGCTCCAACCAGGACACGTGCATCAACCAAAAGGTCAAGGTCGACATCGGGGACAAGGTTCACGGCGGCCTGATGGCCACCGTCCTCGCCGACGGACCCTCCACCGAGGAGGGCGAGCTCGGGCTCGGCAAAAACCTGCTCGTCGCCTTCATGCCGTGGGAGGGCTACAACTACGAGGACGCCATCATCTTGTCGGAGCGCCTCGTGCGCGACGACGTGCTGACGTCGATCCACATCCAGCAGCACGAGGTTGACGCTCGCGACACCAAGCTCGGTGCCGAGGAGATCACCCGTGACATTCCCAATCTGTCCGAGGAGATCCTGAAGGATCTCGATGAGCGGGGCATCATCCGCATCGGCGCCGAGGTGGGGCCGGGCGATGTCCTGGTCGGCAAGGTCACCCCCAAGGGTGAGACCGAGCTGACTCCCGAGGAGCGCCTCCTCCGAGCCATCTTCGGTGAGAAGGCCCGTGAGGTTCGCGACACCAGTCTCAAGGTGCCCCACGGTGAGTCGGGCAAGGTCATCGACGTCCAGGTCTTCAGCCGGGAGGACGCCCACGAGCTACCTCCGGGCGTCAACCAGTTGGTCCGGGTCTACGTCGCCCAGAAGCGCAAGATCAGCGAGGGCGACAAGCTCGCCGGCCGTCACGGCAACAAGGGCGTCATCTCCAAGATCCTGCCCCTCGAGGACATGCCCCACCTGGCGGACGGCACCGCCGTCGACATCGTTCTCAACCCCCTCGGCGTGCCGAGCCGGATGAACATCGGACAGGTGCTCGAAGCCCACCTCGGCTACGCCGCCCGATGGGGCTGGGAGGGTGGCCCCGTCGGCAACGGCCCCGCCGTCAAGGGGACCGAGGCCAAGACCCGGACCATCACACCTCCGGCCGTCCACATCGCCACGCCCGTGTTTGACGGCGCCCACTGGGACGAGGAGGACGAGGCCGGCAAGCACTCGACCATCAAGCAGATCCTGGGCAACCTCATCCCCGAGTCCCTGGATGGCGTGCGCATGATCGGCACCGACGGCAAGGTGACGCTCTACAACGGGCGCACCGGTGATGCCTACGACAACCAGATCACCGTCGGCTACGTCTACATGCTCAAGCTCAACCACTTGGTCGACGACAAGATCCACGCCCGGTCCACCGGTCCGTACTCGATGATCACCCAGCAGCCCCTCGGTGGGAAGGCCCAGTTCGGTGGCCAGCGCTTCGGGGAGATGGAGGTCTGGGCCCTCGAGGCCTACGGCGCCGCCTACGCCCTCCAGGAGTTGCTGACCATCAAGAGCGACGACGTTCTCGGCCGGGTCAAGGTGTACGAGGCCATCGTCAAGGGCGAAAACATTCCTGAGCCCGGTATCCCCGAGAGCTTCAAGGTGTTGATCAAGGAGATGCAGAGCCTCTGCCTCAACGTGGAGGTGCTCTCCACCGACGGCTCGGAGATCGAGATGCGCGAGCTCGACGAGGAAGTCTTCCGCACCGCCGAGGAGTTGGGCATCGACATCAGCCGACCCGAGCGCGGATCGGACGAAGAGGACGAGCGGCGACGCGCCGACCGCGGTTTCTAGCCCCATCGGGCCCCAGCGGGCCCCAGCCGGCCCCCAGCGGGCCCCAGCACAACAAGAGTCATAAACGAGGAAAAACGAGGAAGAAGGCCTAGTGCTCGACGTCAACAACTTCGATCAGCTCCGCATCGGTCTGGCCACCGCTGACTCGATCCGCGGTTGGTCAAATGGCGAGGTCAAGAAGCCCGAGACGATCAACTACCGCACGCTCAAGCCCGAGAAGGACGGCTTGTTCTGCGAGAAGATCTTCGGTCCCACCAAGGACTGGGAGTGCTACTGCGGCAAGTACAAGCGTGTCCGTTTCAAGGGCATCGTGTGCGAGCGCTGCGGCGTCGAGGTCACCCGGTCCAAGGTCCGTCGCGAGCGCATGGGCCACATCGAGCTGGCCGCGCCCGTGGTCCACATCTGGTACCTGCGCGGCACCCGGAGCTGGCTGGCGTACCTGCTGATGGGCACTGAGGCTCGTGAGGAGCTCAAGGCCAAGCAGCTCGAGAAGGTCATCTATTTCGCCGCCAACCTGGTCACCTGGGTCGACGACGCCCGCCGTCAGGTCGAGCTTCCCAACATGGAGGCCGAGCTGGTCGAGGAGTTGGCCGAGATCGAGAAGGCGCGCGACCTCGACATCGACCGCCGGTTCAAGGCGCTCGAGGACGAGCTCGGCAAGATGGAGGCCGACGGGGCCAAGGAGTCCGAGGTCAAGGCTCGCCGCCGCGTCATCGAAAAAGACATTGAGGCCGCCCGCGACCGGGCCACGCACGACATGGACCTGGCCAAGCGGGCCTTCGACGAGATCCGCGACCTGCACAGCCGCAAGATCATCGAAGACGAGTTGCTGTGGCGTGAGCTGCGCGACCGCTACGGCGAGTACTTCGAGGGCGGCATGGGCGCAGAGGCCATCGCCAACCTGATCGACCGCATCGACTTCGACGACGAGGAACGCAAGCTCCGCGAAGCCATCGACTGGCATGTCGGCATGCCGGGTCGCGGCCTCAGCGCGCAGCGCAAGCAGAAGGCCATCAAGCGGCTCAAGATCGTCACGGCCTTCAACCGGCGCAACGAGTCGGGCAAGCGCGTCAACGACCCCCGGGCCATGATCCTCGACGCCGTCCCGGTCATCCCACCCGAGCTGCGGCCCATGGTCCAGCTCGACGGTGGCCGCTTCGCGACCAGCGATCTCAACGACCTCTACCGCCGGGTCATCAACCGCAACAACCGCCTGAAGCGGCTGCTCGATCTGGGCGCCCCCCAGATCATCGTCAACAACGAAAAGCGGATGCTCCAAGAAGCCGTCGACGCCCTCTTCGACAACGGTCGACGTGGCCGTCCGGTCACCGGCCCCGGCAACCGCGCCCTCAAGAGCTTGAGCGACATGCTCAAGGGCAAGCAGGGACGCTTCCGCCAAAACCTGCTCGGCAAGCGCGTCGACTACTCCGGCCGCAGCGTCATCGTGGTCGGCCCGACGTTGAAGCTCCACCAGTGCGGGCTCCCCAAGCAGATGGCGCTCGAGCTGTTCAAGCCGTTTGTCATGAAGCGCCTCGTCGATCTGGAGCTGGCGCAGAACATCAAGAGCGCCAAGCGCATGGTCGAGCGTCGCCGCGCCCAGGTGTGGGACGTGCTCGAGGAGGTCATCAAGGAGCATCCGGTCTTCCTCAACCGGGCGCCCACCCTGCACCGCCTCGGCATCCAGGCCTTCGAGCCCATCCTCGTCGAGGGCAAAGCCATCCAGATCCACCCCCTCGTCTGCACCGCCTTCAACGCCGACTTCGACGGCGACCAGATGGCCGTCCACCTTCCCCTCTCGGCAGAGGCGCAGGCCGAGGCCCGCATCCTCATGCTCAGCGCCAACAACATCTTGTCGCCGGCCAACGGGCGCCCCATCACCGTGCCCACCCAGGACATGGTGTTCGGCATCTACTACCTGAGCCTGGTGGAGCAGGGCGTGCCCGGAGAGGGACGCGTCTTCCACCACATGTATGAGGCCGAACGTGCCTACGAGGCCGGCGAGCTGCAACTCCACGCCGTCATCGAGATGCGGTCCACCCAGTTCCCCGACCTCCACAATGAGGACGGGACGTGGACCAAGACGACGTTCGGTCGGCTGCTGCTCAATCAGGCCATGCCGCCGGACTTCGGCTACGTCAACGATGTCATCGGCAAGCGGGCCATCCCGATCGGTGGGATCGTGCAGAAGCTGGCGTCCAATTACACCAAGGGTGTGGTCGCCGCCAGCCTCGACAAGCTCAAGGATCTCGGATTCCGCTTCGGCGCCCAGTCCGGTCTGACCGTCTCCATCGACGACGTCAAGACCCCCGCCAAGAAGCAGGAGATCCTCGAAAAGCACGAGAAGGAAGCCGACAAGGCCGAGGCCCAGTACAAGCGGGGCATCCTCACCGACGACGAGCGCCGCAACAAAGAGGTCGAGATCTGGTCCCTCGCCAAGAGCGACATTCAGCGGGAGATGGAGCAGACCCTCCGGGAAAATCCCCTCAACCCCATCAACATGATGGTGGACTCCGGGGCCCGGGGAAACATCGACCAGATCCGCCAGATCGCCGGCATCAAGGGCCAGGTCGCCAACCCTCAGGGCGAGATCATCCCCCGCCCGATCAAGTCCAGCTTCCGGGAAGGCCTGTCCGTTCTGGAGTACTTCATCTCCACCCACGGCGCCCGCAAGGGTCTGGCCGACACCGCTCTGCGGACGGCCGACTCCGGCTATCTGACCCGCCGCCTGCACGACGTGGCTCAGGAGCTCATCATCCGTGAAGAGGACTGCGGCACGACCCGCGGCGTGTGGGTCGAAGGCGTCGTCCCCGACGGTGAGAAGGCCGTCGCCTACCTGGACACCCGCCTCTTCGGTCGGGTGCTGGCCGAGCCGACGGGACCGTTCGAAGCGCAGCGCGAGCTGAGCGACGAGGACTGCGTCGTCCTCGCCGACGATCCCAAGGTCGACCGGGTGCGGGTGCGCAGCGTGCTCACCTGCGAGTCCAACTACGGCGTGTGCGCCCAGTGCTACGGCTTGTCCCTCGCGACCGGTCGCCACATCGAGCTCGGCGAGGCGGTCGGCACCATCGCCGCCCAGTCCATCGGCGAGCCTGGCACGCAGCTCACCATGCGGACCTTCCGAAGTGGTGCGGCGCCCGGCGCCGACATCACCCACGGTCTGCCCCGCGTCGTCGAGCTCTTCGAGGCTCGTACGCCCAAGGGTGCCGCGCCGCTTGCCAAGCTGGCCGGCGTGATCCGCATCGAGGAGGAGGAAAACTCCCGTCGCATCACCGTCGTCGGCAACGACGCCGAGGATTCGATCAGCGTCCCCGTCCGCACGCCGCTGCTCGTCGCCGACGGCCAGGAGGTCGCCCCTGGCGACGCCCTGACCAAAGGCCCCATGGATCCCAAGCAGCTGCTCGAGATCAAGGGCATCCGCGACACCCAGCAGTACCTCGTCGAGGAGGTCCAGGAGGTCTACCGGACCCAGGGTGTGAGCGTGCACGACAAGCACATCGAGCTGATCGTGCGCCAGATGCTGCGCCGGGTCTCCGTTGCCGATCCCGGCGATGCCGACTTCCTCCCCGGCGAGCGGGTCGACTCCAAGCGGTACGCCGACGTCAACCGCCAGCTCGTCACCGAAGGCAAGCGCCCCGCCGAGGGTCGTCCTGAGCTGATGGGCATCACCAAGGCGTCGTTGGCCACCGACTCGTGGCTGTCGGCAGCGTCATTCCAGGAGACGACGCGGGTCCTCACCGAGGCCGCCATCGAGGGCAAGTCGGACCACCTGCTCGGGCTGAAGGAAAACATCATCATCGGCAAGCTCATCCCCGCGGGGACGGGCATGCTCTACTACCGAGACATCGACCTCGAGGCGCCCGACGCCGAGCCCATGCAGTTCTGGTCGTCGGACTCCTCCGACGAGGACATCGCCGCATGGCTTGCCGCCCGCGGCGACGGGGACGGGGGAGCCTTCACCACCGACCCCGAGCATTGGGGTGCCGGTGCGGCCGTCGCGTCCGAATACGGCGACTACGGGTCGACGTCGGAGGAGCCGGCATAGACGAGACCTCGGGGAATATGGCCCGGTCGCGAACCGGCCATATTCCCCATGTCGGTCGTCGCGCTAGTCGGCCTTGGCGATCCCGATCGGGCAACTGAGACCGGTACCGCCGACCCCGCAATAGCCGCCCGGGTTTTTCGCCAGGTATTGCTGGTGGTAGGGCTCGGCGTAATAGAACGGTCCGAGGGGCGCAATCTCGGTCGTGATGGCCCCGTAACCGGCCTTGCTGAGGACGTTTTGGAAGGATGCCTTGGAGGCCTCGGCCGCCGCCTTTTGGGCGTCGTCGGCGTAGTAGATCGCCGAGCGGTAGGTGGTGCCGACGTCGTTGCCCTGGCGCATTCCCTGGGTCGGGTCATGGGCTTCCCAGAAGACCTTGAGCAGTTGGTCATAGGTGACCACGGCGGGGTCGAAGACGACAAGGACGGACTCGGCGTGCCCCGTCCGATTGGTGCATGTCTCCTCATACGTCGGGTTGGGCGTGAAGCCGCCCGAGTAGCCGACGGCCGTCGTCCACACGCCGGGCGTCTCCCAAAACTTGCGCTCCTCACCCCAGAAGCAGCCGAGGGCGAAGACCGCAGTCTGCATCCCCTCGGGGAACGGCGGCTTCATCGGATGGTGGAGCACGAAATGCTCGGCCGGGACCGGCATCTCCTCCGCCCGACCCGGCAGGGCGTCGGCTTGGCTGACCATCTCTGACTTGTGCCTGCTGAAGAGTCCCATGGCGATGCAAGCAGTTTGCCACTCCCGCCGCCGCGTCGTATCCTCGTTGGGCGGCCATCCGGCCCGCCTGTTCTCCGCGCCGAGGTTTTGGGCGCGGCGCGTTCCACGAAAGGTTTTTGTGCCCACCATCCAGCAGCTGGTCCGTCAGGGCCGGGAGTCCAAGACCGACAAGACCAAGACGCCCGCTCTGAAGGGCGCGCCCCAGCGGCGCGGCGTGTGCACCCGAGTCCACACCATGACCCCCAAGAAGCCCAACTCGGCACTCCGCAAGGTCGCCCGTGTGCGCTTGACCAGCGGCGTCGAGGTGAGCGCCTACATCCCCGGTGAGGGCCACAACCTGCAGGAGCACTCCATCGTGTTGGTCCGTGGCGGCCGCGTGAAGGACCTGCCCGGTGTGCGCTACAAGATCATCCGCGGCGTTCTTGACTCCTCCGGAGTCCGTGATCGCAAGCAGGCCCGCAGCCGGTATGGCGCCAAGAGGGAGTCCAAGTAATGCCCCGCAAAGGCCCCGCCCCCCGTCGTTACCTCATGCCCGACCCCATCTACCGGTCGGTGCTCGTCACCCAGGTCGTCAACAAGGTGCTGCTCGAAGGCAAGCGCAGCGTCGCCGAGCACATCGTCTACGACGCCCTCGACGTGGTGAAGGAGAAGTCCGGTTCGCCCGAGCCGATCACGATCCTCAAGCGGGCGGTCGACAACGTCAAGCCCGCCCTCGAGGTCAAGAGCCGGCGCGTCGGCGGTGCGACCTATCAGGTCCCCGTCGAGGTCCGCGCCCCCCGCGCCAACACGCTGGCGCTGCGGTGGTTGGTGGGCTACTCCCGTCAGCGTCGGGAGAAGACCATGGCCCAGCGTCTCGCCAACGAGATCCTCGATGCCTCCAACGGTATCGGCGCCTCGGTGAAGCGTCGTGAGGACATGCACAAGATGGCCGAATCCAACAAGGCGTTCGCCCACTACCGCTGGTAGTCCGGCCCCCCTTCATCCCCCGGAACCTTGACTCATGGCTAGCACCGCGCCCCCCCGTCCGTTCCCGCTCGCCAAGACCCGCAACATCGGGATCATGGCCCACATCGACGCGGGCAAGACCACGACGACCGAGCGGATCCTCTACTACACCGGGAAGAACTACAAGATCGGTGAAGTCCACGAAGGCGCCGCCACCATGGACTGGATGGTGCAGGAGCAGGAGCGGGGCATCACCATCACATCGGCCGCCACCTCCTGTGAGTGGAAGGGCCACCGGATCAACATCATCGACACACCCGGCCACGTCGACTTCACCGTCGAGGTCGAGCGGTCGCTGCGAGTTCTCGACGGAGCCGTCGCCGTCTTCGATGCCGTCGCCGGCGTCGAGCCCCAGACCGAGACGGTGTGGCGTCAGGCCAACAAGTACGGCGTCCCCCGCATGTGCTTCGTCAACAAGATGGACCGGATCGGCGCCAACTTCTTCCAGTGCGTCGCCATGATCAAGGACCGCCTCGACTGCCTGCCGGCCGTCATCCAGCTTCCCATCGGCGCCGAGTCCGAGTTCAAAGGCATCATCGACCTGCTGGAGATGAAGGCCGTTGTGTACGACGACGTGCTCGGTGAGGTCTTCTCGGTCGAGGACATCCCGGCCTCGTTGCTCGACGAGGCCACGCAGTGGCGTCACGAGCTCGTTGATGCGGTGTCGACCTTCGACGATGCCATCACCGAGAAGTACCTGGGCGAGGAGGAGATCACCGCTCTTGACTTGCGCGTCGCGCTCCGGACCGGGACGCTGGCCAATCAGGTGGTCCCGATCCTGTGCGGGACGGCCTTCAAAAACAAAGGCGTCCAGCCCATGCTCGACGCCGTCATCGACTACCTGCCGAGCCCCCTCGACATCCCGCCGACCATCGGGACAGACCTGAAGGGCGAGGACATCGAGCGCAAGCCCGACGAGGACGAGCCCTTCTCCGCGCTGGCCTTCAAGATCATGAGCGACAAGTTCGTCGGCAAGCTCACCTACTTCCGCGTCTACTCCGGCCGCCTCGAAAAGGGCAGCCCGCTCCTCAACTCCACCAAGGACAAGAAGGAGCGGATCGGGCGCATCCTCGAGATGAGCGCCAACGACCGCGAGGACAAAGACTGGGTGTACGCCGGCGACATCATGGCCGCCGTCGGTCTCAAGAACACCACGACCGGCGACACCCTCTGCGACCCCGACCACCCCATCATCCTCGAGCGCATGACCTTCCCCGAGACGGTCATCTCCGTGGCCGTCGAGCCCAAGACCAAGGTCGACCAGGACAAGCTGTCGCGGGCTCTCTTTTCGTTGTCGGAGGAGGACCCGACGTTCAAGGTCCACACCGACGAGGAGACCAACCAGACGATCATCGCCGGCATGGGCGAGCTCCACCTCGACATCTTGGTGGACCGCATGAAGCGCGAGTTCGGCGTCGAAGCCGACGTGGGCAAGCCCCAGGTCGCCTACCGCGAGACCATTCGCAAGGCGGTCGAGAAGGTCGAGGAGCGCTATATCCGCCAGACCGGTGGTCGCGGGCAGTACGGCCATGTCGTGCTCTCGTTGGAGCCCACCGGTCCCGGTGGCGGGTACGAGTTCGTCGACAAGATCAGCGGTGGTGTCATCCCCAAGGAGTACATCTCCTCCGTCGACGCCGGCATCCAAGAAGCCCTCACCGGCGGCGTGCTCGCCGGCTACCCGATGGTCGACGTCCGGGCCACCCTCACCTTCGGTTCGTACCACGACGTGGACTCATCCGAAATGGCGTTCAAGATCGCCGGGTCGATGTGCGTCAAGAAGGCCGCCCGCCTCGCCAGCCCCGTGCTGCTCGAGCCCATCATGGCCGTCGAAGTCGTCACCCCCGAGGACTACATGGGTGACGTCATCGGCGATCTGTCCGCTCGTCGGGGCAAGGTCGAAGGCATGGAGCAGCGGGGCACGAGCCACATCGTGCGAGCTCAGGTGCCGCTCGCGGACATGTTTGGTTACGCTACTGACGTACGGTCCCGCACGCAGGGCCGCGCCACCTACACCATGCAGTTCCACTCGTACCAGGAAGTCCCGGAGTCGGTCTCCAAGGAGATCATCGCCCGGGTCACCGGCCAATAACTCACTCCAAAGGATCAGTCACCCCCTATGTCTAAGCAGAAGTTTGAGCGTTCGAAGCCTCATTTGAATGTGGGGACGATGGGGCATATTGATCATGGGAAGACGACGTTGACGGCGGCGATTACGAAGACGTTGTCGGATCGGGTGCCGGGGAATGTGTCGACGGCGTTTGATCAGATTGATAAGGCGCCGGAGGAGAAGGCGCGGGGGATCACGATTTCGATCGCGCATGTGGAGTATCAGACGGAGAAGCGTCATTACGCGCATGTGGATATGCCGGGGCATGCGGACTACATCAAGAACATGATTACGGGGGCGGCGCAGGTGGACGGGGCGATTTTGGTGGTGTCGGCTGCGGATGGTCCGATGCCGCAGACCCGTGAGCATGTGCTTCTGGCTCGTCAGGTGGGGGTGCCGTCGATTGTGGTGGCGCTCAACAAGGCGGACATGGTTGATGATGAGGAACTTTTGGACCTTGTGGAGTTGGAGGTGCGGGAGCTTCTGAACGAGTACGAGTTCCCGGGTGATGACACCCCGGTGGTCCGCGTGTCGGCGTTGAAGGCTCTTGAGGGTGACACCGAGTGGGGTGACAAGGTGATCGAGTTGATGGACGCGGTGGATTCGTTCATCCCGGAGCCTGCGCGCGATTTGGATAAACCGTTTTTGATGCCGATCGAGGATGTGTTCACGATTTCGGGTCGGGGGACGGTCGTGACCGGCAAGGTCGAGCAGGGCATCGTGAAGGTGGGTGACGAGGTCGAGATCGTGGGGTTGCGGGCGACACAAAAGACGGTGTGCACGGGTGTGGAGATGTTCAAGAAGTTGTTGGATCAGGGCCAGGCCGGGGACAACGTGGGCGCGCTTCTTCGGGGGACGAAGAAGGAGGAGGTGGAGCGGGGTCAGGTGTTGTGCAAGCCGGGTTCGATCACGCCGCACTCCACGTTCGAGGCGCAGGTGTATGTGTTGACCAACAAAGAGGGCGGTAGGCACAAGCCGTTCTTCAACAACTACCGGCCGCAGTTCTACTTCCGGACGACGGACGTGACTGGTTCGATCACCCTGCCGGAGGGCACGGAGATGGTCATGCCTGGTGACAACACCACGATGACCGTCGAGTTAGGCAAGACGATCGCCATGGACGAGGGGTTACGGTTCGCGATTCGAGAAGGTGGCAAAACCGTCGGCGCCGGACGCGTCACCAAAATCATCAAGTAATCGGTTAGGACGCGCCATGGCTGAAAAGCAGAAGATCCGGATCCGACTCAAGGCCTACGACCACGAGTCGCTCGACCAGTCGACCAAGAAGATCGTCGAGACAGTGCTGCGTACTCAGGCCAAGGTGCGCGGCCCGGTGCCCCTCCCCACCGAGAAGCACCGCTACACGGTGATCCGCTCGCCTCACAAGTACAAAGACAGTCGCGAGCACTTCGAGATGCGTGTCCACAAGCGGCTCGTCGACATCGTCGAGCACAGCCCCAAGACGGTCGACTCGCTCCAGCGGCTCGACCTCCCCGCCGGCGTGGACATCGAGATCTCCATCCAAACGGCCTAGGCGGTCGGTGTCCCGCGGATCACGTCAAGGCCGGCCAGCCACTGATCGGTGAGACGGGCCGCGGCGTCGTCGCCGAGCACGGCGCGCCGGTTGCGCACGCCGACGTGCAGGCCCGACGGTGTGAGCACCGTGGCGATGGACAATCCCAGTGGTGGGGGAGTCGACGGTGTTCCCCAGCAGTCGACCACGGGGATCCCGGCGAACGCGAGATCGGGCGCCCGGCCGAGATGGGAAAGGACGGCGGGCTGGGCGGCGAGGACGATGAACCACGGTGGCAGCACCGACCGGCCACCGACGGCGTCATAGACGGCTCCAGAGACCCGCCGCGAGCCATAGTGGTGGAGGCGCCGCCGAACCAAGCTGGTCGCACCGGCGGTCGTCGCCCGCTCAGCTTCGTCGAGCCAGACCGGGACCGCCAAGGAGAAGTTGGCAAACAGATCCGTTCGGGCGGCGAGGGGGCGAAGGTTGACTGCGACGAGCACGGCCAGCCGCCCGTCTCGGCGATCGTGGGCTTCGTTCCAGGCGGCGATGGCCAGGATCAGCGAGGCGGCGAGGTCCTCGGTGGTTGGCGCGTCCACGCGAGCGAAGTGGAGTCGCCGCTCCAACACACCGTGCGAGCCGCTGACGTCCTGATCGGGTTCCGGGGCGATCGTCGCCGGCCGGCTGTGCGCGAGCGCCCGGAGGTCCTCCAGCGCCCCTGCGGCCGGGGTGCGGCGCGGCGGTGCAGCCGTCGCGGCGAGTCGCGGCCGCCCGCTGTACGCCGCGGCAACGCCTGCCGCGAACGTGAACAGGCCGGCGCCGTCGACGAGCGCGTGGTGAGCGACGAAGAGCAGCCGATCGTCCTGCGCTCCCTCGACGTGAACAACCCGCACGCCCCGCCCGGCGGAGAGCTCGAACGGGGCGTTGATCTGCTCCAGACGAGCGCGCGGGAGCCCCGCCTCCGACTCGCCCATGAGGTTGACCGGCGGACCCGGAGCGACCCACGCGTCCCCTGCCAAACGAGCGGTTGCCAGTGGGTGATCGGCGACCGCTCGAGCGGTCGCTCGGCGCAGTCGGCCATGATCCAGACGCCCGCCGAGCGTCAACTCCAGGTGGATCGATGCATCCCCGCCGTTGGCACGCGCGAACCAGCGGTCGATCGCGTTGAGCGGACTCCTCACCGGGCGACGGGACGCCGCCCTCGAACGGCCACCACACGCCGATTGGGCCACTCGCCGTCAGCCACAAGATCGCGGCAGCGCGATCGGATTGGTTTGCCGGATGTGGTCGACGGGAGGGCCAGCGCCCGGCCGACGAAGACGTCGCCTACGGTAATTCCGAGCGAACGAGTCAGCTCGAGGCGGATCTTGCCCGCGATCGCCTCCGGAGTAGCGGCCCTGTCCACGACCTCGACGGCCACGCAGAACGTGTCGTCTCGATCCGGCGCGCTGAAGGCAGCGACTCTTCCCACCACACCTGAAGCGGCACGCAACGCCACCTCCTCCACGTCCTCGGCGTGGATGTTGCGGCCGCGTACCACGATCACGTTGTCCGTGCGTCCGGCAACGACAATGCGGCCCTCCGAGTCAACCGCACCTGCGTCGGACGTCTCGAACCAACCGTCAGGTGTCTTCGGGTCGACGTACCCGTCGGCGGAGACGTAGGCGTCAAGCAGCCACGGTCCCCGGAGATGCAGGACGCCCGACTCGCCCCGCACCTCCATGCCGGGCACCGGTGTGCCAAGAAGTACCCGGCCGGCCGAGTCCTTCTGCGGCCCATCCCCCGCCGGGGGTATGGAGACCGCGAGCGTGGCCTCGGCCAGCCCGTAGACCGGAGTGAGCGCGCTCCACGCCATCGCGTGGTCCTTCGTCGCCGCGTGGAAGACCGACAGCGTGTCCCAGTCGACCCGCTCCGAGCCGCACAAGCACCAGCGCAGCTTCGACAGGTCGCGGCGTCGGGTCGCATGGCCCAGCGCCCGGGCCGCGAGGCGGAAAGCAAAGTTGGGGGCGCCCGAGATGGTGCACCCCCTCTCCGAACAAGCGTCGAGCCATGATCTCGGGTTGCGGATGAAATCGTCGGGCCTGGCCAACAGCAAGTCGGAGCGAGCGAAGAGGCCGGAAAGGAAGAACCCCACCAGGCCCATGTCGTGGAAGAGCGGCAGCCACGAGACGACCGATTCGGCCCCATGGCGCACCTCCAGCCGTTCGCAGATGGCGGAGACGTGCCCGGCGAGGCTCTCGCCGGTGACGACCACTCCCTTCGGTGGTCCAGTTGACCCGGAGGTGAACTGGACCAGCGCGCGACGAGGCAAGGCCTCGTCCGACCCTACCGAGCCCGTCTTGAGCGGGATGTCGGCGGGAAGGGTCGAACGCCCGGCGCCGAGCAGGCTTCGCACCTTCGTCCCGCCGACGACGAGCCCACAATCGAGCCGGTCCAGGACACGGGTGAATGCCTCCGCATATGGCGTCGCGCCAACCCCACGTGGCGCGGGCGGGAGGGACACGACGGTGCAGCCGGCCATCCACGCGCCCAGCAGGGCCGATACCGAACCGAGGTCGTTTTGCAGGGCGACGGCGACCGAGCTCCCAGGTCTCGCTCCACCCTTGTCCCGAAGGGCGGCGGCGGCTGCCGCGCCGAGCCGTGCGAGTTCGTCATAGGTGACGGTGACCCGAGCGGTCTCTCCCCAGACGGTGACCGTGCCCGTTTCGCCGAACGGACGGATCGCCGTCTCGAGGGAGGGGCTCACGTCCAGGCCGCGCAAAATAGCGCGACAGCGGCCGAATCGGAGCGCTCAGCGACAGCACCGGCAAGGTCGAGCATGCATCCGAGGCGCTGCTCCTCGACCAGACCGGGCAAGTCGATGCCGATCTCCTCGCCGGCGGCGACGAGCACGTCGACAAGGTCGAGCGAGTCGAGCAGGAAGCCTCCGACCGACAAGTCGTCCCACGGCGTGGCCACCAGGGCCCGAAGGTCGGCAGCTGCGTCAGCCGGTACACCAAGAACCTCCGCCGCGTAGCGCAGCAAGGCGCTCCCGAACTCCAGTGGCGAAGGACCTTCGATCAATGCATTTCCGCTCACGCCCGCCGTGAAACCCGTCAATATACTGAGAGTAGTGGAGGGGGAGAAGGCGGCGCTCGACGATGCGAACCTCGTCGAGCGGATCGTCATCGGCGCGATCAGGGGTGTGTCCAACACCCCTGCGGACCAAAGCGTCACCCGCGACACCGAGTTGTCCGCGCTCGAGCTCGACTCCCTGGACTTCGCCGTCGTGCTCATCCTCATCGAGGACGCGGCCGGGGCGGAGGTTCCGGCGAGCGCGTTGGAGCGCCTCGCGGAGATGGGCGAGATCCGAACCGTCGGCGACGTCCTGCTGTTGCTGGACGGCTGGGACCCAGGCCAACCGTGACGGCCAGTTTGGAGGCCATCGTCCGGCGGCTCTCCGAAGCGTCCGTGGATGGCACCAACGCCTACCGGGACATCGCCTGGGATGCCCCGGAGAATTCGATCTGGTCACACGACCCGCGGTGGATCCTGCCCGAGTGGGAGGTGCTCGGATCGTCGGAGTGGTACCGCGACCAATCTGTCGAGGTTCGGGCCAGAATCGGGCTGGAGCGCACGGCGGCGTTCATGCGGACCGGAGTCGACTTCGAGAGCGGTCTGATCGCCGGGTTGATCGTCTACGCCACGTCGCTCCCCAACACAGACCCCCGCTTCCGGTACGTCTACCACGAGATTGCCGAAGAAACTCAGCACTCGCTCATGTTCCAGGAGTTCGTCAACCGCTCCGGGTGCGACCCGGTGCACTCGGTGACCGCGACCCTCGATGGCGCGACCGCGGAGCTGGCTCGCGAGCTGCCGGCGCTCTTCTTCCTCCAGGTGTTGGCGGGTGAGGAGCCGATTGACTTCATCCAGCGCCGTTGGTTGGCGGGGCGAGCCGAGCGCCACCCGCTCCTGGAGCGCATCAACCGGGTGCATTGCGCCGACGAAGCACGCCACATCAGCTTCGCCCGCGCCACGGTGCGAGGCGTCGTCGAGCAACTGAGCGCCGACCAACGACGCCGCGTCCGCTACCAGGCTCCCCTGACGGTCACACGGTTCGCGTGCCACATGCTCCTCCCCGTCCCTCCGCAACTGGTGCGCTGGGGGGTGCCCGAGGGTGTCCAACGCGACCTGGCCAAAGGCCCCGTCATGAAACGACTCGTATGGGAGTGCACGGCGCGAACCGCCGGTCTGTGCCGGGAAATGGGCCTCGTCGACGACCGGACGGCGTGCCTCTGGCCCGCCGATCCCTAGGCGAGGTGGTCCCCAATCCAGGAGAGGATGTCGGCCTGCACCTGCTCGGCGACCACCTCGTGCAGCAGGTCGTGACGTGCCTGCGGGTAGTACCTGGCCGTGACCTGTTGCCCGGTCGCGGTGAGATGGGCGTGGAGCCGGCGAACGTTCGCCGCGTTGCTGGAAGCCAGGTCCTCCTCGCCCGACAGGAGGAGAATCGGCGCTGTCGCAGGCATCCCTGCCACCGCATCGTCCCGCATCACGCGCATGGTCAAGGCCACAAGCCCCACCACATACCGGTAGGACATCGCGATGTTGTCTCCGCAGAAGGGATCGGCGGCATACGCACGGACGGACTCGACGTCGCGACTGAGCCAGTCGTAGCGCTCACTCGAGCGGGCGCGGTACTGACGGGTCGTAGACCCGCGAAACCCCTCGAAGATCCGGCGCACGCTGTCGCTGCTCCCCGGCGAGCCGCACAGGATCATGCCCCCTATCTGTGGGTGATGACGCTGCACAAACGCCTGGACGATCACCGCCCCAATCGAGTGGCCGAACACGAAGACAGGGGTCCCCGAGCTCTCTGACCTGGCCAACTCCACGAGCTGCGCGACGTCGTTGATCACACCGTCAATACCGGGCGGGCCTGTCTCGCCGACACCAGTCGCCTCGGCCGTCAACCCGTGGCCGCGGAGGTCGACCGCGTAGGCAGCGTGACCGGCCTCGACGAGCGCGGTCGCAAAGGTGGCATAGCGCCCGGAGTGGTCGGCGATGCCATGGACGATGACAAGCGCCGACCGCACCCTGCCCGCAGGAAGCCACCGCCGGTAGCGGATCGCCATCCCGTCGGCGCTGTTGAGGGTCCGTATGTCCATGCGGGCGCCGCAATGACCCTACCGGAGGACGCGCCGGCGGAGGTACTTTGGGTCCATGCCACCGGCGAGGGGCCACGGGCGGCGGGGCGAGCCCCAATCGTCCGAGCAAGCGCTGAGCGTCGTGCAGTATCTCGAGCAAGGCGTCGACCTCGGCGTCTTCTTCTGTGGCGCTCAAGCCTACGTTTCGCTCGCCGGTCAGGTCCTCGCCGATGTCGCCGTCGGCATCGCCAGGCCGGGCGTGCCCATGCGCCCCGACACGATCATGCCGCTCTACTGCACCGTCAAACCGGTGCTCCCGATCGCCATGGGACTGCTCGTCGACCAAGGTCGGCTCGATTTCGATGCCGAGCTCGGCGACGTGGTGAACGAGCTGCGCGCAAATGCTGCGCTGGCCACCATGACCTTCCGGTCGCTGCTCTCCCACACCGCAGGGCTCGTCGACCCCCCGGCCGCCGCGGTCTTCCTCGCCTCCAACGACGTCAGGCGCCGAGTCCTGCGGAAGGTTGCTCCCCGCCCTAACTGGGACCCGCGCACCATGCTCGGCTATAGCGAGTGGCCTGCATGGAACCTCCTCGGCATCGCCGTCGAGCACGTCACCGGCGAAGGCGCCGACCGCGTGGTGCGCACCAGTCTGCAAGCGATAGAGGCCAACGACACCTGGCTGTGCATGACCGACGACGAGTTCACCGCGGCGGCCGATCGGATCGGCATCAACTTCAACTGCAGCGGACCCCAGCCGGTGCCGATGCATTACGAGCGCAAACGTCCGATCTGCACGCGCCCGGAGTCCGCCATCGGCTTCAGCAGCGCTCGAGACCTCGGCCGGATCTACGAGTGGCTGCTCGGGCCCGGATCCACGAGCACCGCACTTCGCACGATGGTGCAGCCGGCGACCCCGCGGCTCTACGACATCATGATGACCAGGGAGTGCACGTGGGGCCTCGGGTTCATGACCGCCCTGGGCGACCACCGCTTCGGTACACGCGTGAGTGCAAACTCGTTTGGTCATTCCGGCTATCACGGCATGTCCTTCGCCTTCGCTGACCCCGAACACGACCTCGTCGTCGCGTTGGTGCTCGATGGCTTGGTCGAGGGTGGCTACAACGTCAAGACGCTCCGGCGCCAGCTGATCGACCGCCTCTACGAGGAGCTGGGACTTTGCTGATCGACCGTGAGACCCTCGAGCGGTGGCTGGGCCTGCATGCTGAGCACGCCGGGCAGCTGCTGCCACAGCCTGGTGTCAACGTCCGATGCCAGATGCTCACCGAGGGGCACCCGGAGCTGACGTGGTTCATCACCTTCGCGGACGGCATGTACACGGCGTCGGGCCTGGGGCTCGTCGACAACCCGGATTGCACGTTGGGCCTCAGCCTCGGGGCGCTCGAGGGCCTCATGACCGACCCGGCCTTCGACTATCTGGCCGCGTACATCGACGGGACGATGACCTTCGTCGCAGGCTCCCCCGAGGGCGCTGCCGGGCTGTCAGCCATCGCCAACACCGCGGGCTGGTTTGAGCTCATGGCTTCGCTGCGTGACGTCACGTTCGGTCCGGACTGAAGCACACCCGGACCGGCGGGGCGGGGCGCTGATCTACTTCTAGTTCTACTTCTCGACGACGCCGGCGAGGATCGGCCCAGCCGTCGCGCCGAACTGGTCGAAGTAGGAAGGCGTGATCCCCGCGTCGTGCAGGACTTCCTGGTACTCCGCTTCGGTGATCGGGCAGGTGCCCGCCACCTGGAACACCGCCCCCAGTGTGTTGCCGATGCAGGTCGCAGCCGACGCCGGTGAGGCGGTCACGCCAAGGGTGACCCCCATGCCGGTCACTGCGATACCCGTCGCCATCACACCCGAAGCCCCAGCGGCAAACCGCAACTTCCTGCTCCGCATCTGGGTCCCCCCCTGTTCGAGGCGAATACATATCCGCCGTTTTCGGGCATGGTACACGAGGTGTGGCGGCCGGGGAAGGCCCTCCAGGCCTGTGGCGGCTGCTTGCTGCGCGGCCGGGCCGGGCGCGGCCGGCGCGGCGGCGGGACGGGGCGGGGCCGGGCGCGGGCGGCGGGCGCGGGCGGGGCGGGGCCGGGCGCGGGCGGCGGGCGCGGGTGCGGGTGCGGGCGCAGTAGGTGTCTCCAACGTTGGAGGCAGTTACGGGGACTATGTCGCGGCATCCGCCTCCAACGTTGGAGACACATTCCCGTTTCATGTGATTCCACGCCGGCCAGGCGCCTCTCTTAGGACAGGCGGGCGAAACGCTGGGGTCGGCCCCGGGGCGCGTGGAACCACAGGGCGACGCACGCCCCGTCGGCGCTCTCGATGCTGACCAGCGCGTTGCCGTGGCGTCGGAGATTGCCGCCCAACGGTTGCAGCGGTGACCAGGGCATCCATCCGATCCGGGCTTCGAGCCCGCCGTCCTCGGCGGTCCGCACGTGACAGTCGGCCCGCAGTTCGGGCGAGCGGTAGAGGCCGGGCAGCGGTCAGGTCCTCGTCATCGGCCGCCATCACCCTGGTGAGCGAGAATCGGTCGGCGCCGACCAGAGTGAGGATGGCCCCTTCGGCCGTCACTTCCAGCGTCAGAGTGCCGCTCTCGCTGACCAACGTCTGGGGCCGGCCGGGTGCAATGGCACCGCGCTCGGGCCGAAGCTCAGGCTCGGGTGGCCATCCTCGTCGGCGACGAGTTGGACGGCGACGCCGGCGTCGTGGTCGACGAAGGTGCCGGCGTGGGTGGCAAGGTCGAGGGGCCCGCCGAACACGTCCGTCGTCACCGTCGCCTGGGGGGTCGTCGGCTGGGTCGCGGCCGGCGGGGCTGCGGGCCGGACGACCGTCGTGATGCCTTCGATCAGCCCGGTGATGTCGACGGCCCGCACGTTGGCCAACACCACGATGCTGGTGCGCTCATCGGGGTAGGTGACGAGCTGAGCTCGATAGCCACCCCACCCACCTCCGTGCTGGATGCGGCGCATGCCACGGTGGACATCGACGTACACATCGCACGCATAGTCGAGGTCGGTACCGTCGCTGAGCGTCCCCGTGGTGCTGAGCGGGGTCATGAAGTCGGGCCCCTCCGGCAGCGAGCAACGGAAAAACTGCTCGCCCCAACGGGCCAGGTCGCCGACGGTGGTGAAGACGGCGCCATCCCCCAGCACATCGATCTGCGGTAGTCGATCCGATAGCCGGCGCCGTCGCGGGTCGGTCCGTAGGCGCTCGCCCGTCCCCGGACGACTTCGGTGAAGTCGTCGTGGCAGAAGGTGCGGGTCATGCCGAGCGGCTTGAAGATCCGGTGGTCGCAGACCTCGCGCAGCGAGCGTCCCGACGCGGCCCGGACGACCTCGGCGAGAAGGAAGTAGCCGGAGCTGGTGTAGGAGAAGCGGGTGCCGGGCGCGAACAGGAGTCCCTCCTGGCGGGCGATGAGGTCGACGATCTGATCCTCGGGGTAGTCATTCTCCAGCCCGTGACCGCTCTGCACGACTAGTCCGAGATAGTCGGGGATCCCACTTGTGTGGTGGAGAAGGTGACGCACGGTGATCGGACCGAACGGCGACTCGGGGAGGGTGGTGAGGTGCCGGCGGATCGGGTCGTCCAGCCCGAGGAGGCCATCGGTGGCCAACATCAGTACCGCAGCGGCGGTGAACTGCTTGCTGGTCGAACCGATGTCAAACACCGTCTCGGCGGTGATGGGTGCATCCTGCTCGAGGTTGGCCAGGCCATAGCCCTGGGCGAAGCACAGCTCCCCGTCCACGGCGACGCCGACGGCGCAGCCCGGGCCCCCGGTCGGACTGCCCGGGACCGCGCCGCGGGCCAGCGCGTCGATCCCCTTCACGTCCAACGCCGCCTCGCTCACCACAAGATCTTGGTCAGGCGGCGTCGGTGCCGGGGACGAAGCGAATCCCCATGCCCGGCTCGGTGAGGAAGTAGCGCGGGCGGGCGGGATCGGGCTCCAGCTTGCGGCGGATCTGAGCCATGAACACGCGCAGGTAGTTGGTCTCCTCGCCGTATTGGGGCCCCCAGACCTCGCGTAGCAATTGCTTTTGGCTGACCAGACGACCCGGGCTGCGGACGAGGACCTCCACGAGATGCCACTGGGTCGGCGTCAGGCGGATCTCCTGACCGTCGCATCCGGTGACGACCTTGGCGACCAGGTCGATCCGAAAGTCGGGTGTTTCGACGGCGGCGGTCGAGCTGGGGTCTTCGGTCGGGGTGGCCCGGCGAATGGCGGCGCGCAGGCGGGCGACCAGCTCGCCCATGCCGAAGGGCTTGGTCACGTAGTCGTCGGCGCCGGCGTCGAGGGCGGCGATCTTCTCGGTCTCCTCGTGGCGGGCGGAAAGCACGATGATCGGCACCGTCGTCCACCCCCGCAGACCCTTGACCACATCGAGACCGCCGATGCCCGGCAGACCAAGGTCGACGATCACGGCATCGTGGGGACGGGTCGCGGCGCAGGACAGGGCGATCTCTCCGGTCTCGGCCAGGTCCACCTCGTAGCCGCGGGCCCGAAGGTTGACGCCGAGCGCCCGCAGCATCGTGCGTTCGTCGTCGACCACCAGGACCCGGCTCACGGTGTCGCCCCGGCCCTGAGGGGGTCGCCGCCGGTCCCAGCCGGGTGCGCCGACGGTCGTGGGTCGACGGCTTCGCCGGCGTTGATGGCTTCGCCGGCGTCGACGGGCAGGATGTCGCCCGCCGACTCGACGGGGCGAAGGCTGATCACCATGGTGACCCCGCCGCCGGGCGTGTCTTCAAGGTTGAGCTCGCCGCCCATCGCTTCGACGAACCCCTTGGCGACGGCGAGCCCGAGCCCGACGCCCGTCGTGTTGTTGGTGTCGCCCAGCCGCTGGAAGGGCAGGAACACTTTTTCCTTCTCGGACTCCGGGATCCCCGACCCCCGATCGACGACCCGGAGGTCGACGCGGCCAGCGACTTCGCCGGCTTCGACCCACACGGCGGCGGCCTCGTGGGAATGGGCGACGGCGTTGTCGATGATGTTGGCGATGGCCCGCTCGAGCAGGGCCGGGTCGGCCTTGACCCGCGGCAAGGTCTCGGGCACGTCGACAGTCACTTGACTCGTCAGGCGGCTGATGCTGGCGAGGGCGCTGGGGACGACCTCGTCCAGGCCGACCGGTCGCATGTGGAGCTGGAGGGCGCCCGTCTGGAGGCGGCTCATGTCGAGCAGGTTGCCGACGAGCGAGTTGAGCCGGTCCGCTTCGGCGTCGATCGTGCGGAGAAACTCCACCGTCTGCTCCGGCGGCCACTCCACGTCGCGTTCGAGCAGGCTGGTCGCCGCCGCCTTGATGGCGGCCAGCGGGGTGCGCAGATCGTGACTGACGGCGGCGAGGAGAGCGGTGCGCAGATCGTTGGCTTCCGCCAACTGATCGACGGTATCGGCCTGCCCTCGCAACCGGCGCATCTGAAGCATGGCGTCGAGATGGGCGACGAAGGCGGCCAGCAGGCGCATGTCCCCGGCCGGCAGGGGGGGGCCGGTCAGCACGAGGACGTGGGTGCCCGTCGTCAGGTTGATCCGCTCGCCGGGCGGGATGCCGCCCGCGGCAGTGGCGGCCCCAGGAGAGGCGGACGCCGGAGGGGCCGCCCCTGCATAGGCCACGACCGACCATCCCGCGCCATCTCGCTCGAGGAGTGTGACGGCGTCGCGACCGAGCGCGGCCTTGATCTGGTCGACGATCGCTTGGCTGGGGATGGTGCCGCTCAAGTGGTCAGTCAGCGAGAGGAGGGCCTCGGCTTCGAAATGCGAACGTGCCGCCTGCTGTCGTCGGCGCGCTGCCAACTCGACGAGGATCGTGATCGCCGTACCGATGCTCAGGAAGGCGACCAGGTAGCCGAGCTCGGCGCCATGCTCGACCGTCATCGAGCCATAGGGCCGCACGAGGAACCAATCGTCGAGGCCCACCGCCACCACGGCGCTGGTGAGGGCCGGAGCCAGCCCCCCGATGGCGGCGACGACGGCGACGACGCAGAGATAGACGAGCAGCCCTTCGCCGGAGGAGACCGACGCCCGGTCATGGCGCAGCACCAGGGTCATGGCCAGCAGGCCGACGGCGCCGACGGCGAATCCCGCGCCGACCCGACGGCGGGCGTGGGCCGATCGCATCCTGACACGGGGGATCGAGATCGATCGGCTGGGCTCCTCCTCGAGGTCGGTGTGGATGACGTGAACGTCGAACGGTGTAGCCAGCCGGATCACGTTGTTGATGACCGAACCGCGCGTCAACTCGGTCCACCGCGATCGCCGGCTCGTCCCCATCATCAGTTGGGTGGCGTGCTCGGCGTTGGCGAAGTCCACGAGCGCCTTGGCGATGTCGGTGCCCGACACCTGGTGGTAGGTCCCACCCAACTCCAGCAGCAGCGCTTTGTGTTTGCGCAGCAACTCCGACGGCGGCTTCGACAGTCCGTCGTCATTGCGGATGTGGACGCCGAGCAGGTCGCCCTTGGAGCGGGTGGCCATGCGCGCCGCCCGCCGGATCAGTTGGTCCCCGCCGGGCGCGCCGGTGAGGGCGACGACGACGCGTTCCCTTGTCTCCCACGTACTGGTGATGCCGTGGGCCGCCATGTAGCTCTGGAGTGAGTCCTCGACCCGGTCGGCCACCCACAGCAGCGCCAACTCCCGCAAGGCAGCCAGGTTGCCCACGCGGAAGTAGTTGCTGAGGGCGGTGTCGACCTTCTCCGGCTTGTAGATGTTGCCGTGGGCCATGCGCCGCCGGAGGGCCTCCGGGCTCATGTCGACCAATTCGATCTGGTCCGCCGACCGGACGACGGCGTCGGGCACGGTCTCGCGTTGGATGACCCCGGTGATCTGCGTCACCACATCGTTGAGGCTTTCGAGATGCTGGATGTTGACGGTCGAGATGACGTCGATGCCGTGATCCAGGATCTCCTCGACGTCCTCCCAGCGCTTCTCGTGCTTGGAGCCGGGCACGTTGGTGTGAGCCAACTCGTCCACCAGCACGACCTGCGGGTGGCGGGCAAGGATGGCTTCGACGTCCATCTCCTCGAACGTCGTGCCCCGGTATTCGCGCACCTGCGCTGGGACGATCTCGAGGTCGCGGACCTGGGCCTCGGTGTTGGGCCGGCCGTGGGTGACCACAATGCCGACGACGACATCTTTGCCCCGGGTGTGCCCGCGCCAGCCTTCGTCGAGCATGGCAAACGTCTTGCCCACGCCCGGAGCAGCCCCCAGGTAGATGCGGAGTTTGCCCCGAGCCATGAATCAATTGTCCCGCAAACGTCGAGGCAGTGTCACCGAAGCGCGTCGAGCGCCAGATTGAGGTCCAAGACGTTGACGGTGTCTTCGCCGAGGAATCCCCACGGTCGGGGATCGACGTGGTCGTGGACCAGGGTTAAGACGACCGCGAGCGGCAAGCCGCGGACATGGGCGACCCGGGGTGCCTGGTCGAGGGCGTTGGCCGTGGAGATGTCAGGGTCGAGTCCTGAGCCCGACGCGGTTACGGCGTCGACAGGCACCGGCGCCCTCGGAGGCAGGCCGTTGAAACGGCGGTACTCCTCGACGCGTTGACGGACAAGGGCGAGGAAGGCCGGATTGTTGGGTCCGTAGTTGGATCCACCGCTCGCCGTCGCGTCATACCCGGTGCCGGCCGCCGAGGGTCGCGGCTGGAAGTAGCGGGCGAGCGGTCGGCCGTCGGCGTCGGTGAAGCTTTGGCCGATCAGGCTCGACCCGACGACTCTGCCGTTGAACGACACGAGGGACCCGTCGGCTTGGTGCGGGAAGATCAGGGCCGAGGCGCCCGCCACGATCAGCGGGTAGGCGAGGCCGAGGACGACGATCAGCACGATCGTCATGCGGAGGCCGGAGAGCAGTTGGCGGCGCATGTCAGCGGACCCCCAGCCCGGCGATCACCAGGTCGATGAGCTTGATCCCGATGAACGGCGCGATCAGCCCGCCGATGCCGTAGATCAACAGGTTGCGGCGGAGGATCTCGGCGGCGCCGGCCGCCCGGAACTTCACGCCGCGCAGGGCCAACGGGATCAGGATCACGATGATGATGGCGTTGAATATGACCGCGCTCAGGATGGCTGAGTGAGGGTTGTTGAGCTTCATGATGTTGAGGGTCTTCAACGGCGGGAAGACGCCTTGGAACATGGCCGGGATGATGGCGAAGTACTTCGCCACGTCGTTGGCGATGGAGAACGTCGTCAACGCACCGCGCGTGATCAGGAGTTGCTTGCCGATCTCGACGATCTCGATGAGCTTGGTCGGATTGGAGTCGAGGTCGACCATGTTGCCGGCCTCTTTGGCGGCCTGCGTGCCCGTGTTCATAGCCACGCCTACGTCGGCGAGAGCGAGAGCCGGCGCATCGTTGGTGCCGTCCCCGGTCATGGCGACGAGGTTGCCGCCGGCTTGCTCGAGGCGGATGCGCGCCATCTTGTCCTCGGGCGTGGCCTCGGCCAGGAAGTCGTCGACGCCGGCCTCAGCCGCGATGGCCGCCGCGGTGAGGGGGTTGTCGCCCGTGATCATGATCGTCTTGATCCCCATGGCGCGCATCTGTTGGAACCGCTCGACCATGCCCTTCTTGACCGTGTCCTTGAGATGGATCACGCCGAGGGCCCGGTTGCCTTCGGACACGACGAGGGGGGTGCCGCCGTCGCGGGCGATCCCCTCGACAATCGGCGCCAGGTCGTCGGGGTTGTGCCCGCCCTGCGACTCCACCCACTGACGGACCGAGTCGGCCGCGCCTTTGCGGATCGAACGCCCCTTCCACTCCACGCCGGACATGCGGGTCTGGGCCGTGAAGGGGATCAACTCGGCATCGGGCATGTCGACGGGCGTCAGGCCGTAACGCTCCTCGGCCAGGCTGACGATCGAGCGTCCCTCGGGCGTCTCGTCGGCGAGCGAGGAGAGCAACACGACGCTGGCGAGGTCCTTTTCGTCCACGCCGCCGACAGGGATGAACTCGGCGGCCATCCGGTTGCCGTACGTGATCGTGCCTGTCTTGTCGAGCAGCAGCGTCGAGCAGTCGCCGGCCGCCTCGACGGCCCGCCCGGACATGGCCAGCACGTTGCGCTGGACGAGGCGGTCCATGCCGGCGATCCCGATAGCCGACAGAAGGGCCCCGATGGTCGTCGGGATCAGGCAGACGAGCAGGGCGACGAGCACCACGATCGACTGCGGCGCACCGGAATACACCGCGAAGGGCTCGAGCGTCACGACGGCCAGCAGGAAGATGATGGTCAACCCGGCGAGGAGAATGTTGAGGGCGATCTCGTTGGGTGTCTTCTGGCGGCTCGCCCCCTCCACGAGGGCGATCATGCGATCGATGAAGCTCTCACCCGGCTTGTTGGAGATGTTGACGACGATCCCGTCGGAGAGCACTCTTGTTCCGCCGGTGACGGACGAACGATCGCCACCCGACTCGCGGATCACCGGGGCAGATTCGCCGGTAATGGCGGATTCGTCGACGGACGCGATGCCCTCGACGACCTCGCCGTCCCCGGGGATCAGATCGCCCGGCGCGACCACGCAGAGGTCGCCGACCTGGAGCTCGGGCGACGGCTTGTCGATGACCGTCCCGTCCGGCAGGCGGACGTGGGCGACGGTCTCGGATCGGGTCTTGCGAAGGGTGTCGGCCTGCGCCTTGCCCCGACCCTCGGCGACCGCCTCGGCGAAGTTGGCGAACAGGACCGTGAACCACAGCCACAGGGCGACGAGACCGGCGAACAGCGAGTCACTGCCAGTCGCCGTGCCCAGGTTGGTGAAGAACAGGATCGTCGTCAGGACGCTGCCGACCTCGACGACGAACATCACCGGGTTTTTGGCCATCTGTCGCGGATCGAGTTTGACGAAGGCGTCGCCGATCGCCCGTCGGACGATCGTCGGCTCAAACAGCGCGGCGGCCTTACGACCGCTGCCGCTCGACGTTTCCTCGCGGTCCTCCGTGTCGAGGAGATCGGGCTCGGCGACTGACATCTGAGATCTCCTTAGGGGTGGACGTGGCCGGTGAGCTGCTCGACCACGGGCCCGAGGGCGACGACCGGGAAGAAGGTCAGGCCGACGACGATCACGACCACGCCGACGATCAACCCGGTGAACAGCGCCGTCCCCGTCGGGAACGTGCCCGCCGTCGCCGGCGTGAGTTGCTTGCGCCCCAACGACCCGGCGATGCCGAGGGCCGGGATCATCAAGAAGAACCGCCCCACAAACATGGAGATGGCCAGCGTCACGTTGAACCACGGCGTGTTGCCGCTGAGTCCGCCGAAAGCCGAGCCGTTGTTGTTGGCCGCACTCGTGAAGGCGTAGACGATCTCGGTCAGTCCGTGGGACGCGTGGGCGAGCGCACCGTGGCGTGTGATCGGGGTCGCGTTGAGGACGTCGGTCTTCACGATGTGACCGGTCACCGCGGTGATGGCCGCCAACACGAGCACGACCATTGGGACGAAGAGGATGTACAGGACGACGAGTTTCATCTCCTGCGCCTGGATCTTCTTGCCGAGGTACTCCGGTGTTCGGCCCACCATCAAGCCGGCGATGAACACGGCGAGCAGAGCGAAGATCAACATCCCGTAGAGACCTGAGCCGGTGCCGCCGGGGCTGATCTCCCCCAGCATCATGTTGACGAGGGCGACCGACCCCCCCAGCGGGGTCAGGCTGTCGTGTTGGCAGTCAACGGCGCCGTTGGACGTGCTCGTCGTGCTCGCCGCGTAGAGGCCACAGGTACCGGCGCCGAAGCGGGTCTCGACGCCTTCCATGTTGCCGCCGCCCTGGGTCTTTGTGATGGCTTGGTTGGCGCCGGCGGTGGTGAGCGGTGGTGACCCTCTCGCCTCGAAGTTCATGGCCAACACCGATGCCAACAGCCACAAGGAGAACATGGCCGCGAAGATGACCCAGCCTTGTTTGCGATCTCCGGCCATCTTGCCGAAGGCAAACGGGAACGAGAACGGGATCAGCAGGATGAGCAGGAGCTGCACCCAGTTGGTGATCGGGTTGGGATTCTCGAACGGGTGCGTGGAGTTGGCGCCGAAGAAGCCACCGCCGTTTTGCCCGCCCTCCTTGATCGCCTCCTGGCTGGCGACCGGCCCGCCGGGGATGACCTGCGCCTGGCCGTCGAGCGTCGTGACCGTGCGGGACGCATGGAAGTTGTCGATGGTGCCCTGGCTGACCATCACGAGCGCGCCCACGAAGGCCAACGGGAGCAGGACCCGGATGCAGGTCCGGACCAGGTCGACCCAGAAGTTGCCCAACGTGTGGGACTTGCGCCGGGTCAGGCCGCGCAGGAAGGCGACGGCCACGGCGGCGCCGCTGGCCGCCGACACGAAGTTGTGGAACGCCAACCCGGCCATCTGGGTGAGCTGGGCGATCACCCCGTCGCCGTAGTTTTGCCAGTTGGTGTTGGTCAGGAAGCTGATCGCCGTGTTGAACGACAGCGCGGGGCCGACACTCTTGTAATGGTCAGGGTTGAGGAACAGGTGACCCTGAAGTCGCAACTGCGCGTACAGGACGAGGACCGACACCAGCGAGAACGCCAGCAGGCTGAACGCGTAGGTCGTCCACCGCTGCTCGCCTTCAGGGTCGATCCCGCAGAGGCGGTAGATCGGGCCCTCGATGGCGCCGAAGATCCGATCGCCGGGGGCCTTCCCCCCGCCGTACACCTTGGCCAGGTAGGCGCCGACCGGGGGCGCCAGAAGGACGAGGGCGACGATGAGCGAGACCAGCTCGACCCAGTTGGCGAGGCTCACAGGTGTTCAGGGAAAACGAGGGCGTACACGAGGTAGGCGGTGAGCAGGACGGCGAGGATGAGGCCGATCAGGTCCTGGCCCGACATCAGGCCGCCACCTGCGTTTGACCTTCGTCTTGCTGGTGCGGATCGTCCGGCTCGCCCGACTCGATGTCCTGGCGGAGCTCCTCGTCCGGGCCGATGATGCGGTCGCAGGCGATGACCAAAAGAGCCGCCACCCCAAAGAGGGCGAGGATCACAAGCACGGAGAGGACGTCGGCCATGGCCGGATTGCTACCGGGGGATCGGCGGCTCGCCAAGGCTCTTAGCGCGTTCGTAACGCGGCGTCCGGTGGTCTTAGCGCCTTTTTAGCGCCTCGGGCCTCGCGGCTGCCGTGCGTGGAGGAAAAACTCGATGGCCCCCTTCGCTCCGTGGAGCGGGCACTCCTCGGCGCCGAGCACCTTCCAACCCGCCGTTTCGGCGCCGGCGATCGCCGCGTCCCGGGCCTGGTCGAGCGTGGCCCGATCGGTCGGGATGGTGGCCAGGCGAAGCTCGAACATGGGCTTGACCAGGCCGAGGAGCTCGGCTCCTCCCGCCAGGTCCAGTCCCCCGACCTGGGCGACGGCGGCGGCGAGGCTCAGGTAGCTCACGTCCACGCTCACCCGGTCCACCGGGTCGGGGACGAGGGCGCCGCCCAGATCGGCCACGTTGGTCCGCTCCAGATTTATGACCCGGGGGTCCTGGCGGAGCCCGCCGAGGAGTTGGCCGTGGCCGACGTCGACGGCGTAGACCCGCCGGGCACCGGCGTCGAGCCAGGCCGTGGTGAACCCGCCCGTGCTGGCGCCGACGTCGAGGACGATACGGTCGGCGGCGTCGACGCCGAAGTGGTCGAGCGCCCAAGCCAGCTTGCGCCGCCCGGCCAGGTCCGGCGGGGGCTGATGGTGCACGGCGGCGTCGGGAGCGACCTGGGCCGACGGGTTGGACAGGACGCGGCCCTCTACCACCATCGCGCCCTCGCGGATGGCAGACTCGATGGTTGCCGGATCCCAATCGGGCCACTGTCGGGCCACCCGCGCTCGTAGCGTGATGCGGCGCTTGGGAGCCTTTTGGTGGCCGGGCATCGAGCCGCTACACTTTCACGGGTTCGGCTGCCGGATAGTGACCGAGGCCGCACCAATCCACACCGCACACGTCAATTGACGTCTGCGGGAGCCCGCCGACAGGCGGGGACCCCGCAGCACAACCCAACGAGCGCTCCGCTCGGGTGAGATCCCGGGCGGAGCGTTGGCATGCAGGCAGCGCTCTGGCGCTGCGAAGTCCCGAGAGGAACGACGCCACCCAATGGCCAGGAAAGCGATCGTCGGCGAGAAAGTCGGCATGACCCAGATCTGGGACGCGGAGCACCGCGCCATCCCGGTCACGGTCGTGCGCGTCTCGCCGGTCAGGGTCGTGCAGGTCAAAACGCCTGAGCACGACGGCTACTCCGCGCTCCAGGTCACCTACGGCACGCAGAAGTCGAGCCGGTTGTCCAAGCCCGAGATCGGCCACTTCGCCAAGGCGGGGGTCGACCCCGGCCCCAAGCTGGTGGAGCTCCGTCTCGAGGACACGAGCGAGTACTCGGTCGGCCAGGAGATCGCCGTCGACATCTTGTCGGTCGGCGACAAGGTCGACGTGACGGCCGTGAGCAAGGGCAAGGGTTTCGCCGGTGGCATGAAGCGTCACAACTTCAAGGGCCAAGGCGCCAGCCACGGCAACCACAAGCACCACCGGGCGCCGGGATCGGTGGGCGCGTGCGCCACACCGTCTCGCGTCTTCAAAGGCACCCGCATGGCCGGCCGCATGGGCGGAGAGCAGGTCACGACCCTCAACCTCGAGGTCATCGAGTCCGATCCCGATCGGCAGCTCGTACTGGTCAAGGGCGCCGTTCCGGGCCCCCGCGGCGGCCTCGTCCTGATCCGCGATGCCGTGAAGGGGGCCCAGTAGATGCCGAGCGTCGACGTACGCACCACCACGGGCGAGACCGTCGGCTCGATCGAGCTCGACGAGTCACTGTTTGGCATCACGCCCCACGTCCCCGTCCTCCACCAGGTCGTGACCGCCCAGTTGGCGGCCGCCCGCCGCGGTACGCAGAGCACCAAGACTCGGGCCGAGGTGTCCGGCGGTGGCGCCAAGCCGTTCCGCCAGAAAGGCACCGGCCGCGCTCGTCAGGGTTCGACTCGTGCCCCGCACTGGCAGGGTGGCGGTATCGCCCTTGGTCCCAAGCCCCGCTCCTACAAGCAACGGACCCCCAAGAAGATGATCCGCCTCGCGCTCGCGTCGGCGCTCTCCGACCGGGCCTCGGACGGGCACGTCGTCGTGCTCGACAGCTGGGGATTCGCCGCGGCCAAGACCAAGGAGGCGACGACCGCCCTCTCCGCTCTCGGGCTCGAGGGCAAGCTGATGATCGTTGTCGCTGCCGACGACGAGACCACCATCAAGAGCTTCCGCAACCTTCCCGAGGTCCAGCTCGTGACGGTCAACCAGCTCAACGCCTACGACGTGTTGTGCAACGACTGGGTGGTCTTCACCCGCTCGGTGCTGCCCGGCGTCGCCACCGCGACCGCTCCGGTCGCTGTCGAAGCTCCCGTCGAAGCCGCCGCCGAGCCGGAGTCAGAGTCAGAGCCAGAGCCGGCGTCAGAGTCAGAGTCAGAGGACGAGCAATGAGAGACGCCCGCGACGTCATCATCAAGCCGGTCGTGTCGGAGAAGTCCTACGCCCTCCTCGACGGCAGCGCGTACACCTTCGTTGTCCACCCGGACGCCAACAAGGTGGAGATCCGCAAGGCCATCGAGTCGATCTTCAACGTCCGGGTCATCAAGGTCAACACGCTCAACCGGTCGGGGAAGCGCAAGCGCAACCGCCGGTCGTTCACCTTCGGCAAGCGGTCTGACACGAAGCGGGCCATCGTGACGCTGCATGCCGGCGACCGCATCGACCTGTTCGAGAACTAGGGAGCCGACCGATGCCCCTCCGCAAACGCAAACCTACGAGCGCCGGCCGCCGCTTCCAGAGCGTCAGCGACTTCTCCGAGATCACCAAGACGACGCCTGAGCGTTCGCTGGTCGTCCCCAACCCCCAGACCGGTGGCCGCAACTCCTACGGCCGCAAGACGGCGCGCCACAAAGGCGGCGGTCACAAGCAGCAATACCGCCTCGTCGACTTCAAGCGCACCAAGGATGGCGTCCCCGCCACCGTGGCCGCGATCGAGTACGACCCCAACCGCAACTGCCGCATCGCCCTCCTCCACTACCACGACGGCGAGAAGCGCTACATCTTGGCGCCGGCGAAGGTCAAGGTCGGCGACAAGTTGCAGAGCGGCCAAGGGGCCGACATTCGTCCCGGCAACGCCCTCGCCCTGCGCTTTATCCCTGTCGGTTCGGTCATCCACAACGTCGAGCTCAAGCCCGGAGCCGGTGGCCGCATGGCCCGCAGTGCCGGATCGAGCGTGCAGCTGGTGGCCAAGGAAGGCGACTTCGCCACGCTGCGCCTGCCGTCCACCGAGATGCGCCGAGTGCCCATCGATTGCCGGGCGACGCTCGGTGAGGTCGGCAACGCCGAGGCCGAGTTGATCTCGGTCGGCAAGGCCGGCCGCAACCGCTGGAAGGGTGTCCGCCCGCAAACCCGCGGCGTCGCCATGAACCCTGTCGACCACCCCCTCGGCGGTGGCGAGGGCAAGACCTCGGGTGGTCGCCATCCGGTGTCGCCCTGGGGCAAGCCCGAGGGCCGTACCCGCTCCCGCAAGAAGCCGTCCAACGCCCTCATCGTTCGTCGCCGCCGGACCCGCGGCGCCCGGAGGTAGACCCGCATGCCCCGCAGCCTTAAGAAGGGTCCGTTCGTGGACGACCACCTCCTCAAGAAGGTGGACGACCTCAACGGCCGCAACGAGAAGCGAGTCATCAAGACGTGGTCCCGTCGGTCCACGGTGATCCCCGACATGGTCGGACACACCATCGCCGTTCACGACGGACGCAAGCACGTCCCCGTGTATCTGACCGAGTCCATGGTGGGTCACAAGCTCGGCGAGTTCGCCCCGACGCGGACCTTCAAGTACCACGCCGGCCAGGAGAGGGCTGCCCGCCGGTGACCGGACCCAAGACCAACGAGCGCGAGGGCACGCGCGCGCTCCTGCGCGGCGCCCCCATGTCGGCCTTCAAGATCCGCGAGGTCCTCGACCTCATCCGCGGCCAAGAGGTCGGTCGCGCCGCGGAGATCTTGCAGTTCTGCGAGCGGGGCGCGGCTGAGGCCGTCGGCAAGGTCTTGGCGTCGGCCGTGGCCAACGCCGCCCACAATGACGAGCTTGATCCCGAAGAGCTCTTTGTCTCGGCGTGCTTCGCCGATGAGGGCAAGACCCAGCGCCGGATGCGGCCCCGGGCCCGAGGTCGGGCCAGCCGTATCCGCAAGCGGAGCGCCCACATCACGATCATCGTGAGCCGTCTTCCCGAGGAGCGCCTGACCCGTCTGCGGGCCAAGCGGGCCCAAGAGCAGGCCGCCCGCCGCAGCCGTCGAGGCACCGGTCGCGGCGCCACTGCGACCCCTGCCGATCGGGCTCGCCGTACGCGCCGCAGCACGGGGGCCGTCGCCGCCGACGAGGCGCTCGAGAGTCATGACCACGACCATGATCACGACCACGGCGAGGACGCGATCGCGACGGACGTCGTCGAGACCGACATCGCCGAGAGCTCCGAGCCGGCCGTCGAGGTCGAAGCAGTCGAGGTCGAGCCAGTCGAGGTCGAGCCAGTCGAGGTCGAGTCGGTCGAGCCCGCAACGGGCGAGGCCGACGCCGAGGGGAGTGCCGAGTAATGGGCCAGAAGGTCAACCCGTACGGGTTCCGCCTGGGAATCACGACCGATTGGAAGTCGCGGTGGTTCAACGACCGCGAGTATCAGTCGCTCGTCATCGAGGACTGGAAGATCCGCAACTATCTGATGACCCAACTCGAGCGGGCGGCCGTCAGCCGGGTCGAGGTCGAGCGGACGCGTGATCGACTGCGGATCGAGGTGTTCACCGCCCGGCCGGGCATCGTCATCGGTCGTCGGGGAGCAGAGGCTGATCGTCTCCGCGAGGGGCTTTCGAAGATCACCGGCAACAACAAGGTGCAGCTCAACATCACCGAGATCAAGCAGCCCGAGCTCGACGCCGCGCTGATCGCCCAGGGCATCGCCGATCAGGTCCAGGCCCGCGTCAACTTCCGCCGGGCCATGAAGCGAGCCGTCCAGACCGTCCAGAAGGCTGGAGCCCAGGGCGTGCGCGTCCAATGCGCCGGTCGCCTCGGCGGCTCGGAGATGAGCCGCAAAGAGTTCTACCGCGAAGGTCGCGTGCCCCTCCACACCCTGCGCGCCGACATCGACTACGGCTTCCGCGAGGCCAAGACGACCTACGGGCGGATCGGGGTCAAGGTCTGGATCTACAAGGGCGACATCCTCCCCTACAAGGTTTCCGCCGAGGAGAAGATCACGCGTGAGGCGGCCATGGCGACGGGCGGGACTGCCGGCGTCGGGGACCGGCCGAGCCGGATCGTCTCCGCCGGTGGCGGCCGTCGCCGTCCTGAGCAGGGCGAGCCCGGTGCCATCTCTCTCGACGACGGCCTCGAAGGCCTCGGCGGCGGAGGAGAGGATCAGGTCGAGGGTGCCGCCAGCGCGGCGCTCATCAAAGAGGTGGATCCCGAGCTCGAGCGCCTCATCGCCGAGGAAGAAGAGATGGAGCGCCGCCTGCGCGGCGGTCACGAGGCTCCCCACTTCCGCAAGGAGGTGGACTGATCATGTTGATGCCCCGCAGGGTCAAGCACCGCAAGCAGCACCGCGGGCGCATGACCGGTCAGGCCAAGGGGGGGACGGAGGTCTCCTTCGGCGACTACGGCATCCAGGCTCTCGAGCCCGGGTGGATCAGCGCCCGTCAGATCGAGGCTGCTCGTATCGCCATGACCCGCCACGTCCGTCGAGGCGGCAAGGTGTGGATCCGGATCTTCCCGGACAAGCCTGTCACCCAGAAGCCGGCCGAGACCCGCATGGGTTCGGGCAAGGGCAACCCGGAATTCTGGGTCGCCGTCGTGAAGCCCGGACGCATGCTGTTTGAGCTCTCCTACCCCGACCCGAAAGTCGCCCGCGAGGCGATGGAGCGGGCCATCCAGAAGCTGCCGATCAAGGCCCGGTTTGTGGCGCGTACCAGCGTCGGCGAGTCGGTGGAGGCCTAGCGATGCCCACCAACACCATTGAGTTGCGAGCCTGCGACACCGAGGAGCTCGAGACCCGTCTCAACGACAGCCGCCAGGAGCTCTTCAACCTGCGCTTCCAGCTGGTGACCGGGCAGCTCGACAACAGCTCGCGCATCGGCATCGTGCGTCGCCAGGTGGCGCGCATCGAGACCATCCTGCGGGAGCGAGAGATCGAATTGGCCGAGTCGGCCACCGAGGAGCGTGCGTGATGGCAGACGAAGAGATCGAGGCAGTCACGGCGGTCGACGCGAGCGACGGCCATATTCCCCAAAGCCGTCACAACGGTCGCAAGGTCCGTGAAGGCGTCGTCAGCTCGGCGTCGATGGACAAGACGGTGATCGTCAACGTCGTGTCGCGGGTGCGGCATCCGCTGTACCGCAAGACCCTTCAGCACACCACCAAGCTCTACGCCCACGATGTCGACAACACGTGCCGCGTCGGCGACCGCGTACGGGTCGAAGAGACCCGGCCGCTGTCCAAGCTCAAGCGGTGGCGCCTTCTCGAAGTTGTGGAGCGGGCCCGATGATCCAACAGGAAAGCCGCCTGAAGGTGGCCGACAACTCCGGCGCCAAGGAGGTGCTGTGCATCAAGGTGCTCGGCGGCTCCAAGCGCCGCTACGCCAGCATCGGTGACATCTTCGTCGCCGCTGTCAAAGACGCCATCCCCGGTGCGGCCGTCAAGAAAGGCGACGTCGTCAAGTGCGTTGTCGTGCGCACCACCAAGGAGAAGCGGCGGGCCGACGGCAGCTACATCCGCTTCGACGAAAACGCCGCCGTGCTCATCAAGGACGATCTCACCCCGCGCGGCACGCGCATCTTCGGCCCAGTCGGCCGGGAGCTGCGCGACCGTCGTTTCATGCGCATCATCTCGCTCGCTCCGGAGGTGTTGTAGATGGCTACGCAGCGCGCCGCCGCCGGTGGCGTCAACCTCAAGCTCAAGAAGGGCGACCGCGTCCAAGTCCTGTCGGGCAAGGACCGCGGCAAGCAGGGCGTCATCCTCAAGGTCATGCCGCGCGAGCGCAAGGTCATCGTCGAGGGCGTCAACACCGCCCGCCGGCACACAAAGCCCCGCAGCGCGACGGCACCCGGTGGGATCATTGACAAAGACATGCCGATGCCGGTGTCGGCCGTGGCCATCATCAGCCCCGGTGACGGCAAGCCCACCCGGGTCGGGTACCGGTTCGACGAGATGGGTGACCACGTGACCAAGGTGCGAATCTGCAAGCGGACGGGAGCGGAGCTATGAGCCCGACCGCCACGTCCGCCGGCGCCGTCGTCCGGCCCCGCCTCAAGACCCGCTACGACAACGAGGTGCGGGCTGCCCTCAAAGAGTCCCTCGGGCTGACCAACATCATGCAGGTCCCCACCCTCGAGAAGATCGTCATCAACATGGGGGTCGGCAAGGCCACCCAGACGCCGGCCCTCCTCGAGGGCGCCCAGCGGGATCTGGCGCTCATCGCCGGTCAGAAGCCGATCGTCACCAAGGCCAAGAAGTCGATCGCCGGCTTCAAGCTGCGCGAGGGCAACTCGATCGGCGCCAAGGTGACGCTCCGGGGCGACCGGATGTGGGAGTTCTTCGACCGGCTCGTCAGCATCGCCATTCCCCGCATCCGTGACTTCCGTGGCCTCCCGGCCAACGCCTTCGACGGCAGGGGCAACTACACGTTCGGCGTGGCCGAGCAGTTGCTCTTCCCGGAGATCGATTACGACAAGATCGACACCACGCGGGGCATGGACATCACCATCGTCACCACCGCCACTACCAACGCCGGGGGTCGTGCTCTGCTCGACGCCTTCGGCTTCCCGTTCAAGCGCGAGGGGCAATAAGTACGTCATGGCCAAGAAGTCGCTCAAGATCAAGCAGCAGGCCAAGCCCAAGTTCAAGGTGCGCGGCTACACCCGGTGCCAGCGATGTGGACGGCCCAAGGCCGTCTTCCGCAAGTTCGGGCTCTGCCGAATCTGCCTCCGCGAGTTGGTTCACGCCGGCGAAGTGCCCGGCGTGACCAAGGCGAGCTGGTAAGGGGAGGCCGCACATGACCATGACCGACCCCATCGCCGACATGTTGACCCGGGTACGCAACGCCAACGTGGCGATGCACGACACCGTGCCCATGCCATCCTCCAAGCTCAAGGAGTCGTTGGCCGCGCTGCTGCAGCGCGAGGGCTACATCGACGGCTTCACGGTGCGGGACAACCCCAGCCGGCCCGGCAAGATCCTCGAGATCCAGATGAAGTATGCGGCCGACCGCAGCCGGACGATCTCCGGTCTGAAGCGAGTGTCCAAGCCTGGCCTGCGGGTCTACACGCGCTCCGACAGCCTGCCCCGCGTCCTGGGCGGGATGGGCGTCGCCGTGCTGTCCACCAGCCATGGCCTCATGACCGACCGGGAGGCTCGCCGCAACAACGTCGGCGGCGAAGTCCTCTGCTACGTGTGGTGATCGCATGTCGCGCATAGGCAGATCCCCCATCCCGGTGCCCAAGGGCGTCGAGGTCACCGTCGCTGGTGGTCGCGTCGCGGTCAAAGGACCGCAAGGCACCCTCGAGCGGGTCATCCCCGGCGAGATCACCATCCGCGCCGTCGACGAGACGCTGCTGGTCGAGCGCCCCAACGATGAGCGCCACAACCGCGCCCTCCACGGTTTGACCCGTTCGCTGGTGGCCAACATGGTGACCGGCGTATCGACGGGATTCACCAAGGAGCTCGAGATCGTCGGCGTCGGCTACCGGGCGACCCCCCAGGGTCCGTCCAAGATCGAGTTCGCGCTCGGCTTCAGCCATCCGGTGCCCGTCGAGGCGCCGGCCGGGATCACCTTCGAGGTGCCCGCACCCACTCGAGTGATCGTCAAGGGCATCGACAAAGAGTTGGTCGGCCAGGTGGCCGCCAACATCCGTAAGATCCGCAAGCCCGAGCCCTACAAAGGCAAGGGCGTCCGCTATCTCGGCGAAGTTGTCGTCCGCAAGGCCGGCAAGGCCGCCAAGTAATTCCACGTCGCGTAATCCTCGTCGCGTAATCCTGGAGCATCCATGAGCGTCTCAGCACAAAAGAAGGCCGAGCTTCGCAAGCGTCGGCATGTGCGCGTCCGCAAGCGCGTCACCGGCACCCCGGCGCGGCCCCGCCTGGCCGTCTTCCGCAGCAGCGCCCACATGACGGCTCAGATCATCGACGACACGACCGGTCGGACGCTCGCGTCGGCCGCGACCGTCGAAAAGGATCTCAAGGCTGCGGGCGGTACCGGCAACATGGTGGCCGCGGCCACGGTCGGACGGCTCGTCGCCGAGCGAGCCAAGGCCGCTGGTGTTACCCAGGTCGTGTTCGACCGGGGCGGTTTCCTCTACCACGGGCGGATCGCTGCGCTCGCCGACGCTGCTCGCGAAGCAGGATTGGAGTTCTGACGGCTATGAACATGCGCCAAGGAGGCCCAGGCGGCCCGGGCGGTCCCGGGGGTCCCGGCGGTCCCGGCCAGGGTGGCGGCGACCGTGGGGACCGCGGCGACCGCGGCGGCGACCGCAATCGCTCCCAGGACCAGTTCCAGGACTACCGCCAGATCATGGTCAACAAGTGCTCGAAGGTGGTCAAGGGTGGCCGCCGCTTCTCCTGGGCTGCCCTCGTCGTCGTCGGCGACAACAACGGCAAGGTCGGGCTGGGCTACGGCAAGGCCAAAGAGACGCCCCTCGCCACGACCAAAGCCGTCGACGAGGCCAAGAAAAACCTGTTCACCGTGCCGCTCGCCGGGACGACCATCCCGCATGAGATCATAGGACGGGCCGGCGCCGGTCGGGTGCTCCTCAAGCCGGCTGCTCCCGGTACCGGTGTCATCGCCGGTGGCGCGGCTCGGGCCATTCTCGAGATGGCCGGCATCAGCGACGTGCTCTGCAAGTCGCTGGGCTCGTCCAACAAGATCAACGTCGCCCACGCCACCGTCGCCGCCCTGCGCGGCCTCAAGGACCCCGAGGCCCTCGCTCGTCTCCGGGGCAAGTCGGCCGAAGAGGTCACGCCCGCCGGCGTGCTTCGCTCGTTTCGCGAGCGCAAGCGCGGCGTCCATGTCCCGACCGAGGTGGCGTGATGTCGTCGCCCCGAGGCGCTCGCGCCACGCACTCGTCTACTGTCGGCGCGTCCATCGCCGGCGCCGAGGCGACCATCACGGTGACCCAGGTCCGATCGGCCATCGGTGTCAAGCCCAAGACTCGAGGCACCCTGCGCGCCCTCGGCTTGCGTGGCATCGGCCAGACCAACGTCCTACCCGACCGCCCGGAGATCCGGGGCATGATCCACCGGGTGCCCCATCTGGTCACGGTGACAACCAGCACTAGCACTGGAGACGGCTCGTGAAGCTCCATGATCTGGCGCCCCCTGCCGGCTCGACCCGCCCCAAGCGCCGGGTCGGTCGCGGCACCGGCGGCAAGGGCGGCAAGACCGCCGGCCGAGGCACCAAGGGCCAAGGCGCCCGCAACAACATCAAGCCCGGTTTCGAGGGAGGGCAGCTGCCCCTCGTCCAGCGCATCCCCAAGCTGAAGGGGTTCAAAAACCCGTTCCGCGTGGAGTATGTCGTGGTCAACCTCGACACCCTCGAGGCGTTCGAGGGCGCAGTCGTCTCGCCGGAGACGCTCCGTGAGAAGGGCCTCGTTCCCAAGCATGGCCTGGTCAAGGTGCTCGGACGGGGTGAGCTGACCCGCAAGTTGGAGGTTCACGCCCACGGCTTCTCGAAGTCGGCCGAGGCCGCGATCACGGCGGCCGGCGGTAGCGTGACGGTCCTCGACCTGCCCTTCAGCGGCCGCCCGCCGGCGAAGGGCAACGCGCTCACCAACCGATAGCCTTCGTCGCGCCGGGGGTCCCGGGGGTCCGGGGTCCGCCTTCGTCCTGCCTTCGCCCTCGCCCTAAGCGGTCCGCCTGAGGTGGCCTGAATTGCTCTCCAGCCTGAAGAACATGTTCAAGGTTCCGGACCTGCGGAACAAGATCGCGTTCACCGTTCTGATCATCGCCATCTACCGCTTCGGCGCCCACATCCCGGTCCCGGGCATCAACTTTGGCGCCGTCCAACAGCTGTCGTCGGAAGCGTCGAAGGGGGGCGTGCTCGGCTTCCTCAACCTGTTCAGCGGAGGTGCCCTCACCCGGTTTGCCATCTTCGGGCTCGGGATCATGCCGTACATCACCAGCTCGATCATCATCCAGCTGCTGATGGTGGTCATCCCCAAATTGGAGCAGTGGCGCGACGAAGGAGCGGCAGGTCAAAAGAAGCTGACCCAGGCGACCCGCTACATGACCGTGGTGCTGGCGCTGCTCCAGTCGACGGGCCTGGCTTATGTGTTTGGCAAGGGCGGGACCAACGCCCTACTCGGGACGACCGGGACCAACATCATCCTGCTCAAGCACTTCAACCTGCCCAGCGTCTTGATGGTCGTGCTGACCATGACCGCGGGGACGGCTGTCGTCATGTGGCTCGGCGAGACGATCACCCAGCGCGGCATCGGCCAGGGCATGTCGATCCTCATCTTCGCCAACGTCGTGTCGACCCTCCCCTCGCAGGGATCATCGATCCGGGCCGAGGGCGGCAACCTCAAATTCGCCGTCATCCTCGTCGTCGTCCTCGGTCTACTCGGCGCCATCGTCTTCATGGAGATGGGACAGCGGCGGATACCCGTCCAGTTCGCCAAACGCGTCCAAGGTCGCCGAATGTACGGCGGCCAGAGCAGCTACATCCCTCTGAAGGTCAACCAGGCCGGCGTCATCCCCATCATCTTCGCCAGCTCCGTGCTCTACCTGCCGGCGCTGCTCTCCAACGTCATCCCCAACGCCGAGTTCCAGAAGATCGTCAACCGCTACTTCCTGACCCCGACCAACTTCGTCTACATCTTCATGTACGGCCTGCTGATCATCGGCTTCACCTACTTCTACACCGCCATCTCGTTCGACCCTCACCAGCAGGCCGACATCATCCGCAAACAGGGCGGCTACATCCCCGGCTACCGCCCGGGCCCCTCCACCGAGAAGTACCTGACCCAGATCCTCAACCGGATCACCCTGCCCGGGTCGCTCTTCCTGGCTTTCGTGGCGCTCCTCCCCACCCTGTTGCTCGCCCTGTGGCACATCCAGCAGTCAGCCTTCGCGGGCACGACCCTGCTGATCGCCGTGGGGGTCGCCCTCGAGACGATGAAGCAGGTGGACAGCCAGCTGATGATGCGCAACTACGACACATTCCTCAGTAAGTAGGGCGTCGCGTGGTTCCCGGCGTCAGGCTCGTCCTCCTCGGGAAACAGGGGGCCGGCAAGGGAACGCAGTGTGTCCGGCTGTCCCGCCACTACGTCGTCCCGCACATCTCGACCGGCGACATGCTCCGCTCGGCGACCAGGTCGGGCACCGATTTTGGCAAGCAGGTCGACGAGTACATGCGGCTCGGTGAGCTCGTGCCCGACGACGTCATGGTGAAAGTCGTCGAGCATCGCCTCGACCAACACGACACCAAGGGCCGAGGCTTCATCCTCGACGGCTTCCCGCGGACCGTCGGCCAGGCCGAAGTGCTCGAAAACCTGCTCCTACCCCGCGGGCTCGACCTGGTCCTCGACCTTCGGGTCCCGACCGAGGCGGTCCTGGAGCGCCTGGCCTCACGGAGAGTCTGCAGCCTCTGCGGCACGATCTACGGCATTGACAGCCCGACCCGGCGAGGTGCGCTCTGCGACAACTGCGGCGGCGAGCTCCACCAGCGCGCCGACGACACCGAAGAGTCGATCCGTCGCCGCCTCGAGCTCTATGCGTCGGCGACCGAGCCGCTCACCTCGTGGTACGCCGAGCGCAACAAGCTGGCGGTCGTCGACGGCATGGGACCCCCCGAACAAGTTGCCAGCCGGGCGATCCGCGCCATCGACAACCGCCGCCACGACCGTCCGCCGGTCATCTAAGTCGGGTTGGGGTCCAGCGTCCTGTGCGCCGCAGTCCCGCGGACATCGCCACCATGCGCAAGGCCGGTCGGGTCGTCGCCGAGATGCACGCCGCCTGTCGGGAGGCGTGCCGACCCGGTGCGACGACCGCCGACCTCGACCGGGCCGCGCGCGGCGTGCTGGAGCGGCGAGGGGCCCGATCCAACTTCCTCGGCTACGGGCGACCGCCCTACCCGGCCGTCATCTGCGCATCGGTCAACGATGAGGTCATCCATGGCATCCCTGGGCCCCGCGTCCTCCAGGACGGCGACATCGTGTCCATCGACTGCGGGGCGATCGTGCAGGGCTGGCACGGTGACGCCGCCTTCACCATGGGGGTCGGTTTGATAGGACCCGCCGCGCTCCGGCTGATCGAGGTGACCGACGCGTCGCTCGCGGCGGGCATCGCCCAACTCGTCGAGGGCGGCCGCCTGCACGACGTCGGCGGCGCCGTCACCGGGGTGGTGGAAGGGGCCGGCTTCGGTGTCGTGCGGGGCTACGTCGGCCACGCCATCGGCCTGGCCATGCACGAGGAGCCGGAGGTGCCCAACTACTGGCCGGGCACGCCGGGGCCACGACTGCGCGTCGGCAACGTCTTCGCCGTCGAGCCCATGGTCACGGCCGGCGACCCCGACACGCTCGTCGACGATGACGGGTGGACGGTCCGCACGGTGGACGGGTCACTCGCCGCGCATGCCGAGCACACGATCGCCGTCACCCAGGACGGCCCGGAGATCCTGACGCTCCCCTGAGGCAGTGCGCTCGGCCCGCCGTCGCCAGTAGATCCGGCTCAGGACGATCAGGGCGCTGATCAGGAGGGTGGCGCTGTAGCCGCGGAGGGCACTGTCCCCGAGCGCTTGGCCGTAGGCACCCCACGAAAGCGCGTCGGCAATGGCCACCCACCATGTGGTTGCCGAGATCCCCGACAGATCGTCGTGGCGGATGGCGCGCCAGACCTGAGGGCCGGACGTGACGAGGACACCCACTGAAAGAGCGCCGCCGAAGACGTGCGCCACCGCGGCAATCGCGAGCAGGGCGATCCATGCGAGCACGCCGATCACGTCCGATCGGCGGGTCTCCCTGCGCAGCAGCAGTACGGCCCATCCCGTCGGAATGACCGCGAGCACGGACACCCCCCAGACGACGGGCAAGCCGGCGTTGAGCCCATAGGCCACCCAGGCGAACGCGGCGACGAGGGCGTTGAGGGCGGCGAGCGGGGAGACGCCGGCGGCGACACCGGTGCGCGCCAGCTTCATCGGTTGGGGCGACACCCGGATCAAGAAGACCGTTGACGCGAGGAGGGCGAGGGCAGTGAGGAGCAGGGTGCCTAGGCTAGGGGTGGGGCCACCGCGGCAGCCACAGCTTGGACCAGGGGTTGGACCACGGGTTGGCTCACGGGTTGGCTCACGGGTTGGCTCACGGGGTTGGCTCAGGGCATCCGGCGCATGGCGAAGACGCCATTGAGCAGGTGGGTGGCGGGACCGGTCTCGGCATTGATGAAGGCCAGCGCCCACCCTCGGCTCCCGTCGATCGCCGGGTCGGTAGGAACGAACCTGGTCGGGCTCACCGGCAGGAGCGGGCTGGGGTCGGCGGTCTTGATTTTGCCGTCGATCGGGCTGGCCTCGCCGAGTCGAGCCAGCAGGCGATCCCCCTCGGCGGTGATGTCCAGCCTGACGCCGACCATCTCATAGGTCCCGACGAGGTTGGCGGGGTCGAGGGCGACCGACTCGTCATGGACAGGCCCAGGCGGCAC